>WNFX01001659.1_pt1 | contig 25797 bp, 16 predicted proteins | sample 5400111 | NCBI WGS metagenome assembly WNFX01 (sample SAMN13153363, study PRJNA577476) | soil metagenome | isolation source: 40 cm soil or saprolite under grassland replicate 1 | place: USA:California | collected 2016-06-15
ACTCTTCCTTTTGCGCTTTCAGACTCAGATCTGGCACGTTTACAAAATCCAGCACTTGTTTGAGCCCTGCTGCCGGGTCGGCATAGAAGTCCTCACTTTTGAGGATTAAAAACTGCTCTTTTGGAAACAGGTTCATCCAAACCTTGAGCTGATCTACATAGATGCCTCTGGCCAGGTAGGAGAAGTGCCGGTGGTTGTAACTGATGTACTGCTCGTTTTTAGCAAGTAGCTCAGCCTCCTTGGCTATCCTCTCTTCCTCGCATGCAATGGCCTCTTCGAATGTGCCTATTTTTTCGCGGCCTCCCGCAACTTCGTGATAATAGTGCGAATACGCCCTGTTCACCGGATTTCTTAGCAGCATTATCAGCTTTACCTGCGGTAAAGTCTTTGCAATTCTTTTAGGCGCATGAGGATGAAAAAGATAATAGGGGCTTGCTTCTCCTGTAATAAAATTCTGCTTTTGTACATGTTCAGTGTAATATTTTTGTACCGAGGAAGGGAACTGTGCTCGATACCAGCGGAGGCCCTTGGAAAAGTAGACATCGAAAAAATGTACTTCCTTCATATACGCCGGGCCAATATTAGGATGCTTGGTCAAATAGCTGTAGAGAGAGGTTGTTCCACCTCTCATGGTCCCAATGATAATAAAATCTGGCATCAGCCGTAGAGGATGGGTGGTTGCTCGAAAGGCTTTTTCAAAAACGTGTTTATCAATCGTGGTCATCTTATTTATCCCACCCGAAGTCGCGACCTAGAAACTCGTACAAGCGTGCATTATATGGTTTGAAGTACTCGACCAGGCGTTCTCGCGTTGCTGGTGCCATTTGGGCGTACCTGGCATCATTAAACGCTTTGTACTCGGTGCTTAATCCACTTGTGGGCAAGTTTAGAAACTCTAAAGTTTGCTTGACGATTGCCTTAGCATCAGCATAGAGGTCTTCGCTTCTGAGGATCAAGAACTGTTCTCTTGGGAAAATGCTCATCCAGGCCGGGAGCTGCTCTATATATTTGCTTCTCGCCAGGTAGCTGTAATGCCGGTGATTGAAGCTGGAATACTTTTCGTCTTTCAGCAATTTTTCCTCTTCTCCGGCCAATCTTTTCTCTTCACATTCGAGTGCCTCTTCGAATGTTAGCGGCTCAACTCCGTCTTGCCTGGTCTGGTGTTGGTACTGCGAATAGGCGCGGTCAATAGGATTTCTTAACAGGACAATGAGCCTGGCCTTTGGCAACGTTTTAGCAACTCTTCTGGCTGCCTGGGGATGAAAAAGATAATAGGGGCTTGCTTCTCCTGTAATCAGATCGTGCTTCTTGACGTGCCTGGCATAGTATTTTTCTACAGTTGTAGGAAAGTGTGACCGGTACCAGTGAAGGCCTTTATAAAAGTAGATATCAAAAAAGTGTGGCTCTTTGATATAGATGGGTGCAATGCAGGGATGTTCTATAAGGTATCTATAGAGGGAAGTAGTTCCACCTTTTTGTGTTCCGATGATGATGAAGTCTGGCATCATCCGTAGAGGGTTGGTACTTGCTCTAAACGCTTTCTGAAAAACACTTTTATCGATCGTAGCCATGTCTTTTGTTAAGCTCCCGAGATATTTTTGTGTAGGACAGAAGAAAGGGAGAGATTCGGGGGACACTCCCCGTTCCCTCAGCAAGGGGCGAAGCCCTTTGCTACCTGTCCCCCGGACAGGGTTCCCCCGTCCTGCTACTATGATAATAACGCGGGTAGCATAGCCGGAATCTGCAAAGAAGTGAATGGGTGAATGGTAATGGATCGGTTATTATTATGACCTTGCGGTTGCGAAATGCCAACCACTCTATGAACATGGCAGCGATTATGGACTAATGGGTAAGGATGTTACCGCGGTGGCGCTATGTCGTCTTTCCCCGTAGGGAAGAGGTACCAGGACTGACTACAAATGTTACATAGCATATCTTGTGCCGTCAGTTGCAAGTGGGGAAGAAAAACAAAAACCGCCATTACTTGCCTGTTCCTATGACCAGGGGAAGCCGATAGTAATGGCTAAGAATCTCTTCTCAATTGGTCGTTGCGTGCATGAAAAGTCATAAGTTGTTCATCCGCAATAAATGAGTAAGATTTTCCTTTTTTGGAGTAACCGCCAAACCGGTAACCCATGTGTGGAGGGATAAGTCATGAATGTGCTATCTCTGCTTCTGCTATCGTCCAGACGAAAGAATGGCGCAGCGCGTCAGCCACGATTTTTGCGTTGGGGAGTGGTAATATTACTGTTCAGCATGGCTGTGCTGCTAAGTGCTTGTAGTAACCCATTTCAACGTCCCGCCCAATCTGGGACGCCTCAGCCGAATGCAGGCAATATCGATACTCCCACGTCCGTTGTCTCACCAACAACTGGTCCGTCAGGCGCCAAAATCAATTTCCAGGCTGTTGGTTGCCCATCCACACTCTCGATCAACTGGGATAAGCTGGTTGGGACGAAGGCGGGGGTCAACAAGGTACAGACGGTTACCTGTGGTACTTTTGAAAATGGCGCTCTCACAGCATTGGTCAATGTGCGTTATTACTCGCCCGACGCCAAAATGGATTTCTATGTCTATGATAACCTGTTTGGCGCTCCCGCAAAACGGTTTGGAGCGCAGGGATTAGTTGGCGGCGATGCGCAAATTAGCCCAACCAATACCATTATCACAGCAGAAAATCCTAACAATGACCCCCTGGGGCCGAACCTCTTCAAGGAATACCAGTGGAATGGTTCAACCTATACGCAGGTATTATTCCCAGGCATGTATCCGGACATGACCCACTACCAGGCTGAACAAAACCAGGCCAATGTCAATGCGCAACTGGCTCAAACTACGGCTACACCAACGGCAAGTAACAATGTATGGCAAAACTCTGCATTTGCCGTGGTCAATAAGATGGCCCAGGATGTCTTTCATTGGTCATCGTCAACGATAAAAAATACTGTTCTAACCTATAGCTCACCTACTCAGACCTATATCATTCAAACGACCAACTTTGGCCCAGGTGGAGGCGGTTTTACCACCAGTCTCTTCCGCCTGGATAATGTTGTGACCAACATCTTTGAAGTAAAACAGGTGTCTTCCATCGATGGAACTGCACTGCTCAACAGTCCTGCCAATGGTCTAACGCAACCAGTGTCCAGCCCAATTAAAGTGAGTGGTAGCTATCAATCCAGCGGGACGATTCTGGGCCGCGTTGCTATCTATAGCGATACATATGTGCTGGTTGGTGATACAAATGCTATTCATGGCTCAGCTTCTACCGGTTCGGTAAGCTTTGCTCCATCGGTTACCTACCACCTGGAGACCAGGGGACTACAGGAAGGCCTGGTGGCTTTCTATGTCACCAATCAAAACAACATTGTTACCAGTAATCAGGTCGTGCTGGCCAAAGTATTCCTTTCTAGCTGAGATAAGTTAGTTATGGAAGCTTAACCCAAGTCTACCAATCATCACCAGAATGCAACAGCATGGCCTGGTTAGCAGTAATAGGCGTTATGGTACAGTATCGAAAGTCTTATATGAATGCTCGGATGAAGGCATGACTCTTCCAGGCCAGTTCACAGACATATTGTTAGCATAGTTAAGAGACGTATATTGAGGCTAAATCAAGTGAAAGTTATTTTATTAGGAGGGGGGATATCCTTTGTCACGTTATTATCCAAGTATGAGGAAGCATAGCTGGATCATTGCTGCCTGTTTGGTGATCGGGCTTATAGGGGGTTTTGTGCTGTCGAAAGCACAACCGGCTGCTTACTTAGTCAACTCGACACTGCTTGTTTACTCCGCACCCACTTTTGGGACTGGAACGAATACCCAGGGGACAGCATCGTCCAGTACAGATACGTTGAGCCAGTCAGTGAATGATGCGGCTGAAATACCTACCCGTTCGGTCATGAGTTTTGTGTATCAATCTAATCCTGCGCTCCAGGCGCGCGGTTTCACTGCCGATGATCTACTGGTAGATGTGACTGCTATGAACCCATCGGCCACCACTTCTTCTATTCTTTTAACGGCAACAGCCAGGAAACCAGCTGACGCGGTTTTGTTGGTCAACGCTGTTGCCAATGGGTATGTCGCTTATAAAACGAAGCAAGCCCAGGATCAGTTGGATACCGCACGTGCGAACTACCAGAATCTCTACAACCAGTATAAAACTCAAAGCCAGGATCTGGAAAAACAAATCCTTTCATACAGCAATTCCTCTGATCCACACATTGCTCTGCTGACGGCTGATCGCAATGCAGTGATTGCATCTATGAATTCGGTACAGACGCAACTTCTCCAACTGCCAGCTACTGCAAAAGGAAATGTTGAGGTTGTTCAGCCGGCCAAACTTACTGATGTTTCCTCTTCTTCCAAGTCTAGCCTGATCCTGGCTGTTACGGCTGGTTTAGGCCTGGTAGTGGGTCTTCTCATCTGGCTCTTCGTGATCTTCCTGGATAAACGACTCCGGGCAGATGATCAAGTGCCAGAGAAACTGGGTCTGAGTTACCTGGGTACCCTGTCTAAAAATAGTGAAATTCAGCCTGGTTCAGTCCCCTCGACAGGTCTGGCGGCACAACAACTGGCAGATATTGGGGTCAACCTGCGTCTTACGGGCGTTTTGCCTGGTTCCTGGCGCGCTCCCCAGGGGGCAGTCTTACTGGTTACCAGTGCCCAGCCGGTGGAAGGCAAAACAACCGTTGCAAGTGGCCTGGCTGCTGCTGCCTCTCGTGGTGGACGTTCGGTCCTGGTGATTGATGGCAACCTGCGCCAACCTACGACCCATCTCGCCTTTGGTACGATCCCTGCCAGCTTCGGTTTAAGCGGCTTGCTCAAGGCTACAGGTGGAGAAAATCTGGATGCCGCTGTCCAGCGCAGCAACATCCCCGGTGTCTGGCTCCTGGCGGGTGGGACAGCTATGGAAGATTCTACTCTCCTGCTCGAACAACGTATGCCTGGTATCCTTGCACAGTTGCGTAAGAAGACCGACTGGATCATTATTGATGGCCCTTCTCTACTAAGTGGCGCTGAGGCCAGTCTCCTGGCTTCAATGTCTGATGGTGTTGCCATGGTTGTTGATGCTCGCCATGATAAGATTGCGCTGTTGCTGCGAGCCAAAGCGGTACTGAGATCCTTGACCCATACACCTGTTGGAGTCATTCTGAACCAGCTAGCACGGCCAAAACGCAACCCGTATTATGCTGTAGTTTACGCAGAGGATACTGCAAACGAGGGCATGCTGTCTGGCCAGAAATACTCCAGTAATAGTAATGGGCACGATGTGCGACCTGAACAAGCCGCTGCTGCCGCGGGTCCATCAACACCCAACCAGTACGGAGCATCTTCTATGCCTGGTCGGCCTATACCTATGGACTTACCGCTGATGCAGCCGAATCCCAATCCACCGTCTCCTTTCCCGTCACCGCGACGGATGGATATGACTCCGCCACAGTCGTAGTGTAGTACCCTGGAAAAGAGAAGTGAAGTTCAATGCAGATCGCAGATACCTTTTCTAACGGCGGGCTTCCCCCTTCTTCTGGAGGGGGAGCATTTCTGCCGGATATTGCCAGTCAACTGCGTCAGCAGCAGGTGCGCCAACAGCGTATCCTGCGCTGGCGTGCGTTTGCTAGCTGGTGGTATCCTGTTGTTCTCATTATTCTGGGCTCGGCTCTCGCAATAACCCTGGCTGCTACACTTGGCACTACGTATCCGCTGCCGCTTTTTGCAGCCTTCCTGGGGTTACCGGTCTTTTTCTTACTGATCAAGCGCGTGGATTTTTCGTTATTGTTGCTTGCCGCCGGGACAACAGCCATAGCACCCAAGCTGGTTACGCTGAAATCAGCGGATATCTATCCATGTCAGATCTTGATCGCGGTACTCTTCTGCACGTTGCTGGTGCAGGCAGCTTTTCGTACGCACAAGATTTCCTTGCCGCCTTTACGCGCTTTCTGGCCCCAGCTTGGGCTGTTCATCCTGGCCATTATTTCCAATGTTATGATCCAGTTTACCTGGACGCATGGTGTACCGAAAAAGTTAAATAACAATCCCATCATCTATAGTGAGATACTTGGGATTATTTCGTTTACGTTTCCTCTGATGGTCTATGTCATAGTGAACATGATTGTTTCCGTGAAGGAGCGGTATGTTGTTTACCTTCAGCGTATATTCATACTGCTGGGCATCTTTGTCGCACTGGTTGTCCTCTATGATTTCCGGCGCATTGGCGCTGACATTTACACCTTCCGTTTCTCTGAGCCGCATATTGCCTGGATGAGCCTGCGTGCCATAGCGCAGCTCCTCGCCCTGACCTGTATCCTGGCCTATGCGCGTTTTCTCTATGCTACGACCTGGCGCCAGCGCATCGTCTATCTTGTAATTGTGCTGCTCAGTCTAACGATGGTTATTCTTACGCTGGAGAATAGCTGGTGGGTGGAGGCATTTATCGCCCTGATCGTGATGACCATCATCTATTCCTGGCGGCTGATAGCGTTTTACATTGTACTGGCCATTCCACTTCTGCCTTTCGTAAAGGCAGAATATACGAAATTGCAGACGGTCAAGTCTGCTGATACTGCGCGCTATATTATCTGGGTAGACGCTTTGCGAGTGTGGTCCAAGCAACCTATACTTGGAGTCGGTCCGGGCAACTTCTGGGTCTATGACCAGGTATTTACTAACTTACCGCGGGCCTTACGAAACTGTAACGCTACGGGCCTATGTGTAGCTCACAACGGCTATCTACAAATTTTGGGAGAAGAAGGCCCTCTGGGCTTGCTCCTCTTCCTGGCCTTCCCCATCGTCATCATTGGGCTCGCTGCTCTCCTCTACCGCCGCGCCCATATAGCGAGGAAGCGCAGTAGGGCAAATGTCTTCCTCAAATTTATGGGCTGGATTGGCTTAGATTTAGTTGATCTACCCGAACAAAGAAAAGCAAAGAAGCAGAGGCAGAACTATTCACCAGGAAAAGCAGTAGAGAATCGGCTGCTAAATCGGATCTGGACAGCATTTTCGGACGATGCACGATCGGAGAGACACGTGGACCGCATGCTGGCACTATCTGCTATTGGCCTGACAATAGGGTCGATGTTTTCCGATTTCTTCGCTGGCGGTTTTTTCATCCCACCTCGCCAGCTCAGCATTTTATCTGAGATGCCACAGGTGGTAACAAGCTGGATCATCTGGGCGCTCATCATGTACAAGGATCAAAAGTGGCGCAAGACCTGTAGAAAAGCGGAAGCTGCTGGTACCAGGCCACGCGCTTATCAGATGGAAGGAGAGAACAAATGAGTGAGACAGATGCAACTATGCAAAAGGCAGCCGTAGTATGGTTAAGCGGGGCACGGTTAGCAGATATCCGTACACTTCCTGAGGTGGAAAAGCTTCTAGATGCTGGTGCGATGGTCGAACTTGACCCATCGCCTATTACCGGCCTCCAGGCTCAACACTATCAGGTCTTGAGTGGTAAATCATCCGCCTCCTTTGGGTTTTTTGACACACTCGTCTCCCGTAACTATGCTGTTACGGAAGAAGTCACTGGACGTGGAAATGGTCCGAAATTGTTGCCCGATATACTTCGTACAATTGGTTGGACAGTAGCCTATGAGGAAACGGAGCTCTCGTCACTCGTCACCCGCTTACGAGATTTGATGCAGTCCGTTTCTGCCTCCCCATCTTGCTTGATTGTGAAGTGTGCTATCTCCACTGATCTGAAGGATACTGACGCATCTACAATTATCCAGGCTTTGCAGCTTGCCAGGGAATGGGTGGGAGAGACCGGCTTGCTAGCCCTACTCTCAGATACGCAGCCCGCGGCTGTAGAGCGCTTTGTCAACATTAATAACTTCCTGGCTGACATGGGAGTCATAGAGCGTGATGAGCAGACCGGTCAGGTCAACTGGTCAAACTCGCTGGCCTATTTCGCCGGAAATGGCCAACTCCTGGTGAACCTGCTTGGACGAGATGCTCAGGGAGCCGTACACCCGCAGGATGAGTATGAAGAAGTACGTGACACGCTCGTAAAAGCACTGCCAAATAAGTTACGCAATCCTGAGAATGGAGAGTCTGTTATCGAACGCGTTTATCGCAAAGAAGAACTCTACTCTGGCGATTATCTTTTCTGTGCACCAGACCTCGTCGTCCTATTTAAGCCAGGCTATGCACCTTCACCCCGTAGCAGGCTCATAGAATTTGATGAGGCAACGTTTACTACGCCTGCCATTGGTGAGACGGTCGTGGCAGGCGTAAATCCTGCCGTGGTAACTGGATTCCTCATCGCTTGCGCCCCATCATTGGCTGTGCGGGTAACAGAGTATGAGCACGCTCCACTAAGGGCTGTTGCTCCAACACTGCTGCATGCGTTTGGGGTGGAATACGTTGATATGGAAAGTTTAGCCATAGGTACACTGTTCTCATCCGATTACCTGGAAGAGCATCCTATTCGCTCCTCTATACAGAACCAGGAGCTTTCTGAGGAAGATGAAGAGCTTATTATTGGCCATTTACGCGATCTCGGCTACGTCTAGTCTAACAGGGAAATTTTTCCCCCTTTGGCTTTTGAAGGCAGTAGCATGAGCAACCAACTTGTACGTTCCTCTCAGGCACGTTCCTCTCAAGATTCCGCGCAGCGACGTCTGCGGCGGTTGAGTTTTCGGCCTCGCGTGGAGAAAACAACTGAAGGGGATGATCAAGCAACAGTGAAAGTGCCTGTGTCAACGCTTCATTATGTGCAACGTCGCAGAGAATTTCTGGTTGCGCCGCGGCCTCCGCGGCAGGAAAAAGAGCCACAAGAAGAGCAAAAAAAGTTACCGCAATCACGGCAATTTGTGCAAAGACAACAAAACAAAGTACGACTGCTCTTGCCGGCAATCCAGGAGCAAACAGGAAATAACTCCAGGCTGCTTGTGACTAAGCTGGGACAGGAAGAGCAGGTAGAGACCATGCGCCTACCGGTCTCAGGATCAGAAGATGATATGTCACTACTTGAGACCCTGGCGCTACTCACCCCAGATCTTGCAACAACCCAGGTCCTCAGAACCCCTGATGATGACCCTGAATTTGAGAAACTTAAGACTCTACCCATGATGGTACTTACAGGCATTTCGGCACAGCAAGGCAAGCCACAACCTGAAATGAAGTCGGAAGTTTCCGGTGCAGCCGGTGCAGCAAGCCTCATGGGGCTGGGGAGTATTATTGGTAGTATACTTAAATATGTCAGCTCTTTTCTCATCCAATACGGTTTCGGGCCTGGAGGCTATGGGCTCTATACCCTGAGCCTATCCCTGGTCAATCTGATTTCTGCTACCTTCAACCTGGGTTTAGATGATGCCATGGTTCGCTATGTCGCCATCTATCGCGGCAAGCAGCAGCCGAAATCTCTACGCGGGTTGTTGATTTTTTGCACGACCCTGGCAGGACTGGCCGGTATCGCTGGTGCATTACTTTTACTGTTTTTCACACCCAGCCTGGTTACGTACTGGATCACTCTCAAGCAGCATCAAGTTGCCAATAAAGACCTGCTCAACCGTGCGATTGAACTCTTGCAGCTCATGGCGCCATTGATCCCTCTCATGACCATGCAGGTCATGTGGTTTGCGGGTTTGCGGGGATTCAAGGCCTTCAAGTGGCGCGTGCTCACCACCGGCATTCTCCAGCCCTCATTGCAGATTATCCTGCTGGTGCTGGTGCTTATCTTCTTCCGTACGAAAGATGGCATCGCCGCAGTTGCTGTAGCACTCTTCATTAGTACGATGTTCAACACTGTACTTAACTTGTATTTTCTTTTCCGGCAGGTCGAGCGTGTTGCTACATCTGAACCTGAACATTATGAAGTACGCGAGTGGCTCACTTTCGCTTCATTCAACTTTTTGACGACCATCATTGATACGGTACTGGACTCAATTGATACTATCTTGCTCGCGGCCTTTGGCGTTTCTGAAGTAGCCATAGGCCAGTATGGTGCTGCTATAAGGTTGGGCAATTTTATTGCCATGCCCTTACTTTCTATCAACAACGTCTTCGCGCCCACGATTGCAGAACTCCATAGCAAGGGAGAACTGCAAAAGTTGGAATCTATGTTTAAGCTTATGACCAGGTGGTCGGTAATGTTTAGTTTGCCGATATTTCTGATGATGGTTCTTTTCGCTCCGTACTTACTTGCCTTGCCCGGTCCAGACTTTGTTGCTGCCTGGCCGCTTCTCGTTGCATTCTCTGTAGGCAGCATGATCAATGCTGGAACGGGCGCCGTTGGCTACATGCTGCTGATGACGGGCTATCAGCGCCTCTCATTCCTCAACTCGCTGGTGGCAGTGGTGGTCAACATTGTCTTAGGTATTCTGCTCACCCCGCGCTACGGCGCAATAGGCACGGCCATTAGTACTGGCGTGGCTATATGCGTGCTCAATTTCATGCGCGTGCTCCAGGTGCGCGTTATACTCAAGATGCATCCGTATCGTTGGGATGTGCTCAAACCAATAGCTGCAGGTGTTATTAGCGCTGTACTGGTTGTCGCCCTATTGTATCTATTAAGAGTGAGTCACTTCAATACGACTGCTCATATTGGCCATTCCATTTTATCTATTCAATTGTTATTGATACCCGTTTTTCTCGCAAGTTATATTATATTGATTAGACAGTTTAAGGGCAGCCCAGAAGACGAAATTGTACTCCAAGCACTGCATAAAAAGTTCCTGGGTGGTAATAAACATAAAAAGAAAGTGAAAGAGGCATAGTATGCGTACAGTCATCTTCGGTGTTGATGGACTCGCTTTTCGCATTTTACATTCATTGATCAAACAAGGAGAACTGCCTAATTTTCGCAAGTTGAGCATGGAAGGCTGTGAAGCCATTCTCAAATCGCAATATCCACCGCTGACTCCTCCTGCCTGGATGTCACTCTCGACAGGCTTAAAACCTTCCGGTCACGGCGTCTACGACTTCTGGGCATACGATGACGAAGGTCAGGGAGCAAACCGCAAAGCTCACGTTCTTACACGCCGCAAGGGAGGAAAGGCCATTTGGAACATACTGAGCGAGTACGGCAAGCAGGTGCTGGTCATTAACGTGCCCACAACCTATCCACCGGAAGCCGTCAATGGCATAATGGTCAGCGGCTATACGACGCCGAGCGCCAATGTTGATTTTACCTACCCGGCCTCATTCAAAGATGAAGTTTTCCAGGTCGTACCCAACTATCAAATCGACCTGGAGGTTGCCTTCCGCGAGCGGTTGAATATGGCAGGCAAAGTTGGGCCGTTGAGCAATGCAGTCTTGAGTATGACAGAAGAGCGTGTCAAGCTTATCATGTACATGCTCAAAGAGAAGCCCTGGGATTTCTGTTATCTTGCGTTTATCGGCGCAGACCGTTTACAGCATCCATTCTGGGAAGAAGTGAGTTCCCTTCATCCTCGCACCAACGAGTATTTTCGGATGCTCGATGACGCCCTGGGACAGATTTTAGCTCTGCTCGCAGCGGAAGATAGTCTATTTGTGGTCTCCGACCATGGCTTTTGTGGACATGATACATACTTCGATATCAACGAATATCTTTATAGCAAAGGCCTTCTCTCGTTCTCTAACGAGTCATTTGAGCAGGATCGCCTTAAGGCGAACCGCGGTGTACAAATCCGGCAGCTGGCATCACGACTGGGGGTACGCTCAATAGCCCGTAAGATCAAACGCTCCCTTAAAACTGCCGGTCTCTGGCCTGCTTCAGAATTTGCTCCCGACGGGCTGGAACGGCCAACTCTTGAAAACGTTGACTGGGAGAAGACATTGGCCTACGTGCCCTCTCTCTCCGGCATGCCAGGCGGATACGCGGACATCTTCTTGAGTCATGCTATGACAGAGGAACAGATAGCTGAACTGATCGATGACCTCAGACGCCACGTCCATCCAGGAACTGGCAAGCCATTGATTGATGCTATTTACACTAATGAAGTCTATGGAAATGGGCCCTATACACCTCGCGAGCCGCACTTGCTGCTGCTTCCTAACGAGGGTATTACTTTCCGCGTCGAGTTAGGGAACCAGTCCTTGTGGGAAGATCTTGGTAAATCCTTTGGGTCTCATCACAAAGATGGTGTCTTTTACGCTTATGGAGGGCCTTTCAAACAGGGCTTTAAGGCTCCAGTTGCCCAGATTTATGACCTTGTGCCGACGCTGCTGCGGGCAATGGAACTGCCATTACCCCATGCTTTTGATGGTCGTATCCTGGATGAGTTATTTATTGAGAAACAGCAAGCTGAGCAATCATCTCCGGTTGACGGTGGCCTGGCGCGGCGTAAACTCAAGAAATTGCTAGAAGTATAAACAGAATTAGCCGTTTGAGAAATAGAAGGAAGAAGGAGATAACCCATGCGTTCAGTCATCTTTGGTGTTGATGGTCTGACATTTCGCATTATAAGCCCACTGATCGAACGTGGAGAGCTTCCCAATTTTAAGAAACTGAGAGATGAGGGCTGCGAAGCCATACTCGAATCGAAATATCCACCACTCACCCCGCCGGCATGGACTTCGCTTTCGACGGGTTTGAAACCTGCTCGCCATGGCGTCTATGACTACTGGGTCTATGCTGACGAAGCAAAACGGGGTGTTACCCGCAGCGTGCATGTACAGACGCAGCGTCGAGCGGAAAAGGCCATCTGGAACATTCTCAGCGAGTATGGCAAACAGGTGTTGATCATAAACATACCGGCAACCTATCCGCCAGAGACCGTGAATGGCATCATGGTAAGTGGCTATTTGACACCCAGCACTAACGTGGATTTTACCTATCCGCTCCCCTTCAAAGAAGAACTCTGGCGTGTCGCGCCCACCTATCAACTGAAACCGAATACGCCTGAATATGAGAAATTAAAATTGAAAGTAGCTGTGCGACCCATGGTTGACACGCTACTTCATATGACTGAGCAGCGCAGCAAACTGATCATGCATATGCTCAGAGAGAAACCCTGGGATTTCTGCTACCTGGCATATGTTGGTGCAGATCGTCTACAGCACCAACTGTGGGAAGAAGCTGTGGCCCTCGACTCTCGTACCAACGAGTATTACCAGATGCTCGATGACGCTCTTGGGCAGATTCTGGCCATGCTTGGGCCAGACGATACACTTTTCCTGGTCTCGGATCACGGTTTCCGCGGTCATAACAGCTACTTCGACATCAATGAGTATCTTTTGAGCAAAGGACTGCTTACCCTTGGTGCGAGCGTCCAGGTTAAACGTCGCAGTGCGAGGCGTTCCAGCAGCCTCAAACATGTAGCCAATCGCGTCGGTTTGCGTCCATTGGCCCGCAAGCTGAAAAGGTCGCTCAAAGCTGCGGGTGTGTGGGAAGAACAGGGCAATAGTGAAGAACGCCCCCTGCTTGAAGATATCGATTGGGATAAGACCCTGGCATATGTTCCCTCTCTATCTGGCCTGCAAGGTGGCTATGCAGATATCTTCTTGAGTTCAGATATGCCTGCTGAGCAGGTAGCAGAGCTCTGTGCAGACCTCAAGCGGCAAAAGGACCCAAAGAATGGCGAGACATTGATCAGCGAAATCTTCACTACCGAAGTATTCGGAACAGGGCAGTTTGCCCCTCGCGAGCCGCACCTGTTATTGTTGCCCAATGATGGCATCACTTTCCGCATGGATCTCGGCAATGAGCGCATCTGGGAGGATATCGGTAAGACGTTCGGCTCACACCATAAAGATGGTGTGCTCTATGCTTATGGTGCCGGTTTCAAGCGCGGCTTCAATGCTCCCAATGCTGAGATTTACGACCTGGTACCAACATTGTTGCGCAGCATGGGCCTGCCTTTCCCTTACAACTTCGATGGCCGTGTACTGGATGAGCTTTTCATAGAGGAGAAGCAGGCAGAACAGGGATTGGTCGGCGCAGGTAAAAGTGCCGAGAGTGGATTGACCCGGCGCAAACTCAAGAAACTGCTCGATGAAGAAGGAGTCATATAGTGCGTACAGTCATCTTTGGTGCTGATGGATTGGCATTTCGCATCATCCATCCCCTCATCGAGCGGGGAGACATGCCCAATTTCAAGAAATTGCGTGAGCAAGGATGTGAGGCTGTGCTTGAGTCGAAGTATCCGCCACTCACCCCTCCAGCATGGACCTCCCTCTCTACAGGCTTGAAACCTGCTCGTCACGGCGTCTATGACTTCTGGACGTACGAGGAACAACCGGAAAAGGGCAAAGCTCCTAAAGCGCATGTGCAGTCACAACGCAAGGGCGGGAAGGCCATCTGGAACATCCTCAGCGAATATGGCAAACAGGTGTTGGTGATTAACGTACCGGTCACCTATCCACCAGAGACCATCAATGGATACATGGTCTCCGGCTATTTAACACCCGGTGAAGATACGGATTTCACCTATCCAGCAACCTTCAAGGAAGAACTCTTTCGCGTGGTACCTGACTATGAAATTGATGTAGAGTACGCCGAAGTCTTCAAAGGAAACGTGGAAACACGAGTTAACCGGCTGGTCGATGAATTACTAGAGGTGACAGAGAAACGCATCAAACTCATCACCTATATGCTGAAGGAGAAGCCCTGGGATTTCTGCTACGTTGTCTTTGTTGGGCCCGATCGTTTGCAGCATTCACTGTGGGATGAAATCGTGGCTTTTGAGCCGCGGACGGTTGAATATTATCGCATGCTGGATGCAGCCCTGGGATTGTTCCTGGAGCAGCTTGGACCAGACGATAGCCTCTTCGTCGTTTCTGACCATGGTTTTCAAGGCATCAGCCGCTCTTTTGACATCAATGAATACCTGTATAGCAAAGGACTCCTGAAGCTACACTCCAGCGCTCAACGAGATAAAGCCAGCCGTTTTGCTAATCTAAAGCATATCTTGGACCAGGCAGGTCTTCTGTCACTGGCGCGCAAAGCCAAGAAAGCGCTCAAGAGTGCCGGCATAATCAAGAAAAAACGCCATGGAGTATACAAGCCTCTCCTGGCCGATGTCGATTGGCAACATACCCTGGCCTATGTGCCTTCCATGTCCGGTTTTGGTGCTGCTTACGCAGATATCTTCCTGAATTCGAGCATGGAGGCCGGGCGTATCGCTGAATTAAGTGAGGACCTCAAGCGCCAGGTAGATCCAAAGACTGGCCAGCCATTGATCGACGCGATATATACAACAGAGGTCTACGGTAGCGGGCCATATGCTCCACCTGAGCAACACCTGTTGTTGCTACCCTCGGATAGTATTACTTTCAATATGAGCCTTGGTAACAAGTGGCTGTGGAATGATGAGTTTGTCGGCAGGGATAGCAAGAAGCGGCGTGGTTCGCACCAGAAAGATGGTGTGTTGTATGCCTATGGCGCGGGTATCAAGCAGGGTTTCAAGGCCCCCAACGCAGAGGTTTATGACCTGGTGCCGACAGTGCTCCATAGTATGGGGCTGCCATTGCCCTATGAATTCGATGGCCGGGTGCTTAATGATCTCTTTCTCGAGGAGCATAAGCAGGCTGAGCAGCCCCCGGCTAGTAATGCTACGGAAGGAGGATTAGCGCGACGTAAACTGAAAAAACTCTTGGAAGTGTAGAACTTCTTAAACTAACTCTGCCTTTTAGGCACTAAATTAAATGATGTAAATGGGATGGAAGGGTATAAAAATATGCAAATGCTAAGGAAGTATTGGCAAGGGACGCGAATGTGGGTGGAGGTTGGGCTGCTGCTCCTTCTTTTAGTAGCCTCCAGTATCTCCACTTTCGCGCTTAAAGCTCACCAGACAAAAGCAAGCCAGTTCGATGCTACTGCTGGTGGCTGGCCAACCTATATGGCTAACAACCGGCGTAGCGGCTTCAATGGGACTGAGACCTTAATCAATTCAGCAACGGCAGCTAACTTAAAGGTACACTGGACTTTCAAAGGAGGGGGTATGATCTTCTCCCAGCCAGTGAAAGCCAATCGAATGGTCTACTGGGGTTCGTGGGACGGGTACGAGCACGCCACAGACCTGAATGGAGGACCTGTCTGGCAACAAAACTTAGGCCAAACAACCGCGAACTGTGGCACAACTGCTCCTTATGGTGTGATAAGTACAGCAGCGGTAGCCTCAGTATTGATCAATGGAACGATGACCTCGGTGGTCTTTGTTGGTGGAGGCGATGACCATCTCTACGCTCTCAATGCCTCTACTGGGGCCATCATTTGGCGTACTCCGTTGGGGGCGCCATCATCAAACACCTTCATCTGGGATTCACCGGTCGTGTACAATGGAAGCGTCTATATCGGCACAGCATCTCTTGGAGATTGTCCGCTCATACCAGGGCAGCTCTTGCGCATAGATGCTTCGACGGGAAGTATTCAGAACACCTTCAACGTTGTACCTGGCGGCTGCATAGGTGGGGGAATATGGAGTTCACCAACCATTGATCAAGTGAATAATTCTGTTTACTTCACAACAGGCACCGCGGGCCGGTGCCCAACATCGGAAAAAAATGCCATTGCCATGGTAAAATTAAACGCTTCCAATTTGTCGTTTATCAGTTCCTGGCACATTCCAAAGTCTGAGCGGGTGTTGGATAGCGATTTTGGCGCCACTCCTACCCTTTTCCAGGCAGCTATTGGGGGTAGCACGCACCTATTGGTAGGTGCTGCAAACAAGAATGGGGTATATTACGCCTTTGACCGTACAGACATTGGCAGCGGCCCACTGTGGAGAGTTCAAATAGCTGTTGGAGGAGCTTGCCCGCAGTGCGGAAAGGGGAGTATCTCATCAAGTGCCTGGGATGGCACCATGCTCTATGTCGCTGGGGGCAACACGACTATCAACGGCAACAATTGTAAAGGCAGCTTACGAGCGCTTAATCCTTCTACTGGCCACTTCATTTGGGAGCATTGTCTGAACGAAGGAACAGTCCTTGGCGCTGTCACGGTCGTTCCAGGAGTGGTAGCGGCAGTAGCGGGGCCTGATCTTGTTCTAGTCGATGCGACATCGGGAAAGGCCTTGTTTGCCTACAGGGGCTTGAGTGTAAAGTCACATTTCTACGGCTCACCGTCTATTTCGAACGGAGTGCTGTATATAGGAAACAAAGACAGCAGGCTTTATGCACTCGGAACTTAGTGCAAATGAGTGAGGGTGCAAAAGGGAATTCGCCAGTAGTATCGAATTTTGATACTACTGGCGAACCTCTTCATTGAGCACATATTCGGCGCGTTTTTGCTATCCAGGAACGGGGTGACTCATGTATGAACAAAGCTTACAGGTGGAAACTGTAGATGTTACCATCGGACGATCCCACAAAGACGACGCCATCTGACACAACAGGTGAAGCATCGATTTTCCTGCCGGTCGTGTACTTCCACAGTTTGCTTCCGCTCTTGACATCTATGGCATAGAGGCTGTTGTCTCCCGAACCCACGTAGACGACGCCGTTGGCCGCAGCGGGAGTTGAATTGACGGCCCCTCCAGTAGTATAGCTCCACTTCAGGCTACCTGTCAGCGCATTGAAAGCGTAGAGCTTACCATCTTGCGATCCGATGTAGACATTGTTTTTGTCTACTGCCGGGGAGGAGGTGATAGGACCATTTGTAGTCTGGCTCCAGGCCAGTGCTCCCGTTGTAGCATTAAGCGCATAGAGGGTATGGTCGGACGACCCGACATAGACAAGCCCGTTGGCCACGGCCGGAGAGGAGGTGATGCTCCCTCCAGTAGGAAACTTCCAGAGAAGCGAACCGGTCTTACTTATGGCGTATACGTTTTTATCATGTGAAGCAATGTATACGGTGCCACCACTACCTAAAGCCGGTGTTGCAGAAATGGCGCCATTCGTCTGGTATGTCCACTTGACCTTGGGCGTAGTTGTTGTTTCAGCAGGGATAGCATAGAGCTTGTCGTCACTGGAGCCAAAGTAGGCGGTGCCAGCGGCGATGATGGTTGAGGAGAGAATGGGTCCTCCCGTGGGCAGCGTCCAGAGCAGGGCACCTGTATTGTAATTGAACGCGTACATTTTATTGTCGTCAGCACCCACATACACAATGCCATAATAGACGGCTGGACCAATGGAGGAGATGGTCGTATTGATCGTCTTGCTCCACATAACCCCGCCCTGCGGGCGGAGGACAGTGACCCTGCCATTCTGTGAGGAAAAATACACGTTATCTTTGCGTACAATAGGTGTAGATGGGGTGCTTTTGGTATTGTAAGTCCAATTGGTGACCAAATGGAAGGCATTGGTAGTGTTGATCACGTTCTCGTCAGGATTAAAGTGGGTATTTTGGGCATCGAAGCCAAACATGACCCACCAGGTCTGGGCCAGGAATTGGGCTGAAGCCCTCGAGCCAGTCGTTTGCCCTGTCGCGGTGACGGTATGATTACCAGGAGTGGCTGAACCAGGAACGTTCACCTTTTGGGAGAATTTCGTCTGCAGTGCAGTGGCGGTTCCAATTACCGTCGAATCAAAAGTGATCGTCACTGACTCATTTTGACCGAAGCCATTGCCACTGACCATAAACGAGGAGAACGGTCGACCAAAGTTGTGATAGAGGGCAATGGTTGTGTTAGCCGCGTGCGCAGGAGTGTGAGTCCTTCCAAGAAGGGTTACACTGATCACGAAGATCAATGTGAGCGAAAGAATGATCGGTGTGCATATACGTAAAAGCGATCGCACGAAGATACCTCTCTTTCAAACAGATGAAACTCAAAATTTTGTAGCATGTTAACTACTTTCCAGCTTATCCTAACATTTGCATGAATAGCATTAATAGAGCTATAGGGTTAAGATGTGGTAATGATTCTTATGGATAAGTTGCTGTTTCTACATGTATCATCAATCCCCTGGGTCTGCACTATCATCTGGAGCGATAATAGTACCAACGGTATCGGCATTCTCTGTTGAAACGTTCGTGCCAACAATCGGACCCTTATACATATTAGGTGCATTAAGTATATCCTATTTCATCCTTGGTGATGCGCAGGAGGCGCATCACCAAGGATGAAATTTAGGTAACTAATGCCTGGGTAATGCAAAAGTCCTGGTTGTTTGTCTTGGTGATGTGTTTTGGTCCGATGATGTTGAACCCTGATTCGACGATGATGAGTGTGACGAGAGGTATTGTTGTATCATTGCACCCATCCCGGCGACCGCGTTAGGAGAGTTACATGTCCAGTGATTATTGGGATCATCCAATCTCGTCGGTGTGAATGTGGTACGGTTCTGAAGGAGGTAAGGAACGTCAAACTGCCATGCTGTCCAACTGATCTGATTCTGGCCCATGTAGTTCAGGAAAGCTGTTACTTTCTGGTTCGCATTCTGCATCGTGGCCGTTTCACATCGACGGGATACAGTTGAATTTGGCAGGAGCGCCCACTCACCATAGAAGAGGGGGTAATGGCCTTTGAAACTTCCCCACTCTTTATCCCAAACAGTAGGATTTCCGGCCGCCACTTTATGGTAAGTATGTGCCGTATACATGATGTTAGGATCATTAATGCGTAAGGTGCCTGCGACGTGAACGCCGCCAATTATAATAATCTGTTTGGCCCCTGTTGCGCGAATTGTGTTCACCAGTGCTTGCATGCCGATAACCTGTGCTGTTTTGCCAGTTGAACCTGTTTGTGTCCCACCGCCCTTCAGCCATTGATTTGCACTGGTATAATGGGCTTCATTATAGGCATCAAACATGACCATGGGGTTGTTGAGATAGTGGGCTGCGATGGCTTTCCAGAAAGTCACACTTTCAGATTTTGGCGCATTAGCACCCGATCCATATGGAGAACCTCCCTGCCGATAGTCGTGGAGGTCAAGGATCACATAGAGTCCAGCTTGATTTGCTTGTTGGATAGCTGGATCGAGCAAGCTGAAAAATTGCTTCTGGTAATTGGCGAAAACCCAATTAGAAAGGGGGAGACGAACGGCATTCATATGCCATTTTTGGCTCATCTGCTGAAAAACAGTGCTGTTGAGCTTTCTGGTAAAGTCATTTTGCACGTTCTTGATATTTTTCCAGGGGTTCATGTACGCTAACGGGTTTTCAATCTGTGCGCCGCGAAGTAAAAAAGGGTTTCCTGAGGAGTCAATCAGCTGAGCCCCTTGAACATGGGGTAAAACGTTTGTACTTGCTGCAGATGGTCTTTTTTGTTCAACCAGCAAAGTGATCGAAGCTGCAACGATGATAATAAGGAGAAAAAGTTGCAGCACCCGCTTTTTGGTTATCAAGGCAGTCACCTCTTTGTAATATAAGGAACTCTAATCCTATCGATTTTTTCAGGCTACGTATTCAATAGCCCTTCCTTAGTAAATATATCCTGTTAATTCTGAGCCGTCAATACAGATAGTATTAAAGTTTAGTAATGTTAAGGATAGTATTTTCTGAAAAGTTTATGCAAAAGGATGCATTTTTGATACAAATAGATACATACTAGTATAAAATGATACAAATCGAAACAATTTTTTACGGAACTCAATAAGGTGAACACTGTTCAGGCAATTTCGAGACCTGAAACAAATCCCCCTTGAAAGCTAAGACAATCCTCCTCAAAGAAGGACTTTTCATCCTCCCAAAAGTACTATTGCTACATGAACAATGTTAGCTCTACCACAAAACGGGGGCTAAACCATTAGCGAGAACACATCTCGCTGCCTCAAATGGCCCCCTTAGCCTACGCCTTGTGCTCTCTCCCTTTTCTGCCTTCATTCCAGCCCATCCGTCCAAATTCGGGATGACTCGTACATACGAGGAAGCATTCTTTCACCAATGCCAGGAGAAATTAACCATTTCGCTACCACATTTCCACCTTACATTAACTAGAGCCAGGGATAATGAACATGGTAATACAAATAGACGGAAGGGTTCTAAAACAATGAAAATTATCGATGAAGCGAAGCATCACACCAGAAATTTGCTAGAATTATCGACACAAACGTACAGAGAAATGACAAGCTCGATACGATGTATGCCGGATTTTTTAATCATTGGCGCTCAACGATGTGGGACTACTTCTCTTTATTACTATTTGACTGGGCATCCAAATATTGTTCCTAGCTCTGTAAAAGAGATCCATTTTTTTGATGATAGCTTTACAAAAGGCATGCGCTGGTATCGAGCGCAATTTCCAACGGTCGTGGAAAAATACTATATTGAGCATATCCGTAACCACGGTTTCCTCACTGGAGAAGCAACCCCATCTTACCTTTTGCATCCTCATGCGCCAAAAAGAATTTTTCAGGTTATGCCCAAAGCGAAGCTTATCGTCCTACTCAGAAATCCTGTTGACAGAGCCTATTCGCACTATTGGCTTAGAACTACACTGGGCGATGAGACGTTGTCCTTTGAGGATGCGATCCACTTTGAACAGGAAAGAATATCAGGAGAACAAGAGAGATTACTGGCGGATGAGGACTACCGTGACAATTATAGGCGTTTCTCGTATCTTAGCAGGGGAATTTATGTAGACCAATTACGCCGTTGGATGAACTATTATCCAAAAGAACAGTTTTTGATTCTCAGAAGCGAGGACCTCTACAGTGATCCAGCAGGAGTTACAAAACAGACGTTGGAGTTTCTCGGTGTGCCAGGTCAAGAAATAAGTACGAACAAAGAATACAAGCAATACAGGCTAGGACGTAAAAAGGGGTACCTGAACAAGGAAAAGCCTCCGAAAATGGGCTACGAGACTAGAAAGTATCTGCTTGACTACTTCAAGCCCCATAATACACGCTTATATGAATTTTTCGGCAAGGATTTCGGCTGGGATGAATGAAGAAAAAATTTTCCCAGGTAGCTCCAAAGAAAGAAATGATTGAAGTTTAACAACTAATAACTATCTGTTCTCTGTAAGACTCGTGACAGGTGTTGTTCCACACGCTTCGTATTTTCTGTGATCAGAAAACGTTCTCGCACGGTAGCACGCGCTGCCAGGGCAAGCTGCTTACGTTTAGCCGGATCTTCAACGAGCTGTAGGATGGCCGAAACTAGTGCTCGCTCGTTTCCTGGTTCGATCAACAAGCCGTCTACTCTAGTGGTGATAATTTCTGCAGGTCCCCCTAACTTCGAGGCAATCACCGGCAGGCCACGTGCCATTGCCTCTGCTACTACCAGGCCAAAGGGTTCTTTCCAAAGCGATGGGACGAGCAGAATTTCTGAATTGTCGTAGTTCTCGATCAGTTCGTCTTGAGGAACCTTGCCATGGAAAGTGACAAACTGCGTAAGGTTCTTATCGCGTGTATAGGCTTGAAGCTCCCTGATGTATCCCTCATCTCCATCACCAAAAATGCTGAGATGAAGGTCTTGTTTGCCCTGCTCATTGAAAAGAATATTCAGTGCCTTGAAGATGACAAGAACACCTTTTTCGACACATAAACGGCCGACGTAGATTAAGCGCATTCCTTTTGTCCCTGAGCTTGCATCGGCTTTCTTGGATCGTGGGGTGTTCACAAAGCGGGAGTCGATCCCGTTGTAAATCACTTCGATACGTTCGGGGGGACAGCCCGCCTCTACATATGCTTGCTTCACGGCCTCACTGGCTGCGATGAGAGAAGTATAGGTCAACGAAGGAACGGAGCCAATCAACAATTTTTTCAGTCGGCGAGTACGTAAACATGATTGTTCCGTCTCTGCTGAACGAGCATATTGCAGCCAGTAGCTTTCAAGGTGAAAAACGATAGGAATGACAAGTTTGCCTAATGCAGTCAGTATCGTGTTCACCCCTAAGCCTGTTATTTCCCATATATACAGTACATCTGGTTTGGTTTCTGCGATCACCCGTTGTAGTTCTTGCCCATTAGCAGGATTGTGGAAGTATTGGTAATAGTCACTTAACAGGTTAAGCTGTAATATATAGGGCCAATAGAGATTACTCAGTAAGAGAATACGCATACTTTACCTGTACCTTGTTCCCGCACAACTTCACTTGCCTCTGCCGATATCATCAATCCCCCGGGTCTGCACTATCATCTGGAGAGATAATAGTACCAACGGTACTGGCATACTCTGCTGAAACGTCCGTGCCAACAATCGGACCCTTATACATATAAGGTGCATTCATGGCAATATGATTTGGTATTGGTTGGCACATCGTGCCGGGCCGCTATTAGTTTAGCCGATAAACCGCAAATTGTTGGTAGCAAATAAGTTAAGATATGATTGTGAATGTGCCGCTTTGGTTAAGATATCTTTTTGCTTAATCATCGATATTGCCGATTTATCTGATCTTTTCCTTGAATCAGCGAACTTGCGCAAGAGCCCACTCAACATGAGACACATCAAAGTTCGAGAACTGCTTACCCCTCTACAGGTGGCGAGGAAGTATAAATAGTTCCATTCGTATGGTAAAACCATCTCTCTACGCCATCACTGGTGTTGAAAGTACGTAAGCTTCCTCTTTGCAGACCGACGTGGATAATGCCATTTTTTATTGCCGCCGTGGTTGTTATGGGAACACCTGCTTTCACCTGCCAGACAAGGTTTCCAGTATTGGCCTGGAGATCATACAGGTTCTGGTTCATAGAGCCGATGTAAATCGACCCCTGGTAGAATGCCGGGGACACGGTAGGGGCGAACGGTTTGCCCACTAGGTAATGCCAGAGCAGTGAACCATCACCCGTGTTAAGGGCAGTCACATAGTAATTTGCCGAGGCATAGTAGATGGTGGTTTTGACGACGGTTGGCGTTGAGACAGGCCCACCGTCCTGCCGGGAGCTCCAGGTCAAAGAGCCATCCGTAGCACTCACTGCATACAAGAAACCACCAGAACCACCGAAGTAGATGGCTCCGTTGGCCGAAGCCAAGGTAGTCGTGGCTGCACTGGGTATTCCTTGCGCCCACATGAACGTGCCGTCAGTGGCGTTCAGAGCATACAACTGGGGAGTATTTCCAGGGATCGAAGATTGTTCAGCCACATAAAGCACCCCGTTGACCACCAAAGGGTTACCAAAGGATTGGTCTGGTGAGCTCGCGGTATAGGTCCACGCTACCGAACCATCTTTTGTATTGAGTGCATATATACTACCAGAGCTAACGCTACTATCTACCGCGAAGTAGATGATGTTGTTAGCTACTATAATTCCTGCTTTGCCAAAACTCTGTGCAGGAAACTTGAAGCTCCAGCGGACCAAGTATTGCCGCCTTGCTGGTACTGGTAGCTCCAGCGTAAGTAACCGTGCGGCGCATCGAGCGCATAGAAAGCATCATTATCTGATCCAAAATAGACGCTCAAAGGCACACCGGTTACAGCGGCTGCATGCGCCCTGGATGTTCCTTGATGGGTTAAAGTAAAGACTGTGACGCTTGTTGTAAAGGACAAAGCAAGTAAGACTAGTATTGTCCGCTTTACAATGTTTGACAACTCCGTTGCTCCTTGATATTAGATAGACTACCATACATTTACGGCGTAAATGTATGGTAGTTTATTTCCATGTAAGATGTTCTGCGTAATCAGTAATGAATTGGTGTTAATTTTGGCGAAGCAGTTATGAAATTATAACCAGGTCTGCTAATTATCATCGTCACTGGTGTTGATGACATCTGGGTTTACATTGTGATTAGGAATAATCAACGTCCCGGGGCTAATAGACCGAGCATTCGCGCCTACATTAGGACCGGCATAGAGCGCTGGAGTATAAGGATCGACCCAACTCGACAGTGAGTCGGTAAAGACGAAGGCAAACGAATGGTTCCCTGCGGGTAAGGTCGTTTTTACCTGGAAGAGAGCACCGGTGCTATACGAACCAGAGATGTGAGTCAAAGGTTAACCGGTGTTGTCTACATACAGCATGGCTTGCAACGGCGCAGTTCCGCTCGTCTCGGAGTAGGTCGTCTGGAAAGTGAAAAGGGTTGAAGCTGTGCCGGACGTAGGACTGACGCCGGAGCTATTAAGGACTATGGGAGTAACGATTGGTTTCTCCAATCCTTCATAAAGACCAACGCCCGAGCCGTCGTCAAAGCGGAAACGGAAGTAGTGTATGCCAATACTCAGGCTCGAAGTAGTGTAGGTATAGGTCACTCCTTTTTGGTAGTTTGTACCATTTCCCTGGAGGGCATGCGGAATGCCGTCGATGTCTAATTCAGCAACTTTTGGCGCTGTGTTTGCCGGCGATTGATATTTTACCGAGTAGGTAACAGGAGTCCCGGGGAGCGAGATGTTAGGATGGGCGCTGTATCCTCCTACAGTGTAAGGTGGCCCAGACGATCAACCTCACGCCTCTAATTGATCAATCTCCAGACTATTGCCATGGGCGACGATGTGCTATTGCAGACGAGGATAAGGGAGCTATGGATCACTTCAACGCCATTGGTGCGTGTAATCCTGCTCCTTACTCATGCTATCAGGCTGCAACTCAGAACCAGATCCCTAATTATTGGGAGTTAGCTCGCAAATATGTACTTTCGGATGAGACGTATGGTGCTATAGCTGCTGCCACCTTTCCCAATCGCCTGTATACGATAGCTGGGGCAGCTGGCAGCACGATAAACACCAGCGCCGTCGGTCTTCCCACCTTAGCAGGAGGCCCGGGTGGATGGGGTTGTGACTCGAAGCCTGGTACTACGGTGATACTCTACAATAATTCTCGTGTCTATCCCTGCTTTGACTTCCCTACTCTGGCTGACAGCATGGATGCTGCCGGAGTAAGCTGGAAATATTATGCCCCAGTGCCTCACGAGGGCGGCTATATCTTTTCGGCTTACGATGCGATCAATCATATTCGCAATGGCCCCGACTGGACGAAGCATGTGGTACCATGGCAAAATTTTGTCAAGGACGCCCAAACAGGCAATCTCCCCGCGTTCTCCTGGGTAGTGGCTCCCATAGGGCTAAGTGAGCATCCCCCGGCTTCCGTTTGTGTAGGTGAGAATTGGACGGTGCAGCAGAT
>WNFX01002743.1_pt1 | contig 25797 bp, 27 predicted proteins | sample 5400111 | NCBI WGS metagenome assembly WNFX01 (sample SAMN13153363, study PRJNA577476) | soil metagenome | isolation source: 40 cm soil or saprolite under grassland replicate 1 | place: USA:California | collected 2016-06-15
CACGCCTGCGCCAGCGCCTTGGCACCGCTGACCCCCACCCGCAGCCCGGTGAACAGGCCCGGCCCGATGCCCACCGCGACCCCCCCAAGGGCGCTGCCCTCCACCCCGGCCTGCTCCAGCGTCCAGGCGACCAGCGGGGCGAGCAACTCGGCATGGGCACGGTCGTTGCGCACCGCCACCGCCGCCAGCGGGCCGGCGTCCGTGCCCACAGCGACACTGGTCGTCGGCGTGGCAGTGTCGATCCCCAGGACCAGCAACGAATGCGTGCCTTTCAACCGGATCGGTCGGTCAAGAGAACGTATTGTGGCATCCCAACCGCCATCCGCGCCGTAGCCGGCTCAGCCTGAGGCTGATCCCGGCCGATCCAGAATGAAATGGCGCTGCTCCTGATCGTCCAGGCTGCCGACCAGGCCCGGTCGGACACGGCGGCGACCCTGCGGGCCGAGGGCTACGAGGTCCTGGAGGCAGCCTCGGCAGACCAGGCGGCCTCGCTGGCGCGGGCGTGGCGGCCCGCGGTCATCCTGCTTGACCCCCTGCTCCCAGGGGAGACCGGCGACGACCTGTACGTCCAGCTGCAGCGCGAGCTGGGAGGCCTCGCGACCCAGATCCTGTTCCTCCCGTTCCCGGCGAAAGCGCCGGAACCGGGAGCGGAGGCGGAAGCGGAGGGCGCGCTGCCGGCGCCGCTGCTCGGAGGGCTGGACGTAGTCACCAGGGTTGGTCTCGCTCTGCGTGGCAAAACCGTCCATGACGAGCTGAGCCGGGCCGATCCGACCTTGGAGGGAGGGCCGCAGGGATCGGGATGGACCGATCCGCTCACCGGGCTCGCCAACCGCCTCGCCTGCCAGCAGCGGCTGCGGGCGGCCTGCCAGCACGCCGCGGCCAGCCAGGAGCCCCTCGCGCTGGTCCTGGCAGATCTGGACCACTTCGCGCTGCTCAACGATGCGGTCGGCTTCGCCGCCGGCGACCAGGCGCTGCAGCTCTTCGCCGGCCTGCTGCACGAGTCCTGCCGCCGCGGCGACACCGCGGGGCGCTGGGAGGGCGCCACCTTCCTGCTGATCCTGCCGGGGATCCCGCTGGAACCAGCCTGGTACGTGGCCGAGCGGGTGCGCCTGCGCACCGCTGCCATGGCCAGGGCCATCGGCACCGAGCAGATCACCCTGTCGGCGTCCCTGGGCGTCGCCGAGCACCAGTCCGGCGACCGAGGTGGCATGAGGTGGCACAAAGCGCGCGCCCTCTACGATGGCGGCCAACAGTGACACCATGAATCACTGCGTCAATCATTGCGTCCTGGCGGATCCTGGCGCGAGGCGACCGATGGAGGAGAAGGCGATGGTGGCTGCAACGGACCCGAAGGCTGTTGCCAGGGAACGGATCGACCAGATCAAGGACGACCTGCTGGGACTGAGCCGGCGGATCCACAGCCATCCGGAGATCGGCTTCGAGGAGGAGCGGGCCTGCGGCTGGCTGTGCGAGCTGCTGAGCCAGTCGGGATTCGAGGTGGAGGCCGGGATCGCCGAGCTGCCCACCGCCTTCGTGGCCCGCAGCGGGCCGGGGCCGCTGCGGCTGGTCATCTGCGCCGAGTACGACGCACTGCCCGGGATCGGACATGCCTGCGGGCACAACATCATCGCCGCCACCTCGGCCGGCGCGGCCATCGGACTCGCCGGCCTCGCCGCCGACCTCGGCATCGAGGTGGTGGTCGTCGGCACTCCGGCCGAGGAGGGCGGCGGCGGCAAGATCCTGTTGCTGGAGCGGGGCGCCTTCGACGGCGCCCACGCGGCCATGATGGTCCACCCGTCCCCCTTGGACCTGGCCGCGATGCCGGTCATCGCGGTGGACCAGTTCACCGTCCACTACACCGGCAGGACCGCGCACGCCTCCGCCTGGCCCGAGCTCGGCATCAACGCGGCCGATGCGCTGGTGGTCGCCCAGACCGCGATCGGGCTGCTGCGCCAGCACCTGCGCCCCACCGACCGGGTCCATGGCATCGTCACCAAGGGCGGCGACGCGCCCAACGTGGTCCCGGCCGACACCAGCGGCCGCTGGCTGGTGCGTGCGGCCTCCCTTGATGAACTGGACGAGGTCGCCCAGAAGGTGCGGCGCTGCTTCGACGCCGGCGCGCTGGCCACCGGCGCGACCGTTGAGATCACCCGCGACCACGTGCCCTACGCGGAGATGCACCACGACCCGGGCCTCAGGGACGCCTACCGCCGCAACGCCGAGGCGGTCGGCCGGCGCTTCCCCGAGGACGAGAGCCCCTACCAGCGTGCCGCCGGCTCCACCGACATGGGCAACGTCTCGCTGGCGCTCCCCTCGATCCACCCCACCATCGGCATCGACTCGCTGCCGGCCGTGAACCACCAGCCAGAGTTCACCGCCGCCTGCATCACCCCCGCCGCGGACCAGGCCCTGCTCGACGGCGCCGTGGCCCTGGCCTGGACCGCCATCGACGCCGCCAGCGACGAGCCCCTCCGCACCCGCCTCCTCGCCAGCGGGCGCTGACCGGGGCGGGTCTACGGGGCCTGGCCCTCGGTCTGCTCCTGGGCTTGGCCCTCAGGCTGGTCCCTGGGCTGCTCCTGGGAGGGGGCCTGGGTCGGTGGAACGGCGAAACGGGCCAGCGCCGACGCGACCGCTGGCAGGCGGTCGGGCCAAGTGTTGCCGTGGACCGCGACGGTGATCTCCCGGAGGTCGTCGTCGCGGGTGTGCAGGATCAGCTCCAGCCAGTTGTCTGGGAGGGCGCCCTCGACCCGGTCGGACCACTCCACGAACACCACCGCGTCGGCGGGAAAGACCTCGTCGAGGCCGAGGTCCTCCAGTTCGGCGGCACCGGAGAGCCGGTAGGCGTCGACGTGGTGGACCGGCACGCGGCCCTCGTACTCGCGCACCAGCATGAAGGTGGGCGACACCACCGGATCCTCCACCCCGAGCGCAGCGGCGGCGCCCTGCACCAGGCGGGTCTTGCCGGCACCGAGATCGCCGGTGAGGCCGACCACGTCGCCGGGCTCCAGGCGAGCCGCGAGGGCCGCGCCGATCGCCTTGGTGGTCGCCTCGTCCGGCGCCCGCAGGAGCAGCTCGTGGGTTCCCATGACGATCAGAAGAGCCCGAGCTGGCTGCCGTCGTCCGGGCCGTCAGGGGCCTCCGGAGCCGGGTCCTCCGCCTCCGGGGCCGGCTGCAGGTCGGCGAGCAGCTTGGCGAGGTGCTGGAAGTCCTCCTCCATCCCCTGCATGGTCGGCGAACCGCCACTGGTCCGCTCGGCCCGCAGCGCGGCGGCGGGATGGAAGGTGGGCAGTAGCAGCCGCCCCTGGAACGGGTAGGTACGCCCGCGCAAGCGGGTGATGCCGGTGGCGGTCCCCAGCAGCGTCTTGGCCGCGAAGTTGCCCAGGGTGACCACCACCTTCGGGTCGACCAGCCGGATCTGCCCGTCCAGCCAGGGCCGGCAGGCGGCGATCTCGTCGGCCTGCGGGTCGCGGTTGTTGGGAGGTCTGGATTTGACGACGTTGCAGATGTAGACGTCCTCGCGGCGCAGACTGATGCCGGCGAGCAGGCGGTTGAGGAGCTGCCCCGAGGGGCCGACGAACGGGAGACCCTGCTTGTCCTCGTGGAAGCCGGGCGCCTCACCGACGAACATCACCTCGGCGGTCGGGCTCCCCTGGCCGAACACCACCTGGGTGCGGCTCTCGTGCAACCGGCAGCGGGTGCAGGTGGCCGCCTCAAGCCTCAACAGTGCCCGCAGGCGCCGCCGCAGCAGCCGCCCCCAGCCCCAGCGGCGGGCGCAGCAGCCCCGTCGCTGCCCTTGACCGGCGCGGCGATCAGGCTGAGCAGCCGGCGCACCGGCCCCGCCTCACAACTCGGGCAGGCGGCGCTGTCGGCACGACCAGCCGGGACCAGCGCCTCGAACCGCTGCCCGCACCCGTCACAGGAATACTCGTAGAGCGGCACGCAGCTCCCCCTCCAGAAGACCTCTCAGCGACTGAAGGCTATCAGCTACCAGAACCTGGGCGTAGCACAGCCTCTCACCTCCAGGTACCGCCCCAACGGCGAGCACCGCCGACGAAATAGATACTGTACGAGACGAGACATCTCGTCTAGTGTCATTTCATGACCACGACGCCAGCCTCGCGAGAGCAGGTCCTCGCTGTCGCCAGGGATGCCTACCGGGAGGGGGGGCATCCCACGATGGAGGAGCTGGCCGCTGCGGCCGGCGTCTCGCGCGCCACGCTCTACCGGCTGTTCGGGAGCCAGCGGGAGCTGCTGCAGCAACTCGGCCTGCCGGTGCCGGCGGCGGTCCACCGGCGCATCCTCGACACCGCACTGGAGCTGGTCGGCCAGCGGGGCCTTGCCGATCTCTCCATGGACGAGCTGGCGGCTGCGGCAGGCGTCTCGCGCGCCACCCTGTACCGGTTGTTTCCCGGCAAGCCGGCGCTGTTCGCCGCGCTGATGCGGGACTACTCCCCCTTCGAGTCGATCGCGGCCACCCTCGCCAGCGCCGGGGACCGGTCCCCCGCCGAGATCATCCCGCCGGTCGGCCGGGCGATCGCCAGCGCTATGGATGGCCGCGTGGGCCTGCTGCTGCAGCTGCTCTACGAGGCCTCGCAGGCCACGCCCGATGCCGGGGACGGCGAGGGGAACGCCTGGGAGGCGGCCCACGCGATGAGCCGGAGCGTGCCGGCCATCATCGGGTACCTGGCCGGGCAGATGGAGGCCGGACGCCTCCGCCGGATGGACCCGGCGCTGGCGTTTCAGGCCCTTGCCGGCCCGGTCCTTCTGCACCTGGTCACCCGCCCGCTGGCCGGGAGGCTGCCCGCCGCCGCCCCGCTCGCACTGGACCAGGCAGTGGACGAGCTGACCAGGAGCTGGCTTCGCTCGATGCTCCCTGCAGAGGACCCGGATGAACGGCGCTAACAGCCCCGCGCCGGTGGCGGTGGTCAGCCTCGCCGAGGCCGCCCACCTCGATGCGGCGGCGGTGGGCACCAAGGCCGCGACCCTGGCTCGTCTTCGCGCTGCCGGCTTCCCGGTCCCGGCCGGATTCGTCGTGACCACAGCCGCGCAGGCCGACCGGGACTGGGAGGAGGGGGTGCTTCCCCACCTGGACGCTGCGACGGCCTCGCTGGGCGGGGGCGGCGAGCGCCAGCGGTTCGCGGTGCGCTCCTCGGCGGCCGCCGAAGACCTGGAGGGCGCCTCGTTCGCCGGGCAGTACGAGACCGTGCTCAACGTGGCGGCGGCAGCGCTTCCCACGGCCATCAAGCAGGTGCTCGCCTCCGCCGCCACAGCCCGCGTCTCCGCCTACCGCCAGCGCCAGGCACGGGCCGGTGCCGAAGCCAGCTCTGGCCTTGGTCCTGGCCCTGGGATGGCGGTGCTCGTCCAGGCGATGGTGGACGCCGCAGCGGCCGGGGTGGCGTTCACCGCCAACCCGGTCACCGGTGAGCGGGACGAGGTGGTGGTGACGGCGATCCGCGGCCTCGGCGAGCGGCTGGTCGGCGGCGAGGCGACCGGCGACGAGTGGGTGGTGCGCGGCACGCGGGCGACCTGCCGGCGGGCACGGGAGGGCGCCATCGACGCCGGCCAAGCCGCCGCCATTGCCGCGCTGGCGCGGCGGGTGCAACAGCACCTCGGGCTGCCCCAGGACGTCGAGTGGGCCATCGAGGCTGGCAGCGGCCGGCTGCGCCTGCTCCAGGCCCGGCCGATGACGGCGCTGCCGGAACCGGTGCGGTGGGCAGCGCCGGGACCGGGCTACTGGATGCGCAACTTCCGTCTCGGCGAGTGGCTGCCCGAGCCGATGACCCCGCTGTTCCAGGATTGGCTGCTGGAACGGCTCGGCGACGGCGTCCTGCGCGCCCAGCGGCGGATGACCGGGACCGCCCTGCCGTGGCAGCACGCCGCGATCAACGGCTGGTACTACACGACCCCAGGCCCCCAGCTCTCCCCGGGGACGCTCCTGCATGCCCTGCGGGAGGGCCGCGGCAAGCTGGTCAGCTTCATCATCAACGCCCTGATCAGGGTTGGCACCCGGCCGGAGGCGGCGGACCGGGCGGTGTTGGGGACGCTGGCTGAGGAGTGGCGACGGGACCTCCTGCCCCGCTACCGCAGCCTGGTGGAGCAGGCCGAGGCGGAACTCGGGACGGCCTCACCCGCGGCACTGGCACGCCTGGTCGAGCAGGTCGCCGAGGCGGCCGGCGAATACCTGCTGTCCCTGGAGGTGGTGGGCGGAGCCGCCTGGAAGATGGAGGGCTGCCTGGCGAAGTTCCACCGCCGCCACCTCGCCAGCGCGGTGGGCGGCAGTGTGCAGGTCCTGCTGCGTGGTCTGCCAGGGATGGCCCCCGGCCTCCCTGCGCATGCGGTGCAGAGCATCGACTGGTATCACCCGACAGCGGGCGAGCTGGGCTTCAGCCGCTCCCTGGGCAGCGACAAGCAGGCCCACGAGCGGAGCAGGGAGATCGCTGCCGAGCGCGAGGCCATGGAGGCCGCCTGCCGGGCAGCCCTGGCCGGCAGGCCAAGATTGCTGGCCCGCTTCGACAGCCTGCTCGGCGTGGCGCAGCGGTATGCGGTCATCCGGGAGGAGCAGGCGCGCTCGCTCACGCTCGGCTGGCCCCTGCTGCGCCGCTGCGTCCTGCGGCTCGGCGAGTCGCTCGCAGCGGCAGGGGCGATCGAGACGCCGGAAGACGCCTTCTTCCTCACCCGCGCCGAACTGACCGACCAGCCACCCGGCCAGCGCTCGCTCCAGGAACCGGTCAGCCACCGCCGCGTCACCTGGGAGCGTCAGCGCCGCCTGGTCGCACCGCTCACCATCGGCAGGCTCCCCCGCCTCATCGGCGATCCGATCGCGAAGCTGACAGCGGTGGTGCGCACCGGCCCCGCCGCGCCGATCCCGGAGGGCGCGATCTCCGGCCAGCCGGCCAGCCCCGGCCGCGCCTCCGGCCCGGTCCGCGTGGTCCGCGACAGCACCGATTTCGACCGCTTCCAGCCGGGCGAGGTGCTGGTCGCCCCCGCCACGGCCCCCGCCTGGACGCCGCTGTTCGCCAAGGCGGTCGCCGTGGTCACCGACGGCGGCAACCTCGCGGCCCACGCCTCCCTGGTCGCCCGCGAGTACGGCATCCCGGCGGTGGTCGCCACCGGCGACGCCACCACCCGCCTCCACGACGGCCAGCTCGTCACCGTCGACGGCAGCGCCGGCCTGGTCGAGCCGCAATGAGGTCAGCCGTGGACGTGTTCGGGCAGGAAGACTGACAGGACGTCGCGGAGCGAGAGCATCCCGAGCACGCGTTCCTGGTCCTGGACGATCAGGTGGCGGATGTGGTGCTCGCTCATGATGGACGCCGCGACGTTGACGTCGTAGTTGGGGCCAGCGGTGACCACGGCGCCGCTCATGTAGGCGGCGACCCGCTCCTGGTCCACGTCCTTGGTTTCGGCGGTGGCGCGGAGGAGGTCCCGTTCGGTGATGATCCCGGCCAGGCTGTCCCCGTCCTGGACCGCCAAGGCGCCGATCTCATGCTCGTGCATGAGCCTGGCAGCCTCCCGCAGCGTCTGGTCGGGGCCGATCGCGACCACTGGCTGTTTCATCAGATTACTGACACGCATAGCACTCCTCTCCACCTGATACCTGCCCTGGTACCACCGGAACAATGCCACAGATCCTGCCGGGATCGTCTACCCGAATCAATCGGACTCGGCCCTAGCGCGAATCTGGCGACCGGTTCGGAGCCCGGACGCCCTCGCACATGGTCTGAATTGGCAGGGACCTCCGGGGCGTGGGCTTGGGGGAACGCCAGCACGTCCCCGGAGGTCTCCCTGACCGAGCCACGGACATGAGCGAAGGTCCCCACCATCCTGCCCGTGGCTCAGTTCTCCGGACTATTGGGAATCAGCAGTCCTTCTTTGCGGTGACTGTGCGGCTTTGCTCGGTCATGGCGAAGCGAAGCCGCCCCTCCCACATCCCAAGCGCCTCGGACACAATCCGATCGTCGCGGAACAGTGATGGCGGCTGGACGGGCGCTTCGCCGCCTCGCTCGACCAGCAGCCCGCACACCTCGGCCATGCCCCGCAGCACCACGCGCAGCAACACGAGGTCCACTGGCGCGGATTCCTGGGAAACGGCGCTGGCGATTTCCTTGAAATGCCACACGACGGCAGCCGCCAGGGGATTCCCCCGCGCAGGCGGGGTGACTCCGCTGTTGACGGCCTGGTATTGCTCGACGGGTGGCTGTCCCGGGTCGTACATCCACGCTCCTCGCTATCCAGTTAGTCCGGGGGGCCGTGCCTGCCTGCACGGCTTGTATCGCCGGCATGGTGGCATCTAAGCTCAACATCACGTAATGGCAATTTGCGGAAATCTGGAGGAGGAAGCTGGTTCCTCCTCCTGGGGGGATTCGGTGAATAGCGGGAGCTTGGACACCGAAGCAACACCGGGATGGCCCTGGATCCTGGTCAGCTTGCGGAAACACCGTGGGTGGGCAGCCCGCAAACTGGCCCAAGAACTCCGCGATCAAGCGCTCCGCATCGGCATCAAGCTGCCCGAAGACTTGGAGAGCATCAAACGAACCATCCGGAACTGGGAGCACGGCAGGACCAAGCCCGATCCCGACTACTCGGCTGCGTTGATCCTTGTGTATGCCACCACGCTGGAGCTATTTCGGTGCACGATCACCCCTGGCTCGGAGCTACATCGACTCGACATCGCGTTCAACGAGATGGGGGTCGAGGTGAAGCGTCGCCACCTGCTGTTCAGCACCCTCGCCGCGACGCTCGCGGCAACAGGCGGGCTATCACTCGACTCGCTTAGGCTAGGTACCCAAGAACGCCTCAAGTGGGTCTTGAGGCACCCAAGTAGTCTCGACACGGAGACGATTGACGGTCTGGACCTCACGATCGGCGACCTCCGGCGACGTTACGAGACAGGTCCGTCGATCCGTCTGCTTGGCGAACTCTCGCGCCAATGCGACGACGTAGAGGCGCTACTCGGAGGCGCACAGCCAGACGCCGTTCGGCAGGCGCTCTGTTTGGTTGCCGGGAAGACGTTCGACCTGGCGCTTTGGGCTTCATGGGACCTACGCGACCTGGTCGGCGTTGAAGGGTACTTCGCCAAGGCGGGGCACGCGACCAAGGAACTCCGGGATAGCTGGATCGGCGCCTGTGTGAAGGTCTCCAAGAGCTTCATCCCGATGTATGAGCTTGGCGACCTTGACAGCGCGCTCGACTTACTGGATGCGGCGCGCGACCTTGCGTCGAGGGGTTCCAGTAACGCGATTTCGAGCTGGCAAGGATGCGTCGAGGGAGAGGTACACGCCTTGAACGGCGACAGGCGCAACTGCCTGCGGGCCCTCAACCGCGCTACGGAACAAGTCGGTGGCATCAACGCTGACGACCCAGGCGCAAGCCTCTTCAACGAGGTTCGGCTTGCCGGCTTCAAGGGCATATGCCTCATGGATCTCGGAGACTACGAGACCGCCGACGCCGAGTTCTCCGAGGCATTGAGGCAAGCCGGCCCAGAGATGAGCCGCCAGGGGGCCATCATCGAGACCGACCGGGCCAAGCTCCGCATCCTCCAAGGCCATCCAGAGGAAGGCGCACGGATGCTCGGCAAGGTTTTGACCACCGCCCGGTCCGTCAAGGGATACACGATCGATCGGGTATTCCTCGCGCGTCGTCAGCTCCACCCTTGGCGCGCAGAGCGGTTCGTCATCTCCCTCGACGAGCAAATCTTCGCATTAGGCTACCGAGTCCCACGGTTATGAGGCATTAGCGAGGAGCGTTCGCGTGGCCTCTCGCAGCGGCTCGGTCCATGGTTGGATGCGCTCCAGCGCGGCGCTAGCGCGCAAAACCAGGTCATCGCGGCGCCATCCGCCGATGAGTTGAAGTCCGACGGGTAGGCCATCTGGGGCGGTACCGCATGGCACGCTCGCCGCCGGGTGGCCGCTGTAGTTGAACGGGAAGCTGTATGGAGTCCAGTAGATCCTGGCACCTGGCCGCCCGTTCACCTGCTCGGGAAAATCCCGGTCAGCCGGGAATGCAGTTACCGAGACGGCAGGTGTGGCGATAAGGTCGTACCGCTCGAACACGGGCCTGATTGCCTGGTAGATCTCCAGTCGCCGCACATGGGCAGCAACGACGTCCACACCGGCGTAACCACGGCCGATCCTGGCCATCGTGGCGAGGCCAGGATCAATCACATCTTCGACTTCCTGAAGGTTGGAGAAGACCGCAGCGAAGCCGGTGCTCAAGAGGGTTCGGTGAACCTCCACCACGTCGGGAGTGAGCGGCGCAGGAATTTCCTCGACAGCCGCACCGAGCGCTTCCAGCTCCCCTACACCTCGGGCAGCGGCATCGCGCACGGCCGGCTCAGCATCGAGCCCGTCGACCAGCACCGGACACCATGCGATCCGTAGGCCGGCGACGTCACCGTCCAGGGTGGCCAGGTAGTCCTTGGGTGTGTCGTAGGAGAGCCGGTCTCGTTCATCGGGACCGGCGAGCACGGTAAGCAACAGCGCGGCATCCCGGACTGTCCTGGTTACTGGGCCGATGTGGGACTGATGCTCGAATGGGCTCGGCGGGTAGCCCGGGACCAACGCATGCGATGGCTTCAGGCCATAGACGCCCGTGAACGCCGCCGGGATACGGATCGAGCCGCCGCCATCGCTGGCAAGCGCGACGGCGCCCATACCGGTTGCCACAGCGACCACGGCGCCACCGCTCGACCCGCCGGGCGTGCGCTCCAAATTCCAGGGGTTGCGGGTGACGCCGGCCACCTGGTTGTCCGTCACTCCCTTCCAGCCCAGCTCTGGCGTGTTCGTCTTGCCGAGTATCACGGCACCAGCGGCCCGCAGGCGCGCGACGGAAGGAGCATCGGAGTCCGGTATCCACTCGCGCCACAGCATCGACCCACGAGTCGTGCGAATGCCCATGGTCGAGAGCAGGTCTTTGATGCTAAGTGGTACGCCAGCGAGTGGCTCACTCGCCCGGCCCGCGAGGTAGGCCGCCTCCGCGCGGCGCGCCTGCTCCAACGCCAACTCTCGTGTAACGGTCACGAAAGCAGTCAGCGCCGGATTCAATCGATCAATGCGCTCAAGGGCAGCGCGCGTAACCTCGACCGGCGATAGCTCCTTCGCTCGATAGCGGACGAGTAGCTCGTATGCCGGAAGGAAGCAGGGATCGTCCAATGCCGCCTACCCTTTGGTGCGGCGGATGGTGATGCGGCCGGGCCGGCGGGGGCGGGGGCGGAGGCGGGTGGGGCGCAGGACTTGGTGGGCGAAGGCGGCGATTTCGGCGTTGAGGACCTCGTGTTCTTCGAGCATGGCCATGTGGCCGGAGTCTTCCAGGACGAGCAGGCGGGCACCGCCGATTTTTTCGGCCATGTGCTGGGCGGCGGCGACCGGTGTGAGGCGGTCCTTGTCGCCGACTGCGATCAGGGTGGGGATGTCGATGCGCTCCAGGACCTCGGAGTGGTCGAAGTCGATCAGGCTGGGGAAGACCTTGGCCCAGACCTCGACGTCGGTGGAGGCGAGGGTGCGGTCGACGAAGGCGACCTGGGCGGGGGACGGGCTGGAGCCGAAGCCGAACAGCCGGGTGCCGAGATAGCCGAGGTCGCTGCCGCGGCGGCGCAGCTGGTGGGCGCGCATCGGGTCCTGGCCGATGAACTTGAAGCCGGCGCTGACCACCGCGCGCTGGACAGTCGCCACCGCGCGTGAGGTGACCGAGGCGGCCATGCCGCGCAGCGCGTCGGCGTAGGTGGAGTCGACCAGGACCAGGCCGGCGATTCGGGCGCCTATCTCCTCGGGAAACGTGTCGATGAACTCCAGCGCCGCCATGCCCGCCATGGAGTGCGCGATCACCACCACCCGGTCCTCGCCGGTCCAGTCGATCACGGCCTTGAGGTCGCAGGCGAGGGCCTGGAGGGTGTAATCGTCTTCGCCGGGGGTGCCGGAACGGCCGTGGCCGCGCTGGTCGAAGAACACGCAGCGGAAGGCCTCCGGCAGGTCGCGGCGCTGGTAGTGCCAGATGTCCTGGGTCAGCGAGAAGCCGTGGGAGAAGATCAGGCAGGGTCCCCTGCCGAGTTCCTCCACGTGCAGCTTGGTGCCGTCGTGGCTGGTGACAGTGGCTGGCTTGCCGCGAAGCTCGCCGAAGGGCTCCTCGGCCTCGGGATCGTCGCGGCGGCGATCATGCCCGACCAATGCCCGCTCGATGGCGAACCCGGCGCCGACCCCGAGCAGCAGCCCACCCGCGACCATGCCGACACCCCGGACGGTCAGCGACGGGGCTGGGCGCTTCTCCACCAGTTTCTCCACCAGCGTCTCCGCCGGTTTCTTCGCTGGCTTCTTTACGGGCTTCTTCGCCGGCTTCTTCGACGCCGCCACTACCCACTCACCCTCTCGGCCTCGGCGGCGGTGACAGGCAGGGCAGCCGGGGGGTTGCCGTGGTGATGAATCCGAGGGAGACGAGCGGAGAGGCCGCAGGTGATCTCGTAGTCGATGGTGCCGAGTTGGCGTGCCCACTCGCCCACGCCGGGCTCGTCGCGGGCGGGGTCGCCGAGGAGGGTGGCGGCCGCGCCAACTGTGAGGGGGACGTCGCCGACGTCCACCATCAGCTGGTCCATGGTGATCATCCCGACCTGCGGGAAGTCCTGGCCACCGAGGCGGGCGCGCAGGTGGCCGGAGAGGCCGCGCCGGACGCCGTCCGCGTAGCCGACCGGCAGGGTCGCCACCCTGGTCCGGCGCGGGGCGGTCCAGCGGTGCCCGTAGGAGACCCGCTCGCCCTCCTCGACAGTCCGCAGCGCCGAGACCGCCGCGCGCAGCGACAGCGCGGGCCGCAGGCGCGCCCGCACGTCGGCGGCCAGGGCCGGGCCTGGCGCCAGCCCGTACAGCTCGATGCCGACCCGGACCAGGTCGAAGCGGGCGTCGGCCCGGCGGGTGGCGCCGGCACTGTTGGCCAGATGGCGCCAGGCGGGCTCGAATCCTGCCCCGGCGGCGGTGTCGAGCGCGGCGCGGTAGCGCGCCACCTGGGCGTCGGTGGTGGCGTCCTGCTCGGGGTCGTCGGCGACGGCGAAGTGGCTGCTCAGCCCCTGCAGCGCGAGGCCCGGCTCGGCCATGGCGCAGCGGAGCAGCACGGGCAGGTCAGCAGGGAGGCAGCCCTGCCGGTGCATGCCGGTGTCAACCTTGAGGTGGGCGGCGACCGGGCGGCCGCTGCCGCGGCCGGCGGCCCCGAAGGCGCGCACACCCTCGACCGTGCAGATGGTCACGGCGATACCGTGCTCGGCGCAGGCCCGGCCGGCCGTGGGGTGCGGCTCGGAGAGGACCAGGATCGGGGCGGTGATCCCGGCGGCCCGCAGGCTGAGCGCCTCCTCGACCAGTGCCACCCCCAGCCAGGCGGCCCCGGCGCTGAGCGTGGCCTGGGCCACCGGCACGGCACCGTGGCCGTAGGCGTCGGCCTTGACCACCGCCATCAGCCGCGCGGGCGCCACCGCAGCGGCGAGCGTACGGGTGTTCCGCTCGACTGCGTCCAGGTCAACCTCAACCCACGCCGGTCGGAACATCAGCGCCACTCTCTCACTGCACGCACCGGCTTCGTTGTTCGCCACCTTGCAGCGCTCACCCTGATGCTCATTGTGGCAGCAGCTCACGGAACGCGGCTGGAAGGTGGCGGGCGACGTCCCCTGCCGCGACCGAGAGCGGGCTCAGGTCCCCGGTGGCGAGGGCGCCGGCGCGGCCGTGGACCCAGGCACCGAGGCGGGCGGCGTCGAACGGGCTGAGTCCCTGGGCGAGGAGGGTGCCGCAGAGCCCGGTGAGGACGTCGCCGGTCCCGCCGGTGGCGAGGGCGGGCACCCCGGTGGGGTTGACGGCCAGGGGCCCGTCCGGACTCGCGATGACCGTGTCGCTGCCTTTGAGCAGGACGGTGACGCCCCAGCGGCGGGCACCCTCGGCAGCCTGCTGCAGGCGCGTCCCGCCCAGATCGGGGGCGAGGCGGGCGAACTCGCCGGCGTGGGGGGTGACCAGGGTGGGCCCCTTGCGGTCCGCCAGCGGCTCGCCGGTCCCGAGCGCGAAGAGGCCGTCGGCGTCGATCACCATGGGCCCGTCGTAGGCGGCCAGCAGCTGCCTGACCGTCTCGCGGGTGGCGGGTGCGCGGCCGAGCCCTGGGCCGATCGCCACCGCGGTCGCCTCGTCCAGCCAGCGCTTGCAGGCATCGACCGCCGCAGGGGTGATGCCGCCGTCGGCCTCTGGCAGGGCGGTGGTGAGCGCCTCGGGCAGGACTGGGGCGAACTCGCCGGCCACCGAGGCGGGGGCGGCCAGCACCAGCAGGCCGAAGCCGCCGCCGCGGGCGCCGAGGCCCATCAGCAGCGGCGCCCCGCCCATGCCGCTAGCGCCCCCGATGGCGAGCAGCACGCCGCGCGAGCGCTTGTGGGTCTCATGGCGGGGCACGGTCGCGAGCGCCAGCCCGGCCAGGTCCGCGGCCTCGCTGATCCCCCAGGCAGGGGAATCCGCTGGCAGCGGCAGGCCGATGTCGGCGACGACCAGGCGGCCGACCCGCTCGCTGCCAGGCGGGAGCACGTGGCCGGGCTTGGCCGCCTGGAAGGTCACGGTCACCGTGGCAGTGATCGCTGCGCCAGCGACCGCGCCGGTCGCGCCGTCGACTCCGGAGGGGATGTCGACCGCGACCACCGGCACCGGTACGAGGCTCACGGCGGCGGCGCTGATGGCGGCTGCGCTGATGGCCGCGGCGGCGCTGCCACGCGGCGCGCCGCTGGCGCCGGTGCCGAGCAGGCCGTCGAGCACCAGGTCGGCCTGGCCGAGCAGGCGTTCCGCCAGGGCCGGCTCGAATGGCCGCACGCGCCCGCCGGCTTCGCGGACCAGGGCGACGCAGCGCTGCCCCTCCTGGTCGAGGGTTGCCGGGTCGGCGGTGAGCAGCGCCTCGGCCGCAGCACCGCGGCTGGCGAGGCGGGCGAGCGCCTCCAGCGCGTCGCCGCCGTTGTGCCCCTTGCCGCAGAGGGCCACCACCCGCCGGCCGGTGACGCCGCCGAGCAGCGCGCTCGCTGCCGCAGCCACCGCCGCACCGGCACGGCCCATGAGGGTCGCCACCGGGATCCCCGCCGCCTGGGCGGCGCCGTCGGCGGCCTGGATGGTGGGCACCTCGACCAGCGGCTTCACGTCCCGCGCTCCTGCTCCTGGTGCTTCTGGGCGCCTCGTTCGCGCTGCCGCTGGCGCTCCAGCCGCCGCGCCACCCAGGGCGGCGGGGTGGTCGGGTGGCGGGGATAGTCGTCCGGGCCCTCGGCCACCACCATGGCGACGGCGGTGTCGCGGGTGTCGGACAGCGACAGGTGCCAGTGCAGGATGCCGAGCTGGTGCGCCCACTCAGCCACCTCGCCGTGGACGGTCACAGTGGGCGCGCCGGAGCGCAGGTTGGTGACCTCGATGTCGGTGTAGGCGAACCCGGAGAAGCCCACCCCGAGCGCCTTGGAGACCGCCTCCTTGGCGGCCCAGCGCTTGGCCAGGTAGGCGACCCGGCCGGCGCCGCGCCGCTCGGCGGTGTGCAACTCTGTGACGGTGAAGACCCGCGCACCGAAGCCTGGGTGGCGCTCCAGTGCGCGGGCGACCCGGCCGATCTCGACCGCGTCCACTCCCACGCCCACGATCATCGAACCCCGAACCTGGATCGCAGCCCTGGCTGCACCAGCAGGAAGATCAGCAGCCCGTCGAAGATCAGCGCCAGCAGGCCGAAGAACAGCAGCAGGTGCAGGCCCGCCAGCGCCACGGCCAGATACCAGGCCCAACGGCGGCCCTTCAGCAGGTTGACGCCCGCCGCGATCATGCCGGCCACCAGCGCCACTCCCAGGAACAGGTCGGCGATGACGGCGCCGCTGAACAGGGCGCCCAGCAACGGAAAGCCGATCAGCGCGGCGTCGATGAACAGGAAGATCGCGACGATGGAGACCGACTGTTCGGGATCGATGTTGTACGGCATGGCATGCTCCCGGCCGGGGCCGCTGTCGGACTGGCAGGTTGCTGGTTGCCAGCTGGCTGTTCCTCAAATCGTAGCAGCGGTCACGCACCGGACCGGCCGGTTGTCCACAACCCAGCTTGATCCTTTTTTCGCGATCGGGGATAGCTCAGGCGGGCGACTCCTCCGGCCGTGCCGCCGCTGGTGCCGGCTCCTCAACTGCGGCGGTATCCGGCTCGCGGCCTGGGGTCTGCAGGTTGAGCCGCTTGATGAGGAAGTCGAATACAACGTAGTAGACAACCGCGTAGACCACGCCGATCAGCAGCAGCAACAGCGGCTTGGTCGTGTTCGACTTGGTGAAGTTGAGCAGGTAGTCGGTCAGGCCGGCGGAGAACCCGAAGCCGTCGTGGATCCCGAGCGCCGCCGCCAGCCACATCGACACCCCTGTGAGGACGACGTGGACGCCGTACAGCACCGGCGCCACGAACAGGAAGGCGAACTCGATCGGCTCGGTGACGCCCGTGACCAGCGACGTCAGCGCGGCCGACAGCATGATCCCGCCGATCACCTTGCGCTGGGACGGGTGGGCGTTGCGCCAGATGGCCAGGCAGGCGGCGGGCAGGCCGAACATCATCACCGGGAAGAACCCGGCCATGAAGGTCCCTGCCGTCGGGTCGCCGGCGAAGTAGCGGTTGAGGTCGCCGTGGACGCCGTTGTAGGTGCCGAAGGTGAACCACACCAGCGAGTTGACGATGTGGTGCAGCCCGAACGGCAGCAGCAGCCGGTTGAAGACCCCGTAGATCCCCGCGCCGACGGCGCCGTGGGTGGTGAGCAGGGTGCCGAGGTTGTCGAGGCCGTGCCCGATCGGCGTCCACAAATAGCCGAAGATCACCCCCAGGATCAGGGCGGCGAAGGCGGTGACGATCGGGACGAAGCGGCGCCCACCGAAGAACGCCAGCCAGGCGGGCAGTTTGATGCGGTAGAAGCGGGTGTAGAGCACGGCGGCGGTGAGGCCGATGATGATCCCGCCGATCGCCCCGGTGGGGTTGGCCGGGGCCTTCTCGATCGCCAGCGCTGGCGTCTTGAAGTCCGCCGCAGTCGACAGCACCTGGGCACTGAGCGAGGTGGTGGCGAAGATCGCCATCGTCACCCGGTCGAAGATCAGATAGCCGACCAGCGCGGCCAGCGCGGTGGAGCCGTCGGAGCGGCGCGCGAACCCCACCGCGACACCCACCGCGAACAGGATCGGCAAGTTCGAGAACAGCGCGTTGCCGGCGGTCGCGAGGATGTCGAAGTGACTCCAGACCTTCACCAGCATGTCGGGCTGGCCGAAGCGAAGCAGAAGCGCCGCTGCCGGCAGCACCGCGATTGGCAGCATCAGGCTGCGGCCGATGCGCTGCAGCACGGCAAGTACGGAGGACTGTGGGGTCGGGGCGGCCGGGAGGCCTTCGGTGGCGGCTGTGGACATGCGATCCTCCATTCATCTGGATGAGTGGCACCCACAGAAACTATCCGGAACAATCCATCTGGACTAGACCACATTTAGCTTGCATCGGTTACGCTCAGTGGTCAAGTTCGTACATTCGTACACTGGAGACCTATGCCTATCATCTCCGCTCCGCGTGTGGTCGCCCAGGGTCGGATCCTCGCCCCTGGCGCGGTGGTGGTGGAGGGCGGCCGCATCGCGGCGGTCCTCGATACCCGCCCGCCTCCCGCCTCCGACCATTCCGCTCTCAGCGCGGGGATCCTTTGCCCCGGGCTGATCGATCTGCAGGTCAATGGGGCTTTCGGGGTGGACCTGATCGACGCCGGCCCGGACGGCTGGGCGCGGGTCGGGCGCGGGCTGCTGACCACCGGGGTGACCAGCTACCTGCCGACCTTCATCAGCGCGCCGATCGAGACCCTGGTGGCCGGCCTCGGCCGGGCCGCCACCGCGAAGGCCCAGGTGGAGGCCGCCGCGCCGGCCGGCACCGGGGGCGCACGGATCCTCGGGGTGCATCTGGAAGGCCCGTTCCTGTCGCAGCGGCGTCGCGGCGCCCACGACCCGGCGGTGCTGGTCGACCCCACCGCCGAGCGGGTCGAGGCGCTGCTGGAGGCAGCTGCCGGGGGGTTCGGGGGGCACGGTCCCGCGGCCGGAAGCACCGCAAACCGATCCCATGGTGGCCGCGGGGCCCCCCGATGGGACAATCTGCTGGCGTTGATGACCCTGGCGCCGGAGCGGGAGGGCACCCTCCCAGCGATCAAGCGCCTCACCAGCGCGGGCGTGATCATCTCCGTGGGGCACTCCGACGCGTTCGCCGCGCAGGTGGCCGCCGCCGCTGGAGCGGGCGCCCGCATGGTCACCCACGTCTTCAACGCCCAGCGGCCCCTGCATCACCGCGAGCCGGGCGTTGCCGGCCAGGCCCTGGCCGACGAGCGGCTGACCGTCGGCCTGATCGCCGACCTGCATCACCTCCACCCTGCTGTCTGCAAGATCGTGCTGGCGGCCGCTCACGGCCGGGTGGCGCTGGTGAGCGACGCGGTCGCGGCGGCCGGCATGCCGCCGGGCCGCTACTGGCTCGGCGGCGAGCTGGTGGAACTCGGGGAGGACGGTCCGCCCCGGCGCCCCGACGGCACCATCGCCGGCTCGAACCTCCGCCTCGACCGGGCGGTCGGCAACGTCGCCGGGCTCGGCGTGGGGCTGGTCGCCGCGGTCGAAGCGGCCAGCCGCGTCCCGGCCGACCTGCTCGGGCGCGGCGACCTCGGCCGCATCGCGGTGGGGGCGCTGGCTGACCTTGCCCTGCTGTCCGACGAGTACCGCGCGCTGGCCACCTGGATCGACGGGGAGGAGGCCTGGGCCGAATGACCCCACGCACACAGATGGCGATCGAGATCGCCGAACAGCCGGAGGCGGTTGCCCGCACGCTGGCGGCCCTGCGGCCGCAGCGGGGGGAGCTGCGCCGCCTCGCGGAGGGGGCGCGCCTGGTGAGCTTCATCGCCCGGGGTTCCTCCGACAACGCCGCCACCTACGGGCGCTACCTCTGCGAGGTCCACGCCGGGCGCGCGGCGAGCCTGGCCGCGCCCTCGGTCGCCACCCACTACCACGCCGACGTGGACCTGCGCGGGGTCCTGGCGGTGGCGCTGTCGCAGTCTGGCGAGACCGAGGAGATCGTCGAGACGCTGCAATGGGCCGCCGGCCATGGCGCCCGCACGGTAGCGGTCACCAACGACGGGGCCAGCACGCTCGCCGACAGCGCCGACGTCGCCCTGGTGACCCGTGCCGGCCCGGAGCTGGCGGTACCCGCCACCAAGACCTACACCTGCCAGCTCGCCGCCCTCAGCGAGTTGGGCGCCGCGCTCGGCCCGGACGACGCCGCCTTCGACGCTGCCAGCGACCGCGTCCCGGCTGCGATCGAGGCGCTGCTGGCCTGCGCCCCGGCCGCCGCCGGCATGGCCGCCGCGATCGCTGGGGCGGACAGCTTGGTGGTGTCGGGCCGCGGTTTCGCCTACTCCACCGCGCAGGAGCTGGCCCTCAAGGTGAAGGAGACCTGCTACCTGACCGCCCTGGGCCTGTCCCACGCGGACCTGGAGCACGGCCCGATCGCGGTGCTGGACGCGAACCTCCCCGCGCTGCTGGTCGCCCCGGGCGCCAGCCCGATCCTCCCTGGTATGACTGCCCTGGCCCGCGCGGCCGCGGCCCGGGGCAGCCGCGCCTACGGCATCGGCGGCGACGCGGCGTTCGCCGCCGCCTGCAGCGCCACCCTCCCAGGCCCTGACCTGCCCGAGCTCCTCGCCCCCCTGGCCTTGATCGTGCCCGGCCAGCTGCTGGTCGAGGCGCTCGCCCGCCGCCTGGGTTACGATCCGGACCATCCCCGCGGCCTCAGCAAAGTCACCCAGACCAGCGGTTCCGGTTCATCATGAGTTCGGAGATCCGGTGGCGACCCATGGAGGCCAGAATGGACAAGGCTGAACAGATCTTGCGAGGTCTTGGGGGGGCGGACAACATCTTGGACCTGGAACCGTGCATCACCCGCCTGCGGACTGAGGTGCGCGACCCGTCGCTGGTGGACGAGGCGACCCTGAAGGCCGCTGGGGCTATCGCCGTGCTGCGTGCCGGCCGGGTCGTCCAGGTCGTGGTCGGCACCGAGGCCGACACCCTCGCCAGCGACATCGAAGACCTCTTGGAGGATTGAGGCGCGAGCATGAGCGTGCGCGTCCTCGCCCCAGTCGCCGGCAGGGCGATCGGGCTCGCCGCCGTCCCCGACCAGGTTTTCGCGCAGGCGATCGTCGGCCCCGGCAGCGCCATCGACCCCGTCCGGGAGCTGGCGGAAGCGCGCTCGCCCATTGCCGGGTTGCTGATCAAGCTGCACCCGCACGCCTTCGTCGTCGTGGACCAGGACGACCACGGCGTCCTCGTCCACCTCGGCATCGACACCGTCCAGCTCCACGGCGCAGGCTTCGAGCTGCTCGCTACCGAAGGCGACCAGGTCGAAGCCACCCAACCCCTGGTCCGCTGGGACCCCAGCAGCATCGAGGCCGCCGGCCGCTCCCCCATCTGCCCGGTCATCGCCCTCGACGCCCGGCCGGGCGCCCTTCGCGACGTCACCATCGCCGGAGAGGTCGCCGCGGGCGATCCCCTCTTCGTCTGGGAATGATCCGGAAGGAAGCAGGCACGCCTTCATATTGACAATCATCGATATCTGCTGCACGATAGCGCATCGAAGGACGTCAATATGACCCAGGAGACCCCGATGGCTGCCCAACCCATCGCCCCAGAGCAGCAGGCTGCGATCCGCGAGCAGGTCCGTGAGCGCTACGCGCACGCCGCTCAGCAGTCCGCTGCTGGGATCCTCACCGAAGCCGAAGCCTGCTGCTCGGATTCCTGCTGCAACACCGGTGCGGAGGTGAATGTCACTGCCAGCTTCGGGGGCGGGCTCTACACCCCGGATGAGCAGGATGCGCTGCCCAAGACGGCACTGCTGGCGAGCCTTGGGTGCGGCAACCCCACAGCGGTCGCCGAGCTGCACGCGGGCGAGAGGGTCCTCGACCTCGGCTCCGGAGGCGGGATCGACGTGCTGCTCAGCGCCCGCCGGGTCGGCCCGGCCGGCAAGGCCTATGGGTTGGACATGACCGAGGAGATGCTGGCGCTGGCACGTCGCAACGCCGCCGAGGCGGGCGTCGGCAACGCCGAGTTCCTCAAGGGCCAGATCGAGCAGGTCCCGCTGCCCGCCAGCACCGTCGACGTGGTGATCTCCAACTGCGTGATCAACCTGTCGACCGACAAGCCGGCCGTGTTCGCCGAGATGTTCCGCGTGCTGACCCCCGGCGGGCGGATCGGCATCGCCGACGTCGTCGCCGAGGACCGCCTCAGCCCGGCCGAACGCGCGCAGCGGGGCAGCTGGTGCGGCTGCATCGCCGGCGCCCTCTCCAGGAGCGAGTACGAGCAGGGCCTCACCGCCGCCGGATTCGAGCAGGTCTCGGTGACCTTCACCCACGAGGCCGCCGACGGCCTCCACGGCGCCATCGTCAAGGCCACCAAGCCAACCTGAGCTCAGCCCAGTTCGGCGGCGACCTCGGCGGCGAGGCGGTTGGCGGAGGCTTGCGCGTCGGTGACGGTCTCGGCCTCGACCATGATGCGGATAAGGGGTTCGGTGCCGGAGGCGCGGACCAGGACACGGCCACGGTCGCCGAGGGCGGCTTCCTCGGTAGCCACGGCTTGCCAGATGCGGGTGGCGCTGGCGAGGCCGTCGCGGGTGGCGACGTGGACGTTGACCAGGACCTGGGGGAGGCGGCGCATGACCCGCGCCAGCTCGGAGAGGGGCTGGCCGGTGCGAGCCAGGATGGCCAGCAGCCGCAGGCCGGTGAGGATGCCGTCACCGGTGCCGGCGCGGTCGAGGAAGATGATGTGGCCGGACTGCTCGCCGCCGAGCATGTGGCCGCCGGCAAGCATCGCCTCCAGCACGTAGCGGTCGCCGACGGCGGTCTGGATCACCTCGATGCCGTGGTCCTCCATGGCGCGGCGGAAGCCGAGGTTGGTCATCACCGTGGTGACCACCGTGCCGGTCATAAGGCGCCCCCGGCGGCGCTCGTCGAGGGCGGCGATGGCGAGGATCACGTCCCCGTCCACCAGCTCGCCGTACTCATCCACAGCGATGAGGCGGTCGGCGTCGCCGTCGTGAGCCAAGCCGATGCTCGCGCCGGAGGCGGCGACCGCCTCCTGGAGGCGTTCCGGATGGGTGGAGCCGCAGCCGTGGTTGATGTTGTGCCCGTCCGGGGTGGCTGCGATCGCGGTGACGCGCGCCCCGGCACGGCGGTAGGCCTCCGGGCCGATGCTGGAGGCCGCGCCGTTGGCGCAGTCGACCACCACCTGGAGGCCGCCCAGGTCCGGCAGGCCTTCCAGCAGGTGGGCGAGGTAGGCCTCGGCGGCGCCGGGGTCGTGGCGCAACGCCCCGACCGCGCCGCCCACCGGCCGCGGGGCGCCGTGGTCGGCGGCGCCGAGGGCGGCCTCGATGCGGTCCTCCAGCGGGTCGGGGAGCTTGCGGCCCTCCGGCCCGAAGAACTTGATGCCGTTGTCCGGCATGGGGTTGTGCGACGCCGAGATCATGGCACCCGCCGCCGCCCGCAGGTGCCTGGTAAGAAACGCGATCGCCGGCGTCGGCAGGACCCCGGCGAGCAGCGCGTCGCCGCCAGCGCTGAGGATCCCCCCCACGAGCGCGCTCTCCAGCAGCGCCCCGGAGGCGCGCGGGTCGCGCCCGACGACCACCACGGGGCGCTCCCCCGCCGGGTCCCCGGCCCCAGCATCGGCCCCGGCGTCGGCTTCGGCGTCAGCTTCGGCCTCGGCGCGCAGCACACCGACGGCGGCGCGGCCGAGGGCCAGCGCCAACTCTGGCGTCAGGTCGGCGTTGGCCAGCCCACGCACGCCGTCAGTCCCGAACAGCTTGCCCAAGTTCACGACCCCCCGCGTGATGGCCCGGTGCAGGTGCAGGGATAGGTCAGCGCTTGGAGTACTGCGGCGCCTTGCGGGCCTTCTTGAGGCCGTACTTCTTGCGCTCGACCTCGCGGGCGTCACGGGTGAGGAAGCCGCGCTTCTTCAGCTCGGGGCGCAGCTCGACGTCGAGGTCGACCAGGGAGCGGGCGATGCCGTGGCGCAGCGCGCCTGCCTGGCCGGAGGTGCCTCCCCCGGCCAGGGAGGCGATCACGTCGTAGCGCTCCAGGGTGTTGGTGACCCGCAGCGGCTCGGTGATCATCCGGCGGTGGGCCGGGTTGGGGAAGTAGTCCTCGAGCGGCCGGCCGTTCAGCTTGAAGGCGCCGGTCCCCTCGAGCAGCCGCACCCGGGCCACGGCCTCCTTGCGGCGGCCGGTGCCCCGGGCGAGCAGTGTGGGTGCTGCCAAGGTGAGTTTCCTCCTGTCCCTGTTCCTAGCTCTGCTTGGCGCCCGAGTCCGGGCCGAGGTCCAGCGGCTTGGGCGCCTGGGCCTGGTGCGGGTGGGTCGGGCCGTCGTAGACCTTGAGTTTCTTGAGCATCTGCCGCCCGATGCGGTTGTGGGGCAGCATGCCCCGGACCGCCTTCTCCATCGCGCGCGAGGGCCGCTGGGCCAGCAGCACGGTGTAGGGGGTGGTCTTGAGGCCGCCGGGGTACCCAGAGTGGCGGTAGACGTTCTTCTGCTGCAGCTTGTTGCCGGTGAGCCGGATCTTCGCCGCGTTGACGATGATCACGTGGTCGCCGGTGTCCATGTGCGGCGCGAAGATCGGCTTGTGCTTGCCGCGCAGGATCGCCGCGACCTGGGCGGCGAGACGCCCGAGGGTTTGGCCGTCCGCGTCGACGACGAACCACTCGCGGGTGATGTCCTGCGGGCGCGGCGAGAATGTGCGCTGGCTTGCGAGAGGCATGCGGGCAACTCCATGAACGGACAAGAATCGTGGGTTGGGCGGCATTTACGACGCCACCGTTCCTCAAGTCGACAGCTTGTGTCCACTTGAGGAAACACGAGGCTACCGGTCACCTGCTATTTCGGTCAACTTTCGTGGATAGGAGACCGTCTCCAGGACGAGGGCGTGCGGGGGTGCGAGCTGGCCGGCAGCGGCGCGGTCGCCGGAGGCGAGGACAGCGGGGGCATCGGCGGGGTCGCGGCGGCCGTCGCCGACGGCGAGCAGGTAGCCGACGAGGCTGCGCACCATCTGCCAGCAGAAGGCGTCGGCGACCAGCTTGAACTCCACCAAGCCACCGCGGCGCCGGATCGAGAGGGAGCGCAGGCGCCGCATGGTGGTGCCGCCTGGAGCGCGGCGGCAGAAGGCCGCGAAGTCGTGCTCCCCCAGCAGGGCACCCGCCGCCAGGCGCATGCGCTCCAGGTCGAGCGGGCGCCGGTAGTGGAGCACGAACCCGCTGGTGAGCGGATCCGGGGCGGTGGAGTCGTCGACCCGGTAGACGTAGGTGCGGCGCCGCGCGGACAGGCGGGCGTCGAAGCCGTCGGGGGCCCAGGCCGCCTCCCGGACCACGATCGCCGGCCCGAGCGCGCCGTTGAGGGCGAGGCGCACCCGCTCGGGGTCGAGCGGGCGGGCCTCGTCAGGGATGTCGGCGTGGACCACCTGGCCGCGGGCGTGCACGCCCGCATCGGTCCGCCCGGCGCCAACCGTGGTCACCGGCGCCTTGGCGAGCTGCGCGAGGAGCCGTTCCAGATCACCCTGGACGGTGCGCCGGTCCTTCTGCCGGGCGAACCCGGAGAACGGCCGGCCGTCGTAGGCGACCACCAGCATCAGCCGGCGCATCTCTCCTGGCTACGCCTTCCCCTTCTCCTCGCCGGCCTCGGCGTCGCCCGCAGCCTCACCGTCGGCCTCCGCCTCGGCGGCCTCGTCTTCGTCCTCGGCGTCGACCGGGGCGGCGACGCCCGCCTCGATCTCGGCGTCGGTCGGGACGTCCGGGCGCTCCTCGCCGTCCTCCGCCTCCGCCTCGGCCTCAGCGGCCTCGGCCTCGACGGGCGCCGGGGCGGGGCCCTTGCCGCGTGCGGCGGCGCGGCGGGTGGCGCGGTTGGAGCCCTCGGGCGCGGCGGTGGCCTCGCGACGGCCACGGCCGAAGCGGCGGCGACCACCCTCCTGCTGCTCGTCGTCCGCGGCCGGGGCCGCTGGGGCCTCGCCACGCTCGACCAACTCGATCAGGGCCATCGGCGCCGAGTCACCCGGCCGGGGGCCGAGCTTGAGGATGCGGGTGTAGCCGCCGTTGCGGTCGGCGAAGCGCGGTGCGATCTCGTGGAACAGCTTGTGGACCACGTCCTTGTCGCGCACCACGGTGAGCACCTGGCGCACGCTGGCCAGGTCGCCCTTCTTGGCGAAGGTGATCAGCTTCTCGGCCTGGGGGCGCAGGCGCTTGGCCTTGGCCTCGGTGGTGCGGATGCGCTCCTCGGCGAACAGCGACCGTGCCAGGTTCGCGATGATGATCCGCTCATGGGCCGGTCCCCCGCCCAAGCGAGGCCCCTTAGTCGGGGTCGGCATGTTGTGACTACTCCTCTCGCAGCGAGAGCCCCAGCTCGTGGAGCTTCTCGCGGACCTCGTCGATCGACTTGGCGCCGAAGTTGCGGATGTCCAGCAGGTCCGCCTCGGACTTGGTGACCAGCTCGCCGACCGTGGTGATCCCCTCGCGCTTAAGGCAGTTGTAGGAGCGCACCGACAGGTCCAGCTCCTCGATCGGGGTGTCGAGGTTGGCGCCCAGGGGGCCCTGCTGCTCGGCCGGGCCGAGCTGCAGGCCCTCGCCACCGCCGGTCAGGTCGGCAAACAGGCTGACCAGCTCGCGTAGGGTGCCGCCGGCGGAGGCCAGGGCGTCCTCGGGGCTCAGCGAGCCGTCGGTCTCTACGTCGAGGATCAGCCGGTCGAAGTTGGTCATCTCACCGGAACGGGTGGCCTCGACCGAGT
>WNFX01002718.1_pt1 | contig 25780 bp, 19 predicted proteins | sample 5400111 | NCBI WGS metagenome assembly WNFX01 (sample SAMN13153363, study PRJNA577476) | soil metagenome | isolation source: 40 cm soil or saprolite under grassland replicate 1 | place: USA:California | collected 2016-06-15
CGAAAGATCATGACCGGGCGAGGCACCTTGAGATGGAGTACCATCAAAAATTGGAAGACGGGCATCTGTACGATCTCGTCTTGAACACGTCTCTGCTTGATCTGGAGAGTGCCGTTGAAGTCATTTGTTTCACATTACAGCAGAAAGCCAAAGGGCTTGCGATGAAAACGGGCGAGCTCGGGCCTGCCAGAGGAGTGTCACGATACCCCGATCAGCCGGGAGACTTCCGCTCATTGACACACCGATTCGAGGAATAAACCGATGAAAAAGACGCTCAACAACAGAGAAGCCTCAGTGTTGCCAAAGCTTCAGCGATCGCCTTTGATCTCTCCGAAGCGTATGTCGGTCAGCGCTGGACGTATGAGATCACGGTGCAGGTGACCGATGCAGTGACGTACAATATGGTTGTCAGTGGCACCTTTATTCAAATGCTGGTGACGAGCGATCGTCTGCTTGAGCGGATCGCCCAGGGTCTGAAAAAATATCACCATTGAAGGAGAAAAAAGAGATGCAATGGGCGATTGTGATCGCGGCGTTTCTCGCTGCAGCGGTGGAATTTGTGGAGGCGTTTACGCTTGTACTGGTGGCCGGGATCACCGTCAACTGGCGCAGTTCGATTGTGGGAGCGTTGGCGGCCGTTGCGACGCTCGCGGTGATCATTGCCACCCTGGGGGTGGCTTTAGTCACCTTGATCCCCCTGGATGTCCTGCGCTTCGTGATTGGCTTCTTGCTCTTGTTATTTGGCCTCAAATGGCTCAAAAATGCGATTCAGCGCTACAGCGGGCTCAAGTTCCTCCATGACGAAGAGGCCATCTATGCAGCCAATCTGGCACAGGCACGCGCACGAGGAGAAGCCGTCGGGACACGCCTCGATCCTTTCGGGGTGTTGCTCTCCTACAAGTCGGTGCTGCTAGAAGGGCTCGAAGTGGCCTTCATCGTCATTTCCTTTGGCGGGGGTGGTGCCAACGGCATTGGCTTTGCCGCTCTGGGTGCGACCGCGGCTGGCCTGCTGGTGATCCTTGTCGGTGCCTTTGTGCAGGCTCCTCTCCAACGCATCCCGGAGAACACCTTGAAGTTTATCGTCGGCATCATGCTCACGACCTTTGGCACGTTCTGGTCGGGGGAGAGTTTCGGTATCACCTGGCCATTCTCCGACCTGTTTCTGCTCATGCTGGCTGCCCTCTACCTGGTCGTATCGGCGCTGCTGATTATGGCTCTGAAGCAGCGATTGCCTCACGTGGCATCGGCCACGACGCCATCAGAAGCAACTATGCTCTCGCAAGAGAAGGAGGTTCGTCAATGAACGTCATCCTGAAAGTCATCCTGGCCGTCTACAATTTTTTCGTTGGCGACCTGGTGATCCTGATTGGTGTGACCCTCACGATGGTCATCCTCGCCCTGATCAACTCCGTAGGCGCGTTGGCGGCCCTGCGAGGAGGATCGGGACTCATCCTGATCGTTGGCGTGCTGGCGACGCTTGTGGCGACCCTGGGTCGTGAGGTCGCGAGGCCCGAGAACAAGCAGAAGGCGTAACATGATGGTGGATCCAAAAACGTCGCTTACCAGGTTCAAGGATTGTCTGAGAGTGCCTCCCATCTTGCATCCACACCAGATGGACGATCAGCGGTACAGCCTGCGGATCCAGATGCATCCCGCTCAGGTCCAACTGCACTCGGAACTGCCACCAAGCGAGGTGTGGACGTATGAGGGCTCGCTGCCAGGACCCACCATTGAAGTCTCGCGCGGGCAGCACGTTCAGGTCGAATGGATCAACGCTATCCCCGCAGACCAGCCCTATCCCATCACGGCCGTCACCGCCCCGGATGGCTCACAAAATGACCCTGGGCGCAGTGGGAGATCTCTCAATCAGACCGTTGCAACGCTTCCGCCCTGGACCGTCGTTCATCTCCATGGTGGTCGGACGGCGGCGGTGAGCGACGGCTGGACCGAGAACGCCTGCCTTTCCGGTCAATTCACCACGAGCGACTATGCCAACGACCAGCAGGCCACGTTACTCTGGTATCACGATCATGCCATGGGCATTACCAGGTTTAATGTATATGCTGGCCTGGCCGGGCTCTACATCATCCGCGATGCTGAGGAAGCAGCGCTGCACTTGCCCGCTGGTCCCTACGAGATCCCCTTACTGTTACAAGATCGCAACCTGGATACGACAGCCGATGGGTCACTCACTGGTCGCCTGTTGCATAAGATCGAAGATGGCACGATGGAGTTTTTCGGCCCGTTCACGCTGGTCAATGGGACCATCTGGCCGCACTTGCCAGTAGAAGCACGGCAGTATCGGCTCCGGTTGCTCAATGGATCGAACGCACGCATTTACCGCCTTGTGCTGCTCGATGAAAGCGGTATCCCTGTCCATGAGAAGATCAAGCAGATCGGTACCGATGGCGGCCTGCTCGGGCAGCCGGTTGACATCCCTGTGGATGGACTTGTTCTCGCACCAGCGGAGCGTGCAGATCTCATTGTCGACTTTCGAGCTTTGCGAGGGCAGCGGCTGACCCTGGTCAACACCGCTGGCGCACCGTTCGATAACAGTCCGGCGACCCAACCACCGGGAACGTCCGATCCAGAGAATCGGCTCCCGCACCCGGAGGTGATGGAGTTCCGCGTCTCCTCGCAGCCGGTGGATGACCCTTTCGTCCTGCCCACGGTGCTCTCCTCGTCGTACCGCCGACTCGAACATGACCGGTTGCCCCCTGCTCACCAGCACCGGGTCGTGGCGATGGTGGAGTATCCCGACGGTATGCTCACCTTCCGTGAACTCGCTGAGGTGTCGGACGGAGATGCAGTAGCGGAAGAAGCGCTCATGGCGGTAGTAGATGAGCAAGGAAAAACAGTGCGCTACCGTACCATCGCTAAGCAGTTTGAGGATACCGTCAACTGGTTCGTGGCGTATGGTTCGACAGAGGTATGGAGTATACTTAATCTGACGGAAGATACCCATCCTTTCCATGTGCATCTCGTCCAGTTCCAGGCGCTGGGCAGAGACCGCTACAACAAGGATGGCTTCCATCCAGCAACGGGGGCAACGACGGCACCCATCAGCTTTCAAGCACATGGGACGCTCGATGCGAACGAGCTGGGCTGGAAAGATACGGTGCGTGTCAACCCTGGAGAAATGGTCTCGATAGCGGCAACCTTCGATGGCTTCACAGGCCGCTACATGTACCATTGTCATATTCTTGAGCACGAGGACCACGACATGATGCGCCCATTTATTGTCATGCCCGCCGCCGCTCTTGCGGCCATGGACATGCCGGATATGTTCATGTCGATGTCCGCAGATGGGGAGAAGCCATAGTGACGCGAATGGAATTCGAACAGAACAGGAGAAAACATATGAAAGTCCTCTATACTGCGGAGGTGACTGTGACTGGCGGACGGAGTGGACTGGCACGATCCTCAGATGGCGCATTGGAAGTGAAGATGAGTGTGCCAAAGGAGATGGGCGGCTCAGGGGCCCAGGGAACCAATCCAGAACAACTCTTCGCCGCGGGTTACGCTGCCTGCTTCCAGTCTGCTCTCATGGGGGCCGCACGCCGCAAGCATCTCGATGCAAGCCCCTCGGTTATTACGGCCAAAGTCGGGATTGGACCGACAGGACGCGGCGGATATGGGCTAGAGGTCGAGTTGCATATTGAGTTGCCGGGAGTGGAGCGGTCCGTAGGCGAAGAACTGGTCGCGATCGCCGACTCGATCTGTCCCTACTCCAATGCCACCCGTGGCAATATCCCCGTCAAGCTGATCCTTGAGAAGCCGTCGCCCACCTCCCAAAGCCAAGATTCTGGTTGAGGAAGAGACGTGGCGGCAGACGCAGGCCATCAACCTGATTGCCAGCGAGAATACGCCGAGCGACGCGGTGCGGCGCGTCCAGAACTCCGACTTCATGGGGCGTTACGCCGAGGGCCATCCCAATGAGAATGGGCAGATCAACCGTTACTATCAGGGCACGCGCTACATCGATCAGATCGAGCGCATGGCCCGAAACGAAATTCTCGCACTCTTTGGTGCAAAACAGGCCGACGTGCGCCCCATCAGCGGCAACGCGGCGAATACCGCGCTGGCCCTGGCCTACCTGCGCGGCGGCGATACCATCATCGCGAACTCGACCGACGCGGGCGGACATATCAGTCACGGCGCGGTGGGCGTCTTCGGGCGGCGCATCCAGAATAGGGGCCAGTCATTGAAACTGGGGACGAAGAACTCGATCAACCTCCACTTCCTGCCCTTGACCGAGGATCACTACCACGTGGATGCGCAGAAGACGATCGAACTGGTCGATCAGGTTGCGCCACAGCTTATCATTATGGGCAAGAGCCTCTTCCTCTTCCCCGAACCCGTCTCTGAGGTAGCCGCGTACTGCAAAACGAAGCATATCCCGCTGCTCTATGATGGTGCGCACGTGCTGGGCCTGATCGCAGGTGGTCAGTTTCAGGACCCGCTGCGCGAGGGTGCGACCTGGATGACGGGCAGTACGCACAAGACCTTCCCAGGGCCACAGCGCGGCGTTATCCTGGGCAATCTGGACGAAGAGGGCGAGAAGAGATACTGGGGTGCTGCTGATCGTGGTGTCTTCCCCGGTTCCTCCAGCAACCATCACCTGCACTCGCTGCCAGCCCTGCTGGTTGCCACGCGCGAGATGAAGCAGTACGGTCGCGACTACGCTATGCAGATCGTGCGCAACGCCCAGGCGCTCGGTCGCAGCCTCGACGAGCTTGGCACAGCGGTGGAGGCGCGCGAGTTCGGCTACACACGCAGCCACATGATCGCCGTCAACGTCGCGCAGTGGGGCGGCGGCGTCGAGGTCGCGAAACGCCTGGAGCAGAACGATATCATCCTGAACTACAACATGCTGCCAGGTGATACCGATCCGCGCAACCCCTCCGGCCTGCGCATCGGCGTCCCCGAGATGACGCGCTTCGGCATGGACGAGCGCACCATGGGCGAACTTGCGCAGTTGCTTCACGACGGTGTGCGCGGCAAAAACGTGAAGGCGCAGGTGAATGCGTTGCGGGCACGGTATGTTGTGATGAGGTATGTGTAGTTGCCTGTAGAGAGAGAAGGTGGCTATACATATGGCTGGCTACCTTCTCTCTCGTCCGTATCTTATGTTTTTTTGAGTGATTCAACAGCCTCGCGTACGCCCTTTGCAACATCCGCCCAGGCTTCGTCTCTATAAGCCCAGGTTGTGACTGGTTTCATATTGGAGGGAAGTGGATGCAATGTGCCAATAATTGGCGATCCTTCCCAGTCAACTGGTCTTAAAATAATTGGAATGACTCTTGCTTCTCCTGCTTTTGCTCGTTTGAGTGCCTGTTCCATCTCTCTAACGCTTGCAGAAGATGCAAGATAATCGGGGCTGACCAGTAGAAGAATGACATTGGCTGCTTCTAATCGTGCATTGATCTCCTTGTTCCACTGTGCCCCTACTGGAATCTCCTTGGAGGACCATGCATTAACTATACCTTGTTGTTTAAGAATTGACAGGTGTTTGTCTAACGATTTTTTCAACTGTTCATCTTCATGTGCATAGCTGATAAAGACCTCTGTTAGCGTATTAGATATTGTCTTGTTTGTAGATGATGCAGACGGTAAAACATCACTCTCTTGTTCTTTCGCCCTATTTTTTACTGCGTTAACAAATGCGTCACGATTGCGGATGAGCACATCAGTGGAGGAGAACTTCTGAGCTACAAGAGCGGCTAGCGTTTCTAATGGAAATCCTATATCATCTGGATCGTCTGTTCCCTTCTTGATAACTGGAAGTTCCTCACCGAAGCTCCAGAAAGGGACAGAAGGAATGCGTGTGAAGTTGAGAATCTCTTCAACCTTTACGTAGCGATGAAGCCACTCTTTGTAAAAAGGAGTCAGCCTCTGGGCAAACGTTGCTAACCATCGCTCTGCCTGCTTATATTCTACCCGCCCTTCGAAGCGTGATATGATCGGAAGTACCAGGATGTTCCCGTGATCAAGAGGAAGCTCAGCCTGTGTGGCTCGCAGACGGTTCATAGTATCGATACTGCCAGAAAGGCTTTGTTCATTTGCAGTAAGAGGCAAGACCAATAAATCGGGGAGTTGTATGGTGCAGATACCTCCGATATCGGTAATACCTGTACGGCTATCAATGAAAATAAAGTCCAGAGATTCCTTCCATTCGTTGCGGATCTGTTCTAAAAAGTTGCCGAGGTTGTGTTCCGCGTAAAGAGTTTCCCAATTGAGGCTCTGCAAACGTTGGGCATACGACGCGTCTCGATGCCCGGCTTGCATAAAGAGCAGAGAAGAATCAGCCTCATCGAAGGATACTGAGGTTGTGTAATCCTTCCAGGAAGGTCGTTTCTCATTGACATAAGCCCGTATAAATTCTACAAGGCCAGAAGGATTTTGCTCTTTCATTCGTGACTGGAAATAGAAGTGCAGACCAGGAGCTTCTAAGTCCCAGTCGATACAGAGTATTTTGTATCCCCAAGTGCTCAATAACGCAGCTATGTTTGCCAGTGCAAATGTGCGGCCAACTCCACCTTTATAGGAGTAGAATGTGATAATAGTGCCTTCGCTCATGAGAACCTCGGTAATGAAAGTGGAGTGCTTGGAACGAGTGGTAAAGTACGTGAAAGCTCCTCAGGAGTAATTATGGGCCAGTTATCTTGCCAGTGCGGAGCTTGTTGAATGTATGACCAGAGATCATCACATATCTTCTCTACTTCTAATGAAAATAGCAGAAACTCGGGACTATCTTTGAAAGCAGACCAGGGATTTCCCCAATGACTTAAATCCTTGTACTGCATAATGTTTCTGTACTCAGAAGGTATATGGTTCGCTCCTCTGAAAACTACTGGATAGATCAAGCCAGATGCATTATGACCTTGCCGTAAACCAAGTATCTCTTCGCGTTTCAACATTGTATGTAATTCAGCTTTGCACCAGTCAGATCTAAAGTAATCAGGGGACCAGATGGGCAAAAGGTACCGTGATAGTTGTAACGCCTCCTTGAGACCTATCGACCAGGACTCTCCCGTTCTGATTTCATCCCGGTCGATAAAAATGCTAACATTGTAATCGGGCGGTGTATGATCTAGAAACCAGTTTTCAAGTAAAGGATAGAAATATTCAGTGACCCAGGTAAATACATGGCCTCGACGCCGATAGCTGATAAATATATCGTAGATATAATCCTGAGTCATGAATTTTCAAATCCACCTGTTCCACGCGAATACGTCGTACTACTCCAAGTTAAAGATGACGTATACAGCATTTTATCAGAAATAGGAAAGTGAAACAATGCTTTACGTATCTTCATTTTCCGTCAAGCAATTGCTGCTGTATACTAATCTAAGCTATGACAATTAGAGAGTGTTTTCAGACGCGTTTCTAAAAGAGGTCACCACCATGATCCTCGAAGCAGCCTTGCTACAGGTCAAACCAGGCCAGGAGCGCGACTTCGAAGCTACGTTCAAAGACGCCTCGCGCATCATCTCGTCGATGCCCGGCTACATCTCGCACGAGCTGCACAGGTGCATCGAAGTGGACGGGAGATATCTCCTGCTCGTCAGGTGGGAACGGCTGGAGGATCATACAATCGGCTTTAGAGGCTCCGCCGCATATCAGGAATGGAGAAGACTCCTCCATCACTTTTATGATCCGTTCCCGACTGTCGAGCACTTCGAACAGGTAGTATTGTAGGCCGTGCAACTTTAACAGATGCACTAGAGTTGCATGCGCCGATTTGGCCTATGCCCCTTTTACCACATGCAGAGAGGAGCTTTTCTGTAAAGAAGGGTTCTTCAAATTCCAGTAACCTGCCAGCTTGCTTACCAGCTCATGTTGCCGCTTCTGGACGACGCCAGGCGTCCATTCGGGCTCCTGTATCACCTGTGATGTCAGGGCGAAGGGAGAGGCTCCCTGTCGGTTTGAAAAGTAGACGCCTTTCTTTTTGGCGAAATCGTAATCCTCGTTACGCTCTTCGATTACTTTTCTTCGAGAGACTTCTCGACAATAGCTTGCGGCCCTGTTTTGCAGAGCTTATCGTATTGACTTTTATAATATATCGTGATACGATGTCTTTATCAGGATATTACAACTTTATCTCGTACAAAAAGGCATCAGTTCGTCTCATCATCAGTAACACATAGATTAGAGAAAAGGGCTTTTGTATACATAATCTAGAAAGGATGGACAACCATGTCAGAAGATCCCTTAATCCCTTCACAGGAGCCAACGAAGAGTGCAGAATCCTGTGTTACCGAGTGAAGATCAGGCGCGAAAACAGAACCCTGTGCTTCCCCCAGAACAAAACAGATGAGAGCTTACTCAATTGTCGGTGCCGACCCGGTGTTCCTGCAGCAGCTCAACCAGCCATTGTTCGTCGTGAATGGGGACGCCCGCTTTTTGTGCTTTGTCGAGCTTCGAACCAGCGTCTTCGCCGACGATCAGGTGACTGAGCTTCTTGCTGACGCCCGTCGCAATGGTGCCGCCGAGCTGTATGATGGCCGCTTCGGCCTCCGGGCGCGTCATGGTGCTGAGGCGTCCGGTGAGCAGAAAGGTCTGGCCGACCAGGGGACCACTCACCGTCTTTGGCTCCTCACGCATGTTGAGGCCCAGCTCTTTCAGACGCTCGATCAGTGCCCGGTTGGACTCTTCCTGGAACCAGAGGTAGACGCTGTGCCCGATCTTGGGACCGATGCCCGCCACGTTCACAATATCCTCCTCGCTGGCAGCCAGCAAGCGGTCGATATCGCCGAAAGCAGCGGCAAGGAGCTGCGCCGTCTTCTCGCCGACGTAGCGGATATTGAGGCCGAAGAGCAGGCGATAGAAGGCTCTATGTTTGCTCGCCTCGATGCCTACCAGCATATTATCGGCGCTCTTCTCCTTGATGCCTTCCAGCTCCAGGAGCTGATCGCGTGTGAGCGTGTAGAAATCGGCGACGCTCTGAACGAGGCCGGCATCCATCAATTGCGCGCACGTCTTCTCGCCGATAGTGTCGATATCCATCGCGCCCTTGGAGACGAAATGGATGATGCCCTCGATATTGCGCGCGGGACATTGCGTATTCGGACAATAGGCCATCGCCTGGTCGGGAAGGCGAATAATCGTCGTGCCGCAGCGCGGGCATTGCTCCGGCAGGTGATAGACCTCCTCTTTGCCCGTGCGGCGTTCGAGGATCGGCTTCACAACCTGCGGAATCACCTCGCCTGCTCGCTGCACCAGCACCCAATCGCCTATACGCAGGTCTTTCCGCTGGATATCCTCTTCGTTGTGCAGAGCCGCTCGTGAGACCGTGACGCCGCGAATATTGACGGGCTCAAGCATCGCCCAGGGATTGACGGAGCCGGTGCGCCCGATATTCACGCGGATATCGAGCAACTTTGTAGCGACCTGTATAGGTGGATATTTGAATGCAATCGCCCAGCGTGGATCGCGCGCCACCGTTCCCAACTCCTGTTGCTGCGCGATATCGTTGATCTTGATCACCACGCCATCGATCTCGTAGGGCAGGTTGAAGCGCTCCGTCTCCCACTTCTTGCAGAACGTCATCACCTCTTCCAGGCTATGCGCCTGCTGAATGTGCGGATTGAGCGGAAAGCCCCATTCGCGAATCAATTGCAGCGCATCCCAGTGCGTCTCGACATTCATGCCCTGGATATAGCCGATCTGATAGCCGAAGAAGTCGAGGTGGCGCGTCGCCGTCACGCGTGGATCTTTCTGGCGCAGTGAGCCGGCGGCGGCGTTGCGCGGATTGGCGAAGAGCCGTTCCCGGCTCAACTCCTCGTTGATCTTCTCGAAGTTCTTGATCGTCATGTAGATCTCGCCGCGCACCTCTACCTTATCGGGAATCCTGTCGCCGCGCAGCTTATGCGGAATCGTGCGGACCGTGCGCACATTGGGGGTCCAGTCTTCGCCCACCAGCCCATCGCCGCGCGTCGCGCCGATCGTGAGCCTGCCCTTCTCGTACGTCAGCGCCATCGCCAGCCCATCGATCTTTAATTCGCAGACATAGGTAAATGTCGCGTTGGGCAAGATGTTCTGTGCGCGCCTGTGCCAGTCGCGCAGCTCCTGTTCGCTGCGCGCGTTCGCCAGGCTGAGCATGGGAACGGGGTGCCGGTGCTGCGGAACGTCCTGTACCGGTCCCGCTCCTACGCGCTGCGTTGGCGAATCTGGCGTTTGCAGTTCGGGATGTTCGTCCTCAATTCGCCGCAGCTCGCGCATCAAATGGTCATACTCCGCGTCGGTGAGCGTGGGATTGTCCTGTACGAAGTAGTGATAATTGGCCTCCTCGATCTGGTGGCGCAACTGGGCGACGTAGGCTTCGCGCTGTGCCTCTTCGCTCTGCTCTGCCCGTTCCAGGCGCCTCTCGTCTTCGGAGGGACTCTGTGTGTCGGTAACTGCTTGCTCATCAGGCATACTTAATTTTTCCTATCCTCTGTTCATCATTTTCGGTACTCTCTTATTCTTTTAGTATGCCTGATAATGGAAAACCTCTGGATTGCCCTCGACCAATCCGCTAATATGGCTGCGCCACTGTGGGAAGAGCGGCCCGCCGCGAAAGTCGACCGTATGGGCCTCAAGCGAGGTCCACACATTCGTGAGCATATAGCGCCCTGGCTGTTCAACGCAGCGCGTTACGCGTGACGAGATACAGTCTGGATGTTGACGAATGACCTCCAGGCCATGAATGATCGCCTGCCCCAGGGCCTCTTCTTTGCCGGGAACAGCTATAAATACAGCAATCTCTGTAACCATAATATCCTCCATTTTTCCTTTCGCCTCTTATCCTATCATGTCATACAAGAGTATGACAATCGTGGAATGCTCAGCGTTGCTACTGGACCGCATGTGAGTCGCCCCAGTCCTGTTGAAACGTTTGTTGCAGCGTACTCAACGCCTTCTGGTCAGAAACGAGAATGCCAAGCTCCCGGTTGCTGTCTAGCGAAGCGGCAGAGATATTCTCGGACCCGACGAAGGCCCTTTGACCATCCACCAGCATCATCTTTGCATGCATATAGAGCCGTGGGTCCTCTCGTACCTGCACGCCCGTATGGCTGATCGTACTGATGCCGCTGCTATTGCTGTCCCCCGTGCTGTCGCTGGAAGAACTGCTAGAGGGAGCGGGCAGAAGCACCTCCACTTGCACGCCGCGTTGTCCCGCGCTGACGATGGCCTGCTCGATATCGCTATCCTGCATCTCCTCCGCCTCGATCAGCAGCGTTTTATGCGCGCTTTTAATCAGTGCTTCAAATGCACCTCGCGAGTTCACCGGACTGACGACAAGATTAGAATCGTTGATCTGAGGGCTACTGCGGTTCCAATCGGCATTGAAGATGGTGGTCACGGCCTGCACATCCTGCCCGTTGGTATCGATAATACCGTACTCACGGTTTTTTGTATAGCTACCGCTTCCCAGGGCGGAGGCCGTGAAGTTCGATGTCATGATGTATGCCGTGCTGCCGTCGATGACCATTCCTTTCTCGTGGGTGAGAGAGAAGTCGGGGCTCGTAGCCTCTGCCTTGACGCCCGCTGCTTGCAAGCGATCCAACGTCTCTTGCGGCGAGACGCTACCACTGCCATACGGGTGCATCTCAAGCATGACGCGCACATCTATACCACGCTGAGCGGCTTCTTCCAGCCCCCTGATCACATTGCGCTCAGTCAAGAGGTACATCTCCAATAAAACGCTCTTCTTTGCGCCTGCAAGCGCGTTGGTGATCACGCGGTCTCCATCGTTCGGTTCGACGAAGAGCTGCACTCCCTGCACGCCCGAACTGATGGTGCTCGCGCTGGTTGTGCCCGTGCCTGAACTGCTTGTCCCTGAACTTGCCACCGAGATATCTGTGCTACATCCTGCCAGTAGGAGCATTACTATGAACAGACAGATAATAGCTGACCTGCCTGCTGTGATCCTTACTGCTTGCATCTCTTCCCTTCCTCACTCTCTCAATATAAGAGTTGTATAGTTTCTATACTGGTCGTTGGTCAGATAAACGTTAAAGCGTTCCTGTTTTTTATCGCTGTATATATTCGTCCGCGCCTATCTTTCTATACATAGAATACGGAGTAGAAGCCACCACCAGTATACAGAATTTTCGCGCAGAAAAAAATCCTCATTTCTACGTAGAAATGAGAATTTTTTTGATGATTTTTCTGAAAACGTGACTACTTCGGTGCCGTGTGCAGGAACACGTACAGCGGAGCAAGCACCAGAGTGATTGTGCTGAGGAGCTTGATAAGCACGTGCAGCGATGGGCCAGCGGTATCCTTGAAGGGATCGCCGACAGTATCACCAACTACGCCTGCCTTGTGCGGTTCGCTCTTCTTGCCTAGAACAGTACCTTTGGGATCGAGGCGATCGACCATCTCTCCCTCGGCATTGACGCGCAGATAGCCGGCCTCAATGTACTTCTTCGCGTTGTCCCATGCGCCACCGCTGTTGTTGAGGAACAGGGCCATCACGATACCGCCCATTGTACCAACCATCAGCATGCCAGCTTCAGCCTGGGGACCGAGGATAACGCCGACCGCGATCGGGGTCAGAACGGCGACGATGCCTGGTAGGATCATCGCGCGTAATGCACCACGTGTGCTGATATCGACGCAGCGTGCGTAGTCGGGATCGACACGATCTGCAGGGTTCTCCGCCATAATCTTCGGGTTCTCGCGGAACTGACGGCGCACCTCTTCAATCATACGTTTAGCAGCCGCACCCACGGCGCGAATTGCCAGTGAGCTGAAGAAGAAGATCAGCGTGATGCCGAGCAATGCTGCGATGAAGACAGAGATATCGGCCAGGTCAACGCGATAGACGGCGGAAGTCTTTTCAAAAGAGTAGAGCACATCCAGGTAAGCGCTAAAGAGCAGGAATGCTGCCAGCGCCGCTGATCCAATGCCATAGCCCTTTGTAAGCGCCTTGGTGGTGTTGCCTGCGCCATCCAGCGCATCTGTGATGTCGCGTACCGCCTCGGCTCCCCCGCTCATCTCAGTGATACCGCCAGCGTTATCTGTGATAGGTCCGAAGGTATCCATCGAGAGGATATAGGCACAGCTCATCAGCATGCCCATTGTCGCAACGGCTGTGCCGAAGATGCCGCCGACGTTGATCACATTGGCTGCTCCGGCGATTACCGGGAAAGTGACCTGGCTGCCCAGGAAGAAGGACAGGCCAAGGGCAGCGCAGATCGCCAGCACTGGCAGCGCGACGCACTCGAAGCCGACCGCGACACCCGTGATAATGGTCGTCGCCGGGCCTGTCAGCGTTGCGGCGGCAATCTCGCGCACCGGTCGCCATGTACCAGCAGTATAGTACTGCGTGATATACACGAAGGCGACGCTGAGCAGAATGCCAACGGTGCCTGCCAGGCCGAACCAGACCCAGCCAGGTATGCCGCTGCTGCCCGTAGGACCGGTGCCATTCAACAAGAGGAAGCTGCCCAGGAATACGCCAACGACCGAGAGCGCGCACGTGATCCAGTAGCCGATGGTGAGCTGGTTCATCGCGATCTCACCAGGATCGCGGCCAGCCGCCTTGTCCGGCTCAACGACGACCGAGGGTCGAATGTAGAGCAGGCCGATCGCCGAGGCGATGAGGCCGAAGGCGCGTACGACCAGTGGGAAGAGAATCCAGCCGATATTCTTTGTTGCTGCATAGAGCGCAACGCCAAGGATCATCGCGCCGATATTCTCGGCGGCGGTCGACTCGAAGAGGTCTGCACCACGACCGGCGCAGTCACCAACGTTGTCGCCAACCAGGTCTGCGATGACGGCGGGATTGCGTGGATCATCTTCCGGGATATTGGCCTCAACTTTACCAACGAGGTCCGCGCCCACGTCGGCAGCTTTGGTATAAATACCACCGCCGAGCTGTGCGAACAGTGCGACAAAGCTTGCACCGAAGCCGAAACCAACGATCAGCGAGGGAGCCACCGCAGGGTTGGTCAGACCGCCATAGAGGCTGAAGACGACCGAGACGCCCAGCAGCGAGAGTGCGACCACCAGGAAACCGGAGACGGCCCCACCGCGTAGGGAGACCATCAGTGCCTCGCCGAGGCTGCGTGTCGCGGCGCTCGCCGTGCGACTATTTGATTTCACTGCTACATACATACCGATGAAACCAGAGAGACCGGAACAGAACGCACCGACCAGGAAAGCGATTGCCGTGTGCAATGCCAGGCTGAGCTTGTCCGCCTGGCTGCCCTGACCAAGCAGGGCAAGGACGACTGCTACGATGATGGCGGCGAAAATGGAGAGGATCGCGATCGTACGATACTGACGATTAAGAAATGCCATTGCACCTTTAAAAATGGCATCAGCAACTTTTTGCATGGCAGGAGTGCCGGTATCTTTGCGCAACACATATGTGGCGAGGTATACCGCAAAGAGGATCGCCAGGACTCCTACAATGAGGGGGACTAAAATATAAAGAGTGGTACTCACGATAAGAAACGCCCTCCTTAAGGCCTAGAAATATTCGCTAATCAACATTGACCAGCCCGGTAAACATCGTGACGAAACCATGGTAGAAGCGGCCTGTAATCGTTTCTACCTACAAGAGCATCTTGAGTCGACACTCAGTGTAACATAAGGGGTATGTCGGTGACAAGAGTAAGGCGTAACAGATTTGTGATATAAACACGTAGTCTGCCCCTCTTTTTCTACCCTTCTCTACTATTATATGTCAGCAAATCATTTTTTTGCCAATGGGCCCGGGAGGGACCGGGCCCCTGCGGCTTACACGTTGCGTGGGAGTGGCAACGTGCCCGTGACGCCATTAATCGCGGCCTGAATGCGTGACAAGAGCGGCACCACTTGCTTCTTGCGCGATACCAGACCCTCTACGATCAGCGAATGCCCATCCTCTTCAAGTGGCGCGCCGAACACTTCTGAGACCGCAGCCTCGCCACCGTAGACCAGCAAATGGCAGCGCATGTTGATGATATCAACGATCATAAACAGGAATGACGTGTAGCCGTGTGCGATGCGCTGCATCGTCTCCAGCAGCTCCGGTATTCTCTTCTCGATCGTCGCCGGGCTGGCAGTCTCGACGGTGCCGACCGCGATCTTCGCAGCGTTGACCGTGAACTCTTTGAAGTCGGAGGTAATGAGCGCCTCGGCTGGTTTGTCGCTGAGATCGCTGGCGGCGGCGGCAAAGAGTTCCTGTCCAAACTGTTCGATGTCCACTTCTGCAATCGCCGCGAGTTCGGCGGCTACGCGTTCATCGCGCGCGGTGCAGGTAGGGGAGCGCAGAATGAGCGTGTCATAGAGCAGACCGGCGAGCAGCATTCCGGCGGCTTCGCGCGGGATCGGAATATTGGCTTCGTGATACAGGCCCACAATGATCGTTCCCGTACAGCCGACTGGCTCCGCTCTGAACATAATGGGCTTGTTGGTATGGATATCGGCGATGCGGTGATGGTCGATGATGCCCATCACCTCGGCCTCCTCGATGCCATCGACCGATTGTGACTGCTCGTTATGGTCAACCAGGATCACGCGTTTCGGACGTGCCTTGATCAGGTCGGTACGCGAGAGGTAACCGACGAGCTTGCCTTCATCGTCCACGACCGGCATGGAGCGACGACGGGTGAGCGTTGATTGAATCTCGCTCATATGGTCGTCGGGGTGGCAAGAGCTGAACTCGCGGCTCATGATATCTTGCACACTGCTGCTCAGGTTGATGAGGCGAATGGTGGTGAAGGTGTGATGCGCTGTGCTGATGACCATGACGCCTTGTTGGCGTGCCGCCGCCAGTGTACGCGGAGAAACCAGCAGATCTCCGGTGACTACCAGCGCCGCCGCTCCATGCTCGATCGCTAAGAGTTGCGCATCTTCACGGTCGCCGATCACGACGACGCAGCCCTGCTCGATATAATCGGTCATCGTATCAGCTTCCATGGCTGCGACCAGGATGCGGCTGCCGAGCTTGCGCCGTCCTTCTACCAGCACGCGACCCTTCAGCACACGCACGAGGTTGTCGCGGTGCAAGGGGACACGGTTGACGGCGCGCGGATCGAGGTCGTTGAAGAATAGTTTAGCGAAGTCTTCGTTGGCGATAATACCGTGTACCCTGTTTTCAGTGTCTACTACAGGCATCGCGCGCCGGTTATGCTCCTGGAGCACCTGGCCGGCCTCCAAAAGCGGCTGATCGATGTTTACGGAAATAACGCCCCGACGCATCGCGTCGCGCACCTGGAGGTACACGTCGTCCAGTGCCTCCGGTGCCTCGACCTGAAAACGCTCCAACGCGAAGCTAACCTCTGGCTTCAATTCGCCGTTGCGCGCGGGTATTGCCTGTTCCTCGCCCTGTAACTGCAACAGCTTTGCGTAAGCATAAGCTGAAGCAATCGAGTCCATATCGGAATTTTTATGTCCAATCACGTAGACGGGTTGTGCCATTTTCAATCTCCATTATCTGAATGATGTGTGGCGTCGTCGTGTCTATCCCGACATCGATCGCCTCGTTTCGCTTCATTAATAAATATAACGTCTGTGTACTGGAACTCCATGTTCTTGTGCTATAATTTTAGCCCGACTCTACTCACTCTTACAAGTACCAGTCCTACCAAGAGCATTAATATTACAACTCCACCGATGAGCAAGGCAAGAGGTGAACGCGCCTGTGTCGCTACTGGCGGTTTCGTCGCTACTGGCGGTTTCGTCGCTGCTGCGCTCGTCGAAGTGATCACTCTATCCTGTAGTCGATCATCCGGCGTCGGCAGATGCACCTGGGGATTGGATGGTGGATTGCCACTGCCAGGATTGCGGCCGTGTATATTGTGATAACTGATGGATCTCTGCGTGACATCCAGGATCTTGCTCACACGTTGTGTTCCACCGGGCGCACTGACGGTGAGTGTCAATGTATAGGCGCCAGTCGATGTATAGGCGTGACTGACTTCTATACCTTTTGCTTGTGTGCCGTCGCCAAAGTTCCAGCTATAGGTGAAGTTCTTGCTGCTACCGGTGGGGCTAAAGGCTGTGCGCGCATTCAACGTAAGCGCCTGACCGATCCTGGTCTGTCCGATGTCGCTGATAGCGGCGATGGGGGTTTCTGACAGATGCCCACTGACGGTGCTTTGTCCAAGAATGGAGGGCTGGTTAAGCATCCAGGTCGTAAACATGCCTGGGAGGGCGAGGGCGAGGGCCAGCGCGTTGGATTTGTGCGAGCCGCCCAGGGCAAAGGTGTTCATGAGCTGGATCGTATCCTGGCGTTGATCGTAGGGGTACGACCATGCAGGTGGGTTATTGTCATAATACGTAGAGTTCCCCGAAAAGGTGGCGCTGGGTATGCCCGCCAGGGTAAATGCCATCTGATCGCTTCCTCCCATGTGATCATTGATCTGTATAACGTTGCTCACCTGGTCAGGCGTGAAGATCGGTTGCGCGCTATCCTGGTTATTGTCGCTATGATAGGTCAGTTCCTGGTAGCCTGACGCCTGGAACTGTTGAAACACTGCGGGTATGGCCTGCTGTATCAGTGCGCGAAAGTTGACGATGCTCGCGCGCCGTTCCGGCGAGAGTTGCTCCTGCGCCGGGTAGAGGTCGGAATTATCAAGAGGTGTCAGATAGATGTAGAACGGTAGCAGCGGGTTAGCCAGGCGTCCGAGATAGCGAACCGGGTAGGCGATGCCGCTCTGCTCCTCGTTGAACATCGCGACGATGTTACGCGTATCGCCATTTACTGTGCTATTCAGGTAGTGGAACGAGCCGAGGACGCCCTGCTCTTCGGCGTCGAAGATTACGAAGCGCAATGTGCGCGCCGGATAGGTGTGGTTAGTGCGCCAGTAGTCGCCCATGGCCCTGGCGACGCCGAGCTCTATAGCGCAGCCGCTGGCGTCGTCGTTTGCCGATTGCGTCGAGATCGCCATGCCGTCGTAGTGGCAGCCAATGACCACCACCTGCTCAGGATGGGTCGCGCCAGGCACGCTGACTTCGACGTTGACCGCCGGAACGTCGGCTGGTCGATCCTGCCAGCCCTGAATTGAAAACGGGCCGCGACGAATCTGCGGGTTCAGTCCCGCCAGGTCCTGTGTTATCTCCTTTGTCCAGTAGCTGGCGAACGCGTCGTGACCGGCGGCGCTTGTGCTATATCCAGCTTCACGATGCTGAAAGTTTGTCACCATAAAGAAAAGCTGGTTATAGACATAATCTGGATCAACCGTGGGGAAATCAGCAGGACTGGCCCCGTTCTCCTGTTTCGGTGCCGGTGTGGACGGGGCAGCGTAAACCGTTGCCGGAGCTAAAAGCAGGCAAGCGAAGATAATGCTGTAACAGATCTGCATAATTCGTCGTCGCACAGAGGAGATCCTTCCTGAAATAGAGATAGCACTGATATTATATCGTGTTATTGCGCCTTTCTCATAGCCCAAATTTCTTATTGGTTAAAAGAGAGATGAGTTGTCGTGATACACTTGCAAGGGGCTGAGAAAAGGATAGGGGAAAAAATATGCAGAAGCTTGAGGTATTGATAGAAGAGAACTCCTTTGGTTCTGTTCGTCCTGTAGAGGTCATTGCCGATGTACCGGTGGGGGCGCTGGTTCCGGCGCTGGTCGAGGAGCTGAAGCTGCCGGAGACGGATCTTTTTGGCAGAAAGCTGGTCTACATGCTCCGTCATGCATCCGGTGGACGAATCTTGCCTGAGAATACGACGCTGATTGCTTCCGGTGTGGAACCTGGGGCAAGGCTGGCGCTGGATTCGTATGTGCTGGATGGCAGCGCGGCGATGCTTGTCCAAAATGGACGGGTCCAGCCTGATCCGGTGTTGCACTCGTCTGTGACGATAGCAGATGCGGGAGGATTTGCGCCCCTGAATGTTGCGCCTTTCTCTACCGTGCCTGTGAATGCTGCTCCTTTCTATTCTAAGAATACCTCTGGCAGTTTGTCCCCGCTCAAGAAGAAGAAGCGCAGGTGGTCACGCCGTGCCTTTATGCTGCTCGGCGGAGCTGTGTTGGGCGTTGGTGGCACTGGCCTGGGCTATGCCGCCTATCACGCGTATACGACGGGTGCGTTACACGGGATTACAACCGGGCAGACAACCATTGCACCGCAACCTGCTACCAAAGCAAATCCCGCCCCGACAAAGGTCCCCTTTCCTACCACTGCCCAGGCGGTTTTTACCTTCAATAACCATCAGCAGACGGTACGCTCCGTCGGCTGGTCTTCCGATGGCACCATGCTGGCAAGCGGATCGGATGATACGCATGTGTTTATCTGGACGCCGACCGGCCAGGTCATGCACGATCTACCTCATCCAGGGGCGGTATTGGCGCTGGCCTGGTCGCCAGATGCACAACGCCTGGTCACTGGTGCGCTGAATCAGGTAGCTTTCTATAGTGTGCAAAACGCGACGAGGCTGGCGCTCCATCATCATGCGCAGGCCGTCACCAGTCTTTCCTGGAATACGCATAATCAGATGCAGGCCGCGTCGGCGTCGCAGGACACGCGCGTTATTGTCTGGAATACGAATAACTATCAGGCGCAGACAAGGTTTATGCGTCACACGACACCCGTTCTGAGCGTCTCCTGGTCCTCTGACGGTCAGTCGATAGCCTCGGCTACCCAGGGTGGCGTCATACGCGTCTGGAATGGCGCGAATGCTCAGGAGCTGCACGCGGGGTACGATATCAAGGTCCCTGTAATCGCCCTGGCCTTTGCACCCTCCGGGGCGCAACTGGCGGCGGGAGGGAGTGATGGCGCTGTACGCATCTGGAGCGGCCTGACCTGCCAGCAGCAGGCCAATGCGACGATCGCCAATCAATGCATCGATACGCCTCTGACCTTGCAGGTGACAAACGCGCCCATTCACACACTTTCCTGGTCGCCAGATGCGCGTTTTCTCGCCGTTGGGACCGGAGATGGGAAAATAGCGGTCTGGTATCCCGCGCACGACCAGCGGAAGCCCATCGTGACTGTGCAGCAGAAAGAGACGGTGTGCAGCCTCACCTGGTCGCCGCAGGGAGATCAACTGGCATCAGCTTCCGGCACTACCGTAACGCTCTGGAAATTGGCGTAGGGGTCTTCCACGAAATGGACCAGGGTCGCCATATCGTCGCGTGCGCGGGTCGAGACCAGGTTGTCGTAGTGGGGGATGCTGGTCAAGGCTGTGTATGCGAGCTGGCATTGCTGCGCCAGGAAATCGCGGCAGTAGGTCTTTGTGTGCGCCTGCTCGAAGATCGCGAGCACATCCTCTACCTGCGCCGTTGTAATCGGCTCCTCTTGCTGGTAGATTCTGCGCAGTGTCTTCTGATCCTGTGGACCGGTGTGTTCCAACGCGTGCAGCACAGGCAAGCTTTTTTTGCGCCGGTACACATCGCCGGCAGGAGTCTTGCCCGACTCCGCCGTTGTGGCCCAGATGCCGAGCAGGTCGTCGCGGGCCTGGAAGGCGATGCCCATGGCCCTGCCGAAGTTGCTCAGCCGCTCGATCGTCTCCTCAGAGCGCGTACCCAGGCGTGCGCCCATCTCGGCGGCGCATGCCATCAACGCGCCGGTCTTGCGGCTGATCATATCGACGTACGTAGCGACCGCGACGGCCTGCTGCTCCTCGAAGCTGATATCCAGGTATTGGCCCTCGGATAGGATCAGGCAAGCGCGATCGAGCGCCACACCCAGGCGCGCCGCTATAGCGCTCTCTACGCCCTTTTCCAGAACGTTCCAGAGCGTCAGGCGTGCCAGGGCAAACATACCATCGCCCGTATTGATCGCCTGGGGGATGCCCCATACTTTCCATAATGTAGAGCGATGGCGGCGTTCCGCGTCGCTATCCTCAATGTCGTCGTGGATCAGCGTGAAATTATGCGTGAGTTCGATCGCTGCAGCCGCTGGCAGAGCGCGTTCGAGATAAGCGGAACTCTCAGTAGCGTCGTCTGCAAGTCCCCACGCGCCCGCCGCCTCATAAGCCAGGAGGAGCAAGGTTGGACGTAGCAGCTTGCCTGGATTGCTTTGTGTCGCGGCGTAGTGAGCGTCCACCCAACCCAGGTGATACTGCATCTGCCCGTAGAATGGGCGCAGCGTACTCACATCAGTACTTATTGCCTGATCGACTGCCGCGCGCAATGTCCTATAGATGGCCTGTTGATGACGTAAGAGCGTCGTTTGGACCGTTGATGATAAAGCCATGAATGCTATACCGAGACGGTGGAGCACTAGCCGTCTCATCCCCTTTCTCTCTCCTGGTACTTTAAGGATGCAGGTAAAAAAATATGCCTGCTACGATCGTCCCGAAGACGGTGATCGCGGCTGCCAGCCCTTTGAGTCCGCCGATTCTATACAGTGGTGAGCACAGATCGCAGTAGCGACTGGTGTACTGGTAGCGATGGCCGCGCAGGCCCTCGCGTGTGATCGCCACATCCTCTGTTTTGCGTTGCGTGTGCAGTTCATCGCAGACATAGCGCCCACAACCGCGACAGGTGAACTGGTCCACGAAGTGCGAGGTCTTCGAGAGGGACCACTGGTCGGGATAGACCTGCGTGCCGCAGACGTAGCAGGCCTGTGACTGTGCGGTCTTCATCTGTTTTTCGGCGCAGGGCGAGTGCTGCTGCTTAGGAAAATGGTCCTGGCAGAAGCCGTGGTGACAGTCCGGGCAGCGTCCAAGCGCCTCTTCATTGCATTCATGGCAGCGCCGCGTCGCCTGAACAGGCCGCTGCTGATGGTAACGCTTCATCTCTCCTGTATCTTGCATACGATCCTCTCTAAGACCCTCAATGATTTTTGCATGCCTATTGTTATAACGGATATCTCTCCATATAAAGATGCCAGTCAGTCATATCTATGGGTAGTATAGCAAAAAGATGACTGGAAGGGTAGGCTCGCAGGGCGACCGCCGGCAGGGCGACCGCAAGGGTCAATACCATTCACTTCACGATGTCGGCAGGAGGGACAAGGGGCGGATGGGGCTAGGGAGGGGGCCTTGCGCTTGTCCCTCCTGTGACCTCGTGACGTGGGATGGATTGACCGCAAGAGTCGCCCGCGCCAGGGGACGCGACGGCACTCTCCCTGGGTTGTCTCTCTCCCCGATAGAGATTTTGACCAATCATGCCCAACAATCTCTCTTCCGAAAAGGGCCAGGGAGGACCGTATACGCTTCCTCGCCTGGCATCCCCGCCATCACGCGCCCAGCAGCACCTTGAGCAGGACCGCGCCCGCGATGCCATTGCCGGCGTTGCTATTGGCGTACAGCGCGACGAGCCCCTCCTGCGCGCCACCCTTAAAGCTCGCGGTGTAGGTGACGCTCGTCGAGAACTGCGTGTTGCCGTTGCCGATCGCGCCGTGGGCGGTTGCGTGCCCGATGTCGGTCCCGGTATGATCCAGGATCGTGATATTGCCGATAACGCCCTCGAAGGCGTTGCCCGTGCCCGTGACGGTGACGGGACTGGTCAGGAGAGCGCGGCTCGCGGGCGCGGTGATCGACATGCCGCTGGAGGCCGCCGCCGTGACGATCCAGATGCCGCCGTTCGTCTTGCCCTCAAGGCGCGTCATCGTGACCTGGATGCTGCCGAAGCCCGGATGGGGATTTTTGACGGTGACGACGGCGTTGACATCGTGCTGACCCCCGCCACTCACGGCGGTTATGGGCGAGTTCGTGGGCCACTTGAGCATGTTGACGGCCAGGGCGTTGGCGGTCATCGTGGCGCTGAGCTTCCACGGCTGGTGCCCCTGCCCCACCTGCTGCTGATCGGCCTCGGCCTGGTAACGCGTCAGATCGGGGAAGATCCCTGGGAAGGCGGTAGGTACGAAGCTGGCCGCGCCTTCGGACCATTTGAACTCGCGGAACAGGTCCGTGACGAGTCCTGCATTGCTCGGCGCGTTCTTGTTCACGCTGGATAGCGCATCAACCTCGCCTGTGATGATGGTGTTGTAGCCGCTGACCTTAGCCGCACCGTGTTCGAGACCCTGGAGTTTAAAGAGCTGCTTCGGATGGATATTAGTGATATTATCGTAGACATAAACATCCAGGAATCCGCCAGTGCCATTAGTACGTACATTGATCAATGCCTGCAGCGTAGCGTTGCCCATTAGATTTGAGCATGTAACGCTCTCGACTTTATTAATGTTGGATTGCGTCCCGATAATAGTATCCCAATAAGAAGGAGTGCTTATAGCACTGGGGCATGGCTGTGTGCCTGACTTTACAGCAGGCGCGGGAGTCGTGCTATCTGATGTCAGTACGGCTGTGCTGGTATTCATAATGGTAGTTGCGACTGTAAATGGCGTGGCGTTATTATTGTTGCCGCCCTGGCTAGAACCGCAGCCAGCGAGCATGAGTAGTAGCACAAAAAACAGGCTACCACTTATACCTGTGCGAACTGTAAATGTAGAAGATTCCTTGCGCATAATCCCTCCAGATCATCATAGATTTGTTGATTTCGATTTAATTGTAATGACATAACACTAATATCAATATTAAACCGCTTGCCATACACGTGCGATTTTATCCACACCCCCAGAGACAACTTTTTTGCCATCAGGAGACCAAGCTACGGCAGAAACGCTATCAGTATGTTTCAGATAGGAATAGAGTTTGTCAGCATTTGAGAAGTTCCATACTTGTACCGTCTTGTCGCTACTTGCAGAAGCAACACGAGCACCGTCAGGTGATAATGCAATTGCAAATACAGCACCTTTATGTTCTCTATAGGCATAGCCATCGCTTCCAGTGAATGCGAACCAGACCTGCACCGTAGAGTCATCGGATGCGGAAGCAATCTGTCTGCTATCAATTGACCAGAGGACAGAGGAGACGAAATCTGAATGTTGAGTATATGTGTACACCGATTCGTGTGTATTAACTTTCCACACGCGTACGGTTTTATCACTACTACCAGAAGCAACATATGTTCCATCAGGAGACCACGCCACTGAATTTACTACGTCTTTATGACCTGTAAAAGAGTATATAAGCTCCCCTGTGGAAGCATTCCATACTTGTACAGTTTTGTCAAAGCTGCCAGAAGCTATATATTTTCCATTGGGAGACCACGCCACTGAACTTACTGCATCTTGATGATTAACATAAAAGCGAATAGTTTTGTTTGCCAGAGGGTCCCATATACGTACCTGCTTATCATTACTTCCTGATGCAATTAGCGTTCCATCGGGAGACCACGCCACTGTGTTGACTTGATCGGTGTGCTCTCCATAGTTCGTGACTACCTCGCTACTCAGAGCGTTCCACACTTGCACAGTCTTATCCAAACTGCCAGAGGCAATCATGTTATCCCTTGGCGACCAGGATAAAGCGAGGATACTCCTGGTATGCCCGTGATACGCGTTAAGGGTTGTTCCTATTTCTACAGTTTTGGCTGTAGAAGTAGCTTCGCTCGTCGCGCTTCCACCCTTACTCCCCGCGCCTCGGCCAGCGCCAGCATTCGAGCGCGTGCCGCTCGTCTGAACGGTCGCGTGATGGGTGGAGAGCCACGCCAGAGTGCCGCTGCCGCCGCCGAGCGCGAGCACGCCGCCCAGGGTGAGCAGGAGGCTGCGGCGCGATACCGGGCGCTTTGTGATGGCCTCCGGCGGCGCGGCGCGGGCGGAACGCGAGCTGGCGGGCTGTCCGTCGGTGGGAGACGTTGGCGGCACCAGCATGGTGTCGAGCGAGCGGCGCGTGGAGCGCGAGGGGAGCGGCGGCGGTGTGGGATGCTGTGAGCGGCTCTGCATGGCGGCCCCGAAGTCTGCCGCGAAGTCGCCGACCGTGGGGTAGCGCTGCGCAGGGCTCTTGGCGAGCACGACCATCACCACCTCCTCCAGCGCGGGCGGGATGCGTGGGTTGCGGGCGCGCAGCGAGGGAGGTGACACGTTGAGGTGCTGCGCCGCGATCTCAGGGAACGAGCCGCGAAACGGGCGCGCGCCGCAGAGCCACTCGTAGGCCACCACGCCCAGCGCGTACTGCTCGCTCGCCGGATGGGGTTTGCCGCGCAACTGTTCGGGGGCCATATATGCCGTTGTCCCCGCCACGTGCGGCGTCACCTGCCGACCCGACTCCGAGATCAACGTCGCGATGCCGAAATCGCTCAGCAGCAGTGCCTCGTCCTCGTTGAGCAGCATATTCTCCGGCTTCACATCGCGATGGATCACGTGATGGGCGTGCGCGAAGTCCAGCGCCTCCGCCGCCTGTGTCACATAGTCCAGCACCACCCTGGGCGGCAGCACGGAGCCGCGCGGATAGAGGGCGCGCAACGTCCCACGCGGCGCGTACTCCATAATCAGGTACGGCATCCGCTCATCCTGCACGCCGAAGTCGAGGATATTGACGATGTGTGGGTGTCGCAGGTCCGCCACAATCTGCGCCTCGCGTTTGAAGTGCAGCACATCGGGTCCATCGACCTGCGTATAGAGCAGTTTGATGGCCGCCAGCCGATTGATATGCACGTGCCGCGCCAGGTACACCTCCGCGAACCCGCCCCTGCCGAGCGAGCGCACCAGCCGATAGTTCCCCAGCACCTGCCCCTCATGCATCAAACGATCAGGCATATATGAGTTCTCCTCCAACGGGACAACAGTATTCAATTTGAACCGCGCCCAATATTGATAGACACGAATATATCGATCAACGTATACAAATGATCAACGCATACAAATGTAGGGGCGCGGTTCACCAGCCCGCCGCGCTCCCCAGGCCGACGCGTGGTGGATGGCAACCGGCGGCGGGCTTGTGAACCGCGCCCCCATAGACATTAAGTTAAGAAAGGATGAGTTTAAAAAAGAGGGATGGACACCAAGGGCCTCAATCTGACATCATACAAAAAAACGCTTCTGAAGTCTGATGAAAGAAGGAGACCCTATG
>WNFX01007479.1_pt1 | contig 25778 bp, 25 predicted proteins | sample 5400111 | NCBI WGS metagenome assembly WNFX01 (sample SAMN13153363, study PRJNA577476) | soil metagenome | isolation source: 40 cm soil or saprolite under grassland replicate 1 | place: USA:California | collected 2016-06-15
GTACGGCGAGCAGGGCTACTTTGTCGAACCCACCGTGCTGGTCGATGTCAAGCAAGACATGCGGGTGGTGCAGGAAGAGATCTTTGGCCCGGTGCTGGTGGCCCAGCCCTTTAAGGATATCGAGGATGTGTTGTCCAAGTCCAACGATAGCATTTATGGCCTGGGTGGTGGCATCTGGACCAACGATCTGGCCAGGGCGCATCGCATCGCAGCGCAGCTACAGACTGGCACTGTCTGGATCAACTGCTACGACGTCTTTGACGCGGCGCTGCCCTTCGGCGGCTATAAGCAGTCGGGCTGGGGCCGCGAAATGGGCCACGAGGTCCTGGAGAACTACACCGAGGTCAAGTCCGTCTGTATCCGCCTCTGAACACTGAGGCGATGGGAAGCTGTCGTCTACCCCTCTTGTGTCAGATAAGAGGCTAGTAGAGATAGGTTGGTAGAAACCGTGTCAGGAAGAGCGTTCTGCTTTTTCGTGACTGCCGTCAAGCAGGACGATCTTTCTGGCCTCAGACCCGATTTGATAGAAGACTGAAAGTGATCAGGAAGCACTCCAGGCTAGACAAATGCTCGTTCAGAATAACCTCAATTGTCGGGAAAGGGAAGCGGTGAACCACGAGGCTTTCTCTTCGCCGGGTTGAAGACTTTGATAGGCAAAGAGAGATCCCTCGTGGGCATGGACCAGGAGGGATCATCCATGGATGTCTATGACGCAAGAGGGAAACGAACCGGAAGGGTCGATCACGATGGGGCCGTGTATAACGCCTCTGGGAAGTATATGGGCAGAGTGGATCATGATGGTCTGGTCTTCAATGGCTATAACTCCTTTGTCGGTCAGGTCCAGGACAATGGTATTGTCTGTCTTGCAAACGGCGAGATCATGGCCCGTGTAGACGATGAGGGGGCTATCTATGAAGCGAGACCTGTCCAGGGGAGCTGTGCTCGCAGCCAGCCCTCACGGGTGATAGGGAGAGTCGTCCCGATAAGCCCTGTCTATCTTTCAGGAGCCGCCGCTTTTCTCTTCCTGGGGGAAGGCATGTTCCGGTCCTGGCCCTCTTTTTTCTTTGTACCTGCCTGGTTCTTATAACAGACATCATCGTCAATCTGGCGCGGAGATTCCTCATTACCAAAGGGACAGCGAGGAAAGAACCGCTCCATTTACCTCCCTGGACAGAAGTGGGAGATCGCAATAAAACGTCGTCACTATGTAGATGTCGGACACGCTTGTCAGTCCGAGCCAACCGCTAGCAAGGAGGTTCAAGACACCCGGCACGTTCAGATCCCGCGATTACCATTCCGCTTTCTATCCACGTATTTCGCTGAAGTGACCTGTATTGTTGCGCAGAGATGCGCAAACGAAAGAACAAGGAGAGTAAGAGATGAAAGCAGCCGTTGTCCATGATTTTACATCCCCACTGCGTATTGAGGATGTCCCCAAACCCGAACCCGAACCCGATAAGATTGTGGTCAAGATCGAAACCTCCGGCTTATGTCATACCGACATCCACGCCGCCCACGGCGACTGGCCCGTCAAACCCACCCTTCCCCTCATCCCCGGTCATGAAGGGGTCGGCATTGTCGAGTCGGTGGGACAGGGAGTGACCCGCGTCAAAGAGGGCGATCGGGTGTCCATTCCCTGGCTGGGCTATGCCTGTGGTCACTGCCGCTATTGCGTCTCCGGCTGGGAAACGCTCTGCGAGGAGCAGCTCAACACCGGCTATTTCCTTCCCGGGGCCTATGCCGAATATGCTCCGGCCTTCGCCAATTATGTGGCCAAAGTGCCCCCCAATGTCAATCCCTTCGATGCCGCCCCGCTGACCTGTGCAGGCGTCACCACCTATAAGGCCGTCAAGGTGAGCGGGGCACGCTCCTCCGACCTGGTGGCCATCTTTGGCATCGGGGGTCTCGGACATCTGGCGATGCAGTATGCGAAAATTGCCGGCGCGACGGTGGTGGCCGTGGATCTGCTCGACGAGAAGTTGGCGTTGGCAAGGCGGCTGGGGGCCGACTACACCGTCAACGCCCGAACACAGGACCCGGTGGAGGAGATCAAGAAGCTTGGGGGCGCGGATGCGGCGATCGCGGTGGCGGTCTCGCCCAAAGCCTTCGAGCAAGCGTATCGCTCGCTGCGGCGGGGGGGCAAGCTGGTCTTTGTGGCCCTGCCAGCCGACAACTTCGTGCAGCTGCCCATCTTTGAGACCGTGCTCAACGGCATCAATATCCAGGGCTCGATTGTGGGAACGCGCCTGGACCTGCAAGAAGTCTACGACCTGCACGCGGCCGGCAAGACGCACGTGATTTTGGAGACGCGCCGCCTCGAGTCGGTCAATGAGGACTTCGAGGAAGTGGAGAAAGGGCAGGTCCAGGCTCGCCTCGTCTTCGAAATGTGAGTCGTGCCCTCCAACCGACGCAGCGCGCGACGGCGTCGCGTGGTCGGTCGGAAGAGGGCATCTTCCGTGACATCCTGTCACGGTCGTGCAGAAGCCTGATGCGCCGGAGCAAGAGCGCAGAGGGCTGGGAGCCGAGTCAGCACGTTGGACCGGGAACCATGGACGCGTGAGGGCAACCACCGTGGCCAACCACGGTGCTCGCGCGCGCCCGTGCGGCTCCCCGGTCCCCGGTGACTTCTGGCCCACCTTCCCCGCTCTGGCATGCAGCGTGGAGTAGACAAAGAGGACACCAGACTATGAGCAGCCTTAGCTTTGAAGACACCGATACTATTTTGTCCGAGAAACGCGTGTTCGCCCCACCAGCCGAGGTGGTGGAGCAGGCGAACATCACCGCCTACATGAAATCGAAGGGCTTTGACGACTACGAGGCGTTTTTCCAATGGTCCCTGGACCACCGCTTCGAGTTCTGGGAAGATATGGCGAAGGAACTGCACTGGTTCGGGCCATGGAAAGAAACATTCAAATGGACCGAGAAGCCCTTCTTTCAGTGGTTCACCGATGCCACCTTCAATATTACCTACAACTGCCTCGACCGGCACATGGATACTCCCGTCCGTGATAAAGTGGCCTTCTACTGGGAGGGCGACGATGGCTCGACGCGCACGCTGACCTACCATGACCTGTACGTGCTCACCAATCGCATGGCCAAAGCCTTGCAGAATCTAGGGGTGCACAAGGGCGATCGTGTGGCGATCTACCTGCCCGCCATCCCCGAGCAGGTGGCCGCGCTGCTAGCGGTGGCGCGGCTGGGCGCGGTCCACAATGTCGTCTTTGGCGGCTTCGCCGCCAGTTCGCTGCGCGATCGCATCATCGACGCGGGTGCCACAGTGCTGATCACCGCCGATGGCAACCATCGTGGGGGCAAACTGATCGAGCTCAAGAAGATCGCTGATGAGGCCATCGAGGAGACGCCGACCATCGAGAAGACTCTGGTCGTGCGTCGCCTGGGCAGCGAGGTGGCGATGCAGGCGGGGCGCGATGTTTACCTGGACGACTTGCTCAAGGAGATCCCCGAAGAGACTGTCGTGCCCTGCGAGCCGATGGACAGTGAGGACATGCTCTACATTCTCTACACCAGCGGCAGCACCGGCAAGCCCAAGGGCGTCGTACATGTGCAGGGCGGCTACGCCGTGGGCGTCTACGCGACCACCAAATTGGTCTTCGACATCAAAGATCACGACGTCTTCTGGTGTACCGCCGACATCGGCTGGGTGACGGGCCATAGCTATATCGTGTACGGTCCCTTGATGAACGGGGCGACCAGTGTGCTCTTTGAGGGCATCCCCACCTCTCCGCAGCCCGACCGCTTCTGGAGCGTCGTCGAGAAGTTCAAGGTCAGTATCCTCTACACCTCCCCCACCGCTATTCGCGGCCTGATGCGCTTCGGGGAGGAGTGGCCGGCCAAACACGATCTCTCCAGCCTGCGCCTGCTGGGCACGGTGGGTGAACCGATCAATCCCGAAGCCTGGATGTGGTACCATCGCAATATCGGACGCAGCGCGCTGCCGATCATGGACACGTGGTGGCAGACGGAGACCGGCATGATCCTGATCAGTCCCACGGTCCGCCTTCCACTCAAGCCGGGCAGCGCCTCACGCCCACTGCCGACGATCGAAGCGGATGTGGTGGACAAGAACGGGGTGAGCGTGGGGTCAGACAAGGGCGGCTTCCTGATCGTGCGGCATCCCTGGCCGGCGCAGATGCGCACCATCTACGGCGATCCGGCGCGCTACCTGACCTACTGGGACACCATCCCCAACGTCTACTTCGCCGGCGATGCCGCCACCAAAGACAAGGATGGCTACTTCCGCATCCAGGGCCGGGTGGACGACGTGATCAAGGTGAGCGGACACCGCCTGGGTTCGATGGAGATCGAGTCGAGCCTGGTGAGCCACCCGGCGGTGGCCGAGGTCGCGGCCATCGGCAAACCAGACCAGGTGAAGGGCGAGCATGTGAAGGTCTTTGTCATTCTCAAGCAGGGCTTCACAGCGTCGATCGACCTGGAGAGGGAGCTCAAGCTGCACGTGCGCACCAGCGTGGGTCCCCTGGCCGTCCCCGACGAGCTGGAGTTCGCTCCCAGCCTGCCCAAGACGCGCTCGGGTAAGATCATGCGCCGCGTCATCCGCGCCAAGGAGCTGGGAGAGCCGATTGGCGATATCAGCACGCTCGACGGCTAGCCAGGCGGACGCGTGATGTCATTCGTCTGGTAACCTGGCCATTTCCTACCAGGTATTATGGTTCATGACTACATTGATACTGGTGGTGAAGTCGATTTTAAGCTCGAACTGAGCACGATTTTTGACTTCGCCACCAGTATCCAAAGTGGACATGAGCCATAGAATCTTATGATTTACAGATAAGTTGTATATTTATTTTTATAACTCACCGTTCGCTTAAATTTGGACGCAATTTTCACATTTGTAATGCTCATCAAGCGATGACTCACCCATTTTTCAATAGTAAGCGGAAGGATGGTCATGTAATGGCATCACCTCCCCTATACATCAATGCTCAGGTTATTGTGGAGCGTGAGCATTTTCAACACCTGCTCGCAGTTCTTCTCAAGCGAGGATACCAGGTCGTAGGTCCGACTGTGCGTGATAACGCCATTGTCTACGATACTCTTACCTCGGTCGATGATCTGCCTGTCGGCTATACCGATGAGCAGGACGGCGGCAGCTATCGTCTCAAAAAACGCGACGACAAAGCACTGTTCGGTTACGCGGTTGGTCCACAGTCGTGGAAGCGCTTCTTGCATCCTCCTGTACTTCGTCTATGGCAGGCCCGGCGCACGGGAAAAAGTTTTCAGGTACTCCCCCAACCTCAGGAAGCGCCCAGAATGGCATTTATTGGCGTGCGTTCGTGCGAATTACATGCGATTGCTATCCAGGATACTGTCTTTACTCAGGGACCGTATCAAGATACTGTTTACCAGGCGCGGCGTGAGAATCTCTGCATCGTGGCAGTGAATTGCGGACAGGCTGGCGGCACGTGTTTTTGTACCTCGATGCAGACGGGACCGCAGGTAACCAGTGGTTTTGACCTGGCATTGACAGAAATAGTGCTTACTGACGCCCATTATTTTGTTGTTCAGGTTGGTACTGAACTGGGTGCTGAATTGCTGCAAGAGGTTCCGCATAAAGCAGCCGGTGTTGAGGATATCGAACTGGCCGGGCGCATTGTCCAGAAAACCTCCGAGCAGATGGGCCGTAGCCTCGATACGACCGGGATCAAGGATCTGCTCTACCGCAACCTGGAGCATCCGCGCTGGGACGAGGTGGCGACACGCTGTCTCTCCTGCACGAACTGTACGATGGTCTGTCCTACCTGTTTTTGTACGACGGTAGAGGATACGTCTGATCTGGCGGGCGAGAATGCTGAACGCTGGCGTAAGTGGGATTCCTGCTTCGATACAAGCTTTTCTTATATTTCCGGCGGCAGTATTCGTTCCTCCGTAAAGTCTCGCTATCGCCAATGGATGACGCATAAACTCGCATCCTGGATTGATCAGTTTGGCACCTCCGGTTGTGTAGGCTGTGGGCGCTGTATTACCTGGTGCCCCGTTGGCATTGATATCACTGAAGAAGTGCGCGCCATCCGTGAGTCTGAGAGCACGACAGGAGCAACAGGAAGACCGATTGCAATGGCCGCAACGGTACAAAGGAGCAGCCTTGATGAAGACACTTGATCATGTCCTGGCGGAACACCCCTTTTTCCAGGGGCTTGCGCCTGAGTATCTCCAGTTGATGAGAGGATGTGCTACAAACGCCTCCTATGATACAGATGCGTACATCTTCCATGAAGGAGAACCGGCCGCGCATTTTTATGTTGTCCGGCGTGGCAGGGTTGCGCTTGAGATCTCTGCCGCTCAGCTTGGCATCATCACCGTTGAGACGGCCGATGCGGGTGACGTGTTCGGCTGGTCATGGCTCTTTGCGCCATATCGCTGGCATTTCAGTGTGCGCGCCGTTGAGCCTACTGGAGTCACGATGCTAGATGGTGTCTGTTTACGAGAAAAGTGCGAGCGCGATCACGATTTCGGCTATGAACTAGTGAAGCGAGTCTCTCATATTATCATAGAGCGCCTGCAAGCGACGCGGATGCAATTGCTCGATGCATACAGCATGAGTTCTAGAGGCTGGCTATGATTGTTGATACTACTGACATATCCGATCCCATGTTGCCGCAACCATACCGGGTGAAGAAGGCAAGACGTGAGACAACCGATACGGTGACGGTAGAATTTGTGCCGGAAGGCGGTGGTGAGATTACTCCTTTCGCGACCGGCCAGTTCAATATGCTCTACCTGTTTGGCGTAGGTGAGATCCCCATTTCGATCAGTGGCGATCCGACGAAACGGCGATCCCTGGTCCATACAACGCGTGACGTTGGGCTGGTGTCGAAGGCGTTCTGCATGCTCAAACCCGATGACGTGATAGGTGTGCGCGGGCCATTTGGCAGTCATTGGCCTGTTGAACAGGCCGAGGGAAAGGATCTTGTGGTAGTGGCCGGAGGTCTCGGACTGGCTCCGTTACGTTCGGTTGTGTACCTGTCCATTGCTCAACGCGAGAAATTCGCCAGAGTGTTTCTTCTCTATAGCGCACACATGCCCGAGAATCTCCTTTATAGGCGTGAACTCGAGCAGTGGCGTGCTCGCTTCGATCTTGAAGTTGACATTGTCGTGGGACATGCCGATCGCACCTGGCGTGGAGACGTCGGCTACGTGACGAAGTTTATTCCCAGAGCGCACTTCGATCCAGAGAATACGGTCGCCATGATCTGTGGCCCAGAAGTCTTGATGCGCTTCTCGGCGGTCGAACTTCAGGGGCGTGGTGTGGCAGCGGAGAATATTTTTATCGCTATGGAGCGCAACATGAAATGCGGTATTGGCCTGTGCGGACATTGCCAGTTCAGTCCTTACTTTATCTGTAAGGATGGTCCCGTCTTCCAGTATAGCCGCGTGCAAGATTTATTAGTGAAGGTAGAGGTGTAAGATGGCAGAAATACCGCGCAGGCGACCTCCAAAGCTGGCTGTCTGGAAATTTGCTTCCTGCGATGGCTGCCAGTTGAGCCTGCTGGATTGCGAAGACGAATTGTTGGCGCTCGCTAGCGAAGTTGAGATCGCTTATTTCCCTGAGGCTTCGCGCATGATGGTCAAAGGCCCCTATGATCTCTCGCTGGTCGAAGGCTCGATTACGACTCCGCATGATGCCGAACGTATCAAGCAGGTGCGCCAGGTGTCAAAATACCTGGTCACCATCGGCGCGTGTGCCACGGCTGGCGGTATCCAGGCTCTGCGCAATTTTAAGGATGTCAAGCAATTTATTTCCATCGTCTACGCCTCGCCGCAATACATCGATGCGCTTGCAACCTCGACGCCCATCTCGAACCATGTGCCTGTCGACTTTGAGTTACGTGGTTGCCCCATCAATAAGCACCAGTTGATCGAAGTCATTACGGCCTATTTGAACGAACGCAGACCAAACACGCCGCCACAGAGTGTGTGCGTCGAATGCAAGCTGCGTGGAACGGTCTGTGTCATGGTTGCGCATGGGACGCCCTGCCTGGGTCCCGTCACTCACGCTGGCTGCGGTGCAATCTGTCCGGCTTATAATCGTGGCTGCTACGGCTGCTATGGCCCTAAAGAAACACCCAACACAGCGTCATTGAGTAAGCGTTGGATACAGCTTGGCGCAACAAAAGGTCAGGTTATGCGTACCTTCCGTAGCTTCAACGCCTGCGCTGAACCATTCCTGAAAGAGAGCGAGCACTATGAAAACGAAGAAGATCCAGGTCGATCCTCTGGCCCGCGTCGAAGGTGAGGGTGTGCTTTATGTGAAGATCCGCGCTGGCAAGCTTGAGGATATCAAATTCAAGATCATTGAGCCGCCGCGCTTCTTCGAGGCTCTGCTGCGCGGTCGCATGTATAATGAGGCACCCGATATCACTGCGCGTATCTGTGGTATCTGCCCGGTTGCCTACCAGATGAGCACCGTTCACGCGTTGGAAAATGCCTGTGGTGTGGTCGTTGATGGACAACTACGTGCCTTACGTCGTCTGCTCTATTGTGGCGAATGGATCGAGAGTCACGTCCTGCATATATTCATGCTCCATGCGCCTGACTTTCTCGGCTATCCCGATGTGATGCATCTGGCACAGGACTATCCCGAACATGTCAAACGCGCTCTCCAACTCAAGAAAGCCGGGAATGCCATCATATCCTTCGTTGGTGGGCGTGAGATTCACCCCATCAACGTACGTGTGGGTGGCTTCTATAGAGTGCCCACGAAACAGGAGTTCAAGCTACTGGTAGAAAACCTGAAATGGGCAAGAGATGCCGCCCTGGCAACTGTGCGTTGGACCGCACAGTTGCCCTTCGCGGATTTCGAGTTGGAGTATGAATTTGTCGCCTTACGGCATCCAGACGAATATCCCTTTAACGAGGGTCGGCTTGTCTCCAATAAAGGATTGGATATCCCGGTGAACGAATATGAAGAGCATTTTGTCGAAGAGCATGTGCCCTATTCCAGTGCGCTCCACTCTATCCACAAGGGCTACGGCGCTTATCTGACCGGTCCAATGGCACGCTACAACCTGAACTATGAGAAACTCTCGCCGCTGGCACGCGAAGCTGCCCAGAGCGCGGGACTTGGACCCACATGTCTCAACCCCTTCAAAAGTATTATCATACGCAGTGTAGAGGTGCTTTATGCATTTGACGAAGCGTTGCGCATCATCGAGCAGTACGAAGTACCGGAGCAACCTGCCGTTGAAGTGAACCTATGCGCGGCCACTGGTTATGCCTGTACCGAGGCGCCGCGCGGTACCCTGTACCACTGCTTCCAGATCGACAACGAAGGACGTATCCTGAACGCCAAGATTGTGCCGCCCACCTCGCAGAACCAGAAAAGCATCGAAAACGACCTCCGGCACTATGCCACGCAAGCCATCGACTTACCCGAAGAGCAATTCTTGCGGCAGTGCGAGCAGGCGATCCGCAACTATGATCCCTGCATTTCCTGTGCCACACACTTCCTCAAATTGCATATCGACCGCGAGTAGACGATGGAAAAGGGGAGATCATGGAACCATCAACAATTGTGATTGGTATCGGTAATGAGTACCGTGGCGATGACGCCGCAGGCCTGGCAGCCATCCAGGCGCTCAAAACACAAAATCTTCCCCCTGTACGCCTGATCGAAGGCATAAGCGATGGTATGTCATTGCTTGCATGCTGGGATGCGGCCAGTAAGGTCATCCTCGTTGATGCGGTAAGCTCCGGTGCAGAAGTTGGTACAATCTATCGCTTCGATGCACTCGCGCAACACATCCCTGCCAGCCTATCCTTCTGTTCCACACATGCCTTCGGTGTTGCTGAGGCCCTGACACTTGCGCATACTTTGCAACAGTTGCCATCTACCTTGATAGTGTATGCGCTTGAGGGGTCGTGAGTAGTAACATTCCCCTTGAGAGTAGCTTTCCTTTTAACTATTGAACGCGTTTTGGATCGGTGCGAGGGTGAACCTGTCGGTCCGCTCCCAGGAGGTGCGAACATGGCTGACCGCGGACAGCGCGTGGGACGGCAGCCTGGCAACTATCGTCTCATGCGGCTTTTAGAACAGGGGAACTTCTCTGAAGTCTACTGATTCCCCCAGGGAACACCCACCCGGAGCTGAACATATGTCGGACCAATTGAAAGCTCGGTTCTACAACCTGCCTGCGCAGCTCACCCCACTGATTGGACGCCAACAAGAGATCCAGGCAGTATGTACCCTCCTGCGACAACCAGAGGTGCGCCTGGTGACCCTCACCGGTATGGGCGGTGTCGGCAAAACGCGCCTGGGTCTGCAGGTGGCGACTGACCTGCTTGATGAGTTTGCTGACGGCATCTGTTTCGTCCCGCTGGCTCCCATTAGCGATCCTGACCTGGTCGTTGCTACCATTGCCCAGGTGCTCGGAATCAAAGAGGCCGGAGAGCAACCATTATCGGACCTTCTGCAAGCCTATGGACGAGACAAGCATCTGCTGCTGCTGCTCGACAACTTCGAGCAGGTGCTGGTATCGGCACCCAGGCTTTCGGACCTGTTGACCGGCTGCCCTCAGCTCAAGATTCTGGTGACCAGTCGTGCTGTGCTCCACATCCGTGCCGAACACGAGTTTCCCGTCCCCCCACTGGCGCTGCCCGACCTCACCCATCTTCCAGAGAGCGAAGCCCTCTCACAGTATGCGGCAGTGGCCCTCTTCCTGCAATGTGCGAAGACTGCCAGGTCCGACTTTCAGCCGACTCCTGCCAGCACCCGTATCATCGCGGAGATCTGTATTCGCCTGGATGGGTTGCCTCTCGCCATCGAATTGGCAGCGGCTCGTATCAAACTCCTTCCCCCACAGGCACTCCTGGCACGCCTGGGACATCGCTTGCAGGTGCTGACGAGTGGAGCACGAGATGCCCCCGTACGGCAGCAAACCCTGCGCAACACGCTTGCGTGGAGTTATGATCTGCTCAATGCCGAGGAGCAACGGCTCTTCAGGCGCCTCTCGGTCTTTGTCGGCGGCTGCACCCTGGAAGCAGTGGAGGGCATCTCTACTGTTCTCGGTGAGATGCCAGCAGACGTGCTGGACGGGGTGGCCTCACTCATTGATAAGAGCTTGCTACGCCTCTTGGAGCAAGGAGGGGAGGAACCGCGCCTGCTGATGCTGGCGACGATCCGCGAGTATGGACTGGAGACCCTCGTCGCGAGTGGAGAGATGGAGAGTACCCGGCGGGCGCATGCGAGCTACTACCTGCGGCTTTCGGAGCAAGCGGAGCTAGAATTGGGGGGGCCACAGCAAGCCGCATGGTTGGACTGCTTAGAGCGGGAGCATGACAACCTGCGAGCGGCGTTGCAGGGGTCGTTAGAGCAAACAGGAGATGACGAGGCTGAGCAAAGCATTGGAGATGGGAGGGAGATAGCCTTGCGCCTGGGTGCAGCATTGCGGCTCTTCTGGTGGGGGCGTGGCCATTGGAGTGAAGGGCGAACGTTCCTGGAGCGGGCACTGGCCGCTGGGGGATCCCTTGCGGATACCCGGATCGATCCATCTGTACGGGCAAAGGCACTCTTCACTGCCGCACACCTGGCCTTCGTCCAGAGCGACTATGCGCGGACAGAGGTGTTGTGTGAGGGGAGTTTGGCCTTGTATCGGGAACTCGGAGACCAATATGGCATCGCGTACTCCCTCTATTGGCTGGGAAACGTTGCGTGGGTGAGGGGCAACACGACAGCGGCTCGTTCACTGATCGAGGAGGCTTTGGCGCTCTTCAGAGAGGTGGACGACAGGGAGGGCGCCGCTGCATCGCTCTTCTCCCTGGCGCTGGTGGCCAGCAGCCGGGGTGAGTACGCCAGGGCGTGTGCCCTCTACGAGGAGAGCCTGGCAATACACCGAGAGCTCGGAAACAAGAGAGGCATCGCTCACTCCCTCTCGCAATTGGCACAGACACTCTTTGATTCCCAGGGGAATCAGGCGAGAGTGCGCTCCCTGCTCGAGGAATGCCTCGCGCTCTCCCGGGAGGTAGGCTTCAAGGAGGGGATCGCAGCAGCCAGGTGCCTCTTTGGGCAGGTGGCTCTTGGCCAGGGGGACCTTGCCACGGCACACTCACAGGTGCAGGAGAGTGTCACGCTCTACAAGGAGATGGGGCACCGGCATGGCACTGCCGGGTCGCTGGCGGCGTTAGGGAAGGTGCTTGCCGCCGAAGGCAACTCTGCCGCAGCACGCAGGCTGTATGAGGAGAGCCTGCTGATCTCTGCAACATTGGGCGAGCAGTGGGTGATTGCCGCATGCCTGCTGGGACTGGGCGAGGTCGTCGCAGCGCAGCGACAGCTCGCCTGGGCGGCACAGCTCTGGGGAGCAGCGGATGCCTTACGCGACGCCAGTGGGGTGCCGATCCTGCCCGTCGAGCTCGCTGCCTATGAGCGCGCGCTCTCGGGGGCCCGTGTCCATTTAGGAGAGCGCGCCTTCGCTGCCGCCTGGGCCCAGGGACGAGCCATGACCCCAGAGCAGGCCCTGGCTGCACAGGGACAAAAACCGACCTCGCCCCCGACCGCAACCATGAGCCCAGCACCAACCTATCCTGCCGGGCTGACCGCAAGAGAAGTGGAGGTGCTGCGCCTGGTGGCGGGTGGTCTGACCGACCTGCAGGTTGCCGAAAAGCTGGTGCTCAGTCCCCGCACCGTGCATACGCATATCAGTTCCCTCTACAGCAAGCTGGGCGTCACCTCGCGCAGTGCGGCCACCCGCTATGCCATTGAGCATCACCTCGCCTGACACAACCAACCGTAATGGCCCCTCCATCTCTGCTCCTCCTCTGTTGCTTCCCCTGGCCTTGTGGGGATGGTACGTTGTCTCGCTATCACTCTTTGGATACCTCTCGATGAATGCGAGCCAGGGTAAGGTCGGGCTGTTGCCTCCTGGACCCGTCAAGGTTCGATCTCTTCCAGGTCGCCGTGACATGCGAAGAGATCGAGAGCGGGAGAGCCCGGCAGGGCCCTCCCAATGAGTGGTAGCGCGGTGCGTGGTCACGAGCCGCGCGTCTGGTCTTCGTTCAGCCCCCAATGCGCTGAAGCACGAATTGCGCAACGTTTTGCCCGAGCTGGGAGCCCACCTCGATATCGATCCGTGTGTGCTGTCCCGCGTAGATCCGGCTCAGGCCAGCTTCCGTCGAAACGTCGTTGTAGCTGGCAAAGGTCCGAACGACGCCTGGCAGAACGTCGGAGGTTAACTGGATTTGATCGTGGTTCCCGAAGAAGGTGGACAGTACGACCGCCCCGTCCCCGCTGATCACGCCGTGGGCGGATGGGTACGAGGGATCAAGTGCGGTGACGGCTTGCGGCGTCCAGGTCGGGTCAGTCTTGCGGATGGCTGTGACCGGTCGCCAGATCTGGTAGTGGTACTTGGCGTCATAGAAAGCGATAGTGCTGTCGGCGAAGGACAGGTTGAGCACCGCGAACAGGCGCGCGGTGGTCTCCAGGTTCGTGTGGTGCGCCAGCGCGGCGTTCTCGGCGATCTCATTCCAGGTGTTCCAGATCGGTCCCGCCCAGAACTTTGCAATCACGGTCTGATCGGTCGTCCGCGTCTTGCTAGTGTTTTGGCCCAGGCTCTGAACGAAGTGAAGAGCCTGGATGTACGCCTGACTGGTCACCGCCGGAGGCGGCTCGGGACGGAACTGCGCCGCGTTGTTCAGCACAAAGGGGGAAACGTTCCCCCAGGCGGTGAAAACGGGTGCCGAGAACTTCGGCGGTGTGAGCTGGTAGTTGCCCGGCTGGTTGCCCGGCACAAAGGGGGCTGGCGCGGCGGAGGACCCGTCATTGGCGCGCATGGCGATCAAGCGTGCGGCGACGGTCTGGCCGACCTGGATTCCCTGCTGTTTGCCTGCTCCGTCCGGGATCGCGACAAGCTCACTAGCGAGTTGCTGATCAAGTGCCGCCTTCCACTTGGGGTAGAGCGCCACCAGGGCGTCATGACCTGCCTCGGCTGCTGCGGCGTCGGCCCGCGCACTGCCTGGAGCGGAAACCGAGAAGAGGTAGGCAGGGGCGTCCCTGGTGATCGAGACGACGGCATCGTAGATCGCCGCGTGCAGGATGGCGTAGCTGCGTGTTGGGTGCAAAGTGGCCGGCTGAGCGCCGGGCGTTTTGACGATCTTGAGCAGCTCTTTATTCCAGGCAATGACGATGGTACCAGAGCCATTGGCGTCGCTCGCGGTGTTGCCATTCGCTTTGGTCCCTGGTGTGGATGAAAGCAACAACGCGGTGACCACTGCACCAACCACCAGGACAATGCCGATGGAGGATGCCACGATCAATTTCTTCTTCTTCATCGCTGAGTTCCCCTTCTGACTGACTCACTACTCAGAAATAGGGTTGCCCCCGTATTTATCAAAAACCTCATAACATAGTTCCTCCTTCTGTTCCTGGTCAAGTGTGACCGTCGGGTGATTTTGCGTTCGTTGCAAGAGACGTCCCGAGAAGGGACGCATGACATCATCGGAAAATCCTTCTGCACTACTCAGCGTCACAAGACATATAGCAGTACTGGAGGCAGGAAGCCATCGACAGAATCGTGTAATTTTCCCCTCGTATTGTCCTCGCATCGCCTGAACAAAATTACCTACCTCTGTGAAGGCATTCGCAGCAGGTAGGTAATTCTGTCCAGGCGGTTCTCCAGGCAATGCCGAAAAGGAATTACACGATTCTGTCGATGTGCTTCTGCTGCCAATGAGGTATATCTTCTTTTGAGGCAAGTAGCAAGAAATCTTCTCTGGCTACTATATCACTTAGGAAATGGATCATCATGAGTATCAATACACCACCTCTCACCCCACAGCAATATGAGGTTTTGCACGGTGGAGGGGCTGAAGCTGCCGAAATCGCAAAACAGCGAATGTCTCGCCGACGTTTCCTTCGTCGATCTCTGCTAGCTGTCTGGGGACTGTCTGCAACTGCAAGTGTGGCGGGTGGACTCAACATGCTCTACCCTGACCTGGGCGGTCAGTTTGGCTCTATCTTGACAGTGGGCACAAAAGCAGCTTTTCCGGCTGCTAAGCCAGGTGATTTTAAGATCAATCAAGCAGGCGTTTTCTATCAGCAGGCGGCGAAAACTTACGTCATTCACCTGGATAAAGCGACGGAGTTCTCGCGGCAAGGAACGACGCTTGCCGATCAGTTGGCTGCGGAAACCATCGTCAAAGATAGTGATGGCTCGTACTGGATTGGGTTGTATCAGCGGTGTGTTCACCTGGGTTGTACTGTACCGTTTCGCGACGACTGTGTGAGTTTCAAATGTCCCTGTCACGGTTCGCACTACCATGTTACTGGTGAATTCCTGGACGGCCCGGCCCCAAGGAGCCTGGATCGCTTCGCTCTCTCCTTCAACGGAGAAAACGTGGTAATTGACACAGGGACCCTGAACAATATGGTGCCACATCCTGACGATACGACGCGTTTGATCCCGGTACCAACCGTACAGTGCAGTGCCTAAAAAGGAGGCTTCATAATGAGCAAGTATGACGACCAGGCACAATCAGCGAAAGGCAAAGTGCAGGTGGGTGACTCCGCCCCGGACTTTACGCTCCTCACCCAAACAGGCGCGCCAGTAAGCCTTGGGGACTTTCTCGGCAAGAAACATATCGTGCTGTATTTCTATCCGAAGGATGATTGGACACCTGTGAAGATTGGCGTGTAGGTGATCGTAACTCGCTCCTGGACGCTATCGGCAGCGCTTTTCGGGTGAATGTACACCTTGACGCCTAAGACGTCGAGGGCATTGCGTTTCTCTTTGAATGTGGCTGTATGGTACCTGCCTTTCATGGTGTTGAGGAAGTTCAGGAAGCCGAGGATGCTTTTCTGGTAGACGTCAGTCAACGAGGCAATGTCCCGCGACTCGGTATATTCGGCGTTATATTTGCGTAACCGCTCTTGTTTTTCGGTGATGTCGCGGCCGATGAGGTTGAAGTAGTAACTGCCTTCGGGATGTTTTGACTGTTCCTGCTTCGCATAGGCCATCTCCTGCTCAAGCTGGATTATCTGCTGCCTGCCTTTGGTGTCTTCAAGCATGGTTTGCAGTGATGCTTGTATATTGCGCTGAATCGTGTCATGGATAAGCTCTAAGCGTTCAAACACCTTGCAGCAGTCCGCCCAGACTAAGCTATCGACGCTGTGGGTGATTATCGTGGTCTTGTCCGGGCAGGCATCGTATTTGTTGCGTAATTTGTCACAGCGGTAAAAGGGATAGGTGTACTTCTCCCTGGCGGTCATGTACAGTCCTGCCATGCGGTATGCACAGGTCTTGCAGAAGATGTGCCCTTTCAGTAAAAAGTCTTCAGGCTTGCGGTGGGGGTGGCTCTTATCGCTTCTGTTGGTCTTGAGTTTGCGCTGGGCGCGTTCGTACAGCTCTATGGGAACAATCGCCGGTAAACCGTTGGGGATGATCTTCATATGCTCGCTGGATTTCCGGCTGCCGGTGCCTTTGGCATTGAGGATTTTCGTGCTCTTGCAAATAGTGAGGATACCAATATTGGCTGTATCGGTTAATAGCATGTGCACCGTTGACGGCTGCCAGGCGGTACTTTTCACCTTAGCCCCTCTGCTTTTAGCTGGGGGTAAAATGCCATCTTCTGTTAATTTGTGGGCTATAGCCCGCACACTCATATCCAGTTCGACGAACATATGGAACATGGAGAACCGCACCGCCGCTTCTTCTGGGTTGACTGTGTAAAAGGTTTTGTCGCTGTCGCCCCAATTCCAGCCGTAGGGCGTCCGGCCCGTACCCATCGGCAAGTTATGCTCTAACCGCGTCTGCCAATGGCGGTTGGCGTATTCAACGATCTTTTCGCGCTCGCTCTCGGCACTCCAAGCCAGTATCGAGCGGATAAGCTTACCCGTTAGAGAGTTATCTATGTTCTCACTAACTGATACAATTTCGCCACCGTTGCTCTCAATCTCTTCAAAGATCATGGCGGAGTGGACGAAGTTGCGCGAAAAGCGCCGCAGGTCAAAGACGATAATTACATCAGCCAGATGGTCGCGGATAAACTGACGGGCTAATGTAAGTTTTTCCCTATGCGTATAGTGGATAAAGCCACTCTTGGCTTCTGGTAAGACAACAACAACATCCATGTCATGCAGCTCAGCGTAGCGGCGGCATTTATCTTCTTGGTATTCTAAACTCTCGCCGTCATGCTCCTGCTTATCCGTGCTGACTCTACAGTAAATAACTGCCCGTTTGCGTTGACTGGTTGCCCTTGCTGCTTGTTCGATCTCTTGCATGACCGCTCTCCTTCGTGGTGGTGCAGAGGCGGCTAGCGGCCACCTCTGGTATATAACGAACAATCAATGTCGGTGCGGGTTTGGCTGGTACTCTTTGTGCCAGAATACCGGCTCGCCTTTGGCGTCCAGCGGCGTTTCCTCCTGGTGGCGGTAGCGGGCGACACGCAAGTCCTGCTCGGTGAGCCGACCGCGCAGGAACACCCACACAGTGAGGGTAATCACCACCAGCAAGCTCAAGCCGACGAGCTGCCGGTACTCCCAAAGCGCAACGAATAAGAAGCCATACAAAACGGTGATACAGATAGCCGTCAGGCCGACAATAACCAAGACAAACTTTTTTTCTCCGTCCATCGTTCACTCTCCCAAACGAAAAACCATCTCCAGCGTTCACCGATTGAAAACCACGACCGTATTAGCTTCTGGACTACGTGGCAGTGTCTGCCCGCCCTGCGCGATCTGCACCCCGGCAGTCTGGACGCCTCGGGTATGCAGCAGCAGAACGGTTGCCTGCGCCTGGCTCTTGCCCGCGATCAGGTGCTGTATGTGCAGGATTTCTTGGTGCGTAAAGTGGTAGCTGCACACGCCGGTCAAATTCTCGCTAATTTGAACGTCTGCCTTGTTCACTTGCATGCCGGTGATCTTTTGCGCCAATTGCCCGGCTAAAGCATACCCGCTGCCGAGTTGGGCAGTCATTGCTTGGCTAAAAACAGCCGCCTCTTGACGGCTCAGCTCCGCCTGGCTGTAGGCATACGCGCTGCAAGTACTTGCGAGGGTCACGGTGACCTGCGCCGCTTCCGTGCCGGGGACGGCGTTGCTCTCGGTTTTATCAGTGCATTGTGGCGGTAAGCCCGCTTCGTCAGAGCGCAGTTGCCCCTGCGCCTGGTCGCCAAAGGTTGCCGTTGCAATCCGGCTCAAATCCTGGCTCGCGGCTTGAATATCTGCCTTTGTTGCAGTTCGATAGTCGCGCGCGGCTCTGCCGCCCGAAAACTGGCTGTTGCGGGCAAAGACGTAGTCCCGGCAGCACGCGCCGTTGATATCACCGGCTTGAATGTTTGCCGCCGCTCCGGTGGTTGTGGTGTGAGCCGAGACGGTTACTTGGCCGTTTACCGAGAGGGCACCCGCTGGAATGTCAGCATCCTGCTCGGTAATGACATTCACCCCGTCAGCGCCGGTTATCATGGTGCCTGTGGGGATGGTTTGCGGCGAGGGGAGCGAGTTGTAAAACGTCAGGTAGCCACTGGCCACACTGGCGTTCTGGTGCGCGGTGCCGGTGGTCTTGACCGTTTGTGACAGGGTGAGCGATCTGGTGAACAGTTTTCTCGCCTGGACACTGAGGGTCGTGCTCACCTCCAAACTCTGCCGGTCAGGCGTGATAATAATGGTTGCGCTGGCCTGGATGATTGGCAGAATGACAACCATCACCGTGAGGGCAATGAGCAACGCGCCTGTACCGATGGGGATCAGCCATTTTACAGGTATGCCTCTGGGCGTGGGCGCATCTACTACCTCGCCGTCGATCTCCTCGCTGTAGTCACCTTCCATTGGCTCGCTGTCTGTTTGCCCCGCGTCTGGCGTACTACTGGGCGCTTCTGGCGTTTCTGCCGGTGGCGGCGCTATCGCCTCCTCGTCAAACAGCCACTGGAGGTCTTTGTCTGTCGTTGGTTGGTTCACTGGTTACCCTCCGATCTCACTACTTTGTAGGGTTCTGTTGGCTGAACTGCGTGCCGGTATTGTAAAAAACAAAGGTGCTGCCGTTCTCCAGCGTCACGAACATATCCGGTTTGCCGTCGCCGTTCATGTCCGAGAAGGTGATGGCGATGATGGCGACCAGGTCGTTACCCTCGCCGGTAAGCCGGATAATGTAATAGGCATGTATGAGGCTCGGGCTTGTGCTGCCTTCGCCAATCTCTACCACATAGATATTGCCGCGCACGTTCTCGGCAATAAAATCACTGTACGGCTCAGTAGCTGTGCCGTGTCCGACATTGGCTCGCATGTGGAGGGTGCGCGGGTAGCCGTATATCCGGTCATCGTTCCAGCCGCGCAGCGCCGGGAAAACGTACATCGTCAGGAATAGAGCAAGCACAATTACCAGCAGCAGCACCCCCGTAGCAGTCAGGAAGAAATGCGCTGGCAACAGCCGTCTGACCGGCACTTCCTCGGCGACTTGAGTTACCGGTTGGTTGTACTTGCGCACGACGGTCGGCATGCGCGGCGGTTCATAGAATCCGACGTCTGCTCGCGGTCTTTTCGCTGGCTGTCCGGTAGTGTAGTATGGTTCATCTTCCGGGTGTATGCCTGCCTGGTGCCCGGCACCTTTGCGGGCCGGTACTCGTTGCCTGTCCGTTACCGGGGCGCGGTGGGTGCGCAGGATCGGCGGGTCATCCCACGCGGTCTGTTCTCGTGCGCTCATTGGCTGCCTCCTTTGCTATCTGCCAGGTGGCGGACGGCGCCATTGTGCACCTCCCGGAGCCGGAGCGACCGGTCGAGAACGCCGTGCAGCAGCTCGCGCAAGCGGGATTCGTTGACGTGGCAGATACAAGCGGGATTGAGGCAAAACGGGTGCGCGCCAGCGTGCAGATAAAAGATCGGTATGGGAGTCCCGGGCGTCGCGGTGTCAGTAGGATACGGTTCACGAGGGGGCATTCCTGATTACCAGCCACAGTACTCCAGGAATGCTCTCTTCGCGTCTCTAACGCCAGAATAGCTGGAACGTTAGGGTATAAGACTAATATGCATGAAAATATAGGGAAATGTCAAGGTACTGGACGGCCAATTCTGCTATGGAGTACAATACCGGAAAAGACAGGGGTGGAACTCTGTGGAAAAACCATATTTGACCGTTGAACAGGTCGCCGAAATTCTATCCGTCACGCCGGAGACCGTTAGGAGTTATATTTCATCGAAAAAGAACCCGCTGCCAGCCTACAAGCTGGGGCGCGAGTACCGGATTGACCGTAAAGACTTCGCCGACTGGATGCAGAAGCGTAAGAATATCCAGGACAGCGATGACGACACATAATACTATGGCTTCTTATGGCTGCCCTGCTTCTTTTGTCCCGCCGCCGATGGCTATGCGGCCCGCTTTCAGTATTCGGTCGGTCGCCGTAAACACTTCACGGACGGCGCGGTCGGAAGGACGGTCGCCTTCCAGCCATGACTGGATGTACCCTCGGCTGCGGGCGGCTGTTTCTTCGTCTAATCGTTCGAGTTCATTCATGGTGAGGTAGGCCGTGGCCTCGGCTTGAAACTCCATCACACCTCGGTGCGCGGCGTATTCCGCTAGCCGTTCCGGCAATGTATGGCCTAAGACGACATGCCCAAGTTCGTGCGCGAGCGTCTTAACCGGATGAACAGCTACAGGGTTTATCGCTATCTCCCTCCCTCTGGAAACGCCCTGGATATTCCCGTTCAGCTCAGTGAACGGCACGCGCCGGATATTGAGCCTGGTGAGCGCCGTCTCTGCGTCCCATTCCAGCAGTGCTACGGGCGGCAGTTCGTCGCCTTCGGTCTCGGACAGGGTAAAGATACATTTGACGGCCTTGAAACCGACCATGCGTTCTTCAACCTCGTCATGCTCGTTCTTCTCTTGCACAAAAATCGGGCGGATGATCTCTTTGGCTCTGCTGCCTTTTAAGACGGTACGGCCTATAGCATTCCATCGTCGCATCGTGGCTACAGGCTCTGCCACGCCTTGCATGCGGAGATAAATTTGGTTCAAGTACGAATAGTTGTAGAACCTGGAATACGTCTCACCGAGTGATCCTGGTGACGTCAGGGCCGCTTCAATAAGCTTGGCCCAGTCAATCTCGCGGGGGTGCTTCTCTTGAGGCATGAGCAGAGTATAACTCTGGAGGCGTGGTTATTCCTGCTCACTTTCTGGGTGGTGGAACGTTCTCAAGGGGTGGTTTTTGAGACAGTACGGTAGAGAACACCCCGATGCCCTATCCGCTAAGGCCGCTGGCTACATAATCTTGTAGACGGCGCTTCAGTGGCGCAACGACAACACTGCTTTTCACAAAGTCATCGAGAGCGATGCGCTTCCAGCCCTGCCCTTCGTCTCCAAGTACTATCGAGCTAATGTCAGTATCGGTTACTTTGATTACCATGAAGTACACTGTTTGGGAAGGGTTCTGTAGAGAGGGATAGGGTTTCTGCCAAAGAACGTTGTCTTCATTAAGGTGAATGCATAGCTCCTCTTGCACCTCCCGGGCTGCACACTCGAATGGACTTTCGTCGCCTTCACGCCCCCCACCAGGCAAGTCCCAAAGTCCGGCAAAGGGTAAGCCGGGCTTGTTGTCGCGCTGGATGATCACCACTTCGTTGCCTAGTAAGAGTGCGGCTTTGACACCTGTAAAGACGATCATGAGCTTCAGTATAACGCCTTGGGGGTGTTGCAGGTGAACCGTTTATTAAGGAAACTGCATCCGGCCTCAGTTTTAGATCAAACCACTGCACATTGCTGAGAACGTGTATCAATGTTATTATGCGGAAACTAACGTGCACTGCTAAGAAATCGACACTAGAGACTCTGCAAATATATCTAGCTCTCAAAGAAAAGAAGATCATCTATGGAAAAATGTCTGGGCAATGGCAATAACAGCATACAACAAGAGGAAGTAGAGCGAATTATAGATGCTCACGCAGCGCCAGGCTGCTCTATAGCGATTGCATCGCCTACCGAAACGCTGTCATTTTCCGTTGGGCACTATGATGGTGCGGACGGCCCAGAGGTAAGCCCACGCACTGTTTACGATGTAGCATCGGTGTCTAAACTATTCACTACTGCTTTGGCTCTCAGACTGCACGAGAAAGGAACGTTGTCAATTAATGACCGTTGTGCCGACTACTTGGAGAATTTTCAGCAATCCGATATCACGCTCGTCGATCTATTAACGCATAAGGTTGACTTCAACGTTATGCTTTCAAAGTATCGAGGGATGTATACCGATGGAGTAGGTTTGCGTAACGCGCTGATGGGCATTCAGCCCCCCTCGCATTCTTCAAAAGGTGTTTTTTATGGCAATCTTGAATTTATCTATCTCGGTAAAATAATTGAAGATGTCACGCAACGTGACCTGCAAAGTAATATGAGGGCACTATTCCGGGATTTGGGACTAAGCAAGACGTATACCGGGCCCGATATCACACGCCTAGACATTAAAACACCTCCGACAGAAGTAATAGATGGTATGGCTGTCCAGGGCGTAACCCATGATGAAACCGCCAGGACGCTGGGGGGTCTCGCAGGCAACGCTGGCATATTCACGACGGCGGAAGATTTAGTCAAATTTGGAACCGCTTGGCTTGACGGAAAAATAGTCCATACAGAAGAACTACGCCATGCAACCTTTCGCGACTACGACCAGTCAGGTACTAGGCCGCAGGCTATAGGGTGGTGGATGAGATATCCAGCCCCAGGAGGGGAACGTGCCACCCCGGGAATTTTCTCGCACACAGGTTATACGGGTTCAATGTTGCTAATAAACCCTGACAACGGTAAAGCAGGGGCGATGACCTGTAACAGGACATACTATGGGCGGGACAATGCGAATCAACGGCAAATTTGGGAGCAGCTAGTCAACTGGGCCCAGGCCTGAGAAGTAGTTGCCGGCTAAGCTGGTTTATTCCTCGGTGCCATCGGTGTATAGCTTGCCAACGATTTTGCCGTCCTCATTTACCCGTGGCACCCAGAACATATCACTTTCGCTTCCACCCGCCGGCTGGCCGTGGCTTTTCAAAAACGTTCGGGCTACGATGTCTACGACTTCGGCGCTGACGTGTCGCCCGTCAGCCTGCCACACCTTTCTATCGGATTGCTCGGCTAGAGCCTGTACTATCTCGTAAGAGGGGAAGTACTCAACATCTGAACGGTTGAGCGCCAATTCACCTAGAGCAACTGCAAGCGTTGCCTTTGACCGGTTGTTGGCTTCACGAATACTTAATTTAGAAGCAGTGAACTTGAGCGGTACTGGAGATAGCGTAAAAGTTATCGGGCCATCAGGGGTGACGTTCTTCCTTATTACATCTACTGTCGCTTCCAACGATTGGTACACTTCTGTGGTGGATGCTAATCTGGGCGCCCAGTTTTTCTCACCCCTGCGAATACTGCCAACAGGTACATGGTTTAGCACGACGTTCGGATTGTCATTCGGGCTCCATACTTCAACCAAGCCGAGGGTGATCAAGAACCCGTTCGAATCGCGGAGAAAGTTCAAAACTCTGGTATCGAAGTCCTGGTTCGCTTGAGCGAGTTCTTGCTTGGTTGACGATGCGTACCATGTGCGCCATGGGTCTCTATACCGCTCATCGCCGGTACTGCTTGCCTCATGCAGCACATTCTGCGCTGCTTGGTCCGCAATAGCAGGGTCATAAAGCCGTTCCAGCTCCTTTTGGATTGCGAACGGATTATAGAGAATGTCCCAGGGCATATGCCTATCTGTATAGCCGTGAAAGTTTAACCATCTGTTCAAATTACGGGCGAAGCAGCTCCCCATTGCGGCCATATGAGCATAATCTACGCTTTGTCGTTCTCCGACCTCTGGGAGAGAACCATATTGCCATTTATCGGTAAAAATTTCAGGCTGTCCTACTTCTGCCATGGTTCTATACTGCTTCGATTTTAGCCCCTAACGTCTGCAAGCCTGCGGCAAGGTTGGCATAGCCGCGATATACCTGATGATAGTTGGTAACCGTGACGCTCTCGGCACTCGATCCCAGCGCTCCTACTATCAGCGCGGCACCAGAGCGTATATCCAGCGCTTCCACGGCGACATTCCCGATCCGCTTAGGAGTATGGCCTTGTATTACGGTTTTATTGCCCTCAGTTGCAAGCTCATATCCCATATCATTTAGACCCTCTATGTGCGAAGACCGCTTGTCATAAATGTTATCCGTGATCTCCGACCTTCCACCAATACCCGCTACGGAAGCAGCAAACATCGGAGCAACATCTGATGGGAAGCCTGGCCACACCCCGCAACTTACATCTGGCGGTACCGCCAAATCCCCCTGACGCACGACTGCACTGACGGCTGTAGCGCCGATCCGAGCGATATGGATACCCATATGCTCATATGTTTCAAGCATAGAGTCGGGAATAGCCGTTAAGGGCAGACCTTCCAAATGTAGTTCACCATTACCCGCAGCTGTTACTGCGGCAATATATGTACCTGCCACCGTTACGTCTGGTGGTAACGTTACTTCAGCCGATCTGTGTTCAATCTCACCGACACCTCCCAAGGTAAGTGTGCGCCCTTCTAGTACAATCTCTCGGTTTGTCGAGCGTCTCACGTACTCAATCAAAGCCATAGGTGCCGGCTCCAAAGCAACATTAGTAAGCGTCATCTTATTTTTATACGCAAGGCTCGCCATCAGTGCGTGGCAGGTCACGCCGACACTCGGTATGTTTCGCTCGGTAGCGGAACAGTCGAAATTAACTGACTTGCTCGGCTCAGCACACGTCATCTCTAGCAGGTCGCCTCTCTCGCTTATCGACAAGCCAAATGCATCCATTAGCTCAAAGTGCTTATCAACCTTACGAGTCGTAAAGCCACATCCAGCGGTGCCCTTAAATAGGACAGCGGCATCGCGGAGCGCGAGTGGCGTTACTAAGCAAACGTTACTTCTGGTGCTCGATAAATTCGACAGATCGACAACTTCCGCTACCCTGTTTGGTGTGATGCGAACTTCATCTTGCGTACGGCTTATCGTCACGAGGCCGGTTGAAGTAAGCCAATCGTATATTTGCAAGACATCCCCGCAGTAGTGGTTATTCTTGATGACGGATTCCTGAGTGAGTACTGCCGTTGCAAGCGACAAGTGTACGGCGGCTACCTTATCACCGGGTATAGCTATCGTGCCTTCCAAGTGGTCTGTAGGGAGTACCCTGACACTGTCTGGGGCCACTATCTCATCACGAAAGGCACTTTGTTGACTCTCCATGTAGCTTTCTACTAATTTTGACCAAATGAATAAGAGTCCCCTCAATAGCCACATTAGCCATATAATGAAACCGTTGTTCGATATATAATTTGTAGCTCATAGCCTTAACGTTATACTTATGTGGTGCAACATGTCAACAATATAGTTATAAGGACTTATACTCACATGCTTTACTTTAAGAACATAGAATTGGCCGAAAAGTACCACGTATCCCTGGGGACTGTTCGCAACTGGATTGAAGCCGCGCAGAGTAAGAGAGTTGGCGTAACACTTCATTACAAGAATGGCAAGCCATATGTTGCTAACACCGCAAGCAACATCTTAGCTATCGAACTTTTGGTGGAAGGTGGGAGGAAATATCGTCCGCATCGCACTTTCAAAGCTCTAACTCCACGTCCAGAGTTTTATCAACTTTACAGTCAAACGCAGATACACGATATTATCACTAACCTAGTACAGCGTGGCGGAAATAGCGTAGGAGTCTAGGAACGAGAAGGCCCTTTGTAGGTCCAGCGAAAGGCCCCGTTGGAAGTACGATTGTAGTAGGCAATGAATGCCAGAATGCCCTCGCGCAAGTGAGTGCGAGAGG
>WNFX01006216.1_pt1 | contig 25745 bp, 28 predicted proteins | sample 5400111 | NCBI WGS metagenome assembly WNFX01 (sample SAMN13153363, study PRJNA577476) | soil metagenome | isolation source: 40 cm soil or saprolite under grassland replicate 1 | place: USA:California | collected 2016-06-15
TTCATTGAGCTTATTCTTCAGAAAGCGGTCTTTGGTGGTGGATGTTAGCAGCATATGGAAGAGGCCGTCCTGTATGCAAACGTCGCCAGCGTAAGACAAACCAGACAATCAGTACCAGCGGAATAATATACACGCTGAACACCGCCAACCAGATGATCATCGTTATCAACACCTGTGCGAATGCACCTGCTGCTCCCACAGCATCCTGCCATATCTTGCCAGGGCTCCATGCCGCTGCTGGTGGAGTGAGTACTGCCTGGCTCGGCTGCAGGCTGATAGCGATTGTGTAGAACGAGACCTGTCCATTTAACTGGTTGAGATGAGCTTCGATCTGCTCTATCTGTCCCTCGACATCTGTCAATCGTTGATCGATGGCGAGAATATCTCCCAGCGCTGTAGTATGGCCCAGCAGTGTCAGCAAGCGTGCCTGTTCGCCGCGCAGATTTTTTAGGCGAGACTGCGTATCAACGTAGTCACCTGACACATCCTGCGTACTTTTGGTCGTGCTGATCAGTCGTCCATTATGTTGTGCGGGGTAGCTGTTGAGGTAGCTCTCAATGCGCGGGTAGAGTGTTGCCTGCACAGAAAAGGACATCGAAATGTTGTAGAGATTATCACCTACCTGCTGATAATTAATATTTTCTGCCGTCGAGAGCGGATCGGTCGTGCTGATCCATGCCTGTAGATCGCTGGCGGCTCGCTGGGTATCCTTCGCTTCCATGGTGATATTGAGTGATTTAATCAGGTACTGCTGTGGGCTATGTGGCGCAACGGATTTCTGCTGGTTTGCATTGGAAGGCGCATTCATTGGCTCAGCAATGCTTCCTGAAGATGTGGTGGTTGATCCACCTGCACAAGCAACAACGACCACAGCCATCATTGCCAGGCTGACCACGAATAAAACTGACCATCTATGTTTTGTTATCCTGTGTGGCATTGACCCACTCCTCTTGAAAAAACGTTGGTAGGATACCCTTGCATAGTTCACGACGTTGATCGCTATGATTAAGTTCCATGGGAAATGGGGATTACCACACGTTGCACACGCCAATCAGAGAGGCAGGAGTAATTCATCTACTACCTGCCTCTCTAAACCTTCTTTGCAGTCCCTATAATACTACGTCAATTAATGCGCTTTGCTCTCCCAGCCCACTCCTTTTCACGTAAGACGAACTTTTGCACTTTACCGGTAGAGGTCTTCGGTAAGCTGGCGAACTCAACGCTCGCCGGACATTTGAAGTGTGCCATGCGTTCGCGACAAAACGCAATGATCTCTGCTTCCGTCGCACTCTGTTCAGGCTTCAAGGTGACGAACGCCTTAGGACGCTCGCCCCACTGCTCGTCTGGGATGGCTACCACCGCGCACTCCAGCACTGCCGGGTGCTGCGCAACTGTCTGCTCTACCTCGATGGTCGAGATATTTTCTCCACCTGAAATGATCACATCTTTCGCTCGGTCACGTAGTTCAATATAGCCGTCTGCGTGCCACACACCCATATCACCCGAGTGGAACCATCCACCGGCAAACGATCTGGCGGTTGCTTCAGCATTCTCGTAGTAGCCTTTTGCAACGTTGTTGCCATGCATCACAATCTCACCCATTGTCTCGCCGTCCCGTGGCACATCGTTCATGTTCGTATCGACGATCCGCGCACGGTCAGCGACCACGTTGCCCTGACCCTGTCTGGCGAGGAGGCGTGCCTGCTCTGCTGGAGGAAGGTGATCCCATTCCGCGTGCCATTCGCAGATAGTGTAGGGGCCGTAGGTTTCAGTCAGACCATAGACGTGAATAGGGCGGAAGTTGAGTGCCTTCATCTGTCCAAGCAACGTGGGTGATGGTGGTGCTCCTGCGACAGTAACAGTGATCTGGTGATCAAGGCGGTGCGCCTTTGCGTGATTAACGAGGAAAATATGTACCGTGGGTGCGCCGTTGAAGTGAGTGACACCCTCACTCTCAAAAAGGTCCCATACGAGCTCAGGTTCAACTCTTCGCAAGCATACATGGGTGCCTCCCACGGCCGTCACTCCCCAGGTGAAGCACCAGCCGTTGCAATGAAACATCGGGAGCGTCCATAAATAAACGCTGTTGCTGCTCATGCCCGTCGAGATGACTTCGGCAAGCCCATTTAGGTAAGCTCCGCGATAAGTGTACATAACTCCCTTCGGATTGCCAGTTGTGCCAGAAGTGTAGTTAATCGATACTGTCTCTTCTTCGTCCTCAAGCCAGCTTTCTACCTGCTCCGGTGATCCACCCGCCAGGAACTCTTCATAGGGGTCATCCGCTGCTCCAGTGTCGTCGATGCGTACCATCTGGATACCTTCAAGGTTGATTGGCTCGACAAGAGGCTGGAGCTCAACGTCCACAAAGAGAAACTTTGCTCCCGAGTGCCTTAAGATGAAGTCGATCTCCTGTGAGTTCAGCCTGGTATTGATCGCGACAAGGATACCTCCTGCGGCAGGTACTGCATAGTGTGCCTCAAGCATGGCGGGCGTATTTGGGCACAAGAAAGCCACCCGGTCATGCTTTTGTAGCCCAACGTTGCGCAGGTTCGAGGCGAGCCGGTTCACGCGCTCCTCAAACTCGCTATAGGTGTATCGCCTATCACCGTGTACAATGGCTATCTTCTCAGGAAATACGAGAGCACTACGCTGTAAAAAACTTAACGGTGTCAAATCTGTGCGGTAGACTTTCTCTTCCATCTTGCTTAACTAACCTTTCGACGTAGAACTATGGTAAATATCACCAGAATTAATTATTATTATGAATAAACGCTGAGCAATTAGCAAGGCGGTGTAACGTTTACCTTGCTAACAATCTTCTCGCAATAGCAGTATTCTCGCAAAGGTTGATCTCCCTTCACCGGGCAACCAAAAAGAAAGTGTATAGTATGAGTGATATATGTGAGACCACCGACCTTCTGCGACAACTCGTCGCCATCAATTCCATCAATCCCGATCTCGTAGCTGATGGACCTGGTGAGGGTGAAATAGCGCGCTTTGTTGCTCGCTGGCTTGAAAGCGCGGGCCTGGAAGTCAAACTGGACGAGCCAGGGCTTGGACGGCCCAACGTCATTGGTATCGTACGTGGCTCTGGTGGCGGTCGTTCGCTCATGCTCAATGCCCATACAGATACCGTTGGAGTAGCATACATGGAGCGACCCCATGAACCCGTCATCGAAGGCAACCGCCTTTATGGACGAGGCGCCTACGATATGAAGGGTGGGCTGGCCTCCATCATGGTCGCAGCGGCAAGAGCAAAGAGACTGAACTTGCGAGGAGACGTGATCCTCACCGCTGTCTCGGACGAAGAGTTTGCCAGCATTGGCACAAGCTCGATCGTAAAACAATATTGTGCGGACGCCGCGATTGTCACCGAGCCGACCGAGCTGGATATCTGTGTGGCGCACAAGGGCTTTGCTTGGCTAGAAGTTGAGACACTGGGTACCGCCGCTCATGGCTCACTACCCGGCCTCGGCGTCGATGCCATCGTAAAGATGGGCAAAGTGCTCATTGGTTTGGAGGAACTTGATCGTTCTTTACACGCTTCCCCAGGTCATCATCTGCTGAGAAGTGGCTCGCTGCACGCTTCGTTGATTGAAGGAGGCCAGGAACTCTCGACCTATCCAGATCATTGTAAATTAAGCATTGAGCGTCGCACCATTCCGGGCGAAACGCGGGAGTCCGTTGAGAGAGAGATACAGCACATTTTTGATCGCATCGTCGCGGCAGACTCTGCTTTCAAAGCTACTGTGAGAACGACGCTTGTACGTGAACCTTTCGAGATATACGAGGGCAAGCGTATCGTCCAGCTTATGCGTGATAAGGCGCGAGCGGTGCTTGGGCGCGAGCCAGCAATAATTAGTATGGGCGCGTGGATGGACTCTGCACTACTAGCCGCAGTGGGCATTCCAACCGTCGTTTTTGGTCCAGGTGGAGAGGGAGCGCATGCCGTCGTCGAGTGGGCCGATCTCGATCAAGTAGAGCTCTGTGCTGCGATTCTCCTTGAAGCGATAGAGGAATTCTGTTCCTGAAGCATTATGGGCCAGGGCTGGCAGCTGGTGAAGCTGATGGAATAGTCGTAGGCACAAAAATAGGTGCCTGAGTTGAAGCCGGGCGTTTGGGTAAATCTTTCAGCATTTGTTGCAGCGTCACAAATTGATACCCACGCAGTCGCAGTGTGGTGATAATTGTTGGCAGTCCAGCAACCGTCTGTGAGCGATCTCCGCCGCCATCATGCATGAGGATAATGGCGCCATCTCCTGCCAGGCTGAGAATGCGACTGACTATGACGCTTGTACCAGGGGTAGTCCAATCACGCGCTTCGTCACTCCAGATAATAGTTGTCAAGCCAAGCAGGTTGGCTTTTGACAGCACCCTCGCATTGACTACGCCATACGGGGGACGAAAGAGCGTTGGTCGCACTCCTATCACCTGCTGGATAGCGTTGGAAGTGAGATTGATCTGTGAGTCTATTTCGTCGCTTGAGAGTAAGGCAAGGTTGGGGTGTGACCAGCTATGGTTACCCACAAGATTTCCATCTGCATATTCCTGTTTGACCAGGTCCGGGTAGCTCGCTACCTGCCGGCCAATGCAGAAAAAGGAAGCCTTCACTCCATATCGTTGGAGAACAGCCAGCACCTGTGGCGTGTAGTAGGGGTTTGGACCATCATCAAACGTCAGCGCTATCTCCCTGAGATAGCGATTACCAGTGTAAAGGAAACGATTATGCGACTGGAGCGCTGCAATCTGTTCCCACAACAACGTCGGAAACGGCAGTATTGGCGATTGTAAATTCATTGGTGAAGACTTCGGTGCTGCTGGTGTCGCCTTGTTTGTCGGTGAAGTGGTACTCGTTGTCGCCAACTCAGGGGTATTAGCGGTAATGGCGGTAGCGCTTTGCTGTACGCTGTTGTAGTTCTCAGTCATTGTCAGCATCAATGAACCCAGCAGGCCCAGGATTGCACAGAGGGTAATCACTAGAGAAGTTCGACTAATTTTTGCCCCTGCACGTCGTGGAAAGTATACCTCGCCATCAATGTTCTCTAAACCCATACGTCCTTTTGCCCTTCACAATCCATGCGTCATCTGAACATTTCTATCGTCTATGCCCATAATCTACTGAAAAATCTGTGAACACCGTTGGGGTTACAATATGTATTATACAAAATAAATTTCTCTATTCTATCGCTAATAGTACCATATTTCGGGAAACCGCAAGTGGTCTTCTTTGGAGAAGTAAATAAAGTGTCAATATTTCACATGTAACAAGGGTACAGTTACTTCAAGCGCCGTTCTGACGTTCTTCTTGTGACAGAAGCTATCAAACTCAACATTGGAATATATATTCTCGAAACTCTTAAATGGAGCCAATACTATGCAGACTCTTCACCGGCAACAAATAATGAGGAAACCCGCTCACTACTTTATCGTTATTCTATGCTCTATGGTATTATTTTTTTCTGGCTGCGGCGGATTATTATCAGATACTTCCTCTACCCCTAATCAGACTATTGCAGGGACAACTCCAACATTACCATCTGAACAGCCCAAGACCGATAACCATGGGATCCCTACAGAAGCCTTGACACGCGCTCAGCTAGAAAAAGTCCAGCACATCATCGCAGGTATGACTCTTGATCAGAAGCTCGGACAGCTGATCATCGTTGAATATCTTGGTAATAACTACCAGGGCGGATTGCAATATATGATCTCGCAGCAGTTCGTCGGAGGGTACGTGTACCAGGAAAGCAACAGCAACTTTGATCCGCCCTATAATGTGGCGAGCCAGGTTGACGCGCTTTCTCAGCAAGCAATGCATGACGCAAAAATTCCCTTAATGATTGCCACAGATCAGGAAGGCGGCCTGGTTAACCGGCTCTCCAGGTTTCATGGCTATTTGCCATCAGCTGCGGATATGGCCACAAGTGGCAAGCCTGCTGTGGCGTTCACTCAGGGATCGCAGTCCGCGAAATGGATGGTTGAACTGGGCATAAACACCGATCTTGCTCCCGTTGTTGATGTTCATACCGTTGATCCACCAGTAATGTCAACCCGCATGTTTGGCAGCGATCCCAAAACAGTCGCTTCGTACGCTGGCGCTTTTCTCAGCGGTCTCCAGAATAATGGAGTTGCTGGCTGCCTCAAACACTTCCCAGGTCTAGGCGCCATCACCTCTGATCCCCATACAGGTTTACCTACCGTCAATCGCAGCCTGGCAAACTTAAATGCTATCGACCTTGCTCCCTATAAACTGATGATACAGAGCGACCAGCCTGCCATGATCATGTCAACCGACGTACTGATGCCTGCCATTGATCCAACGCTGCCCGCTGAACTTTCACCGAAAGCCATCAACGGTATCTTGCGTAAACAATTAGGCTACGATGGTGTCGTGATCACTGATGGCCTCTATATGCACGGTATCAGCGACCGCTGGTCGCTTAGCCAGGCAGCAGTCCTATCCATCATAGCCGGAAATGACATGATCGAAGGCCCTTATACACCCGATCTCGTCGCCAACGTGGTCACTGCCTTAAAGCAGGCTCTTCAGCAAGGTACATTGACCATGAATCGTGTCGACCAGTCGGTAGAACGAATCTTGCTTTTAAAAATTCATTTTGGCATCATCAAGCTGTAGCCCTGACAGAAAAGGGCTTCAGCCCGCCGCAAGCCGCTGCGGTGCAGAACCCAGGCGGTTAGGCGGGTTTCTCGTAGGCTTGAGCCTTGCATTTCCGCTTTTTCCTCCCGCTGGTAGAATAGGACAGTAGCACCTTGAAAACTGAATAGTGTACGGGTTCCGTGGCGAAGGGCTACGGGTAAAAACACGACCGTGTTGTTCCAGATGTACCATGCTATTGAGACGCTACGAAGGTACGAACTCATCTGGTGAGCACCGGCTTTAGGAAGTGCAGCGTCATCAAGAAATAGCTCAGGAAAAGCCTCCGCCCTGGTGGGTACGTTCCTCAGGGAGCAGCGCCGAAAGGCGCGGGTGTTGGCGGTTCCCAGGATGCCGAAAGCCGAAGCTGTGGGCCATTCATCCCTTCGATGCGCACCGAGTCGGAGCCACGCTCCATTTCTTAGCGCATCGCGTACAGAAGAGTGGCAGAAGAAGCTGCGCGGATTCATCCGCCGGCGGAGTGTCACACCTTCCCTAAACCCCAAATTCATACAGCTGCTCAAACTGTAAATCCAGGTCATTGGTTGCCTGCCACATCGACATCAACGCCCGACGTACATTGCGTGCGGCGCAAGGTGGTAAATCATCCTGTGACGCCAACTTTTTCAGTGCTTCATACACGTTCAACAGTTCTCGTTCTTGTTCGGTCAGTCGGCTGCCCAGCAGATCTGTGTCGGTATTAGCCATCCTCATAACTCCTCTTCATGGTCGGCACCTGCAATATCGCTATCATCCCCATTATCCTTAGTATTGTACTACCGGACGAACGTCAACCAGGCGTTTCGCCTTCAGTTCAAAGTGAGGCAACACCCCGTATTCCACTCGCTCGATGTTAAAGCGCAGTCCCTCGTGTGCATTCGCCAGGTCTTTGGCTAGCTTTTGCTGGAGCACAACCCACTCAGCCTCGTGCCCGGGTTTGATTTCAAGTTTAATTGTAATCTCGTCCTGGACCTCTTCCTTGCGCCAGATGTAAATTTGAAATTCGTCGATGGCAGCATACTCGCGGATAATCGCTTCTACCGCTCGTGGGTAGACGTTTGTACCCCTGATGAGTTTCATGTCGTCCCACCGTCCACGGATACCACCACTGTAAAGGTCCCAGGTGCGACCACATGAGCAGGCGCTGGCGGGCACTTTCATCACCATATCTTTGGTGCGATAGCGGATGAGGGGAATAAGACCTCGACCAAATGAGGTCACAACGCGCTCGCCCAGTTCCTCATAACCTGCTGGCCCGTCGTTTACCGGGTTCAGAACCTCTTCGATGAAGTGATCCTCGATAATATGTGTGCCGCCGGGCTGGTGCGAACACTCGAAGATCATGATGGTGCCGATCTCGGTCATCCCTGCCGTGTCGCCACATTTCGCGCCCCAGGCCTCTTCCAGTTGATGTTTTACCGCTGGTATCGAGCCTGCCGGCTCACCAGAGAGGATGACTTTGTTGACGTTGCTCTCTTTGGCAAGATCGATGCCCCTCTCTTTGGCTTTCTGCCAGAGGTGCAGTGCATAAGTAGGTGTTGAACAGACCGTCGTGACGCCCATCTCGATAATTTGCATGATGCGTGCTTCAGTGGTCTGCGCCCCACCAGGGATCACCAGCGACCCGATCTTTTCACATGCATAGTGTGCGCCCCAGAAGCCGATGAATGATCCATACCCGAAGGCGAAATAAACGATATCTTCCGGGCGAACGCCAAATCCCCACAGGCCATAGCACCACATCTCGCTAATCCAGTCCCAGTCTTTCATGCCATCGAGCACGCGAATAGGGGTACGCCCTGTTGTTCCCGAGGTGAGATGGTAGCGAATGGCATTGTTTGGGTCGGTAGCGAGCATATCGCCGAACAGCGGCTTCTCCTGCAACGATTCCATCCACTCTTCCCTTGTCATAATAGGAATACGGCGCAGATCGTCCAGGGTCTTCAGCTGTTCCGGTTTGAAGCGTACCGCGTCAAACTTGCGCTGGTGAAACGGTGTTGTGGCATACGCCCACTCGCATAAGCGCCGCAGCTTGCGCAACTGCAGAGCCTGCAATTGCTCGCGAGGTAGCGTTTCATTCTTGGGGTTCCAATACTCAGTATAGGGCATAGATCTCTCCTCCTTGAGCGGTTGCACGTCGATGGTGCACTGCACCAATGATGGTCATGTTCACCTTATGCATCGTCTGTTTCAATTCTACGGTGCTTTCACTGCTTGGTCAAGAAAATATGCTGTGAAAAGAGTGCTAAATCCGACAGGTACTACCAATCCAGTAAGCAGATGCGAAATGAATAGGGCTGAGGACGGTTCACGAACGGCAAGCGGATGCACAGCGGAAACCAAAAGCGCGCGACGCTCTCCTCAAGCCAGTGGTGCATAAACCTTAAGGAGGCGAAAGCGGGAACGGTCTACTACGTAGAAACGCTCAACTTTTGCGCCCCTGTTCCTAATGTCGTCTGTGCATCTCTCGAGAAAAACCGGTCTGGATACTCTTTCGTGCCACGAACCAGGAGTATGGTGGTCATGTTCCGGTATAAGATGTGGAAGGTGGTCAACTCGCGTTTATTGTCGTCGACGCTAGACCTCTCCCTGATGCTATATTTTACCTTCTAAAAGACCGCAGATTGCTGAGGCCCATTTGATCGCATCGTAAGCTGTCTTACGAGTGGCGGGTTTTGCTCCATGGGCGTCACCTGGATCTCTACGATAAATCTGGAGGATGTTAGCAGCATGATGAGTTGCGTTTCTCATTTCTTCGACGACTCGCTTTGCGTCAGATACTTGCAAACCTTGAGCAACTAAGTCATTTTCCATCTCTTGGAATACATTCAGATGATTGAGCACTTTTTGTACTTTTGATACGAACCCCTCATTAAGATTTCCAAGGGAATCTCTTTCGTAAATGTCCCGAGTTAATGCGTCTACCGCTCCAGTAGCAGAGCTGATTGCTCCGGTAAAATCCCCATTGCCCAGCCTCTCCATTGCTTTTTCAAGGTTGAATGCCGCTTCTGAGGGCAAGTACTGTCTCTCCCTGGCATCCAGGATGCCAATGGGAACAAATGAGTTGTTCATAAATTGGAAGCCATGTTTGCCGAGGATTTCCTGTACATTAGCAGCTTCTTCGGGATTAATGCTAGTGAGATTCTCTGCGAGAATTATCAACGCATTGATCTTCACCTCTGGCCTCATCTCCCCAAATAGCCGGTCAATCACTGGCATAACCTCAGACCTACTACCCAGTCCTGTACGCGCTTCAGAGGTTGCTGGGATACGAGTGACATCAAATCCGGCAGCAGCAACAGTATTTCGAATGTTTTGCACCGAGAGTCCGTACAATTCCGACCGAAGTATGCTATAAAGGCGGTTCATCTCTTCTCCTGTGAGGGCCGCATTATCGTTTGACATTCCTTAGGTCCTTTCCTAGCAGTTTAGCTATTACATCTTCCTCATGTCATTCGCCATACAGTTTACCAGAAAAAGAAGAGAGCTTCAAAAATTGTTCCGAAGTTTAAAGTGCAGGGAGTAACTTATAAAGTTGCTCTTTGAGCGGATCGAGACTTTCTTTGTACACAGCCTTTCACATGTAGAGGACATTCAACATGAAACGAGCGGTAGAAACAGGAAACAAAGAAGAAGAGGCTTGTAGAAGTTCAGGCACAGGCAGCTGGAAATTACAGAAAACTAATACGGGTGAAATTACCGAATCTCTGCCTTCCAAAAAGAACAATCAACTTAGGGGATGAAGAAGTGTAGCCAAGTTCTTGAGAGCAGGAGTCGAACGTGAAACAGAAGCGTGCCTACAGGTATCGGTTCTATCCGACAGAGGAGCAGGCCAGAATGCTGGCCCGTACCTTTGGCTGTGTTCGCTACATCTACAACTGGGCATTACGCCTCCGCATGGATGCCTATCAACAAAGAAAGGAACACCTCTATTATTCTGATACCTCGGCCGCGCTCACCGTGCTTAAGCAACAAAAGGAAAAAGCATGGTTAAAAGAAGTTTCGTCTGTTCCGTTGCAACAAACTTTGCGTCACCTGGATAGTGCGTACAGCAACTTCTTTGAGGGGCGTGCCGGATATCCTGCTTTCAAGCGAAAACGCGACGTTCAATCGGCCACATACCCTGGAAGTTCTTTTCAGTGGGATGGAACCCTCCTCACACTTGCCAAGATGAACACTCCCTTGGATGTTCACTGGTCGCGCCCCTTGCCAAAGGGATGCGTACCCTCGTCAGTGACAGTGAGTAAAGATACCGTCAATCGCTATTTTATTTCAATCTTGGTGGATGAAGATATCAAGCCTTTAACTTACTCCTCAGAAGCTGTTGGACTAGATTTGGGCCTGAGGTCGATGGTATTACTGTCTACAGGTGAAGCGGTGGGCAACCCCAAGTTCTTTGTCAAGGATGAGCGGAAGCTCGCCAGAGCTCAGAGGCGGCACGCCAGGAAGAAAAAGGGCAGCAAGAACCGTGAAAAGACCCGAGAGAAAGTGGCTCGCATCCATGCCCGAATTGCAAATCGCCGGCGTGATTTCACGCACAAACTCTCTACACGCATCATACGCGAGAACCAATGCGTATGCGCGGAGAGTTTAGCGATTAAAAATATGGTGAAGAACCGTACCCTCGCCAAGTCGATTAGCGATGTTGGATGGGGCGAGTTCCTGCGCCAACTTGAATACAAAGCTCAGTGGTACGGGCGCACGCTGATTAAGATTGATCGCTGGTACCCATCCAGTAAACAGTGCTTCGACTGCAAGTATGTACTCGACGACCTCGATCTGGCGGTCCGATATTGGGTATGTCCGGTGTGCGGGGCGCACCATGATCGTGATGTCAACGCAGCAAGAAATATTCTGGCGGCTGGGCAAGCCGTGGCTGCCTGTGGAGAGATGGTAAGACCTGGAAGGGCGAAAGCCCGAACTGGCGCATCTCGACGAAGCAGGAAGGCCCCTTAGTGATAGGGGGAATCTCTCGGTATTCACACGGGAGAGGATGTCAACTATCGCGCCCGACCAGTTCGCGGGCGATGATAACACGCTGAATATGGCTGGTCCCCTCATAGATTTGCAGCCCTTTGATATCGCGATAGTAGCGTTCGACAGGATATTCATTCGAATATCCCCGATTGCTATGTATCAGGATGGCCTGCGATGCTGCTTTCATAGCCGCTTCTGTCGCGAAAAGCTTGGCGATCGATGTTGCCTTCGTCGCCGGCAGTCCCTGGTCTATTACTCGTCTGCGCCAATAACTGCCAGGCCCTCGATCTCAATCAGCGCCTCGTCCTGGAAAAAGCGTGAAATCTCAAATAACGCCGTGGCGGGGTAATAGATCCCGAAAAAGGATCGATGAACTTTGCCCAGCTGTTTGAGGTGAGCATGATAATCGTCCCTGTTGCTGACAAAGATCGTCATCTTCACAATATCCTGCATTGTGCCGCCTGCTGACTCGACTACCGCCTGTAAGTTGCGTAGCACCTGTTCGTACTGCGCAACCAGGTCTCCTGGCGCCACGATCTGACCCTCGGCATCGCTGGCTGTCTGGCCGGATAAAAAGAGGAGCCGTCCACCAGTCACGAGAATGCCGTGACTGAATCCGCTGGGACGGGCCAGCGCTGGTGGGTTGATGAGAGTTATTGCCATGGCTTAATTCCTATCTTCCGGTGAATGATGGCTTTTCCTTCGCTTTGAATGCTTCATAGAAGCGGCGGTGATCCTCTCCCATCAACATTAACGCCTGTGCTTGCGCCTCCGCTTCGATGGCAGAGACAAGGTCCATGCTCAGCTCGCGGTTCAGCATATGCTTGGTCATGGCAATGGCCAGCGTTGGTCCCTGGGCCAATCGCTTTGCCCATTCCAGCGCTTTCGGTAGCAGTTCTGTATGAGGAACGACCCGGTTCACCAGCCCATAACGTTCGGCGGTGCCGGCGTCGATAGTATCGCCGAACAGAAGCAGCTCAAATGCTCGTCCCATACCGACGACTCGGGGTAATAAATAACCTGCCCCCATGTCAGCCCCTGTCAGTCCGACCTTTGTGAAGAGGAAGGCAAACCGTGCTTGCTCTGAGGCAATGCGCAGGTCAGATGCCAATGCAATCACTGCACCTGCTCCGGCGGTCATACCATTGAGGGCAGCGATAATAGGTTTATCCAACATGCGCATGCTTTGCACCACGGCCCCGGTCATGCGTGTAAATTCCAGGTGCTCCTTCATGTCCCGTTTCAGCAGCTCACCGATAATGTCGTGAACATCACCGCCAGAACAGAAGTTATCCCCCGCGCCGGTAAGTACAACAGTGTGTACTGCCTCATCATAACGCAACGCTTCAAAGAGATCGCGAAGTTGGTGATATACCTCGAAGGTGAGGGCATTCATGACCTGGGGGCGGTTGAAGGTCAGGGTCGCGACGCCTTCGCTCACTTCGTACAGAAATTCATAAGCCATAGCAGACCTCTTTCACACCTATCACTGCTCGTGGGCTGTCCATCACTGGCAACGCTTGTCGGCCCCTCGATTTCTCTCAGGACATCACACTACCGCCATCGATGTTGATTGCCTGCCCGGTAATACCTCTACTGCTCTCCTGCGCCAGAAAGACGGCGACTGCGGCTACCTCGTCTGCTTCGATCAAACGCCGCTGTGGGCTGGTCTTTTCCAGGGCTTCTCGAGCCTGCGCTTCCGTCATGCCAGTGCGTGCCTTAATATTGCTGATGCTTGCATCGGTCATCGGTGTGTTGACATAGCCGGGGCAGATGGCGTTAACGGTGATGTTGTATGGTAAAAGTTCCACGGCCAATGCGCGTGTCAGACCAAGCGCGCCATGCTTGGCCGCGGTATAAGCCGCGATATATTGACCACCGACACGAGAGGCAATCGAGGCAATATTGATGATGCGACCGCTACGCTGGTCTATCAGCATCGGTACAAAAGCCTTGGTTACATAGTAGATGCTGGTCAGGTTGACCGCCAACATGCGCTGCCAGAGTTCATCGGGATGATTCAGGAATTTGTGGCTTCCCGCATTACCGGCGTTATTGACCAGGATATCTATCCCACCTAATCCCTCGGTGACCACCGTCATCATTTGTTGAACCTGCTCTGGAACAGTCACATCACAGGTAACCCCTACACCCTGTCGACCGGTGGCCCGGATTTCAGCGACCAGCGCCTCAATGTCGTTGGCTGTCCTGGCGCTGACGGCTACGTCAGCCCCGGCCTCGGCAAGGGCCAGGGCTATGCAGCGACCAATGCCCCGTCCCGCACCGGTCACGACCGCTCGCTTTCCCACAAGTGTGGTTTTGTCGCTATTTGTCATAAAATGCTATCCTCTCTTCATTGCAGGTAGTGCGTGACTCTTAATGGACATCTACTGCTCCTTGTGGCTCTCGCTAAAGAAGGGAGGTGTGTCCCTCCCTCCTGTTCTATCCGTTTCGAAGTGGTATGTCCATAATGCATAGATCCGCGCGGCCAGCAGCCAGAATAGTGTTGACCTCATTGCTTGTAGTGAGGTATCCGCCGACCATCGTAGGAATGTTTGCCTCGTTGCGCACCTGCTCGCTTAACTGCGTCAGAAAACCACGGCCATAGGCGGGTTCGCTCTCAATTGTCGTCTGGCCTGCCTTCACCTCAAGTATATCACACCCGTGCTTCTTCAGTAACCTTGCGTAGATCACTGCATCTTCAACTCCAGTGCCTCCCCTGGCGTAATCAGTGACGCTCAGCGCTACCGATAGAGGCTTGTTGGTGGGCCACACGTCGCGTACAGCGTCAAACACCTCTAATGGGAAACGCATGCGTCCCTCCAGATCACCTCCATACTCATCACAGCGCAGATTGGTTAGAGGAGAGAGGAAGCTGGCCAGCAGATAGCCGTGCGCGAAGTTCAACTGGAGCAGGTCAACCCCCGCTCTCTCTGCTATGCTGGCGGCACGGACGAAATCATTGTGCACGATCTCTCTGTCGCTTCGGCTCATCTCTCTGGGTACTTGGCTGTGCGGCGTATAAGGGAGCGCAGAGGCAGAGATAAGTGGCCAGGAACCCTGGCGCAGCGGTCGATCCAGCCCCTCTGCTCTTGATTGAGTTGCGCCACGTCGCCCGGCATGATTTAGCTGGATCGCTATTTTTGCCGTTGTCTTGTCATGAATGGCTCGCACAATCTTTGCCCACGCAGTTATATACCTGGTGTCGTACATCCCGGCGCAGTTTGGCGTGATGCGCCCCTCGGCAGAGACTGCGACTGGTCCACTCATCACTAACCCTGCTCCGCTGAGCCCGCAATTTTTGATATGGGCCAGGTATTCATCGTTCGCTGTCCCATCCTGCTCGCACGTCTCCTGAGCGCCAGGAGACGGAACGATGCGATTCGCTAGAGTAAGTGTGCGTAACTCGATTGGTGTAAACATCGGCGGTGGCGCAAAGCTGGTGCGTCTCTTGCCAGCTTGTTGGCCAAACCATCGATCAACCGCGTCTCCAAAACGGGGATCGCGCAGTCTGAGGTCATCGTAGGAGATTCTACCACTGCGAGTGAGCAACTGGAAGGTAAACTGCATTGGCTCAAGACCCAGGTAGCGCTTGATTGTCTCGAAGTACTCCTGGCTTACCTGGGCAGCTTTTTGAAATATCTCGACAACTGGCTTGCGCTCGAGTTCGTACTCATTGAGGGCATCCTCGAGGTTGGGTTGTCGTTCAAGGGCCGTTGCCAGGGCAATGGCATCCTCCATCGCGAGCTTTGTGCCTGAACCGATAGAAAAGTGCGCGGTATGCACAGCATCACCAAGTAAGACGATATTCTGATAATGCCAGCTTTCAGTCTTCAGTGTGGGGAAGTTAATCCACCTGGAGTTATTCGATAAGAGCGGAGCCCCACCCAGGTCCTTGGCAAAGAGCTGATGGCAATAAGCGAGGCTTTGCTCCTCATTTGCACTATCCAGCCCCGCGTTCAACCATGTCGCTTCGTCGCATTCGACGATGAAGGTGCTGGTGGTACCGCTCGACGGGTAGGCATGCACCTGGAAGAGGCCGTGTTCGTTCTCTCGAAAAATAAAAGTAAAAGCGTCAAGTACTTTCTGTGCGCCCAGCCAGATATACCGTGCTTTGCCCGCTTCCACCCTTGATTTGAAATGGTTCGCGTAGATCTTGCGTACAATACTGTTGACACCGTCAGCGGCGATCAGCAAATCATAGCTGCCCAGGTCAGCAAGATCGTGTATTTCTTGCTTGAAAACCAGGTTAATACCCACTTCTTTACAACGTCTTTGCAGAATGTTGAGCAAGTCCTTCCGCGCGATACTGGCGATGACATGACCGCCGCAACGGATGATTGCTTCCCGGTAATGCACATCGATAGCATCCCAGATGACAAATCGATTGGTGATTTGCTCGTAGCTTCTGTAATCTGCTCTCTGAAATGAAGCCAGCGTGCGATCGGAAAAGACGACTCCCCAACCATATGTTACATCAGCTGCGTTGCGTTCGATGATCGTAATGTCGTGCGAGGGGCTCGCCTTTTTGATGAGCAGGCCAGCATAAAGACCTGCTGGCCCGGCGCCAAGTATGATGATCTTCACGATGGTCTCCTCTTGCCTGTTCAATCCGTAGTATAGTTGAAATCCCTGCCCAGGCCCCTGAGAATATCGGCCATTTGATCAAGCTGGGCAATATCGGGCACCGTCGGGAAGAGGACTAACTCATCACATCCAGCCTCTTCATAGCCTCGCATGAACTGGGCGATTGCCTGAGGGCTGGTGAGGAGGCCAGCGGCAATTCTCTCGGCGAACGGGCCTGTGAAAGCGTAATAATCCCTTAAATAGTGCGCTCCAGCCTCCTCTATATCATCATTGCCAAGGGCGAAGTACCCCTGCGCCCAGAGTTGTGGCTTGCCGGGACGTCCAGCATCGCACCAGGCCGCGCGTGCTTTGTCGGCGGCACGGGCAAATGCCTTAGGAGGTCCGCCACCGTGTACATAACCATCAGCATAACGTGCTACTCGGGCAAATCCTTGGTCGCTCAACCCACCGATGAGCAGCTCTGGCCCCCTGGCGCGAGTTGTTTTTGGACTGAGAGATCCCTCTTCCCATAGCGAACGCAGTGTAGCAAGTTGTTCCGTGAGCCGCTTTCCCCGCGTTCGATAGTCGATCCCCGCGGCATCATAATCTTCTTTACGAGCTCCTACCGCCAGCCCTAATACCAACCGGCCACCTGAGAGAGCGTCAATAGAGGCCGCCACCTTGGCCAACAGAGCGTTGTTGTGCAGTGGTCCTATGACGATGGTTGTTGCTAGCAAAACCCGCCGCGTGACGGCAGCTGCGGCTGCCAGGACGGTGAGAGGCTCATAGTTACCATAAACGAGCCTATCGATCACTCCCAGGCTTGAAAACGGGCCTGCATCGGCCCGCCTTGCCCATTCGATCACAAGTTGTCCATCCGTACCTGCAATACCTGTGGGTAGCCCGACTCCGACTCTCATAGGCGCAACCCCCTTGTCGCTTTGCCTTATCGCGTTCTATTTCTCTTGTGGGAAAAGTATGTCACATAGCCACCGATAACTCAAGAGTGGATATGATAAGCGTGTCCAGAACGAAAGAACCTGCAAAAGCCGGTGCAATAACTGGCATTTGCAGGTTCTTTGTGCTCATCCTACGACCTTAATCGTACTCAGTGTAGCGTCTCCTTCTCATGTTCCTCATAAACGTGCGGAAGAAGAAGAGACCTCCTAACATAAACAACAATCGCCTTACCATGCTTATTTTACCTCCATTTCATGTAACCACTGACTTCTATTGCCTCCTGTCAGCTAGATGTTTGCTGATCATGGTTACCATACTATTATACGATTGTCATCTGGGAGAGTTACGTAGTGTCTGGTGGAAACGTATCCTTTGCTAAGGATCGAGATTGCGATAGTCGAAATAAAGTGAGTGAGATGTCTCCCACCACCCTTGACCTTCCTCCGCTGAAAGGCGCAGACGCAGTGCGAGCACTGTTAGGTTGAGAAGTGCATTTGCCCGACAGCGGTGTGGGCCAGCAGTTTTTGGGCGTTGCGCCACATCAGCTTTTCCCGTACCTCTGGCGTGAAGTAGGTGAGAGGTTCAAAGTCTTTGAGCCAGCGTTGGGGCGTAATAAAGGGATAGTCGGAGCCAAATAAAAAGCGATCTTGTAAGCGGGTGGCAGCTTCACGCAGCAGCGTTTCCGGAATGCGTTTTGGTACCCACCCGGAGAGATCATTAAAGACGTTGGTCTTATGCTGCATTGAGGCAATCATCTCCTCATGCCAGGGCCAGGAGGGATGAGCGCCGATAATCGTTAAACCAGGAAAATCGGCGGCCAGGGCATCCAGGTAGATCGGGCGGGTATAGTCGAGCTTGATGCCCATACCCCCGGGCGTTCCGGCTCCCAGTCCATTCGTGCCGGTATGAAAGAGCGCGGGGATCTCCAGTTCTTGAATTTTTTCCATTAAAGGGTAAAAGGAAGGATCATTGGGATAGAACGCCTGCACACCCGGATGGAACTTCGCCCCTGCCAGCCCAAGGTCTTTCACGGCCCGTTCGATTTCCTTGATGTGGCAGTTTCCGCGTCCCAGGCAAGCAAGACACCGATCATATCGAGTTCCGCATAATCGGCGGCTATCTGCTCGATATCCTTCAGCTTGACCTCGGTACGGAAGAAGCGCTCGGCGGCCGCGGCATACGGACCCAGCGTGACCTGCATAAACTCCGTCGTCGGCAGGTGGACATGAAAGTCGATGGCGCGTGGCATGGCATGATCCTCCCAAAGAGATAGTTGAACATGGCTTCGTGACTGTGGTGTTTTATAGTATTATAGTCTCGCTTGCACCCGTGATGTCCAGACTCCGATCCATTAGCTGTAGGCGACTGGGAGGAAAGATGCTCTGGTTCTAGAATGCACTGCTCTATAACATTACTTACCCTGCACAGGCATAGCCTACTTGGGCATGAATGCAACTATTCATTGACATGCCCTCGTCCTGCTTCTATACTAAGTACAAAAGGGACAAAGCAAGGAGAAGCACCTCCCATGTCATTTACCGCAGATGAATTACAGTCCTTCAATGATATTTTAGATAAGAAGCTCAGTGTGCACCGCCTCGAAATGGAACGCGTTTTTGATCAACGCTTACAAACTCTCCGCCGCGAATTAGATCGCCGTCTTAGTATCTTCCAACAAGAAATCATTCAAACCCTGACCCAGCGCCAGTCTGAACAGCAAAGAGGCCTGCAAAACGCGCTTAACCAGAAACTCAATACCCAACAACTGAACATCTCCCAGGCAGTCGACAACGAATTTCGGCAGCGGCAGCAACAACAACTACCACAAATTGAGAGCCTGGTAGATCGCGCACTTGCGGCACAACTCCTTGCTATTGAAGAACTCCTCAACCAGCGATTTTCTACGCAGACCCTTGAAGAATCAGGCGTACAGGTCCCTGAACGTCCTCCACATTTTGAGGCAATCGAAGTCCAGACCGAGCTGCCTTGGGAGGACTTGATCGACATCATTGGCAAAGCGCTGGATGAGCGCTTTGCCAGGCTCAACGAAACGAACCAGGCCACTATGAGAAATTGGGAACAGTATCTCTCTGCGCAACTCCGTACCTTGCAAACTCAGCTACAAGATAGAGCTCTGCAGATCAGGCAAACACAGGCATCTAGTGGTAACCTGGCCAGTATGCAGGAAGTCTTTCAAAGCATCGAACAACTTGAGCGTATCATTGAGTCTATGCAGGTAGCAATGACCGCAAATCACGCTCTCCTTTCTAATCGTCTCTACCATCACCAGCAGTTACCACTAGAGCGAGCACATCCAGGCTCCCGTCCTCCAACCCCTTCAGCGTCTCCTGACAACACACACACCGGTGACCCCGGAAAGATACAGGCTCGTTTCAGTCGTTACATCCTTGTTGAGCGTGGTGGCCTTTTTGTGAAAGCGTACTATGTCCCTCATAGTGCTATCAGTAACTATGATGGGAAAGCTTTACATCTTTCATACAGTGAAGAAGATTTACGCACCGGGGGATTTAATCGAGTCCCTGATGACTTGTATATCGAATCGCCAGAACCGGGCATAACTGACCTTAGTGGCGTAGCACAGTTTTCGCGTGGCCCCCTATCACCTGCACAAACCGGCCACTATAATTTTGGCAAACACTATCCAGGTATCAACACCGATGCCAGCGGCTCGTATCACCGTGATGAGGTGGTTCCTCAGCCACAAAAATATGTCGGGGAGAGCACAACGATTTACACCACTGATCTACCAATCGAGCCACGCGATATCAGTCCAGATTAAAATACTGGCACCAACAAGATTCATTGCCGCCCTCTGTTGAGCTCAACAGAGGGCGCGGTTGGTATTTTACAAATGATGATGTAATTGATCATCAGTATTCTTTTGAGGCGTCGAGGTTTGCACGCCACAGTTGCTCAAGTGTTTTCAGGTCATCCATAAATTCTGCCTGGCTCTGTTCGGGCTTTTGTTCAAGTTCCTCAAGCACTTCAAGCGTAAACGCTTGAGCTCCCAACTCATCCCAATCCTTTTGCAGTTGGGGATGAACAGTGGAGCCCGCAGTGACCGCAAATTGAAAGCGGTTTTGCACGCTCTTCAGGTTAGCGGCATGGCCTAAAAAATAATGTGCTGCGACACAGACATGGGTGCTGTAAGTCTCGCCTTGCGATCAGATCAGCCAGTTGACGATAGTCTCGCATCTGTCGGGGTCATGGGTTAAGCCAACGCTCAGAGCCCACAACCAATAGTCCACGCAGCGGACAAGCGTCCAAGAGCGAGCCCGAACAGGATCTAATGTAGCTGCCTCGATCAACATACGGAAATGGCGATCCAGACCTCCTTTCGCTTCGATGTCCTCCAGACGACACCACAGCAGTTGCGCGATCCCAAACTCCGGATCTCCGATGACCACCTTTGGGTCCACGACGAGCCAGGGCTCCCCGCTTCCCCCTGAGCACGTCAGCATAGTGCAGATCGTAGTTGACCAGCAGGTTTCCGCACGATGTCCCCAGCTGCACTGCTAGCTCGCACGCTTGTTCTACCCAACGCTGGGGCATCGGACGACCATACTGCTCCCAACGTTGGGGAAGAGTGTGGCAGAGGTCCTGCGTCACGAGCCTGAGCGAACGGAAGTCAGATGGGACCGGGATAGAAAGGCGACGGAGCAAACGGCTGGCTACCTCGACCGCCTCCACGATCTCTACATCGTTCAGTGAGCGCCGGTGATCCAGCCGCTCCAACAGCAATGCCCCTAGAGCTGGCTGCGAGGCAAGCAACCGCACTGCACCTTGCCCATTCCAGGCTGCGAGAACCATCGCCTCCTCGGAGGCGGCTCCGTCGGTCCAGGACACTTTGAGCACACAAGGCTCCTCGACGCGGCGAACGGGGATGACTAGGCCGAGATATCCATGCATTACAGGGCCATCTCTCCTCAGATTCCAGTGCTGGCAAAGGTCCTCGACTAGGCCAGGAAGTGCATGAATCCACTTGCGACCAGCATCCCCTTCTCTGATCACGGTCGCGGTGGTAAAGGCTTGAGGAACTGTGATTATCGTCTTTCTTCCTTTGGCTGTGGCTTGCGCGGCACCTGGAAGTGATAGAGCTCGCGATTGAGCGTTAGCAGACGGCCACACGTCGCCCGGGAGAGCTTAATTCCCATCTGTTCAAGCACAGCGCTTACCCGATAGGCACCGATCAGGGGATTTTCTGCCAGCTTAGATAGTCACCCCTATTTGATAAAAAGCGACCCGAACTCCGAACTTGACAGGGCCTCGGTGTTCATCCTCACGTAGGTGCCACTCTCAAGTAACTCCTGAGCGATCGCCCGCAAATGCCCGAGCATTGAACGCATCAGCCCACCTGCAAGGCTGACACGTGCAACTCCCAATTGCGCAAGTTCTGGGAGTGTCGGCTCGGGGGGACCACCAAGAATATTGATTGGTCCATTGATCGCCTTGACTAGGCTGGCAATCGTGTTGCGATCGAGTCTCCCGATGGGATAGATACAATCCGCCCCCGCTTGCAGATAGGCATTGGCTCTCTGCACCGCATGCTCGAAGCGGCTCTCTGGCTCACTGATTGCCAGTAAAAACACGTCGACGCGCGCATTGATCACGAACGGCACATCCATCGAAGTCGCTAACTCACGCAACGCTTTGATCAGTTCAACCTGATACGAGATATCTACCAGCGCTTTTTCCTGTTGCTTGAGCGAATCTTCGATATTGAAGCCAACAGCACCCGTCATAATCACTGCTTTAATGGTCTGGAGCACCTCTTCAATGGAATTCCCATAACCCGCCTCGATATCTGCTGTGACGGGACACTCGACCACACGTGTGATACGAGCGATAGCCTCAATCATCATCTCCCGGCTGATGTGTTGGCCATCACTATAGCCTAAAGCGGCGGCGACCCCAGAACTGGTTGTGGCGATGGCGCGGAATCCAGCTTGCGCTACAATACGTGCGCTTGCTGCATCCCATACGTTTGGCAAGACAAGCAGAGGTGCTTCGTGATGAAACCGGCGGAATTGTGCAGCTTTCTCTTTTTGTACCCGAGAACTCATAGCCGTCATCCCCTTGAATACCCTTCACTTTTTCACCTATTGATAATCATAGAAGCCCTTACCACTCTTCTTTCCTAACATCCCTGATATCACCATCCTGCGCAGGAGCGGAGGTGGCGCGTACAACGGATCCTTGTACTCTTCATAAATAGCCTCAGCCGCCCACATCGTAGTATCAAGCCCAACGTAATCCAGCAGCGTAAACGGACCCATAGGATAACCGCAACCGAGCTTCATAGCCATATCGATATCGTCCCGCGAAGCCAGGCCATTCTCAAGCATGCGGATGGCAGCCAGCAAATAGGGTATCAACAAGAAATTTACGATGAAGCCCGCCGTATCCTTCGCCAGCACTGGTGTCTTGCCAAGTGAAACAGCAAATTGCCTCACCGTTTCAATGGTCTCTTCCGAAGTTGAGATAGTCTTGACAATTTCGACCAGTTTCATCACAGGAGCGGGATTGAAAAAATGCAGCCCGCAGACCTTATCAGGTCGTTTGGTGACCGCGCCCATCTGCGTCACATTGAGGGAAGAGGTGTTGCTCAGAAGAAGAGCCTCTGGCTTTAACACCCTGTCGAGCGCGGGAAAGAGACGCAACTTCTCTTCCATATTCTCAATTGCGGCTTCAATCACCAGGTCACAATCGGCAAAATCAGTCATCTCTAGCGTCCCATGTAAACGCGCGCGATATTCATCTACCTGCCCCTGGGTAATCTTTCCCTTGCTCGCCATCGTGTCCCACGCGCCGTGGATACGCGTGATACCCTTGTCAAGCAACTGCTGATTGACTTCAAGCACTACAGTTTCATAGCCCGACTGCGCGCATGTCTGCGCAATACCACCACCCATCAAGCCACAGCCCACTACGCCAGCCTTTCGTATAGCCATTGACTCTTACTCCTTATCTATGAAATGACGGATTTCCCGCACTGGGCCATCTTCAATGCCAAAGTTAATCGTATAGTGGTTCAGTTTGGGGAAATCGACAAAGCGACAGTCTTTTATTCCATGTTGGATAGCCGCTGCAGCTCCCTCCGGCAAAAGTTGGTCGTTGTTAGTAAACAACCCCTGACCTGCGCGCATTAAGAGGGTGGGTACAGTAACGTCCTTCCACTGCTCAGCAAGTTTGAGCTCGTAAAGATTGTATTCGTTATCCTTGAGGATGCCTTCGCGGTAGGCTTTAGAGATGACTGATCCATCACTCCTACGGTAAACGTCGTGTTCGTAATACAGATCGATATAAGGATTCCAGTAGGGTCCCAGAAATGGAGCCGCTTTAAGGCGTTGTGTATATTCCTCGAACGAGGCAACCGGTGTCCCCAACCGGTTAATGGCGGCAGTAAGCCAGGCAGGCTGTTCCTCGATTGTTTTCCATGGTACAGGTGCGCCGGCATCGATTAAGATGAGTTTACTCAATTTCTCTGGATAATGTGCCGCGAAATAGAGTGCGATGAATGCACCGGAGGAATGTCCAGCTATTACTGGGCGATCCAGCTCTAATGCATCGATCAATCTGGCTAGATCAGCAGCATGGGTAGGAATGCTATACCCACTCTCAGGTTTATCGCTATCTCCTCGGCCACGTTGATCATAGGCGAATACACGATGATCACGTGCCAGGTCATCGGCATAAGCCTGAAAACCAAAAGCATTGGCGGTTATACCGTGCGCAAAAATAATGGGAGAACCTTGCTCTCCCCACTGAAGATAGTGAAAGGTGAGGTCGCCTGCGTGGACGAACTCATCGCGGACTGGTTTCGTCAGCATGTACTGCTCCTTGATCGTGATATTGGTGCCATTTTTCTTTCGTTGCCGCAATGATCGGAGCGCCTTCTTCATAGCGTTGTTGCTGTGAATGCCACTGGACATCATTGCTACGTAAGCTTACTCCATGCCATAAAACGTCTTTGATCACCTGCATATAGCGGTCCATTTCCGGGGCAAAAAGAAAGGCGTTCATAGCCTCTTCCATATAGAAGTAGTGTCCGTAGGTAGCGTACCACTCGCGAACATCTTCTTGTGATTGCACGGTGAGGGCATGTAGTGCCTTTGCTCGGTCATACCCTGTCGTCCCGAAGGGAAAGCAGTGAAGATGGGCATGATAAACTGTTTGCCGGAAGACGCCATGCTCCCAGAAAATAGCGGGAGCATAGTACCGCTCAAAGAAATCTTGTACTTCTCGCTTTAACGCATTGTCTCTTTGAGCATATTCGTAGCAAAATTACTACGCTGGCAAAATGCACAATTACTACTACTTGTTTTGGCATCCAAGGAGGCATGGCTCCCATTCTGCATCCAGGTAACTCCTTACTGGTAAATGTTGCTGTTTTAACACAATTTCAGTATAGCGCGGTGTTAATCAGATTGACAAGTCAACACATGCAAGGCTGCAGCAGTAACTTTATACATTTCTCATCCAGCGTGCTTGAAACCAGCTTCTGCCATAGTCAAAGGTTGACCTTCGCCCTGCATGCCCACATCTACGACTTCACCGACGACCAGCGTCGAGTCTCCTGCTTCAACCGTATGGCGTATCTCACATGCAACCCATGCCAGGGCTTCGTGGAGAATAGGACATCCATTCGCCCCCACTTCAAACCCGATGCCAGCCAGCTTATCAGGTTGTCGCAGCGCTGATTTTCCCAACTTACCGGCCAGTTCGCGCCCACCAGAGCGCAATACGTTGATGGTAAAGATGCGGCTGTGTAGGATCATCGGCAAAGACTTCGACACATTCTCAATAGAGACTGCAACTAAAGGAGGCTCAAAGGACGCCTGCGTCAACCAATTCGCGGTAAATATATTGACCTCGCCTTCATCCGCGCATGAAATAGCGTAGAGCCCATAAGTGAAGGTGCGTAATACCTGTTTTTTTATCTTTGGGTCCAATATTTTATCCCTTTCTCATTTTCACCGAGTGCTTCAGGTGCGATTTCCCACGTAACTACGAAATAGAATCTTATTCCATTGTAACCCCGCTACTATTGTCATATCAACTTGACAAGTTAACTCTTCTATGCCTATTATGCTACAAAGAACGGTACATGATTCTTCCGCGTATGTGCAGCCTGCGACTGTACTGTCTCTTATCATTATGTATGTACGTACCCCCTTTTGCTTCCGTCGTTGTAAGCGTCGTTCTTGTGCTGGCATTGAGCCAGCTGCTTCAGCTGAATGGGGGATTATCAGCTCAAGCGAAAGCAGGCAACCCATCGGTACAACTGTCCCCGATCTGTTCGCCATGCTACTCGTTTTATGGCTCCAATCACAGTTGGATGTACACCGCGACTAACGATTGGTACCAGCACCAGGGAAACTGGTGTGGCATCGCCAACATTCGGGCCATCCAGGTGTACGACTGGATCTATTACAATGGTAGGGCCCCTGCCTGGGATAACTCCCAGGAGGCCATTCACAACCGTCTCAATTCGTACTCGAGCCCGTGGGGATCCGGAGGAGGCTATGTCTGGTCGAATATCAGTCGCGATTTTGGTACCGATCCA
>WNFX01001304.1_pt1 | contig 25732 bp, 26 predicted proteins | sample 5400111 | NCBI WGS metagenome assembly WNFX01 (sample SAMN13153363, study PRJNA577476) | soil metagenome | isolation source: 40 cm soil or saprolite under grassland replicate 1 | place: USA:California | collected 2016-06-15
ACGGAGGCCGCCGTTGTCGTTTGGTTCCGCGGGCACGTCGATGGGAGCGGTCGCGCCGGTGGCGGTGGGCAGGGGCGCGCGTTCGCCGATGCCGCCGAAGGGGATGCCGCCGAAGGCGATCTCCGAGACCTCCTCGAACACGAGCGACGGATAAGGAGAGACCTCGACGCCGAAGCGCTCTGCGAGCTTGGAGATCCAGGCCAGCTCGTCGGGCACGGGCGGGATGACCGTCCGGCGCAGCCGCTGGACGCGTCCCTCCAGGTTCACGTACGTCCCGTCGCGCTCGAGGTAGCTCGTTCCGGGCAGGACGAGATCGGCCCAGCCGGCGGCGAGCCCCTGGAACATCGAGATCACGAGCACGCGCTCGGCCTTCTCCGCGAGAGCCCGGACGTCCGGGTTGGCGGCGGCCTCGTCGCCGGACACGATCAGCAGGCCGATCGGGTCCGGGCTCGGCGACTCGGCATCATCGGAACACGACCACGCGTCACAGACTCCGCGGCCGTTCGCCGTCTCCGGGATGTAGAACGCGCCGCTTGCGCCGAGCCGCTGCGCGAGGGCCGCGACCGTTGCGCCACCGTGGCCACCGTGGCCGCACCAGACGAGGATCGCCCGTTGGGCGCCGCGAACCGCTTCCTCGTCCAGCTCGTACAGCACGCGTGCACTGCGGCGGCGCGCTTCCTTGATCCAGAGATCGACGATCGGCGCACGCTCGACGACCGGCCCGTCCCCGAGCACGGCCACGACGTCGGCGTCGCGGATCGCAGACAGCGGGACGCGGAATGCGTCCAGAGCATCGGACGACTCTTCGGCGAAGAAGGCCGTGTGCGCGCCGAGCCCCCGACGAAGCAGCCTGCCGAGCGCGTACGCCTGCTCGACCGTCTCGGAGCCAGAGAGCGCCGTGACGATGCGCCCGTTCGCCTCGCGGAGCAGCCGTTCGGCCTCGTCGAGTGCGCGCTCCCAGGAGACCTCCTCGAAGCCGCGCCGTCGCACGCGCAGGATCGGATCGCGCAGTCGATCTTCGGCGTGGAGATGCGCGTAGGAGAAACGGCCCTTGTCGCAGAGCCAACCGTCGTCCACCTCTGGATGGTTCCGCGACAGGATCCGCTTGACCTTGCCCTCGCGTGTCGTCGCGTTGACGTTGCAGCCGACGGGGCACATCCCGCAGACCGTCGGGACGTCCTGGATCTCCCAGGGCCGGGCCTCGAAGCGGTAAGTGGTGGACGTCAGCGCACCGACGGGGCAGAGCTCGATCACGTTGCCGGTGAACGGCGCGCGGTACGGCTCGTCTCCGAAGGTGGCGATCATCGTCCCCGCGCCGCGGTCGACGGCGACGAGCTGGCCGTCCTCTGCCACGCCTTCGCTGAAGCGGGTGCAGCGGTAACAGAGGATGCAGCGCTCGCGGTCGAGTGCGATCAGCGGTGAGACCGGGATCGGCTTCTCGAACGTTCGCTTCGAGAACGTCATGCGCGTATTACCGGGCCCGTAGCGAAACGTCAGGTCCTGCAGCGGGCATTCGCCACCCTTGTCGCAGACCGGGCAGTCGAGCGGATGGTTGACGAGGATGAACTCGAGCGTGGCGTTCTGGGCCTCGGCCGCGACCTGCGACGTCAGTGCCGTGCGCACGACCATCCCCTCCTGGGCCGTCAGCGTGCAGGCGGCCTGCGGCTTCGGTGGGCCGGGCTCGATCTGGCAAAGGCACATGCGGCAGGCGCCGACGGCCGGCCCGAGTCGTGGCTCGTAACAGAAGACGGGAATCTCGATCCCTGCAGCCAGCGCAGCCTCGACGAGGCCAGTCCCCCTTGGCACCTCGACGGCGACGTCGTCGATCGTGAGCCTGACGGTCTCGGCCGCGCTCATGCGGCACGCTTTCGTGAGCGTTTCGTACCCGTGCCTGGCACCGGTACGTGTCCGAGGATGTAGTGGCTCATGCGGGCACCGCTGTGTGCGAGTGGATCGCGACCGGGGCGAGGACGTCGTGCAGCGGGGACGAATCGCCGAACGGACACCCGCCCTGATCGACATGGGCGATGAACTCGCCTCGAAATTTCTCGACGTAGCTCGCGACCGCGACCGCCGCCGTTTCCCCGAGCGGGCACAGGCACTTGCCGTTGATGCGGTCGCACACGTCCAGCAGGAGGTCGAGCTCTGATTGCACCGCCTCGCCGGACTCGAGCCGGCGCAGGATCTGCGTCATCCACCGCGTTCCCTCGCGGCACGGCGTGCACTTGCCGCACGACTCGTGCTCGTAGAACTCCGAGATGCGGATCCCGAGCTGCACCATGCAGCAGCTGTCGTCCAGCGCGACGACACCGGCCGATCCCATTGCGGTGTTCAGCTTGAGAAGTGAGCTGAAGTCGTAACCGACGTCGATCTCGTCGCGTTTCAGGATCACCGTGGACGAGCCGCCGGGGATCACGGCCTTGAGCTCGCGCCCACCGGGAATGCCGCCGCCGAGGCCGTAGATCAACTCCCGCAGGCTGGTGCCGTTCTCGATCTCGTAGTTGCCGGGCCGCTCGACGTGACCCGAGATGGACACGACCCGAGTTCCGCGCGAATCCGGAACGCCCAGCTTCGCGTACTCGGCGCCGCCCATCTCGATGATCGGCGGCAGCGTCGCCAGAGTCTCGACGTTGTTCACAACCGTCGGCGATGCATACAGCCCTTGAATCGCCGGAAACGGAGGCTTCGTGCGCGGCTGGCCGCGCTTGCCCTCGAGCGACTCGAGCAGCGCCGTCTCCTCGCCGCAGATGTACGCGCCGGCGCCGCGGTGGAGCACGATCGTCACGTCACCACGAAGGTCGGGCCGCGCTTCCAGCTCTTTCAGCGCGCCGAGCAAGATCTCGTGTGGCCCGGTGTACTCCCCGCGGATGTAGACGAACACGTTCCTCGACTCGATCGCGTGCGCGGCGATCAGGCAGCCCTCGAAGAAGCGGTGCGGGACGCGCGCCATGATTTCGTTGTCCTTAAAGCTGCCCGGCTCGGACTCGTCGGCGTTGACGACCACGTAGTGCGGATTCGGGTTCTGGTCCGGCTTCGGGACGAACGCCCACTTCCGGCCGGTGGGAAAGAACGCACCGCCGCGGCCGCGCAGCTCCGACGCGATCACCTCGTCGATTACGGCCTGCGGCGTCAGGCCGCGCGCCTTCTGGAGGGCGCGGTAGCCGCCGACCGCCTCGTACTCGGCGATTCTCGTCAGATCGCTCTCCTCGGTCCCAGCCATGACGATCAAGCGCTGCTCAGTCGCCATTGCGCAGCTCCTGCACGATCGCGGGCACGTCTTCGGGCTTCACGTGGGTGCGGTAGTGATGGTCGACCGAGACGACCGTCGCCCAGCCGCAGCCGCCGAGGCACTCGATCGGCCGCAGTGTGACCTCGCCGTCTTCGGTGGTCTCGCCCGCGCGGATCCCGAGCTCCCGCTCGAAGTTCTCGAGCACCTGCTGAGCACCGACGAGCGCGCACGAGACGTTCGTGCAGACCTCGACCATGTGCCGGCCGATCGGCGCGAGGTGCAGCATGTCGTAGAAGGACGCGACGGCCTCGCAAAACGCGGGCGTCGTGCCGAGTGCCTCTGCGCATTCGCGCAGCGCCTCAGGCGAGAGATAGCCGTGCTGCTCCTGCGCGAGCCGCAGCGCCGGCAGCGCGGCCGAGCGCCAATCCGGATACCGGGCCTTGATCTCCTGCACCTCGTCGTAATAGGTGCTCATCTGTCGACCTCGCCCATGACGGTATCCAGCGAGCCGACGATCGCGATCATGTCGGCGACGAGCGCCTGCCGCATGCACGTCGCGGTCGCTTCGAGCGCGACGAACGACGGGGCGCGGAACTTCACGCGCCACGGCTTCGGCCCGCCGTCGGATACGACATAGCAGCCGAGCTCGCCGCGCGGGGACTCGCTCGCCACGTACACCTCGCCCTCCGGCACGCGGAAGCCCTCGGTGACGATCTTGAAGTGGTGGATGAGCGACTCCATGGACGTGTGGAGCTCCTTGCGCGGCGGCAGCACGACCTTGCGGTCGTCCGCGATCCATGGTCCGCCCGGCATCCGCCGCATCGCCTGCTCGACGATCTTCACGGACTCGCGCATCTCCTCCATGCGCACGCGATACCGCGCGTAGACGTCCCCCTCTTGGTAAACGGGCACCTGGAAGTCGACCTGGTCGTAGGCCAGGTACGGCTCCGCGCGACGGAGATCCCAGTCGACGCCGGAGCCGCGCAGAACCGGGCCGGACTGCCCGAGCGCGATCGCATCGTCGGCCGACAGGAGGCCGATCCCCTGGGTGCGCTCGAGCCAGATCTCGTTGCGATCGACGAGCGCCTCGTAGTCGTCGACCGCCTTCGGCATCAGCTCGACGAACTTCGCGCACTCGTCCCAGAAGCCCGCCGGCACGTCCTCGGCCAGTCCGCCGACCTGGAAGTAGCGCGTGTGCATCCGCGATCCGGCGACGAGCTCGAAGAGGTCGAGGATGCGATCGCGCTCGCGGAAGCAGTACCAGAACATCGAGATCGCTCCGAGCTCGAGCGCGGCCGTCCCGAGCCAGACGAGATGCGAGTGGATCCTGTTCAGCTCCGCGAGCAACATGCGCATCCAGGTCGCGCGCGCCGGCACCTCGATCTCGAGCAGCTTCTCGACTGCAAGGACGAACACGAGCTCGTTGTTCTGGAACGACAGGTAGTCGATGCGCGGCGCGTACGTAATCGCCTTCCACCAGCTTTTCTGCTCCATGTTCTTCTCGAAGCCGGTGTGCAGGTAGCCGATCACTGCGGCGAGCCCGACGACCTCCTCCCCGTGCAGGTCGACGACGAGTCGCAGGACCCCGTGCGTCGAGGGATGGTTCGGGCCGAAGTTGACGGTGAGGACGTCCTCCGAGGTGCGCAGGTCCTCACGCACTTCGAGCACGCTCGGGGTCGGCGAGGGGATCCGCGTTCCCTCGTAGATCCTCGGACGCTCGGGGGCGACGGCCACTTACTCCTCTCCCGAGAAACGGACCGGCTCGCCGCCGATCGGGTAGTCCTTGCGCAGCGGGTGGCCGTCCCAGTCGTCGTCCATGAGGATGCGGCGCTGGTTGGGGTGGCCGTCGAAGCGAATGCCCATGAGGTCGAATGCCTCACGCTCGTGCCAGTCCGCAGTCGGCCAGACGCCCACCAGGCTCGGAACGTGCTCGCCGTCTTCGACCCACGCCTGCAGCCGCACACGCGGCGCGCCGGCTCGCATCGCGAGCAGGTGGTAGCTGACGGAGAAGCGGCGCGGCTTCTCGCGAGGCAGGCGCTGGTACCCCTGCGTCGCAGGCTCGTTCAGGTCGCGACCGCGAGCCGTGCCGACGTAACCGGACACGCCTTTCGCGCCCCAGCCGAGGTAGTCGGTAGCGGCGACGTCAGAGAGAAAGTTGAAGCCCAGTTCGTCACGCAGGTGCAGAGCCGCATCCACGAGACGGGGCGTATCGACGACGACCGTCGTCTCACCGTAGCCTTGTTGAATCTCAACGAGTCCGGGAACGCGGTTGAGATTCAATCCGGTCTCCCGAGCGAAGCGAAGGGACTAACCCTTACCCGGGAAAAATGCGAACGCATTTTTCCCGGCACTAGGACGCGACCCCGCGGATCTCGTAGGCCGGTGGGACGCCGGCCATGACCTTCTCGTGCAGCCGGACGATCCCCTCCATCAGCGCCTCCGGCCGGGGTGGGCATCCAGGCACGTGCACATCGACCGCCACGATCTTGTCCACGCCCTGAAGCGTCGTGTAGTTGTTGAACATGCCCCCGGAACTGGCGCACGCGCCCATGGCAATGACCCACTTCGGCTCGAGCATCTGGTCATAGACCTGCCGGAGCGGCGCTGCCATCTTGTGCACGACGCGGCCTGACACGATCAGCAGGTCGGCCTGGCGCGGCGAAGAACGGAAGGCCTCCATCCCGAACCGCGCGATGTCATAGCGCGACGAGACGATCGACATCATCTCGATCGCGCAGCAGGCGAGCCCGAACGTGTCGGGCCACATCGACTTCGTCTGCGCCCAGGCGACCGCCTTCTCGAGCGTAGTGAGGCCGACGGCCTGCTCCATCGCAGCGACCTCTTGCTCGAACACGCCCGGCCCCTTCGTCGGCCAGAGCAGGCGCTCCGACTGAAGCCCGTGGTCGCGTAGCTTCTTCCCGTCCTCTATTGCCAATCGAGCGCACCCTTTCGCCAGACGTAGACGTACGCGACTACGAGGATCGCGATGAAGAAGAGGAACTCGAGGAAGCCGAACCACGCAAGCTGGTGGAGGATGACCGCGAGCGGATACAGGAAGACGATCTCGATGTCGAAGACGATGAAGAGCATCGCCGTGAGATAGAAGCTCACCGTGAAGCGCTGCACTCTCGGCGCGCCGGTGGAGACGCCCGACTCGAAGGGAAGCTCGCGCCAGCGTGTGCGCTTGTGCGGTCTCGTCGCGAAGACGAAGGAGAACCACATCATCGATGCGGGAATGATCAGCGCGAAAATCGCGTAGATCAGGAACGGCAGCCAGTTGTCGAGCACGCGTCCCTCCCCTTGGGCGACGATGAACCTAACAGGTTCCCTCCAACGCCACGAAGCATGGCGAAAACCGCTCAACCGTGCCTGAGACGAGTGTTACAAACTGCCCCTTCCGGAGTACCTGGGAACCGCCCACGTTGCTACGATCAGATCGATGGAGCTCCAGGAAAGAGTCCTGCCCCTGATGACCGTCACCGAGGCCGCGGCTGCGAAGATCAAGCAGCTGATCGCCGAGGAGGAGGACGTCAGCGTTCTTCGCGTCGCCATCCAGGGCGGCGGCTGCTCGGGCTTCCAGTACGGGCTCGGCTTCGACCGCGGCGCAGCCGACGGCGACCTCGAGTTCGAGATGCACGGCGTCCAGGTCGTCGTCGATCCGTTCAGCGCGCCGTACCTCAAGGGCGCCGAGATCGACTTCGTCGACTCCATCCAGGCGGCCGGGTTCGCGATCAACAACCCGAATGCCAGCTCCTCCTGCGGCTGCGGCCACTCCTTCCAGGTCGAAGAAGGCGCCGAGGCCGAAGGCGCCGTCGGCGGCTGCGGTTCGGGCTGTAGCGCGTAGCGAAAGCTGCGCTTTCGCTCCGATTTGTAGGTACGCCGCTTCGCGGGGAACGTGCGCGGGCGAAGCCCACGCACTCCTAGAGACCGGCCTGGCCGACTGGCGTAGTCCCGACGTGGCGGGATTACGATCGGCACCGTGAACGAAAACGCCCTACGGATCGCAGTGGTCGGATCCGGGCCGGCCGGCTTCTACGCCGCCGGTGCGCTGCTCGATGCCGACCTCCCGGTCGAGGTGGACATGATCGAGCGGCTGCCGACGCCTTGGGGTCTCGTGCGGCTCGGGGTCGCTCCCGACCATCCGAAGCTCAAGACAGTCTCGCGCGCCTTCGAGCGAATCGCCCTGAAGCACGGCTTTCGCTTCTTCGGCAATGTCGAGGTAGGTCGCGATCTGACCCACAGTGACCTGACGGGGCTCTACGACGCCGTCATCTACGCCTTTGGTGCCCAAAGCGATCGCCGGCTCGGCATCTCGGGCGAAGACCTGCCCGGATCATGGTCGGCCACCGAGCTCGTCGCCTGGTACAACGGCCACCCCGACTTTCAGGAGCTCGACTTCGACCTCAACGTCGATCGCGCCGTCGTGATCGGGAACGGGAACGTCGCTCTCGACGTTGCACGGATGCTCGCGCTCACCCCTGAGGAGCTCGCTCCGACGGACACCACAGACCCGGCGATCGAGGCGATCGGGGCGTCGACGATCAGGGACATCGTTGTGGTGGGACGCCGTGGCCCGGCGCAGGCCTCGTGGACGACGCAGGAGCTCAAGGAGCTCGGCGAGCTCGCCGGTGCCGACGTCGTCGTCGATCCCGCCGAGCTCAACCTCGACGCGGCGAGCGAAGCGTCTCTCGAGGACGACACGAATTCCAAGCGGAACATGGAGGTGCTCCGCGACTTCGCGGCGCGCCAGCCGACGGGCAAGCCGGTAACCGTGCGGCTTCGCTTTCTCGCATCGCCGGTGGCGCTTCACGGTGACGATCGCGTCGAGTCGATCGAGCTCGTACGCAACCGGCTCGAGGAGCAGGACGGCCGCCTGGTCGCGGTGCCGACCGACGAGCACGAAACGCTCGAGTGCGGACTCGTCTTTCGCAGTGTCGGGTACCGGGGCGTGGGGCTGCCCGAGCTTCCCTTCGAGGAGCGGCGAGGAACGATCCGGAACGAGCTCGGCCGCGTCGTCGACGCCGACGGCAACCACCTCGCGCAGTCGTACTGCGCCGGGTGGATCAAGCGCGGGCCCACGGGGATCATCGGCACGAACAAGAAGGACGCAACCGAGACGGTCACGCAGTTGCTCGAGGACGTTGACGCCGGACGCGTCGCTCACCGGGAAGAGGTCACAGCCGACGCGGTTGAGTCGCTGATCGCGGAGCGGGACGTTCGGGCGGTCATGTACCCGGGCTGGACCTCGATCGACGAGGTCGAGCGAGCGGCCGGCGAGAGGCTCGGCCGTCCGCGGGTGAAGCTCCGTACGTGGGACGAGCTGCTGGAGGCTGCGGAACGCGTTGCCGCAGAGAGAGCCTAGGCTCCTCCCCCAGTCGGGGGACGCCGATCTTGCTCGCCGGACGAAGATGAGGCCATGGAGTCACTCGTCGTCGAGTGCCTCCGCTGCGGTAGTCACAGGAAGCTGGCCCCTACTCCGCTGCGGCAGGCCAACCCCGATTGCCCGCGCTGCGGGTACGTCGGCTGGGCTCCGGTCAACGCTCTCAGCGAGGACGAACGCCGTGTGATGCGCGGCCGCCCGCTCGAACGTCGTCGGCTCAGACTTGCCTGAGCACTTCTACAAGCAGCTCCGGTTCGAGCGCGTGCACTGTATTGCCGTCTCGGCCGGTCATGGTCTCGGCGGCGAGCATCGCGTTGAGGATCGCTTCCTCGGTCGACTCGATCACCGCCTCGTAGAACGGAGTGATCTCGGAGTCCGAGAGCATCTCGAGCGGAATCACGCCCTCCGAGGCGAGATCGCGATTCCCCGTGGCGAAGGCAAAGAAGAGATCGCCACTCGAATGGGCAGCGGTCCCGCCCATTCGACCGACACCTAGCCCGGTCCGCTGTGCCAGACGGTTGCACTGATGCGGCAGGAGCGGCGCATCTGTCGCGACGATCCCGATGATCGAGCCCGACTCGTCGCCGCTTGTGGGCTCGGGGATTCGTTCGCCGATCAACTTCCCGACGGGGACTCCGTCCACGCGGAAGCGCTCCCGCCGCCCGTAGTTCGCCTGGACGAGCACGCCGACGACGTAGCCGGCTACGGCTCGTGACGCAGTTCCGATGCCGCCCTTGAAGCCATGGCAGACCATGCCCGTGCCGCCGCCGACGTTGCCCTCTTCGACCTCGCCGGCGTGCGCGCCTTCGAGCGCGGCGTTTGCGTGCTCTGCCCTGACGTGCTGCCCGCGGATGTCGTTGAGGAAGCCGTCGAAGGTCTCGCCGACGACGGGTAGCGACCACGCGTCCTCGTCGGCGGAAGCAGCGGCGATCGCGTCGCGTACGACACCGACGCTGAACGTGTTCGTGATGCCGATCGGTGTTGTCAGGAGACCCGACTCGCGCACCCACTCCAGTCCGGTCAGCTCGCCGTTGCCGTTGAGCCGGTGGCAGCCTGCGAAGAGGGGCGTCTCGGGCGGGACGACCACAGTCACGCCGGTGCGCACGGAGTCGCGTTCGATCAGAGTGGTGTGACCGACGCGCACGCCCGCGATGTCGGTGATCGCATTGTTTTTGCCGGGAGTCCCATCGCCGATCGTGATGCCTAGGTCTCGGGCGCGCATGTCGCCAGTAAACTCGATTCAGTGGCGAAGACGGAGGCGAAGAGCGAGCTTTGGGGGCCCGAAACGAGTAAGGCCGTTACCAATTTCCCTGTCTCCGGCGAGCCGATTCCGTCGGCCGTCGCGCGCTGGCTCGGCCGAATCAAGGCCGCCGCGGCGCGCGTGAACGCCGAGCTCGGGCTGCTCGACGACGAGAAGGCCCGACTCATCGCGGAGGCCGGCGATCGCGTTGCCGCCGGCGAGCTCGACGATCAGTTCCCGATCGACGTCTTCCAGACCGGCTCGGGCACCTCCTCGAACATGAACGCGAACGAGGTGATCGCTTCGCTTGCCGGCGAAGGCGTGCACGCAAACGACGACGTGAACATGGGTCAGTCGTCGAACGACGTCTTCCCGTCTGCCGTGCATCTGGCGGCGCTCGACGAGATCACGAACGACCTCTTGCCTGCGTTGCACCAGCTGTCGGAGTCGCTGCAGGCCAAGGCGGTGGAGTTCGAAGACGTCGTCAAGTCCGGCCGCACGCACCTGATGGACGCTGTTCCGGTCACGCTCGGGCAGGAGTTCGGCGGTTACGCGGCGCAGGTGCGTCAGGGTCACGCGCGCGTAAGCGGAACGCTGGAGCGGCTGGGCCAGATCCCGCTCGGTGGCACCGCGGTCGGCACCGGCCTGAACACCCATCCCGAGTTCGCAGCGCGAGTCAGGGGGCGCTTGACAGAAGAGACCGGCCTGCCGATCTCGCTGCCCACGGATCCCTTCGAGGCGCAGGCCGCCCGCGACTCGCTGGTCGAGACCTCCGGCGCCCTCAAGACGGTTGCCGTGTCCCTCACCAAGATCGCGAACGACCTTCGGCTGATGGGCTCCGGCCCACGGGCCGGGCTCGCCGAGATCTCTCTCCCCGAGCTCCAGAAGGGCAGCTCGATCATGCCGGGGAAGGTCAACCCCGTGATTCCCGAAGTCGTGACCCAGGTCGCGGCGCAGGTGATCGGCAACGACGCGGCGATCACGGTGGGCGGCATGCAGGGCCATTTCGAGCTGAACGTCTTCGTGCCGATGCTGGCGCGGAACCTGCTCGACTCGATCAAGCTGCTCGCATCTGCCGCGCGCCTGCTGGCCGGGAGGTGCGTCGACGGGATCGAGGCGAACCGCGAGACGTGCGAGCGATACGCGGAGCTGACGCTTTCGGCGGCGACCGCGCTCAATCCGTACATCGGCTACGACGCCGCGAGCGAGATCGTGAAGGAGGCGGCTTCGTCGGGACGCTCCCTGCGCGAGGTCGCGCGGGAGCGGGGTGTCGCCGACGACGTGCTCGACAAGGCGCTCGACTACCGCGCGATGGCGAAGCCCCACGAATCTGCACCGTAACCCTGAAGTAGATATTGAAACCGTGCTACTGTCGGCGCGCCGAACGGGGCAGGGGATCGGGGTCAGGCGCCGTGGGGGGCGCTTGTAGGTCAATCAATTCAAGGGGAGGACATGCAAAGACTCTCAGGAGCCTTGGTGGCGCTCGTCGTGTTGGTGCTGACGATCGCCGTCGCCGGGGCAACCGCAGGCGGCCGCACCGTTTCCGACCTCGGGACCTCAGGTCCCACGGTCGACAGTTCGAGCGCGATCGTCCAGCTGAACGGCGATCCGCTTTCGACATACGTGAAGACGAAGCCTGCTCCGGGCAAGAAGGTCGACTTCTCGAGCAACACGACGAAGTCCTACCGCGCCCAGCTTTCCGCCTTGCGCAACGACTTCAAGCAGTGGCTGAAGGCGAACGCGCCGGCTGTCAAGGTCACGGGCGAGTTCGACATCTCCCTGAACGCGGTCGCCGTTCAACTGAACGGCGCCAGCCTCGGCACCATTGCCTCGGCGCCGATGGTGAAGCAGGCGCAGTACGAGGGCCTTTACCGGCCGCTCGACAACAACGACCCCGATCTGGCGCTCATCCACGCGATCGACGCGTGGACTGCCGTCGGCGGTCCCGGCAACGCGGGCGCCGGCGTGAAGGTCGGCATCATCGACACCGGGATCGACCAGACGCATGACTGCTTCAACCCTGCGGGTTATGCGTATCCCGCCGGCTTCCCGAAGGGCGACCACTCATTCACGACGCCGAAGGTCATCGTCGCGAAGGTGTTCAACAACCAGTCGAACCGGTTCGGCTACACGGCACGGGCGGTTCAGGAGCACGGAACGCACGTCGCGGGCACCGTGGCGTGCAATCTGGACACGAACGCGACCGTCGCAGGCGTTTCGATTCCGTACGGTGTCTCGGGCGTCGCGCCCAGGGCATATCTCGGGAACTACAACGTCTTTCCCGGAACCGACGACAACGCCCGCTCGGAGGACATTCTCAACGCCCTCGACGCCGCTTACGAGGACGGGATGGACGTCATCAACATGAGCCTGGGCGGGAATGCCCACGGCGTTCAGGACCTGCTGACGAACGCGGTCAACGACCTCGACCAGGCAGGCATGATCAGTGCGGTCGCGGTCGGCAACAGCGGTCCCGGGCACTACACGGTCGAGTCGCCCGGTTCCGCCGCGCGCGGACTGACGGCCGGTGCCATGACGGTGGGACACTTCATCGCCGCTCCGGTGACCGTCGGCGGGAACTCGCACGCGGGTGTCTCGGGTGACTTCGCGAAGGTCTCGACCGACTTGACGGCTCCGCTCGGCGTCGTTCTCAGCGGCACGGCTCTGAGCACGGCCTGCGCGGCGCTTCCTGCCGGCAGCCTGTCGGGGAAGATCGCGTTGATCTCTCGCGGCGCCTGCACCTTCTCGACGAAGATCCGCAACGCCGAGGGCGCCGGCGCCATCGCGACGCTCGTGGTGAACAGCGTTGCGGGCGACGCGACTGCAATGGGGCAGGACGGCACGCCGAACCAGCCCACGAAGCCGGCGTACATGGTCGCTCTGGCCAGCAAGGCCGCGCTCATGGCCGCTGACGGCCAGTCGACGACGATCGGTTCGGCTCTGGCGTACTTCACGTCGCCGAACTCGAACATCATGGCCGGCTTCTCGAGCCAGGGCCCGACGGATGTCGACTTCCGGGTCAAGCCGGACGTCGTCTCGCCGGGCGTGAACGTCCTCAGCTCGATTCCGGGCAATCAGTGGGCGTTCTTCCAGGGCACCTCGATGGCGACGCCGCACCTGGCCGGTTCGGCCGCCGTCGTGATCGGTGCGCATCCAGACTGGTCCGCCGCGGCCGTTCGCTCGGCCATCGTCAACACCGCAGATCAGGGCGTGCTGCTCAATTCCAACGGCACGACCACGGCGATCGACCCGAACATCATCGGAGCCGGTCGCGACAACGTCCTGTCGGCGTTGAACGCACGTGTCGGGCTCGATCCGGTCAGCCTCAGCTTCGGGGCGGTTCCGTCGGGCTCGGGCCAGACCAAGAGCAAGACGATCGCGGTGACGACGCTCTCGGGCGCAGCCCCGACGGCTGTCACCATCAGCTCGAGCAGCGGCTCGGGAGTGTCGTATGCCGTCGCTCTGTCGGGCGGCACGATCTCCGTGACGATGAGCGCCGCACAGGGCGCATCGCCGGGCGATCACCAGGCTACGCTCCGCGTGCTCTCCGCCGGTACGGAGATCGCGCACGCCGTAGTCTACATGCTCGTCAAGTAGTAACTCGTATGGACGTCGACGAAGGGCCGCCTCCGAGCGGCCCTTCGTCTTCTACGTTCTTTGCGTAAACCGGGAGTTTCTGGTGAAGGTTGAAATTTCCCGATAGCTGGGCATATATTCGGACGTCCCGGGAAGCGGCCCGGTCGCTCGTGCGGCCGCACCCATCCGAACAAGGGGAGAGCATGAGATTGAGAGGAAGGACTAGGCTCGCGCTCGGCCCAGCCCTGGTGCTGGCGGCGTGTGCTTTGACAGCGTCCGCCGGAGTTGCGACGGGCAGGGCCGACAGTGCGGCGAGCTCTGTGCCCCGCGCCGGCACGGGATCACCGCAAACCGGAGCGTTTACGCCTTCGGGCGCCAACGACGCCACCGACGTCGAGTTCGCCGGCGCGGCGGAGGAGGGATCGGGGCCGAATCCGTTTGCCGGGTCGATCAGCCTGTCCACAGGTGTCGGTCGCGGCAACTCGGCGAATAGCAGCCTGAAGGCCAAGTCGAATCCGGAGTTCAACTTCGGCTTCGAGGGACTAAACCACTACCAGCAGCGCTACACGCGTGGCGGCAACCAGTTCAGCCTCGAGCCGCCCGACCAGGGGTTGTGCGTCGGCAACGGCTACGTGATCGAGACCGTCAACGACGTGCTCAACGTCTACGGCGCTGCGACCGGGGCATCGGTTCTTCCGGACAACACGGCGACGAACATCGTCAGCGGTTTCCCGCGGGATGTGAACCATGCCGTCGACCTCAACTCGTTCTACGGCTACCCGCCGGCGATCAACCGCACGACGGGCATCCGAGGGCAATTCGTGACTGATCCGTCATGCCTGTACGACGCCGCGACGCAGCGCTTCTTCGTTGTCGTGCTCACTCTCGAGACCGTTCCGGCCACGGGAGCGTTCACGACGGTGAATCACCTCGATCTCGCGGTCAGCCAGTCGGCGAATCCGACGGGCCTCTGGAACATCTACCGGATCGACGTCACGGGCGACGGCTCTCCCGGTGCGACGGGCGGCCCGTGTCCATGCCTTGGGGACTATCCGCACATCGGCGCCGACGCCAACGGGTTCTACATCACGACGAACTCGTATCCGTGGGGCCCTGGTAGCTTCGACGGAGCGCAGATCTACGCGTTCTCGAAGGCGCAACTGGCCGCCGGTTCGGCGTCTGTGACGATGCAACACATCGACACGACCGGCATGGTGCAGGCGACCTCGCCGGTGGCGCAGACCGAGCCGGGATTCACCGTCTGGCCGGCGCAGTCGCCTGGCACCGGTTCGTTCCAGCTGAACGCGGGCGGAACGGAGTACTTCCTGAGCTCGAATGCCGGTGACGAGGCCTCCGGACACGCTTTCACGGGCTCGTCGACGAACCTCATCGTATGGACGCTCACCAATACGTCCTCGTTGAACACGACGCCGGCGCTCACCCTCAGTAACAAGGTCCTCACTGTGAACCAGTACGGCATCCCGCCGAAGGCGATTCAAAAGGGCTCCGGCACTGCGCCGGACGCAACGGTCCCGCAGGGCCATTGCCTCAATGACGAGACGACGGCCACGATTGCGGGGACAGGATGCTGGAAGTTGCTGGTCACCGCATTTGCCCACACGACCGCTGGGGCAGAGGTCGTCACGAAGCTCGACTCGAACGACACTCGCATGCAGCAGGTGATGTATGCGAACGGGAAGCTGTGGGGTGCGCTCGACAGTGCCCTGAGTGTTGGCGGCGAGAACCGGGCCGGTGTTGCTTACTACGTCGTCAACCCGTCCGCCGGCAAGCTTGTACTCCAGGGCAACCTCGGGGTGGCGCACGCCGACTTGACGTATCCGGCAGTTGGCGTCACGGCGAGCGGGCGCGGCGTCATCGCGTTCACCTACACGGGTGACACCACGTATCCCAGCGCCGCATACGCACCACTCGACGCACAGGTCGGCGCCGGTGACTGGTCCTTCGCAGGTCCCCATGGAGAGGGAGCGGCTGGGCAAGACGGCTTTACCGGCTACAAACAGCAGAGGTGCACCGCGACAGCGTGCATCCCCATTCGCCCACGCTGGGGCGACTACGGCGCCGCTGCTGTGGACGGCAACTCGATCTGGATCGCCAGCGAGTACATCGCCAACGCGTGCGACTACACGCCCTGGGGTGGCCCGTTCTTTGGCGGCATCGGTGACAACCTGCTGGGCACGTGCGGTGGCGCAAGCCACGGGCCCGGCGCCCGGTCTGCGCTGGCCAATTGGTCGACGCGGATCAGCAAGCTGACGCCGTAGTACCGGAGGGCGTCTGAGCAAGACGGAGGGCCGGCCGCAAGGCCGGCCCTCTTTTTCGCATCTACTATGAGGACATGAAAGTCGTCGTCACCGCCCTGTCGCTCGCGCTCGTGATCGTGGCCGGCGCCGGCGCCCAGCCCACCGTTGTCTCGAGCGGCCTTCACGGTGTCGTCATGCGTGGCCCGATTGCCCCGATGTGTGTCGCGGAGGAACCTTGCACGGAGCCTGCCAAGAACGTCACGCTCCTTTTCTCTCGCAACGGTCGCATCGTCGGCCACGCCGTGACGGACAGCGCGGGCCGCTATCGCCTGCACCTTCCTGCAGGCGTGTATGCGGTCCGACGCCCTCCCCCGGTAGGGATCGGCAGGGGGATCGAGCCGAATCACGCGCGTGTCTACGCCAGGCGCTTCGTCCGCGTCGACTTCTCGATCGATACCGGGATCCGCTAGTACGCGACGGCGCCGCGGCCGGTCTCGGCTGCGTGCCGCTGCTCGTCCGCTCGATAGGACGAGCGAACCAGCGGGCCCGAAAAGACGGAACCGAAGCCGAGGGCTTCGCCCTGCTCACGGAACCAGCGGAATTCGTCAGGATGCACCCAGCGGTCGATCTGCGCGTGCCTGGAGCTCGGCTGGAGGTACTGGCCGATCGTGACGACGTCGACGCCGTGAGCGCGCAGGTCGCACATGGTTTCCACCACTTCGTCGTTCGTTTCGCCCAGGCCGACGATGATCCCCGACTTCGTCAGCACCGGATAGTCGGCGATCTCCTTCGCACGCTGCAGTAGCCAGAGGGCCTGGTCGTAGCTCGCTTTCGCGCCCCGCATGCGCGCGTGGAGGCGGCGGACCGTTTCGATGTTGTGGTTGAAGACGTCCGGACGCGCACCGATGACGATCTGGAGCGCCTCTTCCTCGACGCCGAGGAAGTCCGGCGTCAACACCTCGACTGAGGCGTCCGGAAGCTTCTTCTTCAGCGCGCGGATCGTTGCCGCGTAGTGGCCCGCGCCACGGTCCGGGACGTCGTCGCGGTCGACGGACGTGACAACGACGTGCCTCAGCTCCATCTGGGCCGCGACGTTCGCGAGCCGAAGCGGCTCGAGTGGGTCCGGCGGGCTGTCCGGCCGGCCGCTGTGCACGTAGCAGTAGCGGCATGCGCGCGTGCAGGTGTCGCCGAGGATCTGGAAGGTCGCAGTGCCGCGGCCCCAGCAGTCCCCGATGTTCGGGCAGCGCGCTTCCTCACAGATGGTGTGGAGGCTCTGGCCATGGATCAGCTTCTTGACGTCGTAGTAGCGCGAATCCTGGCTCGGCGCGCGAACCTTCATCCACTCGGGGCGACGCGGCCGTTCGGCTACGGGCAGCGAGCTCTCCACGGAGTCAGTCTAGTAAGAGGACGAGTGGCGACTGCGGAACCGTTGGACGTCCCGCTCGCCGACGACAACCCATAGGCTTTTTGACGAGGTGTAGGGCCCTCGCCGGCCCTGCACCTCTATCTCGCGGCCAGTTGCCGGTGGATCGGTTGCTCCCAGAGGCCGTGTCCGTCCTCGGCCGGTATCTCCTCCAGCTCCAGGCCGAAGACGTCTGCAAACGCTTCGCGTGCCGCCGGCCTGACCTCGTCCACCGACACGGGCCTGCCGAGCTCGCGCGCGATCGTCGTGAAGGCTGCGTCGTCGAGGCCGCAGGCCGTGATCCATTCCGTGAACGGCGCAGGATCGAGATCGACGTTCAACGCGTAGCCGTGCGTCGTCACCCACCGTGAGATGTGTACGCCGATCGACGCGATCTTGCGCGGCGGCCGCGCGAGCCACACGCCGGTCAACCCTTCGATACGCGTCGCCTCCACTCCCAGCGGCGCCATCGTGCGGATGAGGGCCTCCTCGAGATCGCGCACGTACTTCTTTACGTCCTTGCCGTGGCGGTTCAGGTCGAGAATGGGGTAACAGACGAGCTGGCCCGGCCCGTGGAAGGTGGACTTGCCGCCGCGATCGGTTTCGACGACCTCCACGTCCGCTCCTGACGGGACGTGCAGCTCACCGGTGTCAGCGCGCCGTCCGAGCGTCACGACCGGCGGATGCTCGAGGAAGACGACCGTGTCGGGAATCGCGCCCTGCGACACGGCACCCGCGAGCGAACGCTGAAGATCCCACGCCTCTCGATACGGAACGAGGCCGAGGTCGAGGAGGTATGCCCCGCGGCTCATTGGTTGCAGGGTAGCTGCGACCTGCGAAGCTTCCGGGGCGTGAAGGTCACTCTCATGATCGCGGACTTCGCCCGCGTCGCGAACGGCAAGCTCGACGTGATCGGCGGCGGCTGGTCGATGATGAACGCGCAGGGCCCGTTCGGCTTCTTCGTCGCCGCGCTGTTTCAGATTCCCTGGGACCAGACGAATGCGAAGCACAGTTTTCGGCTCGAGCTGCTCGATGCAGACGGCCAGGGAGTTCCGATTCCGAGCGGCGAGACAGTCAGGGCCGAAGGTGAGTTCGAGGTGGGACGCCCGGCGGGGCTCCGGCCGGGAACGCCGGTGGATGCGCCGCTCGTCGTCCCGTTCGGTCCGCTCGAGCTCGACGAAGGGCGTTACGAGCTAAGGCTGACGATCGACGACGAGACCAAGGAGGACTGGTTCGTCGCGTTTACCGTACGGCACGCCTCAGCGCCAAGCTAATCGCATGACTTGCACACACTCCGCTCTGGTGGGCAGAACCACCAAGGCCGGAAGCTAAGACCAGGCGGAGCCGGGCTTAGCTGGAGGCGTAGTGATGCGGGCGCGGACGCTTTAGCGCCCGTGCCCGCACGGAAGGGAACAACCGCCAAGCACCTACACCATTGGAGTGCGTGGGCTTCGCCCGCGCACGTTGAGCGCGAAGCGCCGTTCCGAATTCCCGAGCGAAAGCGCAGCTTTCGCTCGGTCAATAGGCTGACTCGTCCCAGGTCTGCAGCTTCTCGCGCAGGTCGCGCAGGAAGCGGCCCGCCAAGGCACCGTCCACCAGGCGGTGGTCGTACGTCAAGGTCAGGTTCATGATCGGGCGGATTGCGATCACGTCCTCGCCGAGGTCGTCCTGGATCACCCAGGGGCGCTTGACGACGGCGTAGGTGCCGAGGATCCCAGCCTGCGGCTGGCTGATCACGGGCGTTCCGTGGAACGTGCCGTAGCCGCCCGGATTCGTGATCGTGAACGTGCCGCCCTGCACCTCGTCGGGCAGCAACTTCTTGTCGCGTGCCCGCTGCGCGATGTCGGTAACGGCCTTCGCCATTCCGAGCAGGTTCAGCGTCTCGGCGTTCTTCACGACCGGAACGATCAGGCCCTTGCCGTCCTGCAGCTCCACTGCGAAGCCGAGGTTGACGTAACTCCGCGTCACGATCTGCTCGCCGCGGAGCTCGCCGTTGATCCAGGGGTATTCCCGTAGCGTCTCGGTGGCCGCACGTGCGACGAAGATGAGGTAGGTCGGGTTGACGCCGTAGCTCTGTTGGTATTCCTTCTTCAGCTTCGCGCGGATCGCCGACACCTTCGACATGTCGACCTCGATCGCGCTGGTGACGTGCGCCGAGGTGTCGAGCGAGCGACGCATGTGCTCGGCGATGCCTCTGCGCATCGCGGTGATCGGCTCGAAGCTCTCACCGGGCTGCGACGGCGCAGGCGCCGCACCCGGCGGAGCCGGAGCGGCTGCCGGGGCTGGAGCGGCTGCCGGTGCGGGTGCGGGTGCCGGTGCCGGTGCCTTGGGCGCCTCCGGCTGCGCGGGCGCGGCCGGAGGCGCAGCCTGCGCGCCGGACTCGATGAAGTCGAGGATGTCCTTCTTCGTGACGCGGCCGCCTCGGCCGGTTCCGTGCACCTGGCTCGGATCGACGCCGTGCTCGGACGCGATCTTGGCGACGACGGGCGAGACGAAGGTCTTGCCGTTGGTGGACGGCGCCTCCGTGATCTCGCTCGCCGCGGCGGGTGTCGGCGTGGCCTCCTCCACCGTGTCGGCGCTCGGCGGTGTCGCCGACGCGTCGGAGACGGCCGCCGATTCGGCTGCGGCCTGAGCGGTCGCGGGCTCGGGCACGTCCTCCTTCGGCGCAGCAGCGGCTCCGTCGCCGCCGATGACTGCGAGCTTCGTGCCGACCTCGACCGTCTCGCCTTCCTGGACGAGGATCCGCGTCAGCGTCCCCGAGGCCGGGCTCGGCACCTCGGTGTCGACCTTGTCGGTCGAGATCTCGAGCAGGGACTCATCCGCCTCGACCTGCTCACCCTCCCGCTTCAGCCACTTGGTGACCGTACCCTCGGAGACGGACACGCCCATCTGCGGCATGACGACGTCGATTGCCTCGGTGGTGGCCATCTCTCGCCTCTAGTACTCCGCCAACTCGCGCAGGCCCGCGGTGACGTCCTCCACCTGCGGGATGAATGCCTTCTCGAGCGGCGGCGAGAACGGGACCGGCGTGTCGGGCGCGGCGATGCGCTTGACCGGCGCGTCGAGATCCTCGAACGCCTCTTCCGCCACCGTGGCCGCGATCTCGGCGCCGAAACCGCCGGTGCGGGTGTCCTCGTGCAACACCAGCACCTTGGACGTCTTACGCGCGGATTCGAGCACGGCGGCCTTGTCCCAGGGCATGACGGTGCGCAGGTCGATGATCTCGACAGACACGCCGTCCGCTTCGAGCTGCTGCGCTGCCTCCTCGGCCGTGTACACCATCGCGCCCCACGTGATCACCGAGATGTCGTCGCCGTCGCGGTGTGTGCGCGCCTTGCCAAGCGGCACCGTGTAACGCTCCTCGGGCACCTCGCCCTTGATGCGGCGGTAGAGGTGCTTGTGCTCGAAGTAGAGGACTGGGTTCGGATCCTCGATCGCGCTGATCAGCAATCCCTTCGCGTCTTCCGGAGTTGCGGGGCAGACGCACTTGAGCCCCGGGATGTGCGCGAACGACGACTCGGGATTCTGTGAATGGAACGGCCCGCCGGAAAAGCCGCCGCCCGAGGGCAGGCGCACCGTGATCGGCACCGGCGTTCCGGCGCGGTAGCGCTGCTTCGCAGCCACGGTGACGAGGTGGTCCCAGGCGCACGAGATGAAGTCCGCGAACTGCATCTCCGCGACCGGGCGCATGCCCATGATCGCCGCGCCGGTGCAGGCGCCGACGATTGCAGTCTCCGCAAGCGGTGCATCCAGCACGCGCCAGTGCCCGAACTCCTCCTGGAAGCCGAGCGTGACCTTGAAGGCGCCGCCGTACACGCCGACGTCCTCGCCGATCACGAAGACGCGCTTGTCGCGCCGCATCTCGGTGCGCAGCCCGTCGGAGATCGCCTGCAGGTACGTGAGCTCGGTCACTATTTGTGGTGGGGTGTGTCGAGATCTTCGGGCGTTGCGTAGACGCCTTCCAGCAGCGTCGCCGGATCCGGCAGCGGAGATTCCTCAGCCCTTTTGAGGGCGTCATTCAAGGTCTTCTTGACCTCCCCGGTTATCTCGTCCTCCTCCTCATCGGACATGTCCGCGTTCGTGCGCAGCCACGTCCGGAAGCGCTCGATCGGGTCGCTCTCCGCCCACTTCTCGAACAGCTCTTTCGGGACATAGAAGGCATCGTCGTGCACGGCGTGGCCTTCCATGCGGAGCGTGACGCATTCGATCAGAGTGGGGCCGCCGCCCTCACGCGCCTTCTCGATCGCGCGCTTCGCCTCGCGGTAGACGGCGAGCACGTCAGTGCCGTCGACGACGATTCCCTCGAAGCCGTACGCCTCGGCGCGGTCGGCGACGTGCTGCGTTGCGAACTCGAGGTGTGTGGGCGTCGAATACGCCCATTGGTTGTTGTCGCAGATGAAGACCATCGGGAGCTTGCGCACACCGGCCAGGGTCATCGACTCGTGGGTGTCCCCGCGCGCAGAAGCGCCTTCGCCGAACCAGCCCACGGCCACGCGCTTTTCCTCGCGAATGCGGAACGCGAGCGCGCAGCCGACCGCAACCGGGAGCATCGCGGGTAGATGGCTGACCATCGCGATCAGTCCCAGCTTGGAATCCGCCATATGGACGTTGCCGTCCCTGCCCTTCGTCGGGCCGTCTGCCCGGCCCATGAACTGCGCGAAGATCCGCCACGGCTCGACGCCGCGTACTACGTGGACGCCCATGTCGCGGTGCAGCGGCGTGCCCACGTCATCGGGGCCCATTGCGGTGGCCACCCCCACGGCGGCGCCTTCGTTTCCGCGACCGGTGTAGAACGAACCGGGGATCTTGCCCTGGCGGTAGAGGATATGGCCGCGCTCCTCGATGCCGCGGCTCATCACCATGTTTCTGTAGACGCCGAGGAGATCCTCGCGAAGGAGGCCCGCCTCGCGGACCTCTCTCAGAGAGCCAACCGGCTCGGCTTCCCGGGCGATCGCCATGGCGGTGGCACTCTAACGACTGTGGTTACCATCGCCTCCGTGCAGAACGAGCGTTTTTCCCATAACCGCTTTCTCGTCGACCAGCTGATCCGGCCGATGATCAACCTCTATCGGGTTACGCCGCTGGCCGCGGGCGAGACGCCGACCGGTGGGCCGATCGCCTTCGTGCGGCAGAAGCGAATGGCGATCAAGGAGGACATCCGTTTCTTCGCCGACGAGCAGGAGACGGAGGAGCTCTTCCGCATCAAGGCGCGCTCGATGTTCGACATCGGCGGCGCCCGTTACGACGTGACCGAGCCGGACGGCACGCCGATCGGTGTTCTCGAGCACGTCTTCGGTAAGTCGCTGCTCCGCTCGACCTGGAAGGTGACCGGCGCCGACGGCAGCCTCGTGACCGCACAGGAGCGCAGCGTCCCGATGGCGATCGCGCGGCGCGTGGTCGACTTCGTCCCCTACGGGGAGTGGCTGCCGATCCCGTACAACTTCGACCTGCTCATGGACGGCCGCCTGATCGGTCATATGAACAGGAAGTTCCAGCTGCGCGACCGCTACGTCCTCGACCTGAGCGCCGATCACGAGCTGAAGCTCGATCGGCGGCTCGGAATCGCGCTGGCGATCGGACTGGACACGCTCCAGAATCGCTGACGCCGGCGCGGCTCTTCACGAAATAATGCCGGCATGGGGGTGGTCGAGCTCCTGGCCGCACTGGCTCTCGGAGGATCGTGCCCGGCGACGACCGTGCACTATCAGGCGACGCAGGTCGGCACGCCTTGGGTCAGATCCGGAAGTGTCACCGCGAACCTCTTCTACTACGCCGGGACGACGCTGATGGACGGGCGTGTGAACCAGTCGGACGGCGCGGTGATCTACACCGGCGGCCGCACTCTCGGAGGCACGACCAAGATCTTGTGGCCCGTGTCGGCACGCGGCGCGAGAGCGTCGCTGGAGTTGAAGGCTCGGCGGCTCGACGGGCCCGGCGCGTTCGCTCGGCGTTTCTCCAGTGCCGTCCCCGGCCAGTTCCCGTCGATCGTCGACGTTCCGCTGGTGGGGTGTTGGCGTTTCGAGATCCGCACGGGGAAGGTGCGCGCGGCCTTTGTCGTCAAGGCGATCGATGCGCCGGCGGAGGCGCTATGCGAGCCGACGCCTGTCTTCCGGAACGTCCCGCATCCGCGGTTCGGCCACATCACGTGGATGCCTGCCTCGCCCAGGCGCTCGGGTCTGGCGGCGGTGCTATTCGTCAGCACGCTGCCCGGCGCAGAGACGGCGGTGGTCTATGCGGGCGGCCGAGCGCCTGAGGGCTGGAACACGAAGTTCCTCTGGTGGTCGCCGAAGCCGGGTAGTTCGCTCTGGCTGTTCGGCACCCGTCTAGACCTCCCCGGCAGCTTCGAGCAGGTGGAGCACACGGCGTACGGCATCACGCCTCCCGTGACGGGGCCTGTGTTTCCGTCGATCGTCGACATTCCGACCGCCGGCTGCTGGGCTGTGAAGGTGGCGAGCGGCAGCCGTGCCGGCCTGGTCGTCTTCCAGGCGGTTGTCACCAGCTAGGGTCGGATTCGTGGGCAAGGCCTCCGATTGGCTGCGCGAGGAGCGTCGCAAGGTGCTCGGCGACTGGGTGGCGTTCTGTCTCGGCTGCGGCGCCGCGCGGCGTTGGTTTGACGACTTCGAAGCCGAGGTGCCGGACGAGTGTCCGCAGTGCGGCGGCAAGATGCTCCGTCGCTGCCCGTCGTGTTCGGCCCCCTTCAGCTCGACGTTCGCCGTGGACTGCGAGTCATGCGGCGCCCAGCTCCGGGAGCCGGAGCTCTTCGGAACGAAGATCCGCCGGCGCTAGCTCTTTCGGCCACGTACCGGTGCCAGGCACGGGCACGAAACTGGAACAAGACTGTCTCGGGTTTCGCAGCGCTGTCGCAGGGGCGCGGCGTCCCATATTGCGTACCGGTGCCAGGCACGGGTACGCCCGTGTGACACGAGTGCGTCAGGTCTTGATCTGCGAGAAGCGGATCACGGTCACCGTGTCGTCGGGCGTAACCTCGCGGTTGTAGAGCTGGCTGAGGAAGGAGGCCATGTCCTCGGTGCGGCGGATCTCGGGGTTGTCGTGCTCGATCTCCCGCGGGGACAGCTCCGAGAGCATCTTCACCTCGACCTTGTCGATCACCGCTGCGAACACCCGGTCCCGCGGACTGAAGCGCGCGCCGGCGAGCACCTGGACGATCATCCCCTTGCGGTACTTCGCCGACTTGTCCCCGAGCCGGATCGTCGCCGTCTTCCGCCCGCTCCGCAGCTGTTCCGCGACGATCGGGGAGTAGAAGTTGAGCGCGTACATGGCCTCGGTCACGTCGGCCCGCGCCAGCGCGTACGGCGGCGGATGAGGAAGGCCGTCACGATCCCGAGCACCCATCCCGTGATCGCGCTGACGATGACGAGCCAGATCAGCCGCGTCTGGCTGCTGCCGAAGACGTAATCGACCTTTACGCGCCTCGTGTTTTGGGCGATCAAGAGGATCAGGAGGACGATGGTCGCGATCGCCACGACGAGCGAGGCGTAGAGCCCGGTCCGGTGGGAGTAGCGGATACCCCGCCGCATGCGGGACTCCGCCTCGAGGCCAGGCGCCTCCTTCTCCGGCTCGCTCACGCGCGGGAGCCTAACGCGAGAGACGCTCGAGCGCCTTCGCCGCCATCTCCCGCTCGCCCTTGTACGCGAGCAGCCTCGTCGCCTCCTCGAGGGGAAGCCACCGCGTCTCCGCCACCTCGTGGACGTGCTCGGGCGGAATGTCGCCGAGCCGGCCGGCGCGGTAGCGGAACAGAAAGAAGCTGACCACCTTGAAGACCCGCTCGCCGGCCCAGGTGTAGACGTAACGGATGTCCCCCAGCTTCTCGACGGGCGTCGCCTCCACACCTGTCTCCTCACGCACCTCCCGCAGAGCGGTCACCTCGGCCCGCTCACCGGGCCCGATCAGCCCCTTTGGTAGGGCCCATGTCCCCTCCGGCTTCCCCCCGGGCCGGATGACGGCCACCACCGCACGCCCGCGAAGGTTCCGGACGACCACACCCCCAGCGGAGAACTCGCGGCGCACGAAGACTTTGTAACACAGTGGTACGTGGTCTCTTGCAGACCCGGGCCGAGGCACGGTACAATCCCTCGGCACTCTCACCCCGAGAGTGCCAGTAGATGTCACAAAGTCGTCTGAACAGGAGGAGTGTGAATGAACCTGCAGCCGCTTGGTGACCGCCTGATCGTTGAAGTCCTCGATGAAGAGGAGCAGACCATCAGCGGCATCGTGCTGCCCGACACGGCGAAGGAGAAGCCGCAGCGCGGCCGAGTCCTCGCCGTAGGTCCCGGTGCTCGGGACGAAGACGGGAAGCACATCCCCATGGACGTCGCCGAGGATGACGAGATCATCTTCAGCAAGTACGGCGGAACGGAGATCAAGGTCGGCGCCGACGAGGTGCTGATCCTCCGGGAGTCGGACGTTCTCGCAAAAGTTGTCGGCGACCGCGAACTCGCGGGCGCGAAGGCCTAAGGAATAACGGAGGTATCGAAGGCATATGGCTCACAAGGAGCTGAAGTTCAACGAGGACGCCCGTCGCGCACTGGAGCGCGGCGTGAACATCCTCGCCGACGCGGTCAAGGTCACCCTTGGCCCGAAGGGGCGCTACGTCGTGCTCGACAAGAAGTTCGGCGCGCCCACGATT
>WNFX01001307.1_pt1 | contig 25721 bp, 28 predicted proteins | sample 5400111 | NCBI WGS metagenome assembly WNFX01 (sample SAMN13153363, study PRJNA577476) | soil metagenome | isolation source: 40 cm soil or saprolite under grassland replicate 1 | place: USA:California | collected 2016-06-15
CGCGGGCGCTGGCACGGGCGGGCCGCAAGCTGGCCGGTCGGCTGCGCGGCCGGCCCGTGCGGGTGGTCGACCGCTCCCGACGGATCGGCAAGCTGGTGCGGGCGATCTCCAGGACGCTGGCCAGGCGCACCGGCCAGCGCGTCGATGCGGTCGTGGCGCTCAACGCCGCGGCCGGGCGGGCGCTGGCCAGCTCGATCGGCGAGGCGCGCAGGTTGGCCGCCCAGGCACGCGGCGCGGCGCGGGGCGCGGCGCCCAGGCCAAGCTGCATGCCGCCCGGCGCCTGGAGGACCTGGCCGAGCGCTGCCAGCGCGTTGCCACCCAGATCCAGCAGCGGTTGCGGGGCGAGAAGATCAGCGACCGGCTGGTGTCGTTGAGCGATCCCGACGCGCGCCCGATCCGTAAGGGCAAGCTTGGCAAGCCAGGCGAGTTCGGCTACATCGTCCAGATCGGCTCCCGGCGCACTCGCAAGCGGCTGGCCCGCTACCGCACCGGCTGCGAGGGGCGCAGCAGCCACCTCAAGCGCGGCTACGGGTTGCGGCGCAGCCGGCTGAAGGGCTACCAGGGGCAGCGGATCTGGACCGGCTGGGCGATCCTGGCCTACAACCTGGACACCCTCGCTATCCATACCACCTGACCGACCCTGGATCGGTGGCCCCCGATATCTCCATCACCCAGACAGCCGCGATACCTCGGCGCAGCCATCTCACCTCCACCCGTTTATCCGGGGGAAGTGACTAGCCGTCCGGTAGATTCGAGCCGCGGCGGCTTGCTGCCAGCCTGACGTCGCGCCGGGCTGCCGTCCGGAGAATCTGGCTGCCTGAGTTCCGGAGGGAGGACTCGCTCATGGTCACGTCGACGGCGACACGGACCGATGAGGAGATCCAGCGGGAGGTGCTGGAAGAGCTGCAATGGGAGGCTCGCGTCCAGCCCAACGAGATCGGCGTGGTCGTCAAGGACGGCGTCGTCACCCTCACCGGGTGGGTGGACGCCTACACCAAGAGGTGGGCGGCGGAGCAGGCGGCCCACCGGGTGCGCGGGGTGAAGGCGGTCGCCAACGACATCGAGGTGCGGCTGCCGACCGATGCGGAGCGTACCGATGCCGATCTCGCCGCCGCGGTGACCCGCGCGCTCGAATGGGACGCGTTCGTGCCTATCGAGGACTTGGACGTGACGGTCTCCCACGGCTGGGTCACGCTTCGTGGCGAGGTCGAATGGAACTATGAGAAGCGCGACGCCGAAGACGCGGTCCGCCGGCTGTCGGGGGTGCGTGGGGTGACCAACCTCATCAGGGTCCGACCGCGGGTCAAGACCTCGCCCAGCGAGCTGAAGCGCAGAATCCAGGACGCCCTGGTGCGCAGCGCCGAGACCGACGCCGAGCGGATCGTGACCGAGGTGGAGGGCGACAAGGTCACCCTGCGGGGCAGCGTGCGCTCGTGGGCCGAGCGGGAGGAGGCGGAGCAGGCTGCCTGGTCCGCGCCGGGCGTCGCCGAGGTCGACAACCGCATCACGATCCGGATCTGAGGTGGTTCCTTTCACCCGGACCCATCATGCGGATTCGAGAGGCAATAGCGGCGTGCTCCCGGAGTGCGGTCCGCCGGAAAGGTCATGTTCCTCACCAAGTGCTATGTGTAGGTTATCAGCACGCTATTAGACGTCGAGAGCTGCGCCGCAGACGAGAGGAGGAAGCAGCATGGCAATCATGCGCTTCGACCCATTCCGGGACCTCGACCGCCTCGCCGAGCAACTGTTTGGCGACGGCCGTGGACTGCGGATGATTCCGATGGAGGCGTACCGGCGTGGTGACCAGTTCCTGGTCCATCTCGACCTGCCCGGCGTGCGTCCCGAGGACGTGCAACTCACAGTCGAGCGCAATGTCGTCGCCATCCGGGCCGAGCGGCGCTCGCCGCCAGGAAGGCGACGAGCTCCTCATCGACGAGCGCCCACAGGGCACCTTCACCCGGCAGTTGTTCCTGGGCGAGAACCTGGACACCGAGCAGCTCAACGCCAGCTATGACAACGGCGTGCTGACCCTCACAATCCCGGTCGCCGAGCAGGCGAAGCCTCGACGAATCCCGGTCCATGCCCGGTCGAACAAGCCGCAGCCGGCCGGCGCCTCTGCCCGGGGCAATGCTCGATGAGCGATCACACGGAGGCTGAGAGCGGGCCAGTGTCTGGACTATGCCAAAAGCGTTTTGCGCATGCGCGTCACTGCGCGGCGCAGCAGGCGTGAGACCTGCATCTGCGAGTAGCCGAGCATTGCGCCGATCTCATCCTGCTTCAAGTCGTCGAAGAACCGCAGCACCACGGCCCTGCGCTCCAAGTCTGGCAGGCTGGAGATCAGCTCGGGCAGTACCAGCAGGTCCTCGATCTCGTTCTCGCTGACCGGAGCGGACAGCAGCGAGCCGATGTTGGCGTTGCTGCCTTGGTCGATCGGTTGGTCCAGCGAGAGCACGGACAGTGAGGAAACAGCCTCGAGTGCCTCCATGACGGAGTCCTCGCAGATGCCCAGGTGAGTAGAAATCTCCGTGAGAGTTGGCGAGCGGCCGAGCGTCGCGGTCAGGACGTCTCGGGCGCGTAGGACCTGGAGCGCCTGCTCCTTCCATGATCGCGGGACGTGAAGGCGCCAGGAGGTGTCCCGTAGGAAGCGCCTCAGCTCCCCGGTGATGCAGGCGACCGCATAGGCGATGAACGGGTTGGGGCGGTTCGGGTCATAGCGATCGACGGCATTCACCAGACCGACTCGTGCGGTCTGCACAAGATCTTCGTAGCTGACGCCGCGGCTGCCCCGGAAGCGTGCCGCCAGCCGGTCAGCGAGCCCCAGATGCGCGAGGATGATCCGCTCGCGGATGGCGGGGATGCGGGTGGCGTGGTAGACGCGGAACCATTCCTCCACTTGTTCGACAGCTTCGTCGTCACCCAGGCGGACGTCCAGCTGGTCGGGAGCTGCAAGAGGCATCTGGCGCCCTCCACGTACTCCGTGCGGCGGATGCTGAAGTTGCTGGTATCAGAGGACACCGAGGACGTGAAACTCGAATCTGCCGAGTGAATAGTCTCGTCAGGACACGGGGTCGCGAGCCACGAGCTCGCGTCGCTTAGGCGGCCGAGCTGACCGTGATGTAGTTCTTCACGGATGTGGTCCCAGGAGCGGCCCAGGCGGCCTTCTCCGCCTCGTGCCGCTCCGCCCACGACCGCACGCTCCCGCGCAGGATCACCTCACCGCCGTCAACCTGCACCGAGATGTTCTTCGCGTCGAGCGAGGCCTGGCGCTGGAAGGCCCGCTGGATCTCGTTCTTGATGTCCTTGGGCTCCACCTGGGGGGTGACACTGATCAGGTTCGACACGCCCCTGACGCCGTCGAGGTAGCGCACCGCCCGCTCCGCCGCCCGGCGCTCGTAGTCGTAGTCGACCTCGCCCCGCAGGGTGAGCCAGCCATTCTCGACCCGGACGGTCACACGGTCCGCAGGCACCAGCGAATTCCAGGCGAGCGCGTCGGCGGCCGCCTTGGCGATGTCGGTGTCGCTGCGCTGGCCGACGACGCGGACCTGGATGTCGTTGGCGACGCCCCTGACTCCCTCCACGCGCTCGACCGCCCGCTCCGCATTCCACTTCTCCGCGTACGACCTGACCTCACCGGTCAGGGTCACGATCCCGTCACTGACCGCGACGCCGATTCGCCGCTCGTCCACGCTCGGCTCCCACTCCAGCTCCTCTTCGACTTCCTCGCGCAGCTCGTTGTCAGTCTTCATCGATCCTCCTTTGCCTGACCAAGGACGCTCGCCCAAGGGACTCTGAGGGGTACCACAGCGACGATGGCCAAACCGCCCGCATGAAGGTCCTGAGGGGCAACAGCTACCCCATCCGGCCTCCAGGTTGATGCTGCCTCGTGTGAAATGGGATTGACGTGGCAGGCAAAGACCGACCGCTCCAGCCGTCAGTCGCATGATGCAGGGGCGCCGTGATACTCAATGTGGCTGGACACGCGAGCGAGGCGGGGCGTTGGAAGCGATGCGACTCACGCTGATCGGGCCGCCAGGGTCGGGGAAGGGCACCCAAGCGGACCGGATTGCGAGCCACCTGCGGGTGCCGCCGATCCACGTCGGCGCGCTGCTGCGGCGCCAGGCATCCGACACGACCCCGGTGGGCAGGACGATTCAGCGGCTCCTGGGCCGCGGCGACCTGGTGCCTGACAGGCTGGTGATCCGGATGGTACTGGAGCGGATCGACCAGCCCGACTGCGCGGCCGGCTTCGTGCTGGACGGCTTCCCACGCAGGATCGGGCAGGCCGAAGCCCTCGACCGTCATCTGGATACGCGGGGCACAGCGCTCGACGCCGCCTGCCACCTGGAGATTTCGGACGAGGAGATACGGCGCCGGCTCGCGGGTCGCGGGCGCGTCGACGACGACGAACACGTCATAGGCCACCGACTTACCGTATTCAGGACGCAGACGCGACCGCTGCTGGCCTACTACCAGGATCGCGGCCGCCTGGTGGTCATCGACGCCGTCGGCCCGGTAGACGTGGTCACCCAGCGGATCCTGGCCGGCCTGACCCATCTGGTCGGTCAGACCAGCGCCCTCCACCCTTCAGTCGGCCGGCGACCCGATCGCGTTTCGGCGCCAAGGCAACGCTCCCCTGAAGGCGGCTAGGGTCAGATCCCTGCCCGGCGTGGCGGCCCGGTCACCGGTCACCTCTCGATCGCAGGGACGAGTTGAGCCGGGTCCGATGGGTTGCCCTGGTGGAGCTGGTGGCCGGCGACCAAGCGCCCGGCGGGCATTGCGCCCCGTCCGTCCTGCAGGTTCGCCCGAGCCGCGGTCGAGGTCGGCGCACCGGCGCGATCTGACTGTTTCGGGTTTTAACCATGCCTGCTGGTGGTAGCAAACCTGGCTACTGCCCATTCCGAGAGCCGCCGAACGCTGGAGGAAGCAGGGGCCCCTGACCTGCGGCTCCGGTGCGCCTCCGCTGACCGTTCGCTCCGGTCCGATCCAGCCGCCGAGCCCGCCGCACGTCCCGCCGGCGGGCTCCGATCCTTGAATGCCGAAGCGCGGTGGCGCTGCGCCGCACCGGGCCGCCGGCTCCGCCGGCCCATGGCAGGGGGGCTGAAATGGCCAAGGCGGCCGGAGTCCCAGGAGGAGGCCGCGTGACCGGGGCGTTCAGGACGAGCGGTGGCGGGCCCGGCGCTCCTGGACCGGGTCGTCGATGCGCTGTTCGCGGAAGCGCTGGCGGAGCCCCTGGCGCTGGCCCTCGATCGGCTCGTCGATCTCCTGGTCCCGCAAGCGCTCCCAGTAGCGGTCCCAGACGCCGCCTCGCTTGGGCCGCTCCTGGCCGGTCCGCCTCCAGCCATCCCGTGTTGCCGTGGCCGCTCACCCCCCCGATCGGCTCTCCGCATGGTCTTCCGCGCGGCCCGCCACCGCAACCGCCCAGTCAGCCGACCCACCAGGAAGGGGGTGGAACCATGACCAGTGTCGAAACCGAGCGGCCCGAGCTCAAGACGATCGAGACCCGGATCCCGGCTCGGATGGACCGGCTGCCGTGGGCGCGGTGGCACTGGATGGTGGTCATCGGGCTCGGGACGGTCTGGATCCTCGACGGGCTGGAGGTCACCATCGTCGGCTCGATCGCGAGCCGGCTCACCCAGCCGGGGAGCGGGCTGGAGCTGGACGACTCCCAGATCGGCGACGCGGCCGCCGTCTACATCCTCGGCGCCGTGCTCGGCTCCCTGTACTTCGGCTGGCTGGCGGACCGCATCGGCCGCAAGCGGCTGTTCATACTGACCCTGGCCATCTACCTCGGCGCCACCGTCGCCACCGCCTTCTCCTTCCACTACTGGTGGTTCCTGGCGTGCCGGTTCCTGACCGGCGCCGGCATCGGCGGCGAGTACGCGGCCATCAACTCCGCGATCGACGAGCTGATCCCCGCCCGGGTGCGCGGGCAGGTGGACCTGGCGATCAACGGCTCGTACTGGCTCGGCACGGCCGCCGGGGCGGCGCTGACCCTGGTGCTGCTCGACCCCAACATCTTCCCGCTCGACATCGGCTGGCGGATCGCGTTCGGGCTGGGCGCGCTGCTGGGCCTGTGCATCCTGCTGGTCCGCAGGCACGTGCCGGAGAGCCCACGCTGGCTGTTCATCCACGGACGCGAGCAGGAGGCGGAACGGATCGTCAGCGAGATCGAGCAACAGGTCAGCCAGGACACCGGCCAGCGCCTGGTCCCGGTCGACCGGACCATCCGGATCCGGCAGCGCCGCAGCATCGGCTACGGTACGGTCGCCCACGTGCTGCTGCGGCTCTACCCGCGGCGGACCATCCTGGGGCTGGCGCTGTTCACCGGCCAGGCGTTCCTGTACAACGCGATCTTCTTCACCTATGCACTGGTGCTGACCAAGTTCTACGGGGTGGCCAGCGGCAGCGTTGGCCTGTACATCCTGCCGTTCGCGGCCGGGAACTTCCTCGGCCCGCTGCTGCTGAGGCGCTGGTTCGACACCATCGGCCGCAAGCCAATGATCGCGGGCACCTACGTCCTGTCGGGCGTGCTGCTGCTGTTCACCGGCTTCCTGTTCCAGCAGGGGCTGCTCACGGCGACGGCGCAGACCTTCTGCTGGACGATCATCTTTTTCTTCGCCTCGGCGGGCGCCTCCGCCGCCTACCTCACGGTCAGCGAGATCTTCCCGATGGAGACCAGAGCGATCTGCATCGCGTTCTTCTACTCGTTCGGCACCGCGCTCGGGGGCATCAGCGGGCCGGCGATCTTCGGCAGGCTGATCCAGAGCGGCTCGCCCACCGCGGTGTTCGTCGGCTACGGGATCGGCGCCGTGCTGATGATCGCCGCGGGCCTGGTCGAGATGGCCATCGGCGTGGAGGCCGCCGGGCGGGAGCTGGAGGACATCGCCGAGCCGCTGTCGGCGCGTGAGGCCAAACACCAGGATCGGGGCGAGAGCCAGGACGAGTTCACCTACGACCGGGAGCACCGCCGCGTGCTGACCGGGGCCGGCGCCTGACCGGGCGGGCAGATGGGCCTGCTCAGCCATCCCGGGGTGCCGCGGCTGCTGATCGCCGTGGCGGTGGTCGCGGCCGCCCTGGCCGCCCACATCGCCATCTGGCGGCTGATCCTGCGCGTCATGCGCGACAGGGTCTTCGCGGAGGAGCTGCGACGCTGGTGCCGCTGGCCGGCGCGCGTCGTGGTGGTGCTCGCGGCCGTGCTGCTAGTCTTCTCCGTCACGCGTCCCCGGCCGACTCTGCGGGGGACCGCTCTGGATGTGCTGCTGCTTGGGCTGATCGCCGCCACCGGATGGCTGGCGGTGCGGCTGGCGCGCGTGGCCGAAAGCGCCGCGATGCGACGCTACGACGTGGAGGTGCCCGACAACCTCCGCGCCCGCCGCATCCGCACCCAGGTCCGCGTGCTCCGGCGCGTGGTCACGGTCGGGATCATTCTGCTGGCGCTGGCCACCATGCTGCTGACCTTCCCGCAGGGGCGCGCCATCGGCGCCAGCCTGCTCGCCGGCGCCGGGATCTTCGGCGTGATCGCCGGGGTGGCGGCCCGCTCCACCGTCGGCAACCTGATCGCCGGCCTGCAGATCGCCTTCGCCGAGCCGATCCGCCTCGGTGACGTGGTGGTCGTGGAGGGCGAGTGGGGCCACGTCGAGGAGATCACGCTCACCTACGTGATCGTGCGGCTCTGGGACCGCCGGCGGCTGGTGCTGCCGTCCAGCTGGTTCCTGGAGCACCCCGTCCAGAACTGGACGCGCTACTCCGCCGACATCCTCGGCACGGTCCACCTGTACGTCGACTACTCGACCTCGGTGGACGGCGTCCGCGCCGAGTTCGAGCGGATCGTCAAGGCGTCGGCGCTGTGGGACGGCAACGTCGCGCTGCTGCAGGTCGTCGACGCCACCGAGCGGACGATGGTGCTGCGCGCGCTGGTGAGCGCCAACACCGCCCCCGATTCCTGGGACCTGCGCTGCGAGGTCCGGGAGCGGCTGCTGGCCTGGCTGCGGCGCGAGCAGCCAGAGGCGCTGCCGCGCCTGCGGGCCGAGGTGGATGCCCTGGGCGACGGCGGCTCGTCCCCACGCCGTCGGAATACCACCGCGTCCAATCGGTTGTCCGTCTCGGGACCCGAGTTCGATGAGGAAAGGAGGTGAGGCAAATGCCCAGAACCACGTCAACGGTCCGTCTGAGTCGCGCGCTCGGCATCCCGCTGACGCCGAAGGCGGCGCGGTACCTGGAGCGGCGGCCCTACCCGCCCGGCCAGCACGGACGCGCGCGCAGGCGCACGTCCGACTACAAGCTGCGGCTGCTCGAGAAGCAGCGGCTGCGCGCCCAGTACGACCTCAGCGAGGCACAGCTGCGCCTGGCGCTGGCCCGGGCGCTGCGAAGCGGCGGCAACACCGGGGAGGCGCTGCTGGTGGACCTGGAGACCCGGCTGGACGCGCTGGTGCTCCGCGCCGGCTTCAGCCGGAGCATCTACCAGGCGCGACAGGCGGTGGGCCACGGCCACATCACGGTGAACGGCCGCCGGGTGGACCGGCCGTCGTTCCAGGTCCGCCCCGGCGACGTCATCGAGGTCGCGGCCAGCAGCAAGTCCAAGACGCCGTTCGTCATCGCGGCCGCCGGCGCGCACACCGGCACCATCCCGCCGTACCTCGACGCCGATCTGGAGGCGCTCAGGGCCCGGCTGGTGCGCCTGCCAGCCTGAGCCGAGATCCCGGTCATCTGTGACGAGCGGCTCGTGATCGAGTTCTACTCCCGCTAGGCCACCTTGCCGCGTTCGCGGATGCCGCTTAGAGCAGCAGGTCGAAGATGCGGAACGCGCGCTGCCAGTGCTCGGACTGCGGGTTCTGGAGCTTCGGGTCGACGATGGTGAACGTGCGGGCCAGCGCGATGCTCAGGCCGCCCGCGATGCCCGGAAGCCTCGCCTCGGTCGCCTCGGTGACCGACGCTTCCATTGGGCGCTGTGTGGCGAGATGGTCGAGGATCGGCTGAAGCTCGATCTCCTCATCGATGTCCCCGAAGTCGTGGATGCTCTCCTGGAGTCCTTTGGTAATCGGAAGGTCCCAGGGCTCGATGACGTCCCGCCCGTTCGCCCTGGCGGTGGCCTGCCCGATGATGAGCATGTCGTAGAGCTTCTGGTTGACGAAATCGCTGTATCGCTTGAGGTCGTCCTTGTCCACGTCCAGGCTTGCCGCGGTACGGAAGAAGCGTTCGAACCTGGCAACTGCCATTACCGGCATACGCTTCGCCTCCTACGATCGACCCGCCGGCTGCAGCACCGCGCGGACGGCGCTCGGCAGCACGCTGAGGACGTCGTCGATCTCCCCGGCGCTGACGTGGTCGGCGAGCACCCTCGTGGCGGCTTCCGCCGCGACCGACGCCTCGGTCGGCCCCGCGAGCTGCGCGGCCTCCGCAAGACGCGACAGGAACGTCTGGCGGTCCCGGTAGCTCTGCGGTGTCTTGCTGGGGTCCCAGCCCTCGTAGAACACCCCGCGCAGCGGGTGCGGAAGCTGTGCGGCCAGCTGCGCAGCCTCGTCGATCGGCAGGCGGTCGCGGAGTACGTGGAAGTAGCCTCGAAGGACCCGGTAGGCGTAGTGGCGGTCGTCGCTGCCTAGGTGTTGCTCCAGCTCCTTGAGCCACTCGTTGCTCTTCTGCATGCCGCGGTCGAAGACGTCCAGTCCAGTGGTCACGATTGCCCCCCTTCGTCCCAGGCACTGCAGTCTTCACTGTTGGGCTCACCGCTGATTGGGGCCGTAATCCTCTGAGTGGGCCCGGCTGATCCCTGGCCGGCGAGCCGACGCGGGGCTGCCGGGCCCATTGGGCGCGGGGCGGGTGGGTCAGGCGGCGCCGCTGGTTGCCCACCGCGGCGCACGGGGCCGCTGACGTCGTCGGCTTGGCGTGGTCGCGGCGCGGTGGCGGCGCCGCCCGAGGTGGTAGGGCATGACCATCAGGTGCACGGCGCCCTGGCCGTCGTCGAGGTCGTCGAGGGCGTGCAGCAGGCGCTGTGTGCGGTGCGGTCGTGCAGCGCCAGGTCGAGCAGGGTGCCGTAGTGATGTTGGGGATGAGCACCGTCACCGCGGTGTCGGGCCGCATCCGCTCGGTCAGGGCCTGTCGAACCGCGCTAGGCAGGTCACGGTCGGGGCAGGAGATGACTTCGAGGGGAACGTCGAGGCCCAGGCGCGCCCATTGCTCGGCGAGCGCGCGGGCGTGGTCGGGGTCGACCGCCACGTGCAGGGCGGTCACGGCCAGGGGGCGGAGGGTCCGCGCGTAGCCGAGCGCTCTCGCCGCGGCCTTGTCCAGATCGTCGAGCAGCACGATGACCTCGTGGCGGGGCCGGGGCGGCGCCACCGCCCCGGCACCCAAGGGCGCAGCGGCGCCGGCGGGCTGGTCAGTACCGGCGGGCTCGCCGGGCTCGGCCGGCGTCTGGCCGCCTGACCCGTGGTCTCGGCGGTGCCGGGCGGCCGCGCCAGCCAGCCAGCCGGCGACGCCCAGCCCGAGCGCGATCGCTGCCCCGCGCGGGCCGGCCAGCGACCATCCCAGCGCGTGGTCCAGGCTGTAGCGCCCCGCGCCGGTGATCCCCAGCGCGACCGCGACGCTGGCCAGCGTCAGCGGGTACTCATAGCCGCCTTCGGTGTTCCACAGACCCTTGTCGCGGTGGGCGAACCAGGCGGCATTGAGCATCACGGCGACGATCACGCCGGCCGCCAGCGGGGTCCCCAGGCCGAGCGCCAACGCCGCTCCACCAGCCAGCTCGGCCAGGCCGAGCAGCGTCGCGAACCGCCGGCCCGGCCGCCAGCCGAGCGACTCGACAAAGCCCGCGGTCCCGCGGAGCCCATGGCCGCCGAACCAGCCGAACAGCTTCTGAGCACCGTGGCCCGCCAGCAGCGAGCCAGTCACGAACCGAAGCAACAGCAGACCAACCTCCATCCATCTCACCCCCTTGTCCACGTGATTCGATGACCCGCCGGTCGAGGGTCCGGCCGCGCGGCGCTACTCGACCGGCGGGTCACGAACGGCGCGGTCAGGCCGCGACAGCCTCCCTGGCGGGCTCGCCGGCGGCGGTCTCCGTGGCCGGCTCACCGGTGGTGAGAGCCTTAGGCTCGCTGGCCTTGACCTCGATGCGACGGCGCTGGGCCGACCCGGTGACCGGCGCGCTCACGGTCAGCACGCCGTGGTCGTACCGAGCGGTCGCCTGATCGAGGTCGACGTCGTCCGACAGGTAGAGAGAGCGGGTGAAGCTGCCCTGCGGACGCTCCCGGATGATCACCTCGGCGCCCTCGACCGGCTGCAGGTGCCGCTCGGCCTTCACCGTGAGGACGTTGCGCCGGGTGGTCAGCTCCACCGAGTCCGGGTCGGCGCCGGGCAGATCGAAGCTGACCTCGATCCTGTCACCGGCACGCACCACGTCCATCGGCATCCCGTTGCCGGTGATTCGCAGGGCGCCGTCGAACCCACCGCGGCTCAGCTCGTTGAACACGCGGAACGGATCGAAGCGGAACAGCATCCGAACCACCTCCTCGTGTCGTGCTCGTCGTGTCGACCGTGGACCCTTGACAGATCCACCAGCAGTAACCAGGAGCTGCGCGAAACCTATTCCCGCTACGACAACTTTCCTCTCAGTTTGAAGAGGTATCATGAACGCATGAAGAGAGGGAGCCTGCCTGCCGACGACCCCGACTACCCGCTCTACTCGGTGACCCAGGTCGCCGACATGCTCGGGGTCACCCCAGCCGCGCTGCGTCGCTGGGAGCGCGAGGGCCTGATCCACCCTCGGCGGACCCACGGCGGGCAGCGGCGCTACTCCCGCAGGGAGATCGGCCAGCTCCAGCGGGTCGTCCAGCTCGCCGAGGAGGGCTTCGCCACCGCCGCCATCGGCCGGCTTCTCGAGCTTCAGGACCGCATCGACGACCTCGAGGACCAACTCGCTGCCACCCACCGCCCCGGCCACCCGCAGCCCCGCCCCGAACCACCCGACCCCTCCACACCGGACGACCCCCAGCCCGGCCCTCCTCGACAGTGAAGCCCTCATCGCATCCGGACGTGTCGAACTACTCGGTGTCGGGGGACCTGGACGGCGATGTAATAGTGATCTGGGACCGGTTCCCGAGCCAGTACACGTACGCCCGCCAGATCACCCGCACGGCAATCGGGCAGCCCGTCCTGCTGACGACATATGGTCGTATGAACTGGGTCCGCGTCGATGATGACGGTGACGGCATCGTGGTCTGGCAGGGGAAGGGCATCAACGGCTCTGTCAGCAGCGTGCGCGCACGCCAGGTGACCAGGTCCGGAACGTTCGGGACCGAGCAGGTGGTCGCATCGAACGGCCGGTTCCCCACAACGGCTGTCAACACTGTCGGACGCGGCATTGTCGCGTGGGAACGGCGGTTCCAGGTCGACCTGCGGATCCAGGTCAGCGTCGGTCCGTAACGGATGTCAATGCGGTTTCTCTGCGGTTCGTGCGAAAGATCCACTCCGCCATACCGATGGATAGGTGCTCAGCGGTGACTGACCTTGCCGCTGAGCACCACTGGGGCGCTCCCGATGCGCCGGCCGGGACGGGTGGACCGGAACTTGGCGACGGTGGTGCCGATCAGGTCGACCCACGTCTCCTCGGGCCAGCCCCAGAAGGCCATGCCTTCCCGGCGGCACCGCAGCAGCACCAGCCCCACGGCGTCGGTGATGGCGTGGCGTGCACCAGAACTCAGCGCAGCGACACCGCCCCGGCGCCAGGGATCGCTCCTGCGGGAGGCGACGTCCAGATCGGGCGCCTCGGCCACGAACCGATCCGCATACGCGACCTCGGCCCGCCAAACTTTCTACGCCTCCGGGATAACCTCGGGTCGGGCACCGCGCCATCGAAGTCTCCGTCGGGGTCGGAGTCGGAGGAGAAGTGCGGCGGCGCGTCCTGTCCGGCCATCCCTTGCCGGAACCAGCTGCGGTCCACCTCGGCCATGTGGCGCACCAACCCCAGCAGCGACAGCGTGGAGGGCTCCACGGAGCGACGGGCCAGGTCGGCGGTATCAAGACCGGAGCACTTCAGTTCCAGCGTGGCACGCTGACAGCGCAGGAACTCAACCAGAGTGGCGCGCTCGCCGCCCAGGGTCGGCCCGCCTGATCGCCGATCACCCAATCACCACCCGAGCCGGGGGACCTTGCTGAGGTGCGCGCGGCGCTTGGGAGCAGCAGTCGTGCAGTGTGTGCGGGCAGCAGATGGGCAGCAACCTCCCCTTGGGAGGACCGGAATAGCGGCGGAGGAATCGTGATGAGCTGTGAGGCTACCTGAGCGCCGATGGCCGCATGCACCTGCACGTTTCCCATGATCCTTCACTCGTCTTGACAGCCTCGAATTACGTTGTCGTAATTCATGGTGGGATCTGACACGGAAGAGGTCACAGGTTCAAACCCTGTCGCGCCCACCACACCCCATCTGACCAGCGGAAACGCTGGTCATCTCCATGTCTAGGGCCGGTCCGGGAGGCTGTGTACCGGTTGGAGAACGCATAACCTGTTTAACCTTGCGAGTCATGGACGACCCCACCCCAAGCCCTCTGGTCCGCTCGTTCGAGCGGCATCTCCGCTCTGAGAACCGCTCCGAGCGCACCATCGGCACCTACCTGGTCGGTCTACGCCAGGCTGACGTGTCCGCCGTACCACGATCGAGGCGGCCACCCGCGCCGATCTGGAGGCCTTCATGGGTGACCTGCTCGCCCGCCGGGCACCAAGCACCGCGGCGACTTACTACAAGGTCCTCAAGCTGCTGTACGGCTGGCTGGCCGAGGAGGAGGAGATCCCGACCAACCCGACGGCGAGGATGAAGCCGCCGATCGTGCCTGACAAGCCCGTGCCGATCGTGCCCGAGGATGGGCTCAAGCGGTTGTTCAAGGCGTGCGCCGGCAACACCTTCGAGGCGCGCCGCGACACCGCGCTGCTCATGCTGCTGCTGGACACCGGCGCCCGCCGCGACGAGCTGGCCGGCCTCAAGCTCAGCGACGTCGACCTCGAGCTCGACGTCCTCCTGGTGCTCGGCAAGGGCCGCCGCGAGCGGACCCTGCCGTTCGGCCGCAAAGCCGGCGAGGCGCTTGACCGGTACCTGCGCGCCCGGGCTCGCCACAAGCACGTCGCCCTGCCGTGGCTCTGGCTGGGGACCAAGGGGCGCCTCACCGAGTGGGGCCTGGTGATGATGCTGCGCCGCCGCGGCGCCCAGGCCGACCTGCCGGGTCTGCACCCTCATCAGTTCCGCCATACCTTTGCCCACCAGTGGCTCGCTCAGGGCGGCGCAGAGACCGACCTGATGCGTATCGCCGGCTGGAAGTCCCGCGCCATGCTCCAGCGCTACGGCGCCTCCGCCGCCGACGCCCGCGCCCGCGAAGCTCATCGCCGGTTCTCGCCAGGTGACCGGCTCCAACCCTAACCGGGCGCGAGCAGTACAAGTCGCTAAGACAAGCACTCGCGAGCACCCTGGTCACCGCCGGTGCGGCTGTCGCGCGGCGACGCTACCCTTGCTTCGGCCGCGGGTCCCCCCACCTCGGCTACCATTCCGGAGGTGTGACGTGACCGACACCCAGCGTGCCAAGGCACTCGAACGGGAGGTGCTCAGGCGGCTGGACCCCAGGGGCCAGATGGCCCAGATGCTCGATGTCTTCGGCCCGTTGGTCGACTCCCGGATCGGCAGAGGCGTGCTCTGGCCCTTCCTCCGGCTCGCCAAGATCGACCTTGAGCAGCTCCGCGGGCCGATCACCCAAGCGCGCAAGCTCACGGCAGACATGGCCGAGGCGATCGCGCTGTTCACGCCCCTGGGGTGGGCGCCGTCGTCCAAGATGCCGGTCGAGGTCTTCAAAGATGCCCTCGCGGTCTACCAGCGCACCGGCTCGGTCGAGAAGGCCGAGGGCCGGCTGGTGGAGGGTTGGAACAGCCCGGAGGACTGGTTCCACTACCTGCTGATGCCCATCCGTGGGCTGGGCCTCGGCCATGTCGAGCTGCATGGGATGTTCCTGCGGCGAGCGATCTGGTGGAGAAGGCGGTCGGCCACGACGGAGCTTCCGAAGATCAAGGCAGCTTGCCGTAGCGGACTCGGGCAAGCAGCTCAATAGCGCGTCGGCGGGTGGCGAGGTCAGTTTCGACCTTGCCGAAGCACACATCGCATGCTCGGTCCAGAGCGTCGGTATCGCCGGCGGCAAGAGTCGCGAGATCGGCGGTGGCATGGTCGTCGTCGTATTCGTCGACGGCCAGTGTCATTGCGCGGGCGGCGAGTAGGTGGATGCGGTCCATGGCTGCAACGGTAGCGGGCGGGGCGGTCGCTCGTAAGCCAGGCTGGTGATCTGTGGATCGGTGCTACAGGGGCGGAGCGCTACCCGCCCTGTAGCGGAGTTCAGTACTGCAGCTCGATGATCTCCCAGTGGCCGTCGGCTCCATCGAGTCGCATCGCGATCGCCTCGACGCGTGACCCGCGGCTCACGACTGCGACCGCCTCGATGAGGCCTGGGGTGACTTCTTGAAGGCGGACTCGAAGCAAGCTGGTGGCAGACACCGGCGGACCTCCACGGCGCCGGACCCGTGTCTCTAGTGATGGCTACAGGGTCGGATGGCTGATGCGCTGGAGCTGTTCGATGGAGCGGAGACCGGCTTCGACCTCGCAGAGCGCGAGCGCGATCGCCGCCACCATGGAAGCAGGTCCCGGGAGGCTTCGACGTGCTGCGGCGCGCCGGTAGGCGCGCTGTTGAAGCTCGTGTTGTTCGAGGCGGGCGCGGATTGCGGGCTGGACCATGGGGACCTCCGGGCAGGTTGGGTTGCCTGTCGGCCCCTTTTAGTCAGTGACGGGGTCCCCGGGTCCGGAAAGACCGGCCAAAGGCCGTCGCGTCAGCGACGGGAGTACCGGACCGAGCGCAGCGAGGGAGGATCAGACCGCCTTGGAGGACCCGGTGTGGCACTACTCTGGGGAGACCGGCAGGCACACCACGGTGGGCGTATCCTCCCACGGCGAGTGGCTCAGCTCGCGCGCATGATCGGGCCGGACTGCCGCGTCCCTCTTCAGACGATCCTATCGGAGAAGGGCCAGGCGCTCGGGCAGCTCGTCGAGTGATTCGACGCGGAGGTGTGCCTGGGCGATGTCGGGGTGTGCCGCGTGGATGTAGCCCCACGGCCCCCGCTGCACGAACACGGCGATCATCCCAGCGGCAAGAGCGGGGCGGATATCGTTGTCCAACCGGTCGCCGACATACGCGATCTCGTCTGGCGCGCACTTGCACTCGGCAATGATCCGCTCGAAGAACTGAGGAGAGGGCTTCTCGACGCCCCATCCATCCGAGGTGCCGATGAAGTCGACAGGCAGCTCGAGGCCGCGTAGGAGGCGTTCAGCCCGTGCGGTCTGGTTCCCGGCCACCCCGACCAGGAAGCCGAGCTGCCTGAGTTTGTCCAGACATGGGCGGGCGTCGGGGTAGAGGTCACGCTCGTCGAAGTGTTCAGCGAAGCCGGCCTGCTCGCGGCGGAGCCGCTCGACCGCCAGGTCGAAGCCGGGTCGGAAGTGCTGGAAGGTCTGCCGATAGTCCTCGCCTCGGGCAATGACCGCGCCGAACATGGCCGAGAAGGTGTGACGTGGTACGCCCAGCCAGTCTGCCCAGGTGCCGTACTCGGTGGTCTCGTTGATCAGTGTCTCGCCGACGTCGAAGACGACGGCGCGCATGCGCGGCGCCTCGGGTTGTGCTGCCAAGCTGGGCGTCCTCCCGGTTCAGACGAGCGCCAAGCGCTCATCCAGCTCCTTCACCGACGCTCGATCCTGCCACGGTCGGACCAGTTCGCGGAACTGATGCAGCCGCTCCGCGCTGGTCGCGTACCCCGCCCTGGTGAGCGCAACGGTGGCTTCTCCGGCCAGCTCGCAAGCCTTGTCGACCTCGCCCTCGTGGACGAACGTGGTCGCAAGGTCGGACAGGAACACGGCGCGCTGCTTCACGGCGCCTCCATCGAGGGTCGCCAGCGCGTCGCTCAGGGTGGCGCGAGCTTCCTCCGGCCTTCTGGCTGTCAGGTAGGCGAAGCCCTTGAAGCCCTTGAGCCGGGTCGCGTCGTAGTGGCGCAGATCTCCGCCTCTACGGCGCCCAGCCAGGATGGCACAGCCGAGGGCGCACTGGTCGCCACCCACGACGTGCCTGCGTGGATGGACTACGTGCCCTTGGCCGCGTACTTCTCGGCTCCCTTGAGCAGGTCGACGGCGGCGCTCAGGCCGCCGCTCGCGGCCGGGACAAAGCTCATGTGGCCGAGCGTGGCGGCTGACAGGTGCGGGTCGCCTATTCCGCGGGAGGAGTCCGGCGCCATGCTGTAGTAGGCGCTGCGGCCATGGGGTCGCGGAGATCGAAGAAGGACAGCCGGGTGTTGGCAGCAGGCTCCAGAGCTGGTGGCGTGGCCTGGCGCACGAGCAGCAGCCCCGCGGTCACGATGGCGCTGGCCGGCATCTCGTAGAGCGAGGGGAATCCGGCGGCCGCTGCGAGAGTTGCACGAGCATCAGGGACCACCTGAAGTCCATCGTGCTGGGACGTCGCCTCCTCGTGCTTGGAGGAGGCCTCCACACTGCCCGCCTCCACCGACCTGACCGCCGATCCTCCGCTGCGTCTGAACGCCAGCTTGTTCGTCGTCCGGCTTGTGGGTGAACCGGCCGGAACCGAGCACGGACCTGCCGGAAAGGAGGTCATGACGCGATTTCGCGTCCTGTGCTCGTCGCGGCGCTCGGCCTGGTCGGCACGCTCGCCGTGGGCGCTCCCGCCGAGGGCGGGGCCGTCCGTTCTCGACCCTGCTCACCGGCGCGGCGGCGGGGCGGCTCGCGGGCAGCTCGGCACGTAGGACGCTAACCCCCTGGATCCGCATGGCCCGGTCCGAAGGCTCCATCAGCCAGAGCGGGTTCTGGTGGTGGTCGTCAGAAGGGCCGCGAGGAGGGAGAGATGTTGCCCGATGGCTGGCATGTGAGGTCCTGGCCCGTTGGCCGCCGCCTGAGGGTAATCGGCATGACCAGAGGCCCATAGGCCGCCTGCGCTCGCGAGCGAAGCACCGATGCTTGCCACCGGGAGCTGCGGTGTGACAGGCGGACGGCGACGGCTGTAAAGCCGATGACTCAGCTGGATCGGTGTGGCCTAGCGCTCAGGGGCTCGGGGGCGATCGATCGAACCCAGTGAACAGCGACGCACAAGGGAGGATCACGTGCGACCCAAACGGATCTCGGTGGTCGTTGCGGCTGCTGTTGCGGTCGTCGCATTTGTCCTATCAGCGACGCCCGCGGCGGCCCAGGGAGACACCATGGTCTCAGTGGGTAGCCCAGTAACGCCGTTTGCGCAGAACAAGCAGAATGAACCGTCGGTGGCGGTCGACGCGTCGAACCCTCAGGTGGTCGCCGCCGGCGCCAATGACGAGATCGATATCGAAGCCTGCAACGCCGGCGACCCGACCAGCTGCCCCTTCACCGCGGGGGTCGGCACCTCGGGGGTGTACTTCTCCTTCGACGGCGGCCAGAGCTGGACACAACCGACCTACACCGGCTGGTCCGCCCGGCACTGCCTTGGACCGGCGGCGTGCGTGCCCAGGGTCGGCCCGATCGGCACCCTCCCCAAGTACTTCGAGAGCGGGCTGGTGTCCGATGGCGACCCGTCGGTGTCGTTCGGGCCGCGGCTTGGGGGATCGGGCGATGCCGCTCCGGGGAGGTTCTCCTGGGCCAACGGGTCGCGCCTGTACTACGCCAACCTCACCTCGAACTTCAGCGCGGCCCACTCCGAGCAGACCTTCAAGGGGTTCGAGGCGATTGCCGTCTCCCGCACCGACAACCCCCGAGCCGCGGCGGCCGGGAACGCCGACGCCTGGATGGCCCCGGTGATCGCCTCCAAGCAGAATTCCGCGTTGTTCTCCGACCACGAGCAGGTCTGGGCCGACAATGCGGCCTCCAGCCCATTCTTCGGCAACGCGTATGTCTGCGTGGCGGCCTTCCGCAGCCAGGAACGCAGCCCCAACTCGCTTCCGGTGGCAATCGAGGTGGCACGCTCCGCCGACGGCGGTGACACCTGGACCTCGCGGCAACTGACCCAGGCCTCCAACAACATCACCGGTAACGGTCGCCAGGACTGCTGGCTGCGCACCGACGCCAACGGTGTGCTGTATGTGTTCTGGCAGGGGAGTATCAACTTCCAGAAGGCCATCTTCATGGCCCGGTCGTTTGACGGCGGCGCCACCTTCGAGCGCCCCCGGCCGATCTCGCTCTTCACCCCGAGCGGCCTGCGCGACCCGGTGAGCGGCGACATCGTCTTCGACGGGGTCGCCGGCAACCGCGACGGCACCTTCCCCACCGCCGACGTCGCCAACGGCGCGCCAACGGGGGCCGGCGCCACCAACGAGGTGGTGGTGACGTGGACCGACGGGCCGACCCACACCAACACCAGTCCCGGTCCCAACGAGCAGTTGGTGGTGGCCTCCTCGACCAATGGCGGCAACACCTTCAAGTTCACCAGGGACGCCGCCGCGACTACCGACCGGCCCGACTACCCCGCGATCGCGATCTCCCCGACCGGGCACGACGTCTGGGTCGGCTACAACGCGTTCCTGCAGCTATGGCAGACCACCACGGCCACTCCGAGGCGCGTGCAGGGGGTAGTGCGGCACGCCACGATCGGGGCTGGCGGCACACCGACCGGGTGGTCGGATGCTCACCGCGGGCCTGCCGGTGACGCCCGTGGTTCCAGCGCCAATGCCCTGAACGGAGAGTTCCTGGGCGACTACAACACCACGGCGGCGGCAGATGGCTTCGCCGTGGCCACCTTCGTCGACGTGCGCAACGCCGCCGACTGCCCGGCGGTGGATGCCTACCGCCAGTCGCTGGCTGACGGCAGCCCTATCGCCAAGCCCGCCCCCAACTCGGTCTGCCCTGCTACCTTCGGCAACTCCGACATCTTCGCCAGCCACGTCATCGGCTGAGCGACTCCTAGAACCACCACCCAGCACAATTCAAAGGAGGCTCGAGAGCAGGGGGGCTCGGCTGGCTCATCGCTATCGGTGACGGGCTGCTAGCCGGGTCGGCGCCGGCCCGCTCGGCCTGCCCTGGCGGGCTGGCGCAACAACCGCAGGCCCAACGCCGCAGGCACCCGCTCGAAGACGCGCGTCGACCGCGATCGGGCTGTGGCGCGACGGGGTCCGGGCCGACCTCGAGGCGTCGGGGACCGCGGTGGTCGTGGCCGGCGATGGCGGCGCGGCGATCGAGCGGGCCCGGATTGCCATGCCCGAGGTCGTGCTCATGGATTTGAACCCTGTTGACGGTCGCTGGCGCCGAGGCCATCCGGCGCATCGTCGAGGAGTCTCCGCACGTCAAGGTGCTCGTGCTCTCGGCCTCGCGCGAGGAGCCCGATGTGCTGGAAGCGGTCGAGGTGGGAGCGGCCGGGTACCTGCTCAAGAGTGCAACCCGGCGGAGCTGGCTGCCGCCGTGCCGCGGGTGCGGGCGGGCGCCGGTGTTCACACCCTTGCTCGCCGGGTTGGTGCTTGCCGAACGCGAGTCGACGGACAGACCGCGGGGGCGCCGGCCCGACAAGGAGCCCGGCGCCGCCGCCGTGCACCTGGCCCAGGTCGCCGAGGCTCACCAGGTCGTTCGGCACGCGGCTGGTCGGTGCAGCGGCTGCGACGCGGACCTGGCCGGCGCGCCCGTGATCGGGGTCCAGGTGCGGTAGGTGTTCGACCTGCCGACGCCGCGCCTGAGCGTGGCCGAACACCGGGGCCGAGCGCCGCCGCTGCGCCTGCGGGACTGCGACCGCCGGGCTCTTCCCCGAGCACGTGCGCGCCGCAGCGTGCTACGGGCCTTTGGGTGCGGGCGCGGGTGTGCTACCTGTGCGTGCACCAGCACCTGCCGGTCGAGCGGGCCGGGCAAGCTGCTTGGCGATGTGCTACCGGCGGCTGTCGGAACGCTCCCCGGACTTCCCCAGTAGCACGACAGCGGCAGCAGACGGGCAGCAACCACCCATCGGAGAGACCGAAAGAGGCGCGGGAGAACCGTGATGAACCATGGATCTGCTCGGGTGCCTACAGTAGCTTCCCACCTGCACGTTCCCCACGATCCTCACCTGTCTTAGCGACCTAGAATTACATCGGCGTAATTCCTCGTAGGATCTGACACGGAAGAGGTCACAGGTTCAAACCCTGTCGCGCCCACCAGGCAAGATGCCTCCCCGCAGTCCTTCCGTGAGCCTTGTTGTCAGCAGCCTGTCAGCAAGGCTCCCAGATGAGCCGGTCGAGCCGGGGAGCATCTGGGCTTCGAGAAAGAGCATGGCCAAGCCCACTGAGAGCAATGATGCAAGGGGAAGAGACACCAACTTGGCTCGCCACCGTCCTGCCCACGCCGCTCGACGTGAGTTGGCAGCAGGAAGGCGACGAGTGGCTTCACCATATGTGGGCTGCTCTGGGTGAGGGAGTCTCGGTCACCGGGCACTCCATGGGGAAGCAAGAAGCATTCCCCGAGTTTCCGTTCGCTCACCTTGTGCTCGTGCCCACCTCGCCCGAGTTACAGTCGCGGCTCCGCCTGGTACCTCTTCAGCGCGGCCTGGTCGCTGTCGTGACCGGTGTTGATGGTCCAGATATCGAAGCGACGCAAGTTGAGCCGTGGGTAACAGCCATAGAAGAAGCGAGCAGGCGTGTCGGTCAGCATCACCAGAGCTTTGATTGGGTTGCAGTAGTTGGGTCCCTCCCTGGCAGGGAGTTCTATCGCATCGCCTTGGCGTCGGAAACTCGTCTGGGATCACTCCAGCTCTCTCCGGCTAAGTACTACCTCACCGAATACCTGTCCAGCTCCACGCCTTCCTTGTCTGCTCGGGCTTCGTATTGGTCCTGGCCGATCATCGTGGAAGGCTCCTCCACCGGGTATAACTGGCCGGTAGCCGCGACTGCTGCGAGTCGGATGGTGCATCGTCTCGCAGCTCTGCTCTCACTCGAATGGGGAGGCTGCTGGATCATGAGGGAAGCGCCAGCGGAGCGTGGAGAAGGTCCGTGGCTGGAGACTCCTGAGCGGCCATGGTGGGTGAAGCCGCCCGAGACGCCCGAGGAAGATCAAGCGGATAGCTTCGAGCGGAAGGATATAGCCGAATGGTCAGACGAGGCTTGGAGCGTCCTGGACGCTGATCCGGCCATTGAAGATGCGCTGCTGGTTTATCACCAGGGCTTGGTATTGCAGCAGGAAGGCCATGTGTCCTTCGCAATGATTGCCTTTGTAGCCTCCATTGAGGCAATCGGAGCCAAGCTAGGGGAGCTTGAACGTTGCACCTGTTGCGCAGAATGCAGAGTGAAGATCGGGAGCAGTAAGAGATTCCAGAAGGCGCTTGCCCTCGTTATTGACGACGACAATCGGCGAAAGGCATTGGCGAACACGGTGTATGGCCGGCGTTCCACCACGGCGCATCCGGCTAACCTCGATTCCCGGTGCGGGAATTGAGTTGAGATGCCGGTCGGCCGAGCGTTGATGATGAGGCCCCACCCTCCGCTGCCTGGGGTTTCGTCCGCCCACCTGCGAGGGGTCCTCCACCCGGCGGCCGCGCTGGCATGCGATCGTCTTGCGCTGCCTCACGATGTCGGTCGAACGGTATCAGGTGTTCCAGCCGCGCGGAGTCGCGGGAACCCTTGCGGTACAACGAGGAGGGACTCGGTCGGGTGACCGTGGCACCGGAACCGCTTGTCGGATTGGCCCTGCTCCGTTCGCGTAGACCAGTTGAGGCGGCGGACGCTACGGGCGACGACGCCCCTGGTCACCAGGCGTTTGCTCTTTGTCGCCGGACGATCCTTCTCGGGCGGGCTCCCGGGAATCAAGGTGAGCGGGTCGGTGTGGGAATTGGTTCGCTGTCGAGCGCTGAATGCGCCAAGGATCGGCCACGAGCATGCCTGCTGTATGCCTACGCAGGCCTGAAGAACGCGGTCACGAACGCCTTGAGTTTGGCGAGGTCCTTGCCGTGCAGCTGCAACTCGATCGCACCGTCCAAGAGCAACAGCGCGACCGGTTGCCAGCCCGGCGCGGAAGAGACAGCGTAGGGCACCTCGATGCCGCCGCCGACGGTGAACGTCCGCACCCTTGCTCCTTCTCCGGCAAGGGCAGTGAGGTTCGATTCCGCGAAGCCCGGCGCGGCCGCGACCTTCGGGTCCCACGCAATGGCCACAGCAGTGATGTCGGCCACGCCGCCCTTCTGCGAGACACCGTTTTGGGTGACCACGCGCACGTCGAGGCCCTTGATCCCCGGTTTGCCTTCGGCCGTTTTCCTCGCCTCAGCTTTGAAGTCCGCAGGAACATCCTCGAACCGGTAGCCCGGTGGGTTGGTGAACACAAAGCGCCACACAGGGGCAAGGTCGCCTGTCTCCAGCCATTGGTGCACCTGTGCGACCTCGGTGGCCGGCTCAGGGCTCAAGGTCACCTTGACCTTGTCGCCGCCAATGATCACCGACTTCTGCGTGTACCCAGGAGCGCTCACACTCAGCGTGTCGCCTGGACCCACCCCCGAGATCTCGAAGCTGCCGTCGGGACGTGTCTTGGTCTGCTCGCTTGTCTTACCGCGCAGGGTGGCCTGCAGCCCCGCCTGAGTGAGCCCGCTCGTCACCTTCCCACTCACGAGAACGGGCGTGAGCTGTACCTCCAGCGGCCCCTCCGACAGCTGCAGGTTGGCGGGCTGGTAGTTGGTCGCCGTCACCTTCAGCATCGCCTGCTTGCTGACCTTCCCGAGGGTGAATCTGCCTTGCGCGTCGGTGCTTCCGCTCACCGTGGCCGTCTGCGGCGTGGTGGCCTCCAGCCGTGCCTGCGCCACCGGCTTGCCCGTGCGCTGGTCCACGACCCTGCCCTGCACCTGCTTGAAGGTCCCCGAATTCCCCGAGCTGCACGCAGCGCCCATCACCAACGCAGCCATCGCAACGACCAGGGCACGTTTGCGTCTTCGCATCGTCTCTTTCTTCAGCACGCGGACTTCAGCATGCGGACTTCAGCATCGCGGACCACCGGCCGGCAGGGCCACCCTCCTCATCACAGCGCCAGAACCGTCCAGGTCAGCCTCTGAGTTTGCGGTATGCCTCGGCGACCATGTCGGCGACGCGGGATGGAGGCGCGCCGGTCACGACCACCTGGAGATCAGGTCGGTCCAGGTAGCACACGGCGGCGACGACCTTTCCCGCAGGACTCTTGCGGTCAGCGCAGCGGATGTCCAGAGCATCACGCGGGAACCGCTTGAACGTGCCAGGGCTGCCGTCAATGCCCTCGGCCCAGAAGCTCGCGATCTGCCCTGGCGCTTGCACGGCGGCTCCAGGCCGGGCGGCAACCAGGATGGCGAATTGCCGGGGATCCGACGAGCTGTAGAAGCCCGTGACGGCCCGGCCGCCGGCGAATGCCGGCATGGGAAGGGCTCGTCAGATCGGGGGAAGCCGCCGAGCGTGTCCGGCGCGTGTAAGGACCGCCCGCCGGTCGCGCTGTTGCCGGCTGCGGTCGTGGATGGGCCAGCCGCCGCAGCTGGCCGCTCCGGCGCTCGGCCGCGGGAGCGCTTGGTGGCAGCGGGCGCGGCGAGGGCCACGCCGGCCAGCACCAGAATCCCCGCGGCGGCCACGAGCAGCCGCCTTCTCCTCGGGCGAGGCTGGGGCGGTGCACCGCCTGGGTTCGAGGCCTCACTCGTCGATTGGGAGTCCGCGTCGAGCGGCGCCCACGGTCGGCCCGGGTCGGCCACCGACCCGGGCGGCCTGGACTGCCGCGTCCGCGGCAGGCTGGGGGGCGGGGTGTCGGTCGGCGCCGGCTCAGTCACGGGCTCAATGGGCGCCAGCGTGCCGGAACAGGACGGGCACTGCGATGCGCCGACAGGGTAGGGCGCGCCGCAGCGCGAGCACAACCCGGCATCCACACTGCCTCTCCATCCTCTTGGCGTGCTCGACACGTCGTGACGATTCAAGACAGGAATGCAGCAGTTGTCCAGGCAGATCACCAGCAGTTCCGCGCCGGGCGTGGCTTGCTCCATCTCACTGATGGTCCAGACCTCCGACGGGACCGCCCAACGCGACCGACGACGCTCCCCACGTGAGCTTGACTGACACCGGCGCGCTGGAGCCACGCACCCCGCAGGGCCAATCCGACAAGCGGTTCCGGTCACCACGATCGACGGTTCATTCCACCTGATCGTCGAGTGCTGATCGAAAGCAAGCACGCAGCAGCGAGGCGAGCGATGAGCCTCACGCGGTTCGAGCCGGGGCCCCATTGCCATCGCCCTACAGACAGGTGGAAGCTGCACGCTGAACCGCGTCGCGACGGGAGGCAGCATGCCGGAAGAGTTCGAGGGGGATCTTGCGGGAGCGGTGTTCTGGGGCGCCGATCTCAGCGGCGCCCGCTTCCGCGACGTCAACCTCACCGACGCGAAGATCAGCCACTCCTGGCTCGTCAACGTCGACATCGACGCGCTGATCGACAAGGTCGTCATCAACGGCGTCGACGTCACGGCATACGTGAACGAGCGCGACCCGTGGTACCCGCTTCGCGCGATGCTCCGTCCTTCCGACCCGGAGGGCATGCGCGCGGCGTGGGCGGCACTCGAAGACGAGTGGGCGAAGACGATCACTCGGGCGCAAGCTCTCCCCGAAGACGAACTGCACGAGTCGGTCAACGGCGAGTGGTCTTTCGTCCAGACGCTGCGACATCTGGTCTTCGCCATGGACAAGTGGTTCACGGCGCCGATCCTCGGCGGAAGCTTCCACCCGATCGGGTTGCCGAACAGCGGCTCCGT
>WNFX01001852.1_pt1 | contig 25711 bp, 24 predicted proteins | sample 5400111 | NCBI WGS metagenome assembly WNFX01 (sample SAMN13153363, study PRJNA577476) | soil metagenome | isolation source: 40 cm soil or saprolite under grassland replicate 1 | place: USA:California | collected 2016-06-15
GCATTGAGCGCTTCTTGGGGTTGGCGGCTGAGACCAATGTCCGCATTGCGTATCCCTCGACGGCCGCGCAATATTTCCACTTGTTACGTCGGCAGGCATTACTTTTGAAGACTGATCCGTTGCCTCTGATTATCTTTACCCCAAAGGGATTGCTGCGCCATCCGCTGACAGCCTCCTCCCCATCAGAGTTTACCTCAGGCAGTTGGCAGCGGGTAATTGATGATCAGAATCTACCAGGCAAAAAAACCGACGTTAAGAACCTGACCTTATGTAGTGGACGGATTTATATTGATCTCGTCACCAGCGATTTGCGCAAAGAAAACCCTGATGATGCCATTATTCGGGTCGAGCAGCTTTATCCATTCCCTAAAAAAGAGTTGGAGGAAATACTGACTAAGTATCCAAATCTTGAGCGACTGATCTGGGTGCAAGAAGAGCCATTAAATATGGGTGCTTGGAATTATTTACGTCCGCACTTGCGTCAATTGGCAGAGGATCGTCTAACTCTGCATTATGTGGGCAGACCCGAAAGTTCGAGTCCAGCCGAGGGCTCTACAACGTTATATCGGATCAATCAGCAATCATTGATCGAACAAGCGTTTGATTTTGAGAAACAGGCACAGACGACCAGTGTAGTGAAAGAGCGAGGTTAATATGACGATAGAAATAACCGTCCCGGAATTAGGAGAATCAGTACTCGAAGCAACGGTCTCTCACTGGCTCAAGAAAGAAGGTGATTTCGTCAATGTGGGCGATGTCCTGGTCGAGTTGGAAACGGATAAAGTGAACCTCGAGGTGGGTGCAAAAAACGCCGGAATTTTGCAAAAGATTGAAGCACCGGATGGCACGGATGTCAAAGTAGGTGAAGTCTTGGGCCGGATTGATGACAAAGCAGGCGAACAGAAAGGGGACCAGCCGCAAGAGGCAGTACAGAAAGCAGAAGAGCAGAAAGCGGAGAGGCAGGCGGCAAACCAGCCGAAGGTGGAGCAGAAGCCCGAGCCTGTAAGAGCTGAGACCAAGCAAGCTGAATCGCAACTCGAACGAGAGGAAGCGCCGTCACGAAATGATGGTCAACAAATGGAACGCCAGGCTGTGCCACAAATCAGTCCCGTCGCCGCGCGTTTGGCACGCGATCGAAACGTGGATGTCAGTAAAATCGCGGGTACTGGGAACGAAGGTCGTGTGACCAAAGCAGATGTGGAGATGTACCTTCAAAGGCAAGAAAAAGCAACGGAAAGTGAGAAATTATTACCGACTGAGAGGGAACGCCAAGTGCAACCCGCACCATCTATAAGTGTGACACCTTCTGATCGCAAAGAAGAACGGACGCGCATGTCACGCAGACGTCGCACCATCGCTCAACGTTTGTTGGAGGCATCCCAAACTACGGCAATGCTGACGACGTTCAATGAAATTGACATGAGCGCGGTGATGGACATACGAAAGAGACACAATGAAGAATTTCAAAAGCGTTATGGAATCAAGTTGGGATTCATGTCATTTTTTGTCAAAGCCTCGATCAGCGCGTTGAAGACTTTTCCGCAAGTCAATGCAGAGATTGATGGCGAAGAAATTGTGTTCAAACATTATTACGATATCGGTATGGCAGTTGGCTCTTCGGAGGGATTGGTCGTTCCTGTGATTCGCGATGCTGACCATCTTTCCTTTGCTGAAATTGAACAGCGCATCAAAGACTTGGTTGCGAAAACTGATCAAGGCAAATTATCCATCGAGGATTTAAGAGGTGGAACATTCACCATCACCAATGGTGGCGTATTTGGTTCACTGCTTAGCACACCGATTCTAAATCCCCCAGAAGTTGGCATTTTAGGTTTACACAAAATCGAAGAACGACCTATCGCGCTCAATGGACAGGTCGTCATCCGACCAATGATGTACGTGGCGCTGAGTTACGATCACCGCATTGTGGATGGGCGTGAGGCCGTTCAATTCCTAGTTCACATCAAGCAAGTGATCGAAGACCCCGCCTGGATGTTAGTAGGGGGATAAAGCTGTAAATCAGTCGCGTCGAGCGGAGGTTTTCGTGTTCTTCGAAAGCCGTAGTCGAGACGTGTTTTTGCTCGACCCAACGCTTCGACTGCGCCTGCGGCTCCGCTCAGCGCGAAGATTAGTATTATTTTCTAAACTTGTTCAATTGGAGCTTTGTCGCGAGTCCAATTCGTCAGTCCGCCAGCCAGGACAACTTCAATCATACGTGGGAATAAGTTATGACTCACTGTAAAAGTAATATTTTTTTTCGGAATACTTAATACTAATGTGCGGTCATTTACACTCTCAGCCAACTGCTCGCGGACATTTTCCATCAGAATCACATCATTGAGTTCCAAGCGATCATATAAAGATGGATCGTTAAATATGAGTGGCAGGATGCCGAAATTAACGAGGTTCATGCGATGGATGCGAGCGAAACTTTTTGCAATCACCATGCGCAAACCCAAATAGCGTGGAGCCAGCGCCGCATGTTCACGGCTAGACCCTTGACCATAATTTTCACCGCCAATGATGGCATGAGGCCCTGGCGGTCTACGCTCTAAGGCGCGCTTGTGATACGTTGGATCAACAATTTCAAAAACGAATTCGCTGATCTTGGGAATATTACTGCGATAAGGCAGCACGCGTGCACCCGCGGGCATAATTTCATCCGTAGAAATATTGTCACCTACCTTCAATAGAATCGGCATTTCTAGATGATCCGGGAGCAAATCCAATGGCGGCAGGGTCTGAATATTAGGACCTTTCACCAATTCAACCTTTGCAGCCTCATCACTAGAGAGCGGCGGAATTAGCATTTCAACATTCAAAACATGCTTTTTCGGAAATTTCACTTTTGGATAAGCGATTCCTAATTGACGCGGATCGGTGATCACACCGGTTAGCGCAGAGGCGGTCGCGGTTTCAGGGCTGCACAAATAAACATGATCCTCTTTCGTCCCTGAACGACCGGGGAAATTACGCGGCACTGTCCGCAAGCTGACCTTTCCGCTAGCAGGCGCCTGCCCCATACCAATGCAACCATTGCAGCCGGCCTGATGCAATCGAGCACCCGCATGGATAAGATGAGTCATTTCCCCTTCCTCAATTAATTCCTCGAGTAATTGGCGAGAGGTTGGATTGATATCGAATGAGACATTGTTGGCGGCCCGCCGATCCTTTACCATCTGCGCGGCAATTGCAAAATCGCGATAACCGGGATTAGCCGAGGAGCCAATGTAAGCTTGATAAATTTCCATCCCCGCCACTTCACGAACGGGGACGACGGCATCCGGGCTGCTAGGCTTTGCAATCAACGGTTCAAGCGTGGAGAGATCGATTTCATCATAACGATCGTATTCAGCGTCTGGATCAGGGACCAGCTCGATCCAATCCTCAGACCGATCCTGCTCCTTTAAAAATTCACGTACGGCCTTATCTGAGGGGAAAACCGTAGAGGTCGCGCCAAGCTCTGCTCCCATATTGGCGATCACGTGGCGATCCATCGCGGTTAGTTCTTCTAAGCCTGAACCATAATATTCAATAATATGACCTACTCCGCCTTTTACCGTATGACGACGCAACATTTCTAAAATAACGTCTTTTGCACTAACCCATTCTGGTAGTTTGCCGCTGAGCTTTACTCCCCAGATCTTTGGCATTGTGAGATAGAAAGGATGTCCGGCGATTGCCATGGCAACATCCAAGCCACCAGCACCAATCGCCAGCATTCCAAGAGAACCTGCGGCTGGTGTGTGACTGTCGGAGCCAAGCAATGTTTTGCCCGGTCTACCAAAGCGCTGCATGTGGACAGGATGGCTGACGCCATTCCCTGGGCGACTGAACCAGAGGCCGAAACGCTGACAGGCACTTTGCAAAAAAAGGTGATCGTCTGCATTCTTAAAATCGGTCTGGATCAAATTATGGTCCACATATTGAACCGAGACTTCCGTCCTGGCACGCTTTAACCCTATCGCTTCCAATTCCAGCATCACCAAAGTCCCAGTTGCATCCTGAGTCAACGTCTGGTCAATGTGAATGCCGATCATTTCCCCAGACTTCATCTCTCCCTCTAGGAGATGATTTTTGATTAGTTTTTGAGAAACATTGAAAGCCATAAATTTATCGCTTCTCTCTTAGAACCCGCTCCCTACACTGCGCGAAGCGTCGGTGCAGGGAGCATTTTTACATTACCAGTTATCTATGCGGTACTTTTTCGATCAACGCACTCGTGATCTCGATATTCAATCCATCCCGTAAAAGGTTCGAAACCGGGCACCCCTTATCTGCTTCGATGACAAGTTTTTTGAACGTAGCTTCATCGATGTTCGGTACCTCACACCGCACATGAAGCCGCATATTGGTAATCTCAAAGCCTCCATTCTTCGATGCCACCGTACAGGTCGCGGTCGTCTCAGTTTGCACGGGAGTAAAACCATTTTTTCCTAATGTACTCGCAAGAGCCATGCTGAAACAGGCGGCATGAGCTGCCGCGATCAATTCTTCCGGGTTCGAGCCTTCTTTATCTCCAAAGCGGGTTTGGAAACTATAAGGCAGTTCAAAGAGCGTTCTGCTCTCGGTACTGATTAATCAATGAACCTCACCTGCATAGGTGCACACCTGCCCTCCCACTCAGCTATGCTTCGCAATGGCGGGCGGTGCCAGGGAGTGTCGGGACGTTTTAAGTAAAGATTAAGTCGCAATCAACGCCACTTTTTTCTCAGTGATCGTTTTGATCAGCGAGTCATAAGGTTTCGCGAAATTCTCTACGCCTTCATCGAGCAATTCATCGGTCACATCGGAGAGATTGATACCTAACTCTGGTAAGCTATTTAGCTGGGCACGTGCTTCATCGAGATTGCTTTCCAATGTCAATGCGACAGTGCCGTGATCCATGAATTCCTCCAGCGTTTTGGGTGGAACAGTATTCACGGTATTGGGTCCAATGAGATTATCCACATACATCACATCTGGATATTTTGGATTCTTTGTGCCGGTACTTCCATAAAGCACACGTTGCACCCGTGCGCCTTTTTCCGCTAATCTTTGCCAACGCTCGCCTTGAAAATATTCTTTATAGTGTTGATATACCATTTTCGCATTCGCGATCCCGATGGTGCCTTTGAGAGAGTCAGCTTTGGGAGTTACGAATGCGTCCAGCATCTTGTCCACTTTGCTATCCAACCGGCTGACGAAGATTGACGCGACGGAAGCAATCTGTTTGAGAGCATAGTCTTTTGTCGCGCGGTTCTCCATGGCAGCAAGATAGGCTTCCGCGATCTGGTCGTACTGTGACAGCGAGAACATTAAGGTCACATTGATATTGATGCCTTCTTCGATCAATTCCTGAAACGCCAATACACCCTCTGCTGTCGCTGGGACTTTGATCATCACATTCGGCCGATCCACTCGCGCAAACAACCGGATCGCCTCATTGACCGTGCCTTGCCTATCGTGCGCGAGATGTGGGTTCACCTCCAAACTGAAAAATCCATCGTCCCCATTGGTCTCGTCAAAGACCGGGCGCAGAACATCGGCTGCCATCCGGGCATCTTCAACGGTCAACTCTTCATAGATCTCCTCGGCCGATTTTCCTTGTAAAGCTAGGTTGTGAATCTGTTCATCATACTCATTGCTCTCAGCAATCGCCTTCTCAAAAAGAGAGGGGTTAGAGGTCACTCCACGCAGTCCTTTGGTTACATAAGTTTGCAATCCGCCGGAAGTGATCAAAGAACGCTGGATGTAATCCAGCCAAACGGATTGCCCCACATCAGCAAGGGTATGTAATTTCGTATGGGTCATAACAGGGTCTCCCTATGGGTAATTTTCAAAATATTACCTAGCTAACATAGCACATAAAATTTCAGCCGAATATGCATCGGTATATATTATGGAGGTACAAATTTGGATATATCTGAGAAATACATCTTGGAGGGTATAATTTTCGTCTATGAGTGATGGACTTGAGCGACCTGAACGCCCTATCAATTTGCTGCTCGTCAACGAGAGTGGATTGATTGGAAATGTGATCAGCGCGGCTCTCGAAGATGAACCTGATATCAAGGTAGTTGCAAGCGTTACGAACATAGACGAGGCGTTGAAGGTTGTCCAAGAAAAAAATATTGATGTGGCGCTGGTCAGCACGCGTCTGCCAGATCAGGGAGCACTTAAACTCACAAGCGCTATTACCAAGCTAGCACCTTCCACAAAAGTGCTGGCACTAGGATTAACTGAAGAGAAAAAGCGTGTATTACGCTATGTGGAAGCTGGGGCAACTGGCTACGTGTTGAAGGATCATTCTCTAGAAGATCTCATTGAAACCGTGCGCGCCGCCCAAGATGGCAAAGTCTTTGTCTCCCCGGAAATTGCGGCTGCCCTTATGGAGCGGCTTTCAAATCTGGCGCATATGTTCTCTGACATTGAGAACAATGTGACCGATACAACGAATTTAACTTCACGTGAGCTTGAAGTATTGGAGTTGATCGGAAAAGGCTTCACAAATCAGCAGATCGCCGAAAATCTAGTGATCGAAATTGGTACGGTAAAAAATCATGTTCATAGCATCCTTGAGAAACTGAATGTTAGAACGCGCGATGAGGCTGCAGCGTATTTAGCTTTCATTAAAAGATAAAGGATTATTGCAAGTACGTCTGCCCGAACTTCCCTAACTTGGGAAGTTTTAATTTTAATAGGTGATGTTGTGCATCGTCCCGAAGGTTTGCGCGAAGCGGCTCAGCAATTTATTCTACAGAAACCTCACCTGCACTCCCTGGCGTATGGTGCCAGGGAATGTCGGGACGTTTTGCGTAAAGCCGGTTAAGAATATATCCTCATTTATATCCTTTCCCTGTGACTTTATCTATGGAGTTTTCCCCACTCGGATGCTACCCTTGCAAAACAAAACAATCAAAATTACACACAAGAAGAGAGTTGATTATTTATATGTCCACAAAACGTGTCATTCTGGCAAACGGGTCCCGTCTATTACGGGAAATGCTCCATCGCGTGATTAATAAGGCAGACAATCTCGAGGTTGTACAGGAAGTTGCTCATCCTGAAGAATTGCCCCTTGCCATTGAAAGATTTGATCCAGAGTGGGTGATTATATCTTTATCTGATAACAACAGTTCACACGGTTGGATAAACGACCATATGGCAGATTATCCGTCCGTACGATTTATTTTCCTATCCCCTGACAATAGCAGTGTCAAAATGAAATGGCAATCTTCGTATGAGGAGGATCTGACCAATTTATCACTAAAAGATTTTATCCATGTCCTTGAAAAGGATTTGCAACATACCTAATCAATTGAGGCGAATGTGTGAAAGATCATGTCTCTCAAAGAGTTCTATCAAAACATCAATCATCTGAGTGAGGACCGTTTTGCAATTTTAAGAAACGCACTCAGAACGTTTACCGAAAAACAAGCGGCTCAAGCATCCGCTAGTTTAGCCTATTACACACTTTTTTCGATCTTTCCACTCCTCCTTGTTTTTATCGCCACAGGAAGCTACTTTCTCGATAGCAAGCAAGTTTACAACACTGTCACACAATCTGTGCAACAAGCCTTTCCAATCTCAAAACAGATCATCAACGAAAATTTGCGTCAAATATTGGAAGCACGTGGAACAGCTGGGATACTTAGTCTCTTAACATTACTATGGTCTGCCTCTGGAATGTTTACCAGCCTAGCATATAACATTAATCTGGCATGGCCGCGTGCGTCTCGCCGTAATTTTTTACAAAATCGTTTAATCGGTTTATGGATGATCTTGGGAGTGATTGGATTGATCATTCTCTCCCTCACCCTGAGTTGGATCACCAATCGGCTCCCCTTTATGGATATTGCCCACGCCTCCCCCTCTGACGTGGTGCTGCTGAGAGTGATCTCAGCCTTTAGTTCCTGGCTGATGATTTTTTTAGTCTTTCTTACGTTGTATCATTGGATTCCGACCCTGCGTGTTAAATGGAGCGCGACGTTCTGGGGAGCACTCATTGCTTCGCTCACATGGAAGGCTGTCACAGCAGGTTTTACCTTATATATCAATAGCAACTTTGGGCGCTATCAATTGATTTATGGATCATTAGGAGCGATGGTCGCGTTTTTGTTCTTAATCTATATCATTTCACTCATCACATTGTTTGGTGCGCATCTGAGCGCAGCCATTGATGGCTGGGAAAGTGACAGAGTCAATGCGTTAGCTACCTAGATTAGATAGTGGAAAGGAGTAATGCAGATGGATATTTTGAATCCAACTGACTTGAAATCCTTGATCGCACAACAAGGGAAATGGTGTGTCTCTTTGTACATACCAACTCACAGAGTTGGACGGGAACAACAACAGGATCCCATCCGGCTTAAAAATTTATTGGCTGAAGCGGAGGCAAAACTATTAGCAAATGGCCTCCGCAGACCCGAGGTCCAGAAGTTAATGCGCCCAGCCGAGGAGCTTTTGTGGAATGATGATTTCTGGCGACATCAAAGTGACGGGCTGGTGATCTTTCTATCTAGTGGTTTTTCTGTGATATACCGTCTGCCAACTGAATTTGAAGAACTCCTGATCGTTGCGAATAATTTTCACATCAAGCCGCTAATTCCCTTGCTTGGTAGAGCCGGAAAGTTTTACATCCTGGCGATCAGTCTGAACAATGTCCGGTTGTTCGAGGCAACTCCGGATACCATTAATGAGATCAAGCTCAATTTCGCAACTAGCATGGATAAAGCACTGTGGATGGATGAGCCTGAAAGATATCTGAATTTGCATTCAGGTTCCGTCAGCACGAGTAAAGCAAAAGGTGGAGTAGCAGCCTACTACGGGCAAGGCATTGGTGAGGAAGAGAAAACCAATATTTTGCGTTTTTTTCATTTGGTCAATCAAGGCTTGAGTGCTTTGATCGAAGATAAAACCCCTCCAATGGTTTTGGCGGGAGTAGATTATCTTCTCCCCATTTATCGCGAAGCCAGTACATACCAAAATTTGTTGAAAGATAGCATTGTAGGAAATCCAGACCGGGAAAACTTGAAAGAACTACACGAAGAGGCCTGGAAAATTGTCAAACCAATATTTGAAGAAAGCGAGAAAAAAGCTTTTGAGAAATTCGAGCAATTGAACGGACAGCAAAGCCCTCTCGCCACAAATGATTTGACGAAGGCTGTCAAAGCCGCCAAATTTGGACAGGTGGAAACTCTGTTTGTTCCATTAGGCGAACAGATATGGGGCAGATATGACGCTGACAACAATAAAGTCATCTTGGAAACACAGCCCGGCCCGAAAAATGAAGACCTTCTCGATTTTGCTGCCGCGGAAACCATCCTAAACTCAGGACAAGTTTTTGCTGTTCCTCGTGAACAACTTCCAACTGATGGCGATTTGGCTGCCACTTTGCGTTATCCTGTTGAACCACCATAGATATTTTCTGTAACGCAAGATTGTATCTTACGCTACGTTAATAAAACTTGTATCTAAATTTGTATCTTTTTAGGACTTGATGATATATGGTTTTTCTAAGTTCTACGTGCTATGGTTGTATTAATAAGTAAGGACCAAAGATGGGGAAGCATGATTTTCCCATCCGATGAAAGGTTCAAAGGAAGCATATTATGAACGGATTCCGTTTGGGAAAGTTTTTTGGTGTCAACGTTAACATCGACTGGAGTTGGTTGTTTATCTTTATCCTCGTAAGTTGGAGCCTGGCTTCCACATTTGGGCAGGCTCATCCGGAATGGACGACTTTCACTCGATTAGGGTTGGCGCTGGTCGCGGCATTGCTGTTCTTTTTATCGGTATTGGCACATGAATTGGCTCACTCTCTGGTAGCCAATTCTCGTAAACTACCGGTTCGCAGTATCACATTGTTCCTATTCGGCGGCGTATCCAATATTCAAAAGGAACCAACTACACCGTGGAATGAGTTTATTATTACGATTGTTGGTCCTTTGACCAGTTTTATCTTAGGCGGTTTGTTCATATTTCTGGCAACTGGAACTGCTATTCTCAATCATGTGCCTTTGACAAACCCATTTGGGATGCTATCCAGGCTTGGGCCACTTGGCACAATCTTTATCTGGTTAGGCTCAGTAAATATCCTATTAGGTTTCTTCAACCTTATCCCGGGCTTCCCACTGGATGGTGGAAGAGTCCTGCGCTCTATTTTGTGGGGACTCACGAATAATCTGGTCAAGGCAACGCGCTGGGCATCTTGGGTAGGACAGTTTATAGCGTGGCTACTGATCCTCTCAGGTATATCTATGATCTTTGGGACTAGAATCCCTTTCTTGGGCACCGGAGTATTTAACGGAATGTGGATCATCTTCATGGGCTGGTTCCTGCAAAATGCTGCGGCCCAAAGTTATCGTAGAATTCTCGTCCAGGATATATTAGAAGATGTGCCGGTGAAACGCATGATGCTTACAGATGTGCCCGCCGTCCCTGCGAATATGACGACTGAATCCCTGGTGAACGATCATATTGTAGGCTCAGACAACCCGGCCTTTATTGTTTCTGAGGGCGAGGAACCAGTTGGTTTGGTAACAGTTGATGACGTTCGTAAACTCTCACCGGAGACGCGTCATAACACACTCGTTCGAGAGATCATGACTCCTTCGAAAAAATTAGAAGTCGTTACCCCTGAACAAAACGTGTCGGACGCATTCAACCGATTACAAAATCAAGATATTCCCCAATTACTTGTCATGCACGGAAACAAGATTGTCGGCTTATTGCGCCGAAAGGATATTGTCCGCTGGCTGGAATTGCAATCACACGCAGGATAAGTATAATAATCTAAAATCTACGAGAAGGTGTAAAAGCCTTGCGAAGGTTGGTAAAGCTGTCAATGTCCTTTTAGACACCTTCGCAAGGTTCGTCATGTAAGAGAAACGGCCCTTTATATAACCCAGAAAGGAAATGACAAATGAACGCAACCTATGACTTACGAACTCAAGTACAGTCTGCACTGATGCAGGACAGCCTCATGAAGGATTATGGCATCGAAGTCTTAGATAGCAACGGGATCATTACATTAAGAGGCACCGTTCCAACTCGGGACGCCAGAGAAAGAGCCGAAGAAATTGTACGTACAGTGGAGGGCGTGACCAGCGTGATCAACGAACTGGATGTTGTGTAATACCAATCACAAATGAGCAAACCACAAATACAAAGGCCCCGCCCAGAGTATGGCTTTTGGAGCGGGGCATTGTTTGGAACGGTAACAGGCATGGCGTCGTTGCTTACGTTCCAATATCTTTTTGGAATCCTGCGCCGCCCGCGTTTGATATCGAAAGCGATCCTTCTGGGTGAGGAAGAGTTCACAAACGAGGAAGCTTTGGCGATCTTCATCGCGACTGAGAGCCTGCGTTCTGGCATTCAGACCCGTCATTTGACAAATCATGTGAACAAGGAAATCCTCCATGCAGGCTATCGTAACTTCTCTGAAAGCTGGGCACGGGATTTTGGATTCGCTACCTACGGATTGCTCGCATTAAAACAGTATAATCCCGTCAAAGAAACCTTGGAAGCATTCTTTTGGCATCAAACACCCGATGGACAGTTGCCGGTTAAATTGCATTCAGTGCATGTTGTGACGCGTTTCCTGCATTCCTTCTTTGGGCGTGAACAGCCAACTGAAACGCTGCTCAGACCAAAATATTTGAGTGGACATGGCGCTCCATCCTTGGATGGACAAGCGCTGCTGGTGAATACTGCGCTGGCTTACGCCCAAGCAACAGGAAATAGTACCTTCCTGGAAAACCACTGGTCCAAATTAAGATTGGCAATGAACTGGCTGGAAAACTATCGCAAGGGCCCGGATGAAGATCCCCTCCTCCATCAAGGCGCTTTTGCCGATTGGGCAGATTCGATCGCGCGGCGTGGGCGTGTTCTTTACACGAATGTGGTGTATTGGAAAGCCTTGTCAGAGATGGCGATTGCGGCGACACAACTTAATTTCCAGCAGGAAGCGATCCATTATTTCGTGCAGGCAGAGAATGTACTGCGCGCGATTAACAGACATTTTTGGCGCGAGGATCTTGGTTATTTTATTACCAGCGACGAACTGACCCAGTTAAGCAGTGATGGAAATTTGCTGGCGATTGCCTGGGGGTTGGCAAAACCCGAACAAGCGGAAAGCATCCTCAAAATTATGGAAGAGGCGAGGATGGCTGAACCTGTCCCAACCCGGGTCACCTATCCATCCTACCCAAGACAGTTGATTGCTTTGGAAAATCTCCTTGGAGGAATGGCAAGCTATCACACGAATGCATCCTGGCTTTGGATCGGGGCTTGGCATGTCATTGCTTTAGTGAGAACCGGTCAGCTTGAAGAAGCGCAGAAACTCGTTTCACGTATTGTGCAGGTTGTTGTGCATGACCGACAAATCAATGAAGTCCATGCGCCGAACGGGCAACCCCTTTCGAGCATGTGGTATACGCCAGAAGCACCCCTGACCTGGAATGCCGGCATGATTATTTATGCCTGTCATATCTTCGAGAGTAAGCGACAGGAAGAACAAAAGATTCTATCTTTATTCCACAAAACCATGGAGTAAACCTTTGCACATCGCATTTTTTACCAATTCTTATCATCCGGTCGTGAACGGTGTTGTGCGCTCGGTGGCCTCGTTTCGTGAGGTGCTGATGAAACAAGGTCATAATGTGTTTGTCTTTGCACAAGCAGATAGCAGCTACCAAGATAACGAACCGTTCATTTTCCGATATCCTAGCTTGCCCTTACCGCTGCCGGGAGATATCGCGGCGGCCATCCCGGTTTCTCCTTTTGTGGATCAATTGCTCCCCGCGCTCAAGCTGGATGTGATTCATGCGCATCATCCGATCCTGCTCGGTCAGACGGCGGCGCGTAAAGCCGCCGAATTGGGTCTGCCACTCGTTTTCACCTTTCACACAAAGTATTGGGAATATACCCATTACGTTCCTTTTCCCCAAGAAGCGATTCAGGAATTCTTGAAGAGTGCAATCCATAGATGGCTGAGAGACTTCATGCAGAAGTGTCAGCATATCATTATCCCTTCAGAGAGCATGAGGGATATTTTGGTTAAAGATTATGGTTTGGAAGAACGTTATACGGTGATCCCCACCGGTACAGACGTCGAGCCATTTCTAGAGGCCGATGGAAAAGCCCTGCGCAAAGAGAAGGGCTGGGAAAATGAAACAGTCCTTATTTCAGTGGGGCGGCTGGCTGCTGAAAAGAACTGGGAGACTTTGCTTCGCGCATTCGCAAAGGTGTACACTCAGCATCCTGACCTACGGCTGGTGTTGATTGGCGATGGGCCCGCCAAAGAGAGTTTAGAACTTCTCGCTTCTGAGTTGGGAATTATGGAGCGAGTCACATTTACGGGCACTTTACCTTTTGAAGAAATCCCACGCTATATGAAAGCCGCCAACGCTTTTGGTTTTGCCTCGGTCACCGAGACTCAGGGACTTGTAACCATTGAAGCGATGGCAGCCGGGCTGCCGATCGTGGCAGTGGATGGCAGCGGGACGCGTGACATTGTCGAGCACGGCAAGCAGGGTTTCTTGGTTAAGAATGATGCAGATGCATTAGCAAAGGGAATCAATAAACTTTTATCTGACCCACAACGGATGAAACGCTTTAGCAATCATGCATTAAAAAAGGCGAGGACCTTTGATGTCGATGATTTGGGGAAACAAATCATCAGTGTGTATGAACAAGCCATTGAGGATAAGAAAGAAAATCGAACTGTTACACTAAAAGCGGAAACCACTCCAGAACAGGAAGTAGTTCCCGCTTCTCAAGTATGAGGCTTTATATGCTGGAGTCGTTGGAATTCCAAAGTCAGGAGACTTTGGACTCCTTTAGCTAGGTTGGTAATCTGGGAGGTGTTCAAACACATTTGCCTCCACAGATAAGTAAATCTTATCATCATCCACTTCTGTGGCCCAAAAAGCGGGGACCAGTTTATGCTCTTTGAGCAAAAAACCTTTTCCAACCACAAAGTGGGTCATATGGTTGGTTTCAGAATTGACAATGACTTGTTCCACGTTCCCAATATGTTTATCATCCGAGCTGATCACCTGTGCGCCCTCTGAAATGGCAACCCGTCCCTCAGGAATGCTTGTTTCTGTGCGAAGAACGTGATCGGACATCCCTCTCACGCCCGGCAGAAAAGCACTCGGCGGAAGCTGATAGTTGACCGGTGGATACCAATAGTATGTTTCTACGTTTTCATAAGGAGAAGTTACTTGGTCGATAGGAACATATTGAGTGGTCTCGTAGTCGGGAAAATCATCCACGCCTTGATTATGCTCTCGTAGCATAATACGATCTTCATTTTCATTATCGACCAGACCCATAGGAATGACTTTCTCATTTTCAAATAGCCCTCTTTCAACAACCAGATCAGTCACATCGCGGGTCTGTGCGTCAATAACAACGCGATTGAGCTTTCCAATCTTTTCGCCTACTGCAGTGAATACTTCAGCACCTTTTTCTAAACGCATGATGCACCTCCTGCATCACTGCCTCACAAATCACTGTGGAGCAGTAAAACATTTCTTTTATAGACCTTAGTCCTCCGGGACGGTCTCTTCAGCTTTTTCTGCAAGTTCGATCAAATCGCCCTTCTTGAAGAGCATATTCCTCACGCTGGCGTATTGCGCCAAACCGACGTGCGCCGTAATAAAAATTCAAGATCCATTCCGAAATGAATAAATTCTTCATGGGTTCATGATACTGATCGAAGCCCATATCATCTCCTTATGAATTCACAGCTCCTCATCATCTTCTTCGATTTCACCATCAATGACTTCTTCTTCATCTTCCTCTTCGTCTAATTCATCCACGACTTCAAGTTCAAGATCTTCAACTTCATCTTCCAGGTCTTCCAACTCTTCGCCTTCTAGCTCTTCTAACGATTCCAAATCTTCTTCCTCCAGATCGTCTGCAGAAGCAGGGTTTAACTCCCAACGATTGCGATCACGGTCAAGAAGTTTCTTATCCGAGTTGAGAGGTTCCTCATCCTTATAGGTTAAACCCGCGGCTGCCCCTAAGTCATCGACCACATCCTGATCAGGAGTAGGTGCGCTCCCACCTACAGCTTCCTCACCCGCCACATTGGCAGTTTGCCACGAAGCATCCAGATCACCTCCTGAGATGTCTGGGGAAAGTGAATTGTGCTCATCCAGTTCCCCCTCTATTACATCTCGTCCTCCAACAGCGAGGTCCTGTCGTTCATCGAAATCTTCTTTAACATCTTGGTCATCGGTGTAATGAGCGGATTGTTCGGCAACAGCATCGGCATCTGCATCGGCAGCATAACTATCCATGCTGGATTCCTCATTGAGGAGATAATTTCTCCCGCGACGGTCATCTGTCTCTTCAGGAACAACTTCGATAAACTGATCGGCATCTTCTGCGACCGGTTTCAATTCCCCAGTGTATGAGTCAATAGTCGTTTCTATATTTTCTGTATCATCGTTCTGCGTGGTTTCTTTCTGGATTGTCTCTTTTTTCTTCCGTTTTTTTTCCTTTGCCATGTGCTCGCTTTCTCCTTTCTACCGCTCGCCCAACTTTCGGCACAAATTGCAAGTAAAAAGTGATTTCTAGTTTATGCGATACTCTGCTGTCCATTACCTATGCAACTATCTTAGAGGAAGGGAATAGGCTGGTCAATGTGCACGGATATATTTGGCAGATATAGATTGCGATACATTATTGGTTTAGCGATGTAAGGCAAGATGGCATCTTGACCTACGGTGATATACTTCGTCCGTTTGTCGAAACGGACATATGCCGCTAAAGCGCTTCAATCGTGATCTCATCTTCGCACGCGCCTACTACTTTGCCTACCTAGGCGGATGGGGATTCACCCTGCCATTCATTAACCTTTTTTACGTCAGCCTGGGATTAAGAGGAATGCGGATCGGTATATTCGGCGTGTGGGCGCGCACCGCGTGCTGTTATTTGCCATCACAATGATTTTCTTCCAACGCGCTACAGTCCTATTGTTTCCCACCATCTCTACCATCATGATCGTGCGTTTCATTGGCGGCGTCTCTTTCAGCTTTCTGACCATTGCATCTGTGTTTTTGATCAGCAGCCGAACTAACCCCAATGAAACAGGAACTGTTCTTGCAATTTATACGGTTACCCTGAATGGTCTAGTCAGCGTGCTTGCGGCGCCAGTGTCAGGAGCCATCTTCGATGCGATCGGCGCGCGTTGGCTGTATGCCTTCGCCATGACCGGGTACGCGATTGGCTTGCTCAGTTTGTGGTTTACACGCTCGCGCGGATTGCATACGTAATTTGCCTCTTCAAATATGACAAATATCATCCGAATTCATGATGAATGCAACTTACGAGATTAGCAGATATCCTTATAATGAGTAAGTAAGCAGGGGCGAGCTGAAACAACCTAGTAGATTGCAGATCATCACAGCACATTGATCCCCCATCCAGTCCAACAAAGTACATCACCGTCCTCTATCCTGACTCGCCTTTTCTGTTCGCGAGACCATGGCAATCAATATGATCTCAACACAACCTGTCATGCTCTAAGCCGCCCTTCCTACGGGCGGCTTTTTGTTGGGTTGTTTCGGACGTTCTTTACGATCCGGGCTCAAACTCGCGGGAGATCTGCTCCAATAGAATGCGTGGATAACCTGACGGCGGAGAAATTTGATTCGGCGCTTGGCTCAACCACAAGCTTGATGGCTGTTCGGACTTTGTCCTCGATTGTGACATCTGTAAATTCCGGGACGCAGGTCACATAAATGCCATCATTCTTGAGGTAGCCAGTTGCCAGTATAAGGGCTTTCATAGCCTGATTGACTGCTCCAGCGCCAATTGCCTGCACTTCCGCTCGGTGATGTTCGCGGACGATCCCTGCAATTGCACCTGCAACAGCGGCGGTACGTGAGGTAGCAGAAACCTTAATCAAATCCATGGTGAGCCTCCAAGCAAATAATGTTTTGGTCTTTGCGACTTCAGTGTTACGTCGTGTTAAAGTTCGCCTCTCATCCCGCAAAGTTGGATGATTGTTGTAAGAGTATTGTAGTGCACAATCATTATGCTTCGATTAGATGTTTGTACTGAGTTTAGAAGACGGCCTCAGATTGCCCTTGTATGTTTGTAACCAAATGGCGGCTTAAAATATTGAATTAGCAAGTAAATTGCTCTATACTAAATTTAACAGAATGTCTATGGTCATTGGGGAATTAGATTGCCAAACAGCGGGTTACTCTACCCAGTCAGGGTTTAACTCGCGCAGCAGAAAGGAGACGAACTCATGAAGCGAATGATGAATCAATTAGTCATTTTGACTATGATTGTGGCAACCCTGGTAGTTCCGCAGCCGGCCTCTGCCTCCGCGCAACTCTCGATCATCGATCTTGGGACGCTAGGCGGAACTTACAGCGCAGGCCAAGCGATTAATCAGCGCGGGCAGATCGTAGGTGAGAGCTTAACCGCTTCGGGTGAGGTCCATGCCTTCCTCTGGCAGGATGGCACAATGACTGACCTTGGGACGCTAGGAGGAACTTCCAGCAGTGCCCGTGGAATCAATGACCTTGGGCAGGTGGTGGGCTCGAGTACAACTGCCTCGGGCGAGTCCCGCGCCTTTCTCTGGCAGGATGGCACTATGCTTGACCTCGGAACACTGGGTGGACCCTCTATCGGCAGCAGTGCCAACGCCATTAATAACCGCGGGCAGGTTGTGGGAGGTAGCGGGACTGCATCGGGAGATTTGCACGCTTTCCTCTGGCAAGATGGCACAATGACTGACCTGACACCGCTGATCAAAACCTTCAGCTCTGCCCAAAGTATCAATAACCGCGGGCAGATCGTAGGGATTGGCGAGGGTTACTCCTTCCTGTGGCAGCATAGCAAGATCACCGACCTCCTGCCGGGCCTCGTCTATGACATTAATGACCGCAGCCAGGTAATAGGCGAGGCTGAGATCAACCCTGGGACAGCGGACCGCGCCTTCCTTTGGCAAAATGGCACGCTAACTGACCTCGGGACACTCGGCGGTGAGAGCAGCATTGCCCAAAGTATCAACAATCGCGGGCAGGTCGTTGGCGTAAGCCTGACCGCCAATCAGATGGATGAGGAAGGAGTGGCTCACGCTTTCCTCTGGCAGGATGATACGATGATCGACCTCGGGACGCTTGGCGGGCCCTTCAGCAATGGCGAAGCCATTAACGACCGCGGCCAGATTACGGGTTTTAGCGAGAACGCCTCAGGTGAATTCCACGCCGTTCTCTGGAGCAAGTGATGACATACGTCCAAGCCCTAGCTGCTCTCCAGCTTAAGGTCTTTGTTTTAAAAAGTGGAAAATGGTAATTGGTAAGTAGTCCCAAAAGGCTGCTTCGCCATACAACCTGATGTGTAACCTTATGCAACTTGTATTTCAATTCAAATTTTTATACAATGATAAAGCAGCCATAAATCCAATTGCCTATTTTTTGAAAGGAGGTGTAGCTACCGGGGTTCCATAATCACTCATGCCTGATACAGACGAGAACAATTCAATCAGTATCATTTATGTTTTGAGGAGATACATAATGAAGACCAAGCAAGTGCTTCCTTTGCTTACAACTTTGGTTCTCATCGTAACCCTCTTCGGCACAATCCCTGCCACTGCTGCCCCCGAAGAAACAATCCAGCTAGCCGGTAAAACTTTCAAAGGGAAATTTTCAACCGCTGTCGCTTTCGATATATCCCCCACCCTGCGCGACATGGCAGCGCACCGCACGCCACCGGAGATCTCTGAAGAGGAGGAGATCAGACCTGAGCGTGGAACGACTGTTACCGATCAGGGATTTACAGGAGATGGGGCTATTCAAAATAGCGCGCAGCCTCCGGCAATTTCCAGCACGTTGAGGAACTTTGAAGGGGTGAGAAATGAGGATAATTTCAATGTATTTGGATTCCGAGTCAACCCTCCTGACCCGGTCGGGGATGTTGGACCCAACCATTATGTTGAAATGGTCAACCTCTTGTTTGCCGTCTATGATAAGCAGGGCAATCGGTTGCTCGGACCTGTGGACACCGGCACACTTTGGAGCAACTTTGCCGTCCCAGATTGCACGGATCCCTCTGGCGATCCGATTGTACTGTACGATCAGTTCATGGATCGTTGGCTCCTGACCCAGTTCACGACCAGTGGCTTGGCTGACCCAACGAAACCATTTTGGAACTGTGTAGCCATCTCGACCAGCGGTGACCCAACCGGCAGCTACTATCGCTATGCGTTCGAGACCGCGAACTTCCAGTTCTTCCCAGATTACCCGAAGTATGGTGTCTGGACTGATTCGTATGTGCTCACTACTCGCGAATTTGGGCCCACCGTCGAGTATGGGATTGGCGTTTACGCGCTCGAAAAGAACAAGATGGTCAATGGCGATCCCACTGCACGCGCAGTCAGTTTCTTCCTCGATGGAAACGATCCGACGATTCTGCCCCTCGTGGGTGACGGCCTGCTGCCTGCGGACGCAGACGGCAAGCAGAAGCCCAAGACAGACACAGCCATTCCACTGGTTGGAACGCAAGATGATGGTGCCGGATACGGTGCGACATTTGATGCGCTTAACATCTGGGATCTATTGATTAAGTGGCGATCCACCCCCACCGCGTCACTCACGCTGAAAGCACAATTGCCAACAGCCGCATTTGATTCGGTCTTCCCCTGCGCGCCCACCTCCCGCGATTGTTTGCCACAACCAGTGATCACAGACCCCGCTCAATATCTCGACATTCTATCTTACCGACAACGACCTACCTGGAGGCTTGCCTATCGCAACTTCAAGGATTACGAGACGCTCGTAACAAACCAATCGGTGGAGGCAGCACCGGGTGTCGCTGGCGTACGTTGGTATGAGATCCGACGCGTCAACGGCACTTACTCCCTTTACCAGCAGGGCACCTATGCACCCAACGATGGTGTGCATCGCTGGATGGGCAGCGTGGCCCAAGACAAAAAAGGTAATATGGCTGTCGGTTTTAGTGTTGTCAACGGAACGACTGTTTTCCCGGGCATTCGCTATACCGGGCGCCTGGCAGGAGATCCGGCAGGTCAGCTAACGCTTGGTGAGGGCGTCATCATCAACGGCTCGGGCGTGCAGACAACCACTAACTCTCGTTGGGGTGACTACACCTCCTTAAATATAGATCCTGTGGATGATTGTACATTTTGGTATGTCAATGAGTACTATGCTGTCTCCGGAACGGCAGCAGACGGCAGGCCCTGGCAAACACGCATTGCCAGTTTCAAATTGCCGGGCTGCAACTGATCTAAAAAGCAAGATATTCCAATAGCTCTTAGAAAAGTTTTCTAAATCAAGCCTCCCCTATGTTCATGGAACATAGGGGAGGTGTTGTCACACACGATATAATCAGTTGGATAGTGGCATTGTGATAAGTATCGAATTCTTGTATCGAAAGGAACACAACCTAATGGACACCGCACAAGGACAGGTATTTCGCAAAATCGGCGCAATATGCGCCATCGTAGGCGGCTCGCTAACCTTGATTGCCAATCTCTTTCACCCGAAGGACCTCGTTACGTACGACTCAGCCGCACACCTCAAGACGATCGCCGCCGATCAGAGTTGGAGCGTGGACCATTTTGTTTTCCTGGTAGGGGGCGCGATCATTTTGTGGGGCTTGCTTGCGATCTCTGATGTGTCAGCCCAAATGCCTGGAGGGTATTTCGCCACTTTGGCGACCTATAGCGCGCTGATTGGCACTGGTCTCCTGGCAGTCTTCTTTGCAGTGGATGGCTATGGCATGAAAGCAGCTAGTGAGCTATGGTTGAGCGCTCCCCCTAGCGAGGCAACCGCGGCCTTATATGCGGCGCTGCTGATGAGCAAGTTAGGGATCGCCTCTGGAAGTATCTATTTCTTTTGGTATTTGGGTTTGATGCCCTTGCTCTATGGCGCAGCCATGATCCAAGGCGGCATCTTTCCTAGATGGATTAGCGTAGTCGCCATCCTGGGGAGTGTGCTGGGTGTGTTGGCAGGAACAGGTTTTTACCTCTTCGGCTATGGTGTCGTTAGCTTATTTGGTTTTATTGGCTCTCAGGTTATTATCTCACTCTGGATCATAGGTGCTGGTATCGTGCTTTATCGTCGTACAGGTGGATAAAACTTAGTCGGGCTGCTTTTCCCGGCTTCTGCACAAACGGCCAGCGGCTTTGATATGCGGTCAGGCATTCTAGTCTGCCGCGCAATGGATTTCAACTTGCACAGACGAGGATTTTCTTGTATGCTTGCATCAAATGTCGTTGCGAGGAGGGTTGAGATGCGTACGCATCTCAACCCGACGACACTTGCGCGTGCACGATTTGCCATGAAATGCTTTAGCATTTCAAAAATCGAAGTGCAGGTGAGCAGTCTCCGCTTAAACGGGAATAGCTCGTCGATAGGCAAACTCCATTTAAAGGGAGATTGCTGCGGGCTAACGCCCTCGCAATGACATACATGAGCGAACAATGACGACCCAAGAACTGGCATACACCGAAGTTGAAAAATTAGTCAATAATTTCAAAACCTTGCCTGCCTCACAACGCAAAGGGCTGAACGAGATGCAGACGCGGCTTGGTTACATTCTGCCGTTGTTCAGAGTGCTCGGGTGGGATACGAGCAATATCAATGAGGTCAGCCCCGAAGAAAAGGTCTGGCGGCGTTGGGTGGATTTCTCTTTTCGGATTGGGAATGTACCGCGTTATTTCCTTGAAACAAAAAGAGTCAACGAAGATTTGAATGACCCCAAGTGGGTCAAACAAGCCATTGACTATGCCTGGACAAAATCAGTCACGTGGGCATTGCTCTCGGACTTTCAAGGTTTGCGCGTGTTCAATGCCGAATGGAAAGAGAGCAACCCCTTCAGCGCGCAGTTCATTGAGTTCGATCTGGATTGGATACTTATCTAACTAACTTCAATCAATTATGGTGGCTTTCGAGAACTGAAACACTTGCCCGACGTCTGGATTTGGAAGCCGAAAAGGTTGGCAAGAAGGTGAAGCGCCTGCCTGTCAGCCAGCATCTATTCGATGATCTGAAGAAGTGGCGCGAGAACCTGTTCAAGAATTACAAAGCGTTCAATCCTATCATTCCTGCTGCTGAAATTGACACAGCCGTATTGCGTTTGCTCAACCGTATGATCTTTATCCGTACTGCTGAAGACCGCCAGGTAGAAGATAATCGTTTGCGTTCTTTAGTGCGCGTACTAAGAGATAAGAAGCAGATCAATCATCTTGACCGTGAACTCGCCGAAGTTTTCCGTCAGTTTGATGCAACCGATAACTCAGAATTGTTTGCAAAACATTTCTCAGAGGAGCTGCAAATCCCACCCTCTGATTTGGAACAAGTGATTGAGGGTTTGTACGAAAAGAATTATGTGCGCTACAACTTCAACGCGCTGGATGCGGATGTACTTGGCACAGCTTATGAGCAATATTTGGGTCACGTGGTTGCAGACCCTTCGACTTCCGCTTCGGCACGGCTTCGCCAGTCAGCGTCCGCTCAGGGAGGAGATCAAATTCATGTAGAAGAAAAGCGTACCAAGCGCAAAAGCCAGGGCATTTATTACACACCGACTTTTGTAACAAAATACATTGTCCAGCAAACAGTGGGACGTTATCTTGATGAGCATGGCTACAACCCTTCCCATCCGCCACGTGTTTTGGACATGGCTTGCGGCTCGGGTTCATTCCTGATCGAAGCCTTTGATGTGATTGATCGTTATGTGATGAATTTACGTGGACAGGCGACCCCCATCTCCCCTAAATCCGCAGTAGTGAAGGATGCACAACGAAATGAAAATGCGGATTTGGGGGGAGGCTGGGAAAGTTGCTTGACAGCAGTGCTATACTTAAAGTAGTCAAACATTTTAACGTTTCGAAAGGAGAGAGAAATGGACGTCAAACAACTTGCTCAGGCAAGTATTGATACTTTCAATGACCGCAGCTTTCGAGAGAAGGCTAAGGATATGATGGATCCCAACGTTGTAATTATTGATGGACCAACAAGTCAGGAGTTACACGGGCCGGATGGTTATGTCCAATACTCTGAGGGGTTTGTCAGCGCCATTCCTGATCTCAAAGGCACGATCATGGAACAGAAGGTGAACGGTAACAAGGTCACAAGCCGGGTGCGCGGACACGGCAACTTTACAGGTACCATGGTAACCCCGCAAGGAAGTATGCCGGGGAATGGAAATCCGGTCGATATCATATACCAGATTGAACAGGAATTCAACGATGAGGGCAAGGTTGTCCGCTTTGCCGTGGACTATGACATGCAGGATTTCATGCGCCAGCTTGGCGCTGGTTAATTCCTGTAATTCAAATATGAATCCCGCACAAGATTTAGATAGCGTGCGGGATTTTGTCATTAGATTGGAGAGATATTCATTCGATGCTTAGTTGATTGGGTCAAGCATGAAGTCTGCACGGTCAGATCCCTGGAGAAGGAGATAGGACGCGATGTGCTTTGTCCAGTTGCATTGGATGATACGTGGAAGACCGGTCCCTGGTCGAAGCGGAGATTGATCGTCACGTTTATGAGTTGTATGGGTTGACGGAAGAAGAGATTAGGATTGTGGAAGGTGCAGAAAATGACAGCGATGTATAAACGTAAGCAGCTTCCGCAGTCGGCACTTCGATACGTAGGTGGGAGCCCGCGTTCCTTTTTGGAACGTTTGCAAGAACTGTGGTTTGCTCCAAAACGCTTTGAGAGTACAGCGCTCTATGAACGTCTGGGAGTATTACTCATCAAGAAGTATGCTCCGACTGGAGGCGATTTCTTCATTCGCCGCTATGGCATTCGGATTGTCGACGTGCGCGGCACTCTCGACTCCTTAATCCATTTTGAGAGATATACGCGCAGACTTGAAGCCATTCATGAGATCGTATTTCTCGGCTTTTTAGGGTGGTCGCTCTGGCGAGCCATCGTTCATCAAACCACGCTATTAGATTTTGGCTTCGCCATTGTGGTCTATGTCTTACTGATCTTGTCACCGGCCATGCTGCAACGGTATAACCGCCTACGGGTTTATCCGGCCATCCGGCGCTTGGCGACCCAGACAAAGGTGGGAGGTTAAGATGGTTTTAGCAAGATGTAGTAAAGCTTCCCATCCGCCGCATAGATTTTTCGAATCCTGCTGAAAAGTCCGCGCATAATGAGATTGTGAAGCTAGTAGAGAAGATGCTGGCTTTGCAAAAAGAACGTCAGTCCGTGCGGTGTGAGGATGAAATAAGGATTGTAGAAGGCTGACACTATCTATGAACACTACCTTATTCAAAGCACTTGTCGCATTAGTGTTGATATCGGCGCTTTTTTCTTGGTCAGTAGTCTTGTTTATCAGGGGAAAGACTGTGTCCTCTTTCCTACAGTTACTGGGTGCGGGATGCCTGATCGTGGTCGTGCTCACTCATATATTTGAAGCACTTCATCTATTTCCTTTTATGCAGTGGGGTTCTCCTCACAGCGTTGGTCATTACCTTGATCTAACAAGTGCTATTCTCGGTCTTACATTATTCCCCTTGGGGTTTTTGGTTCAGAGGCTTACAAAGCGACATATATAAGGATCAGATATGGCGAATGAAGAACAGCTAGCGAGGACCCTACCCCAGCCTCCCCAAATACGACATCCAAACTATCATTGCGCATTAAGAATTTAACTGTCGTATTTGGGGAGGGTGCCCGCTAGGGCGGGTGGGGTAGAATCTTGAAATGCCTGCAAGACGAACAACATCCAAGGGATACAAACGTGCTCGCGAACTACGGAAAGTTCCCACCCCGGCCGAACGAAGACTCTGGTCATATCTGCAAGGGGGAAAACTTGGAGTTAAGTTTAGAAGGCAATATGCTTTCGGGCAATATATCCCTGATTTTTGTTCGCCAAAAGCGAAGTTGATCGTTGAACTCGACGGCAGTCAACATCTTGAACAAACAGACTACGATGCTGAGCGAACCGCGTTTTTTGAATCAAAAGGTTATCGAGTCTTGCGGTTCTGGAACAATGACATAATAGACCTCTTGCAAAAGTCAGTGTAGATCGAGTTCGAGGTTGTAAATTGCAGCGATCAAATTGAAGCGCAAGGAAAATCTCTTTCTGCGATTACGATATCTCTCGCTCAGGATCCGAAACACCTTTAGCTTGCGAAAAATATGCTCAATGACAATCCGCTTTCTAGCCAACGAACGATTTCGCTGCGTCTCCTTTTTGGTCAAAGGATGGTATTTGGATTTCTTGAACGGAGTTTGACAGTTTCCATGAAGGTCTGCCAAACCCTGGTAACCGGCATCTGCCAGGATCCGAATGTGTTGTGCAATGTCAAGTTTGTCGTCCTTGAAAAGCTGGAAGTCATGCTTGCTGCCCTGACTAAAGGCAGTGGTCACGATTTCCGCGGTTTTCTGGTTGGCGATCAACTGCGCTTTTTGAGTATGTCGCCTCTTTTTGCCACTGTAGTGCTTTTCTTGGCTTTTTTTGGACGCTCCACAGGCTGTTCACTGGCATCCACCAGGATCACTTCAAAGACTGTGTCGCTGGGCTGGAGCGCCTTTTTTCCAGGCAAACGAAACTTTTTCGAGCGCACCAAGACATCTTCCACCTTGCGGATGGTGCGACAGACCGTCGCTTCACTGACACCGTAGGATTGCGCAATATGAAATTCGGTTCGGTATTCTCGCCAGTACATCAAGGTCATCAGCAACTGATCGGCCCGGCTCAATTTCGGCGG
>WNFX01003480.1_pt1 | contig 25705 bp, 31 predicted proteins | sample 5400111 | NCBI WGS metagenome assembly WNFX01 (sample SAMN13153363, study PRJNA577476) | soil metagenome | isolation source: 40 cm soil or saprolite under grassland replicate 1 | place: USA:California | collected 2016-06-15
TGGCTCAAATGGAGCGTAAGCAGAAACAAACCGAGCACGTAAAACCCCGACACATAATAATTTTGAAAGCCGTACACCATCATGGAGTAAACGTCGTAATGCCCGAGGGGGTCAGCCTTCAGCAAGCCAAACCGGGGATCGGCTATCCGCACTGTGAAATGCGCGAGATGATAGATAATAAACGCGAGCACGATTAGCCCGCTCATCACCATGTGACGCGACGCGAACGTTGCCTTGACGTAGTGCTTGTCGATGTACGCCACGGGCCGGGCACGCCGGTTTTCAATCGCCAATTGGATGGTCACGTAGATGTGAATAATGACAACGGCGAGCAGAAAAATTCGGATCAACCAAAGCAAGGGACCGAGATCGTGCAGATGTTGTGAGTAACCGTTGATCCAGTCCGGCCCGATGAAAATCTGCAAATTCCCGAGCAAATGTCCGATCACGAAAAGGATCAGAATGATTCCGGTGACCGCGACGATTATTTTTTTCCCGACCGACGAACGATAAAAAGCTACTACTATGTTCACGCTAAAAAACTATACACTTGGCGAAGCCAAGGTGGAACGCGTTGTCCCCAACGCATTGCCAAATCAAGTGCGGGCTTTGCCGCCTCATTTCAGATTATGGACGCCGGTTGTAGCGTCAAGCCATAGGATTGCTGCCTGCGGCCGCGCCTCGTGGTTACTTGCTTTGCGATTCTTCGCGTAAGACTTTGTTAACATGACGGCCGAGCGCGAAGGGACGCTGACAATTAACGAAATCTATCACTCAATTCAGGGTGAAAGCACCTGGGTAGGACAACCTTGTGTATTCGTGCGCCTGACGTTTTGCGATCTGCGCTGCAATTATTGTGATACGGAGTATGCGTTTTACGAGGGAAAGAAACGGACATTAAAGGAGATCGTGGATGCCGTGGCCGCGTTTCGCTGTCCTTTGGTCGAGATCACAGGCGGCGAACCGTTGCTCCAGAAGCGCGTGCTGCAGTTGATGTCGATGTTGTGCGATGCCGGCTATACGATTCTGCTCGAAACCAGCGGCGCGCACGATATCTCAAAAGTCGACCCGCGGGTCCATCGGATAATGGATCTAAAAACGCCGGGCAGCGGTGAAGTGGAGAAAAATCTCTGGTCAAATATTGATCGTCTCACTTCGCGAGACGAAGTGAAATTCGTGATGGGCTCGCGGGAAGATTACGAATGGTCGCGCGACAAGGTGCAGCGCTACGATCTTTCTTCGCGCTGTCACGCCGTGCTGTTCTCGCCGATCTTTGGACGGATCGATCCTCGTGAGATTGTCGAATGGATCTTGGCGGACAAACTCGATGTTCGATTTCAACTTCAGATGCACAAATTCATCTGGAGCCCAACACAGCGCGGAGTCTGATCAGAAGCGCCATGCCGTAAGCGGTCATCCTGAGTCGCGAAGACGACGAAGGATCTCACAGCGGCTGGTGGATCACACAAGCTGGCTCGCGTGATCTTCTGAGTTTGTGAGAGGTCCCTCACTTCGTTCGGGATGACAAGAGAGCGGTAGCAATGGTATTTTCCCGACCGTGAGAGCTTGTCTGACGAAGGATTTCACCTTTGAAGCGGCGCAGACTTTGCCTAATGCGCCACAGGGCCACAAATGCCGTGGTGTACATGGCCACAGTTTTAAGGTCGAAGTCTCAGTGGAAGGCGATGTCGATCCAAAGACCGGATGGGTTTACGATCACGCCAGAATCAGCGACGCAATGAAACCGTTGATGAAACGGTTGGATCACGCCTATCTCAACGACATCGAAGGCTTGGAGAACCCGACGATTGAAAAAATGGCCGAATGGTTCTGGAAGAAATTGGAATCGCAATGTCCTGGCCTTTGCGAAATCGTGGTGCACGAAACAGCGACCGCACGCTGCGTTTATCGTGGCAAATAGTGCCCGATCGCGATTATGTTTTGGAGAGTCGGCATCTGGTGCGCCAGTCATGTCGAATGGAGTCGAGACATCCTGTGGCGAAATCTCAAGGCCGCTTCACGGGATTCCTCGACTCCGCTCGGAACGACTCGACCTTGTGGAAGAAATTCTCAAAGAGCGCATCGTAGATTTTTCCACGCTCGGGATGATATTGAACCGCCAACGCGAACGGATAATTGCGCAGACGCACTTGCTCGATGATATCGTCGTGGGTACACCAAGCTTCGACTTCAAAACCGTCTGCAAGCCGATCGATCGCCTGATGGTGTGAACTATTTACGTTTTCGAATCGATGCTTCGCGTTGCCATCGTGACGCAATGGTTGGATGTCCTGCTCTTTTTGTTCCGGTAATCCATGACCAGGAATGTCAAGCCTGAGGGTACCGCCCAGAGCAACATTCAAGACCTGAATACCCCTGCAAACGGCGAGAATCGGAAGGCCACGCGCGAGGGCCTTTGATATCGCGTCGAGCTCCCATTGGTCCCGGCTGGGATCAAGATCATCCTTGTGGATCAAGGTTAAATCGACGTTTTCCTGTCGCAGAAATTCCGGTGTGACATCGGAGCCGCCTGTCAGTAGCAGCCCATCCATTCCGTCCATCGGAACATCGCCTTTGCGCGCGTCGAAAACATGGATCTCAGGATGCTTCGCGAAAAACGGGCGAAACCATTTCTCGTCCTTCGGACGCATCCATGTGGCGAGATCGGACATGATAACGAATTGGTCCTTACGTAACTGTAGGGCGTCTGTGCCAGACGCCAACTTGGATTCGGCGCTTCGCAGAATGGAGCCGTGGGGACGCGAGCGACATCGACGGGCAGCTCGTTAGAGCGAGCGAGCGGGAGCGAGCGAGGCAAACGCCCTACAACCCCATTTGCTCCCTCACGTATTTCACCGGTGGGCTGCCGTATGAAATAACCTGGTCATTGTATTTCTTGAGATCGAAATTCTTGCCTAGTTTCTTCTCCTCCGCTGCGCGCAGATCGAGATGTTCAGTCGCGCCGACAAAATAAGTGGAGAGCTGGGCTGAGGTAAGGCGGGCACGTTTCCACTTCGCAACCGCTTCGCCTTCCTGCTGGAAAGTTTCTTTCATCATCAAGTCCATGGCTTCCTTTTCGCTCATGTTTCCGGCGTGAATGCTTTGATCGAGAATGGCGTTGGCGATCGCGCGCAATCGCATTTTCAACTGCTGCATTTTCACTTCGGGTCCGCCGTAGCCCTGTTCCGCCATCACCTGTTCGCAATAAACCGCCCAACCCTCAATGAACGTGGCGCTACGAAAGATGGCGCGGACCAAGGTGGGTGCGCTGAATTCGTTTGCGTGAGCGAGCTGCAAATAATGCCCCGGCATCGCCTCGTGCACGGTCAAATCGCGAATCTCATAGTTGTTATATTCGCGAAAGAACGATTCTTTCCGTTCCTTTGACCAATCCTTCGGCGTCGGCGCAACGGCGAAAAACGTTTTACCAGCCTTGTCGAGTGGGCCGGGAGAATCGCAATATGCAATTGCCACACCGCGCTTGAATTCAGGCATTGCGATCACATCCAGCGGCGTGTCGGGAATGGTAACGAGATTGTACGACCTGACGAAATTAGTTGCTTCGCCAACAACATCCTTCGCGTAACCAACTACAGTGGCGTCGCCGGGATGCTGTTCTGCAAGTTTATCGAGTACTGCCGCCGTTACCTTGTGTTTGTCCTCGAGTGTCGCCGAGTCTGCGTTGGGAAAATATTTTTTGTAGAGCGGCAGCGCAGTTTCGTAGATAGCGGTTTGGGTCTGTTTCAGATCGGCCTGCGCGCGCTTCATGATTTCTTCCATCGACAAGTTCGAAGCGAGCGCGAAGCGCAGCTTTTTTCGAAACTTCTCTGCGCCGAGGCGGAAATTGCCGTCGGAGCGCGGCAGCAGATCGCTTTGAAGCCACTTTTTGTAATCCTCAAGAGCGGCGGCCGTTTTCTCCTGTAACGGTGCCAGGTCCTTCTTCATTTGCGGTGCGCCATCAAGAAGGGGAGCGAGGCCTTCACGCACGAGATTGATTGCGCCTTGGGTTTGCTCAATCGCTGTTTCCGTGTAGACGCGCGGCGGATGTTGCAAGTTGGCTTTTGCTTGAGCGATCACACCCGGAATTGCGTCCATGCGCTGGCGCAGATTTGGAATCCGTTGTTCTGGCGGCGCAAAATCGCGCGCAACCAACAAATAAAGGCTGTTGGCCAGGCTCTGCATGTAAACGAGGGGATTCCATTCCGCATCCTTTAGGTCTTCAGCCCGGAAGATTTGGTAATCGATGTTCTCCTTAAGGATGCGAAAATCGATATTGTTTGCACCGGTAAGCTGTGAGCCATCGATGCCGCTCAGCTTGTCGCGAAACTCCTTTTGCGTTTTGAGTTCTTTCGCCCGTGCTGCGGGTGAGAAATCAGTCAGTTGACCGTCAAACCGATGGTCCCCGAGCTCTGTCGCATCCTCCGGATTAGCCCGCAAATACTGCTCGATGTAGTCGTGTGCAATCTTTTGAAACGCATCGTCCTGCGGAGTGGCGAATGCGTTGACTAGCGATAACGACACCACGGATGCAGCTGCGATGATACTTTTCATTGAGTTCAGCTCGGCGTGCCGCCGTGAAGAATCGGCTCCGTCGCGATCTCATCCAGAGTGGGTTGCTGTGTTTGAAGGTAGGTGCGGCCCTTATAGAAACAGGCAACGATGACGAAGACGACAGCGGCTCCAAACATCAAGTGAGAAGCCACAGCGCCATCACGGAACTCTTCATCGTGTTCGGTGCCTGGGTATAGGAAAATTCCAAACCAGTGATCGACACCATCGCTTCACCGAGCGTGAGAACAATGTAGGCCAGGAACTGCCAATTGATGTGTGGTCGTAACCCTGTATCGATCCACCCTTGGATCATGACAATAACGACAAAAGAGAGCGCGGTAATGAAGAGGCCTATTCCGATTTTTCGCAGCGGCGTCAGCGGGAAGACAGAGTTAATCAGCGGGTAGATCACATAGTTGACCAGTGGAATAAAAATCAGGATCAAAATAGGGTTTGCGGTTTGCACCTGCGCTGCCAGCAAATCCAAACCCCATCCCGCTGAAAGGTGAAATGGCGAAAAGCTAATGTTGATCCACGGCAGCCAGGACACATGCAGATCCATTTTCTCGGCTTGCAACGTCCATTCGGCGCCATTGCTCATTCCCCACAAGGCCCAAAAGACCAAAATGAAAACGTAAACCATTGCGATTCGAGCGAGGGTGATGAGACCTTCCTTGCTAAATGTTTCGCGCAGATAACCAAGTCCAGCCGGCGGCACGTGCACCATTTTCTTGCGACCGCCCCAGAAAAACAAAGTCGCGATCAACATCGCGATCCCAGGAATTCCAAATGCCCACCCCGGTCCGTACTTCGGATTGCCGAGAAGCCAGGGACAAAGAAGCGAAGAAATGAAGGAGCCGGCGTTAATCGAGAAATAGAACCAGCCAAACATTTTCGACAGCAGATGTTTGTTCGAATCGCCAAACTGATCGCCAACGTTTGCCGACACGCATGGTTTAATGCCGCCTGCCCCCAGACAAATCAGAAACAGTCCGATCGCCAGCATCGCTCGCTGGCCAATCGCAATCCCCCAGGAAGTGGCCATGCACGCGAGCGTGAGATTGCCCAGGCAGTAGACGATCGAGAGCGAGAGGATGGTCCAATATTTGCCCAGCCAGCCGTCGGCGATGACCGCGCCGAGAATCGGGAGAAAGTAAACGCCGAAAACGAAGTAATGCGTGTACATGTACGCCTCGTTCGAACTCATCGGCGCAAGCACACCGGACTGATTCAAAATGTAATGCGCCATGAAAACGGTCAGGACCGACTTCATGCCGTAATAAGAGAAACGCTCGGCAGCTTCGTTGCCGATGATGTACGGTACGCCCGGCGGCATGCCCGTTAAGTTTGGCGGCGAGGTTGCGTACGTGTGTTTGGCCATATGATCTCCTTTGCCTAACGAGCTTCGTGCGGAGCAGCTTCCGCCGGGCCCGGCGAGGGTGCCGATTTTTCAGACTCGATTTCGCTGTCTTCGGACCAGACTCTCGTTGCCGGATCGGGCTGCTCCCGCTGGACTTCCGGCATTTGGCCGAGCGGATGTTTTTCGCACGATATGCAAAACAGCAGCATGCAGAGCGCAACAGCACTGAGGCCGTAGCGGAGGAAAAGAGCCATAATGCGCTGGCACAGTTATCAGCCTCGCCGGTAACCTGCAAGCCGAAAGCGCGTGATTCCTCAGCATTTCGATTGCGATCAACGACGGCAGTTGTAGCCGCATTTGTGTCAAACGCCCAGGCGCTTGAAACACGCGTCTCTACAAAAGATTGAAAGACGCTGCTGCGGGACTACTATCAGACGCGGTGGCTCGCACAGATAGACACAGCGCGTGGAACGAAGTTTTCGCTCTCGTTCTGCTATTCTCGGGAACCCTGCTGTTTTTTGCGCTGATTTCCTACACGCCGAAGGATGTGCCGTCCTGGATTTGGTTCAGCCATATTTCGCCCGCGAATCGCCCTGCGCAGAATTTCATCGGCCCAGTAGGCGCAATCATTGCGGGAATCTGCTATCAATTCATTGGAGCGGCGGCATACCTTTTGGCCGCAATCCTGCTGGGTTTCGGTGCCGCAAAACTGTTTTATCCAGCTCTGCGGTTCGTGCCGCGGTTGGCCTGGATCGCTTTGTTTATCATATCGGGTGCCTGTTTGCTGCATGTGCAGCCGTATCATTTGCAGGGCTGGCACGCCGCCTTCAACATCCAGGGACCGGGCGGTTGGATCGGATACGCTTTCGCCGATCAGCACCGTGGGTTACTTCGCAACGCTGTTGGCCCACTCGGTACGCTTCTCTTGTTGATTGGAATTTATGTTACCACGCTGATCCTGGTCACCGGACTGCGTCCCATTCATCTTGTTCGCGAGACGGTCGCGTTGATGCGACGCATGAGTGTAAGCCTGCAGGAATGGCGATTGCGCCGCAGGCTGCGCAAATCGGATCTCAAGGGGAAACTGGCAATCAGTGAGCAGCAGCTCATCAAGCAGCGGCGATTACTCGAAAAGCAATTGAAAAAGAAAGGCGTGCCCGCGTCCGAGTCGACTGGGCCAATGATTTCGCCAGAGGAACTGGCAAATCGGCCAAAACCAAGGGTCGTTGACACAACCGCATTGCCGAACGAACACGAGACGCGCAGAAAACCATCTCTCGCTGAATTGCGAGCTGGCGAACAGAAAGCGAGGTCGGCTCCGAGGGTCGCGGCATCGCGGATCACTCGGAACTGAAGGACGTCCAGCAAGTTCTAATTGAGACTTTGGGGCAATTTGGAATTGCTGTGGCGCCGGGCGACATCACAAAAGGCCCAACCATCACACGCTACGAAGTGTATCCAGCCAAAGGCGTGCGCGTGGACAAGATTGTAAGCCTGGAGCGGGACCTTGCTCGAGCCACGCGCGCCGAACGAATCAATATCCTCGCGCCGATCCCCGGAAAAGATACGGTGGGCATCGAACTGGCGAACAGCCGAAAAGTGACAGTAAAACTGCATTCCGCTCGCTTTAGGCAAAGATGTTTATGGCAAAACGATCATTGCCGACCTCGCGCAAATGCCGCATCTGTTGGTTGCCGGTACCACTGGCAGTGGGAAGAGTGTTTGTATCAATGCACTGATCGCCAGCATGCTCTTTCGTTTCACGCCCGAAGAACTCCGTCTGGTGATCGTTGACCCGAAGATGGTCGAACTCCAGGCGTATAGTTCGCTGCCGCATCTCGCGTTCCCGATAGTTGTCGATCCAAAAAAAGTGATGCTCGCCTTGCGCTGGCTGATCGATGAGATGGAGCGTCGTTACAGAATTTTTGCCCGCGTTGGCGTGCGCAACATTGTGGGTTTCAACGTACGACCGAAGAAAAAGAAAAACCCCGACGAAGAAGATGCCGATGGAGGGGAGAGCTCCAGCGACGCCGGGCTCGCAGGAGCTCGCCCCTCCAGCGAGATCAAGGTTCCGCGTGAGGGTGAGCTACAAATTCCTGACAAGATGCCGTATGTCGTTGTCATCATCGATGAGTTGGCGGATTTGATGCAAACCGCGCCTGCAGATGTTGAAAGTGGCATTGCACGCATCACACAAATGGCTCGCGCAGCCGGTATTCACATTGTCGTGGCTACGCAAACTCCCCGGGCAGACGTCATCACCGGCGTCATTAAGGCGAATATTCCGAGCCGTATCGCATTTCAGGTCGCTTCCAAGATCGACAGTCGCGTGATTCTGGATGAAAACGGAGCCGATCGATTGCTGGGCCAGGGCGATATGCTTTATCTGCCGCCGAGTGCTTCGCGCCTCATCCGTGCACAAGGCGTGCTTGTTACGGATGATGAGATTCATCGGCTGGTGGAATTTGTTTCCGCGCAAAGCCCGCCGGCTTTTGATACCGCAATGCACGAGAAGCTACAGTCTGCTGCGACGCCTGAAGAAGATGTAACAGATGAAGACGAAGAGCTGGTCGAAAAGTGCCTGGAGATCATTCGGCAGGAAAAACGCGCCTCCACCTCGCTGCTTCAACGCCGCCTGCGACTCGGCTACACGCGCGCTGCGCGGATCGTTGATATTCTGGAGCAGCGCGGTATTTTAGGTCCCGGCGAAGGCGCCAAACCACGCGAGATTCTGGTCGATCTCGATGCTGCCGTTTAGCCGGTGTTTTCTGCGCAATGACGATAGAAGGGCTTGGTAAAAAATTTCAGGAAGCGAGGCTCGCGAGGAACCTTACGCTCGACGAAGCAGCCCGGATGACAAAGATTCGTCCCGCGCGGCTGGCAGAGATTGAGGCAGACGATTTTTCGCAGTTCCCGAGCCTTGCATATGCAAAAGGTTTTCTTCTCATCTACGGCAAATTTTTAGATGTCGACGTCACGCCATATCTGGACGCGTTTGAAGATTCCGAAAGCATGACGGTCGATGGTTACTCCTATCTGCAGGAAAATCGCCCTGAGAAACCAGTCAGTGCGCCGGTCATTCGGCGCCGCCGGCCCACACCAACCAGCCACGAACGCATTTCACCGATGCCGCTCATCTTCGGCGTGCTGGTGTTGGTAGTCGGCTTCTCCGTAATGAAGTTGATCCTCAACGTGCGGCGGCTTGCGCCTGGACAAGCGGCGTCCACGGCACAGGTGTCTGTTGCAGCAGTTTCGGCAGGCCCGAGCGAACCAGAGGTGCGTAAGGCGAAGCCTGTGCGCCCTGAGGACCTGACGCAAGCACCGCCGCAGACGAATTCATCCCCTGCAGGATCGGGCGAGCAAAATCGCATTGCCATCCGACCGCTTAAAAGAACCTATGTAAAGGTGACTGTTGGCGATAAAGGCGGAAGTCCCGCCTTCGAACGGTGGATTTCTCCGGCGGACGGGCCTGTGGAATTTCGCGGGAAACATGTCTCGATTCGCGTCCTCGATCCTGAGGCTGTCCAGATCACAAAGAATGGAAAGGCGTTGGAAGACGACGACGAGGACGTGACGGTTAACTGACGCCGATCATGAATTCGCCACCTGTAGTGGCCCCGAACGCTTTCGGGGCAAGTTCTCGCGGGCAATGTGAGGAAGAGACAAAACGCCTGCCAGCGCACGGCGCCAAGGTCGGCATGATCAGCCTTGGTTGCGCGAAGAACCTCGTCGACGCGGAGATCATGCTTGGCAGTGTGTTGCAGCGTGGCATGGAAATCACTTCGCGCGCGCAGGACGCCGACGTCCTGGTCGTTAACACCTGTGCGTTCATTGATTCAGCCAAGGAGGAGTCAATCGAAGCGATTCTGGAGGCGCACCAGCAGCGCGGCTTGAACAAGCGATCCGATCAAAAACTGATCGTCAGCGGCTGCATGTCGCAACGATTTGCGCGTGAACTGCGAGAAGAAATGCCCGAAGTCGACGCGTTCATCGGCTTGGATCAGGTCGCGCAGCTTGGTGAGATAATTGAAAAAATTGTAGCCGGGATCGGTGACCCCGGCATCACCGATGCCGGCTACGGTATTTTTTCAACTCGCCCGACTTACGTTCCAGATTACGATACGCCGCGCTTCAGGCTTACACCCGCACATTCCGCCTACGTAAAGGTTGCCGAGGGCTGCAATCATCCGTGCAGTTTTTGTGTGATTCCACAGATGCGCGGCAAACACCGCAGTCGCACGCCACAATCGGTGCTTGCCGAAATTCGGGGACTCGTCAGCGAAGGCGTTCGGGAAATCAACTTGATTAGCCAGGACACGACCTATTACGGGATGGACCTCTGGACAGCGAAGGCGGGACCGCGCCAACCAGTGGACTCGACACGGGGCCCAACGCTTGCCGCCCTTCTTCGCGAAATCCAGGAAATCGAGGGGGACTTCTGGGTGCGCCTGCTCTATACGCACCCCGCGCATTGGAGCGATGAACTCATTGAAACCGTTGCGCGATGCGACAAGGTTGCGCGCTACATCGATATTCCCTTGCAACATATCGACGATTCGATGTTGGGACGCATGCGGCGGGAAACTTCGCGTCAGCACATCGAAGATTTGATTCAAAGACTGCGCGCTGGAATTGCGGGTGTTTCGTTGCGTACGACTTTCATCGTCGGGTTTCCCGGCGAAACCGACGACGAATTCGCCAGTCTTCTCGACTTCATCCGGTGCATCCGGTTCGAGCGACTCGGAATATTCAAATATTCACAGGAGGAAGGCTCGCGCGCTGCGAAAATGCCGAATCAGATTCCGGTAAAAGTTAAGAACGCGCGCTACCGGATGGCGATGTCGATTCAGCGAGAAATCGCGCATGAAACTGCTCATGAAAAAACTGGAAGAGAATTGAAATTACTGGTGGATCAGCCGCATGTCGCGCGGAGCGAAGCCGATGCCCCGGATGTTGATGCGCGCGTCATTTTGTCGAAAGAGGCTCCCGTCGGCGAATTCGTTTGGCGAACGATCGTGGGATGCCGCGGCTACGATCTGCTGGCCTGAGTCGACTGCTTGCAAAGGGATTCTTTGGCAAAGGGTACTTAACACGTGACAGCAGTCTTTTTCCTGAGCAAACTTCCTTCGTAATTATTTCGCTAGATGACCGAACCAAACGAACCGAAAAAAGAAACGACGCGCATTTCCGTAACTCCTGAGGTTGCGGAAAGACCTCCAGAGCCAAATACGAAATCGCGCGACACAGTGCGAATTCAATTGCCGCTGCGTGAACCGCCTGTTCATATTTTAACTGAACCGCAATCTGCTGTTCAGGAGGGAGGCTCCTCGCAATTCTTCCAGCCGCCACAACCCCCACCGTTAAGCGCCGCGGTCACCCCTGCACCGGATCTGCCGCCATCGGGGCCGATAAAAGAGACAGTTCGCATTCCCCTTCCGACGGTTCAGATGAGAAAGACTCAACCGCTTGTCGCCATGCCCGAGGTGGCACCTCAGAATCCTTCAATCGCTGTGGCGGCAGAGGAGAAAAATCCAGTGCCGCTGTCGTGGCTGTTGCTCGGTGTTGCGGCCGTGATTTTGATTATTCAGATTTGGACTTACCTTTCTTAAGCTATGGATAATTCCTCTGTTATTAAGCTCGATGAATCCAATTTTGACCGTGAAGTGACGCAGGACGACAAGCCTGTGATCGTCGATTTTTGGGCGGAATGGTGTGGTCCCTGTAAAATGATCGCGCCGCTGCTGGATGAGATTGCGCGCGAAAAAGCGGACGCAGTGAAGGTCGCAAAGGTTAACGTAGACGAGAACCAGAGCCTTTCGCTCAAGTACAATATTCGCGCGATTCCGGCTTTACTATTTTTCAAGAACGGCCAACTGCGCGATCAAGTCACCGGAGTCACCAGCAAGAAAGACTTGTTGAATCGAATCGAAGCGCTGGCCTGAGGAAATTGCGCAAAAACTTTCCAAGGACAAGCGGCAGTAGCCAGCCGCCGCTGGCTTTGACCACAGCCTGGCGAGTGTCGCCGTGCGCGACGCATCCGCTAGAAACTAATCTTTAAAATGCGGCCGTCCGTACCCACAAGCCATCCGGCTTTGGGCGTGGCAAAAGCTACCGCCCAAAAGCCACTCACACCAGGCAACGCGAACCACGTGGTTCCTTCGTCGGGAGTCCACGCCGCGCCTCCGTCATTGGCGGTAATGACCACCGCTCGGCCAAGGTTGTCCCCAGGCGCGTTACCGGTTCGGCTGACGTAGCTCAGGCCGAAGATAGCTCCTGTCACCGGCGGCGGGTTGGTAAGAGTCCAGGTTTGGCCGCCATCGTTCGAAGTAGCAGTACGCGCGTTATTGGGATCGCCGGGGTCCAAATCACCGCCGCCCACAATCCCACGAAACGGATCACGAAAATCAACGGTAAACGCGCCTGCGCTGGGCGAACTTATCAGAGGCGTGTTATAGGCGTTCCAAGTGTCGCCTCCGTCTCTGGTGGTCAGGACCCTGGCAATATCCGATCCGCCCGTGCAAATCCACGCGTTCCTCCCACCTTGTGTTGAGACGCACGTGCCACTCGACGCGAACGAGAATTCTCCCGGCAAGGCTGGCGGCATGTTGGCGCTGATGTCCTGCCACGTCGTTCCGTCGAGCGTTCGGAAGTCCGGGAACACTCCATTAACCGAGTCGCTGTGCAGAATGCCGCGCTGTGGAGTCCAGAAGGCGAACGCATCGTAGAACGCAGAGGGATTTTGGTTCTCGAACTGGATCGTCCAAGTCGCTCCGCCGTCCAGTGTCTTGTAGACGCGAAAATCTGTTGGGTTGTCTCCAATGGACATCAGATATGCAACGTCTGCGCTGAAGGCCTGCACATCGCGGAATTGCAGCGTTTCCGCTCCTGGGACGACACCAGCGGTCCATGTTTCGCCGCCATCGGTTGTGCGTGTGAATGTTCCGTTGCGACCTGAAGCCCAAACCACCTGCGGGTTCACTGGCCACACCGCAATCAGACCGTTGGTGGTGCCGCTGTTTTGCGGAGTCAGTGTGGGTTGATTTAGGTGCGTTGGCGAGAGCTCCTGCGCGCTGAGAGTTCCGCAGGCGAGCACAGCAATAAGAAAAGTAGCGAATTGTTTACACATGGCGATTCCTCCAAAGGCAATTCGTGGCCGCGGTGTAGGCTGGCCGTGAGGAGCGTCAAAGTCGCCACTACGACAAGCGTTTACGTCGTCCTGATTCCATATTGTGAGAACTTCGCTCTGTCATTCCCGTAGAATGAGGTGAACCGGAAACCAATGCGCCTGCGACTAATCAAAAAAAGAAAGCCACCGATGAAAGCGAAAACCTCACGTTTTGATAACTTGGTCGCTCGTTATTATCCCGCCGTTTACAGCTTCGCTTCTCGATTGACCGATGATCCTCGGGAAGCAGTTGCCTTAACGCGCTATGCCTTCAAAAATACGCAGAAGCAAATCCGGAACCGTCGCGATGAGACAGCGCTTGCGGCAATTCTCATATCCGCTGTAATCCGCGCAGGCCTGACAGCAGCTTGAGGCAAACTTCCTGTTTTGCTTCGCAATTTCCGTGACGAATAACAGCCGGTGCGCGCCCGGCGGTCACATCCTGCACGACTGCGCCCGGTGCGGCCAAATTTTGGATTTCAAACCCAGATCGTAACCGCTATTACACACCGTTGAAGACCTACAACTTTTGATTATGGCGCAATCATCGGTCCGCGATCTTCCCGACGGAGTGGAAATCACGTGCGCGATCGGAATGGGTTATGATGAAATTCTCACTCCGGACGCGTTGGCGTTCGTCGCGAAATTGCATCGCGCGTTTGAATCGCGCCGCCACGAATGTCTCCAACGCCGACAAGATCGACAAGAGGCATTCGACCGCGGCGAGTCGCTGGATTTCCTAAGGGAAACTAAACACATTCGCGAAGGCGATTGGAACTGCGCGCCGATTCCGCGCGATTTGCAGGACCGCCGGGTGGAAATTACCGGGCCGACTGATCGCAAAATGGTGATCAACGCGCTCAATTCCGGCGCGAAAGTTTTCATGGCCGATTTCGAAGACGCCAACGCGCCGACCTGGGCCAATATGGTGGAAGGCCAGATCAATTTGCGCGACGCCATTCGACGCACGATCACGTTCACGAATCCGGAGGGAAAAGAATATCGGCTAAACGAACACACTGCGGTCTTATTCGTTAGGCCGCGTGGCTGGCATCTGGACGAGAAACATCTGCTCGTCGATGGCGAGCCGGTGGCCGGTGCGTTCTTTGATTTCGGTCTTTTCTTTTTTCACAACGCCAGGGAACTGATCGCGTGCGGGAGCGGCCCGTATTTTTACCTGCCAAAAATGGAGAGCCACCTCGAAGCGCGCATTTGGAATGACGCTTTCAAGACGGCGCAGGATGAGCTCGGCATTCCACAAGGCACGGTCCGTGCCACGGTTTTAATCGAGACCATTCCGGCCGCATTCGAGATGGACGAAATTCTTTACGAACTACGCGAGCATTCTGCCGGGCTCAATTGCGGCCGCTGGGATTACATTTTTTCCTGCATTAAAAAATTTCGCTCCAAACCGGATTTCCTGCTGGCCGATCGCGCGGTCATTACGATGACGACGCATTTCATGCATTCGTATTCGTTGCTCTGCATCAAGACTTGTCATCGCCGGAAAACGTTCGCGATGGGCGGGATGGCGGCGCAGATTCCGGTGAAGAACAACCCGCACGCGAACGAAGAAGCGTTCGCCAAGGTGCGCGCGGACAAGGAACGCGAAGCCGGCGATGGTCACGATGGAACGTGGGTGGCGCATCCTGGAATGGTCCAGCTCGCGACTGAAGCATTCGATCGCCGCATGCCACATCCGAGCCAAATTTCGCGCCAACGTGACGATGTCGCTGTTAGCGCGAAAGACCTGCTCGATTTCGGTCCGCGCGGCCCGATCACCGAACAAGGTTTGCGCACAAACGTGAGTGTGGGCGTGCAATACCTCGAAGCGTGGCTGCGAGGCAACGGCGCCGTCCCGATTTTCAATTTGATGGAAGACGCCGCCACGGCGGAAATCTCGCGCGCGCAAGTCTGGCAATGGATTCGACATCCCGATGGAAAACTGAGCGACGGCCGCAAAGTGACGAAGAAACTGTTTCGCGAAGTGCTGACTGAAGAATTGGCGAAAATCAAACAAGCGATCGGTGTCGATCGCTTCGCCAAAGGGAAATTCGAAATCGCGCGCGATTTATTCGACAAGATGACCACCGACGATGAGTTCGCGGAATTTTTAACGTTACCAGGTTATGAGAAACTCGACTGAAGCCGACGCGCGCTGGCGCGGCATAACAAGACCCTATTCTTCGGCAGACGTGGAGCGCGTGCGCGGCAGCCTGCGCATCGAGCACACGCTGGCGCGGCGCGGCGCTGAAAAACTTTGGCTACTGTTACAAAACGAAGATTACGTCGCAACGCTCGGTGCGCTGACCGGCAATCAAGCGATGCAACAGGTCAAAGCGGGCTTGAAAGCGATCTACGTGAGCGGCTGGCAGGTTGCTGCGGACGCTAATCTAGCCGGCCAAATGTATCCCGATCAAAGTTTGTATCCGGCGAACAGCGTGCCGGCACTCGTTAGGCGAATCAATCACGCCCTTCAGCGCGCCGATCAAATTTACCACGCCGAAGGGGAGACAGATATCGACTGGTTTGCGCCCATCTTAGCCGACGGCGAGGCCGGTTTCGGCGGACCACTCAATGTTTTCGAACTAACGAAGGCAATGATTGAAGCCGGCGCGGCCGGCGTGCATTTCGAAGATCAACTCGCGAGTGAGAAAAAATGCGGACACATGGGGGGCAAGGTGTTGGTGCCGACGCGCACTGCCATCAAGCATCTCGTCGCCGCGCGTTTGGCAGCGGATGTTTGCGACGTGCCGATGATCCTGATTGCGCGCACGGATGCGAACGCCGCCGCCCTCGTGACGAACGATGTGGATGAGCGCGATCGCGAATTTCTCACCGGCGAACGAACACCGGAAGGTTTCTTTCACGTGCGCGCCGGACTCGACCAAGCGATCGCGCGTGCGCAAAGTTACTCGCCATTTGCCGATGTGATCTGGTGCGAAACGAGCGAACCGAACTTGGCGGAAGCAAAGCGATTCGCCGAGAACGTGCGTGCAAAATTTCCTGGCAAGTTACTAGCTTACAATTGTTCGCCGTCGTTTAACTGGAAAAAGAAACTTGACGGCGCCAGTATCGCAAAATTTCAGCGCGAGCTCGGCGCGATGGGTTACAAATTTCAATTCGTTACGCTCGCTGGATTTCACGCGCTGAGTGCCAGCATGTTTAATCTGGCGCGCGATTATCGCGATCACGGCATGGCCGCGTATGCAGCATTGCAGGAGGCGGAATTCGCTGCCGAACGCGACGGTTATTCGGCGACGAAACATCAACGCGAAGTCGGCACGGGTTACTTCGATCTCGTCGCGCAAATTATCGCCGGCGGCAAGAGCTCGACCACAGCCTTGGACGGCTCGACCGAAGCGGAGCAGTTCCGTTGAACGCAAGATCGACGATTGCCAGCGAAAAGTTTGCGCAAGATTCTTCCGCCCTGACAGACAGTCGTCTCGCCGCGCGTTGCGCCGAAACCGCGCAGCAAGCTTTTTTCGACTACCAAACTCGGTTTGACGCGATCACCGATCGCGCGCGCGAACGGTTTTTGGCGCGCGATTGGGCCGGCAGTTTCGATGACGCCGCCGAGCGCCTGCATTTTTACAACGATGTTCTCGACGGCCTGACAAGTCGCATCCGCAAATTGATGGGCGCGCGTTTGCCGGAACGCAGCATCTGGACGGGAATCAAAGCCGTTTACTCATCGCTCATCGCGCGCTCGCCGGCGTGGGAAATCGCGGAGACATTTTTCAATTCCTTAACGCGCCGCGTTTTTGCCACGGACGGCGTGGACCAGGCAATCGAATTTGTCGATACCGATTTCGACGCGCCGCCGCCGAGCGCCCCGATCACCGTCGCGAAAACTTATCGTGGCCGGAGCCTGCCCGAGCTGTTGTATTGGGCATTGACGGATGCTTTTGAGGAAATCTGCTGGGACGACCTGCGGGAGACAGCCAATCTGGCTACGGCGCGGATTGAAGCAACGCGCGCGGCGAAAGATTCGCAGCCCGAACTGGAGATTGTTTCGAGTGTTTTCTATCGCGGACGTGGCGCCTACTTGGTGGGACGCGTGTTGCGGGAAGGACAGTTGTCCTTACCCATTGCGCTTTGCCTTCGTCATGAAAACGAGCGCGGCATCATCCTCGATGCGCTGCTACACGGAGACGTCGATCTTGCGATTTTGTTTTCGTTTACCCGCTCCTATTTTCGGGTTGCGGTTGAATGTCCCTACCGGCTCGTGCGTTATCTTCAGCAATTGATGCCGCGCAAACGTTTGATCGATCTTTACAACGCCATCGGTTTTCATCGGCACGGTAAAACGGAATTTTACCGCGATTTCATCGCGCACCTGCGCAAGTCCACTGATCGTTTCGTCGTGGCCGAAGGAGCTCGCGGAATGGTAATGAGCGTTTTCACGCTGCCGAGCTACGATGTCGTTTTTAAACTGATCAAAGATCGATTTGATTTGCCGAAAGATACCACCCGCGAGGATGTGCGGCGGCGCTACCGATTGGTTTTCGAACATGACCGCGCGGGACGATTGGTCGAAGCGCACGAGTTTGAGCATCTACGGATCCCAGGGGACCGGTTCAACCCTGAACTGCGGGCCGAGTTGTTGCGCGATGCCGCTTCGATTGTGAAGATGGACCGCGGCGACGTCGTCATTGCGCACGCCTATGTCGAGCGTCGTCTTCGCCCGCTCAATCTTTTTTTACGGGAAAACGAGGCAAAGGCAATCGCGGCTGCCGGGCGCGATTACGGGCAATCGGTCAAAGATCTTGCCGCCTCCAATATTTTCCCCGGGGACCTGCTCACGAAAAATTTTGGCGTGACCCGTCACGGCCGCGTCGTCTTCTACGATTACGATGAGCTCTGTTTCCTTACCGATTGCCATTTTCGCAAACTGCCGGAAGCGCGGACTCCGGAGGATGAAATCGCCGCCGAACCCTGGTTCTCGGTGCGTGAGAACGACATTTTCCCCGAAGAATTTTTGCAATTTCTTTCTTTCCCAAAGCCGGCCCTGGCCGCGCTTCTTGAGCATCACCGCGAGATTTTTAGGGCCGATTTCTGGCGCGCCATTCAGCGGCAAATTCGAGCAGGCGAAATTCCAGAAGTGTTTCCTTACAAAGCAGAGCGGCGGCTGGCGAAGGACTAAGCACTTTCGTTCAGGCCGCGCAAAGAACTTGCTGGCCCTCCCGCCCACCGGAAGATTTCACAGGGAATGCGCCCGGCGCGGCTCGAACGCGCAACCTACGGCTCCGGAGGCCGTCGCTCTATCCAGTTGAACTACGGGCGCGATTGAATCCCGAACATAACGCAATTTAACCGGTTAGCGATTCAAGGATTTAGTGGTTATCCGGTCGTTGAAGCTCAAACTCCTTAGATCGCTAAATGATCGCGTGGGCGGTTGCAATTTCACCTATCCTGCTGGAAACTGTTCGCCCGCCCGAGCGGGCGGGGAGGGGGAATTTTTCATGAATCAGATCATCGATGCCATTGAGAAAGAACAGCACAGAAGCGACGCCACACCGTTTTCTGTCGGGGATAGCGTGCGCGTTCACACCCGCGTGGTGGAAGGGGACAAAGAACGAGTCCAGATATTTGCTGGCATAGTCATTGGCCGTAAGGGCCGGGGACTCAATGAAACATTCACCGTGCGCCGAATCTCCTACGGAGAAGGCGTTGAGCGTGTATTTCCGCTGCATTCGCCGCGCATTGCAAAGGTAGAAGTGGAACAAAAAGGCCGCGCACGTCGCGCCAGACTAAATTATCTTCGCACTCGCAAGGGCAAGGAAGCGACAGCTGTAAGAGAGTGATCAGTGACGAGTGAAAAGTGGCGAGCTGCACCCCTCTCATCTTTTTCTGGTCACTCGTCACATGTCACTTGTCACTCGCGCAAATCTGCCAATGATTTGCACGGATGTACCGGCGCTGCGGATTTCGTTATGAGAAAAAACTGCGCGCCACCGGTGTTGCGCGGATTGCAGGGATTGATGAAGCTGGCCGCGGGGCGTTGGCGGGACCGGTTGTGGCCGCTGCAGTAGTTCTACCCGAAAAATTCCGTCATCACCGCCTGAACGATTCCAAGCAACTCGCGCCGGAACTGCGCGAGGAAATTTATTCGGAGCTGGTGTCCAATCCCGAAGTCACATGGACCGTTAGTATGATCGACTCCATCGAGATCGATCGCATCAATATTCTGCGCGCGAGCCATCGAGCGATGCGCCTGGCGATCACGGCTCTGATCGATCCGCCGGAGCACGTCTTGATCGATGGACTACCCGTCATTCCTTTTCCAATTCCGCAAACAGCCATCATCGACGGCGACTGCATCAGTCTGAGCATTGCTGCTGCCAGCGTGATCGCCAAGGTAACGCGCGACCGGATGATGCGTGACTTTTGCGCCCAGTTCCCGCAGTATTGCTTCGGCCAGCACAAAGGTTACGGAACCGAGTTGCACCTGCTGAGACTCCATGAATTCGGCCCTTGCCCAATCCATCGCCGATCTTTCGAGCCGGTGGCGCAGCCGCTTCTCGCGTTGGAGGACATCGTCCAAATCCGGACATCTCCGGCGAGGCGCACGCGGCGAGACCTTGGCGTGCCGCTATCTCAGGCGTAACGGTTACAAGGTCCTCTTCCGCAATTTTCGCGGTCGCAGCGGAGGCGAGATCGATGTTGTCTGTCGTGAGAATGACACACTGGTTTTTGTCGAAGTAAAAACCCGCGGGCGCGAAGATTTCGGCCGGCCGGTTGAAGCAGTTGATCGCGAAAAACAGAAACGAATTTCACGCGGTGCGCTGGCCTGGCTCCGAATGCTGGATAATCCAGATATTCTTTTCCGATTCGATGTCGTGGAAGTCATCATTGCCGACGACGCGAAACCGCGCGTCGAATTAATTAGAAACGCGTTCCCGCTTTCCAAGCCTTATCTTTATTAACATGGGAGATCCCAAGGTGGAAAACATTGCTACCCTTTTTGGATCGAATCCCAACTCCGTGATGAATCCGCTTGCGATCGCAATTCCCGCTATAGAATAATTGACCAGGGTCTTTTGTGAACAAGAAGATCAATCATCTCGCTGTTTGGATTCTGGTGGTGGTCTATTTCCTCATCGGCTGGGGCTGGTACGCGATCTTTGGCGAGAAGTGGTTGAATCTTCACGCCAGAACGATGACCGACATCGAGCGGACCCACAATGTCTCCGCGTACTTGCTCGCGTTTGTTGCGTCCATCATTATCAATTACGCCCTGGCATGGTTGATTAACCAGCTCAACGCGGTGAGCGCCATCGCCGGCTTAAAAATCGCGCTCCTGTGCTGGTTCGCATTTCTCTTCGTCGAATACTCCACGATCGCCGTGTTCTCAGCTTTCGAGACAAATCCGTGGCCGCTGATTTTCATCGACATGGGCCGTCCGTTCATTGCTTTCGCGATAAGCGGACTCGTGCTGGGTGCCTGGCGCAAACGAACAGCTTAAGCATCAACACTATCCCACGTTATGCCTAACGAACCGATTCTCATTGCGCAATCGAAGGAACAAATCTTTTTGCTCCCCAAAATGGCAAACCGCCACGGTTTGATCGCGGGCGCCACCGGCACTGGGAAAACGGTCACGCTTCAAACGCTCGCAGAGAATTTCAGCGCGCGCGGTGTGCCGGTTTTTATGGCGGACGTGAAAGGCGATCTCGCGGGGCTGAGTCAACCTGGCGGAAATAATCCGAAAATCTTGGAGCGCGCGAAAGAACTTAAGATCGATGATTTCAAAGGCGAAGCCTGCCCGGTGGTGTTTTGGGATGTATTCGGCGAACAGGGTCATCCAGTGCGCGCGACCGTGTCCGAAATGGGTCCGTTATTGCTCGCGCGGTTACTCGAGCTGAACGACACGCAGGAAGGCGTACTGAACATGGTTTTCAAGATTGCCGATGAGAACGGATTGCTGCTTCTCGATCTGAAGGATCTGCGCGCGATGTTGCAGTACGTCGCGGACAACGCCGATCAATTCAAAACTCAATATGGAAATATCTCTGCTGCCAGTGCCGGAGCGATCCAACGCAGTCTCCTTGCTCTCGAATCGCAGGGCGCCGACAAGTTTTTCGGTGAACCCGCACTCAATCTCGAGGATTTGATTCAAACACAGAGCGGCAAAGGAACGGTCAACATCCTTGCTGCAGATAAGTTGATGCAAAAATCGCCAAAGGTTTACGCGACATTTCTCCTTTGGATGCTCTCTGAATTGTTCGAGAATCTTCCGGAGATTGGCGACCCGGAAAAACCGAAGCTGGTTTTCTTTTTTGATGAAGCGCACCTGCTCTTCGCCGATATCGCGCCAGCAGTCGGGCAAAAGATCGAGCAGATGGTACGACTGATTCGTTCCAAAGGCGTCGGCGTTTATTTCGTTAGCCAAAATCCGCTGGATATCCCCGACGTTGTGCTTGGGCAGCTTGGAAATCGCGTGCAGCACGCGTTGCGCGCATTTACCCCGCGCGATCAAAAAGCCGTGAAAGCCGCCGCGGAAACCTTCCGGCAAAATCCGAAGCTGAAAGTGGAGACCGTGCTTACCCAGCTCGCGGTTGGCGAAGCGCTCGCCTCGATGCTGGACGAAAACGGCAGTCCACAGATTGTCGAGCGGGCGAAGATTGTTCCGCCGCGGAGCCAGGTCGGTGCCATCACGGCGGATCAGCGGAAAGAGATTATCGCCTCATCTATCATCGCCGGTCATTACGAGAAAGCTATCGATCGGGAATCGGCCTACGAAAAACTCCAGGCGAGAGCAGGGGAGAAAGCGCAAACAGCTGACGCACCGCCTGTGGCTCCCGGCACCTCAACGCCCGAAGGAGAGAAGCCATCGATATTGGCTGAAGCTCTCGGCACCGCCACAGCTGCATTTCAACCCACAATCGGACCGCGCGGCGGCCGCTACGATTCACTGGCAACTTCTATGGTAAAAAGTGCAATGCGCGCTGCCAGCAGCTCAATCGGTCGGCAAATCGCTCGCGGAATCCTGGGAGGAATTCTCGGCGGCAGCGGCCGCCGAAGATAACTGTAGCCACGGCCCTGCGGGCTGTTCCGCACGTCGCACAGCGACGCTACAACGACAAAATCGCCGGATACGTTTGTGTACCCGGCGATTTGAACTGTGCTTTGTTTATGGCGTCGGCGCACCGGCCGGGCTGGTGGGCTCTTTCTTTTTCCCCTTGCCTGCTTTCACTTCCACTTCTGTCGCAGACATGGTGTATGTGATTGTCACCTTTTCGCCAACCTTGAGGTCGCCCGTGACCTTGGTACTGGCGTCACGATTGATTTCCCAGCGGTCCTTTCCCTTTTGGACCGCTATCATCGTGTCCGTTACCTCCAGGACCGGTCCAGTCACTTGGTAAGTCTTACCCCCCGCGGCAAAGGCTGTGCTGCTGAGCGCGAGACTCGCCGCTGCCAATAAGCTAAGTGCTGCTTTCATATTCATAGTGACCGATTAGACCGCCGCCCATCACTTCTATTCAAGCGTTTTTGTGGGCAGAATCCTGTTTGGTCTCTGTCGCAGTGGTCGCTGGCCGCGCCTCTGGCACCATTGCACGTCGCGCGTCGACCGTTGAGCGTACCTTGTTATTCCGTCAAGGGCTCCGACATTTCCCTCAACCCAATACGCAAAGTTAGAGGCCAGATAACGTTTCGTTTCTGCTCCGGAGCTCCCCATGCAACGCGAAGCCCGTCCATTATTTGTTTCAACGGATCGATGCCTTTCGCAGCGATGAACCGCTGGGTCGATGACCACGTTCGAAGGTAGCCCACCAGGTGATCGAGATTCCACGACGCTAGCATTTCGAATTTTGGCGGATCGATCTTGTGAAACGGGAAGGGGAGATCGGCGAACCGTTCAACGAGCTTGCGCTCCGGCGGCCAAAAAGATCCGACGACCTCGTAATAGTATCGATTCACAACCTCATCGATCGCCGGTTCGATCTGTAACAAATTGTAAGCCGAAGCAGCGAGGACGCCGTCAGGCTTCAATACTCGCTGCGCTTCCGCGTAAAAACGGTCCAGATCGAACCAGTGCAGCGCCTGGGCAACCATGATTAGGTCAGCTACCGCTGAGTCTATGCCGCTGTTTTCCGCCGGCGCTACACGATATGCGATGCGCTCGTGCTGCTCCGTGTTCGCGATCTGCTTCTCGCTCGCATCCGTCGCGATCACACGATCAAATACCGATGCCAACCGAACTGCCGCTTGTCCGTTGCCCGTCCCGCAATCCCACGCCAGCTGATGGCTCGGCGCGACGCTTCCGAGGTAAACGAATAGTTCCTGCGGGTAGCGTGGTCGAAACTTCGCGTATTCTGCCGCCTGCTTCGAAAAATGATCTTTGAATCTCACACCGTCCACTTCTGTCATTCCGAGCGCCGTCGAGGAATCTCTAGATTTAAGGGTTCGCTTTTCGCCGGATCATAAGCCGCATACGCTGGATGAGATTGTTAGTTGGTGCTCCGTCGCGTCCCATCACTTGGGACGGTCGAGACATCGTTCCTTTACGTGCTCTATTCAGCTATGGTGTAGGACTGATAGCCGGCGCCTCTTTCTTCTGCGAACCGGGTGCTACACTCGAAGTGATCGGAGCTACAGCTTCTTCCGCAGCCGCTTTGAGTTTTGTCAAGGCACCCGCATCAATCTTCGCGGCGCTCATGGTGTACGTGATCGTGACCTTCGCCCCAACTTTCACTTCGCCTTTGATCTTGGTTTGCGGGTCGAGATCGACTTCCCATCGCTCCGCACCTTTCTGAACGACGATCTTCGTGGGCGTGGTCTCGAGAACAGTTCCGGTGACTTCGTACGTCTTGCCGCCAGCGGCAAAGGCCACGCCGCAAAAAATAAAGTTCGCAGCCGCGATTAAACTAAGTGCTGTGTTCATTTTCATTAGACAAGAACGCCCCTTGTATGAGGAACGCAAGATTTAAGGAAGATTCGGCTGCACGGCGACCATTCTGGCCCCGTTAATGACGGTTGCGAACATCGGCCGCGTTACAATTAATTCGCTAACCCGCTTACTCCTTCGGCGGCTCCGGCATCGTTCTCAGCCCGACCCGCGCGAGATATTCATCTGCTTGAAGCAAATCTGTCCCAGCCCGCTCGACGATCTTCAGCAAATTATCCATCGACGAAACCTCCTCAAGTTGCTCGGTCAGGAACCACTGAAGGAAATTGATCGTGATGTAATCGTTCTGCTTTCGAGCGAGTTCCACGAGCCCATTGATTTGCTGGGTGACATGAATCTCCTGGTCGAGCGAAAGTTTCACCGCATCCCGCGCAGTTTTAAATTTCGATTTCGGTGCATCAATCGCCGGGATCGCCACGCGTCCGCCGGCGTCGACCACATATTTGATGAACCGCAGCGCATGTCCTTTTTCCTCTTCGGCTTGTTTGAAAAAATGCTGCGCAAGTTGGGGCAATGCTTCCGACGCAAAATGCGCCGCGATTGCGTAATATTGCAACTCCGCACTGAACTCGTAACCGATCTGTTCGTTGATCGCATCGATAACTTGAATGATGCAACGGGTGACACTCGACTCTTCCGCAATCGAAGCCGTCAGTTACGACGAGACGAAACGGACGCTGGACGTCGAGTTTCGAGAGGGCCATTCGTATCGTTACAGACACGTGCCCGAGTTCGTTTATCACGCGCTGTTAAATGCGGACTCGGCAGGAGCGTTTTGGAACGCGGTCAAGGACCAGTTCGAGTACGAGAAGCTGGAGTGAAGACGATCTAAAGATGCGACGGTTGGCGGCCGTCGCAAACAGGCCAGCGGCCTGTGCTGTCTGGATTATGTGCGTGTGCGAGGTCGAGTCGGACATGAGTTTCAATTGCGACTGGCATCCGGCCCTTCGTTTGGCTAAACGAGTTTCACTCCTGCAGCCATGTCTGCATTTGATCCGACGCCCGAGAGAATGAAGCCAATGTCGATCGCGAAATTCGTATCGAGAAGATGAAACGCGAGCTGGAGGAGCTAAGCGGTGGGGCGATGATCAGTGGCAGCGTGGGAGACGTGCCACCAGAACTCGAGGAAGTTTTCCTGGAGCGCGCCTGCGCATGGGAGAGGGCTCCTTATGACACGAATTTTAATCGTCTTGCCCAGCGCGGAGCCGAAATGATACCGCCTGCGGAATTGGATGATTGCAAGTTGCGCGTGAAACTTCAGGAGGTGTTTTGTGCGCTTGCCGCAATCCGTTGTTTTCTACACGACACAGATCATTTGAGCGATCGCGAGCTTATACATGGCTTTGGTCCGATGGGCTGCGCGAGGAAACGCCGGACCTATCGCAACTCGGCGGTGCCTGGCATATGAGTCCGATCGGCAGTGGTGCTGACGAAGACGTCGCTGTTTTCTTCAAATACTATGCTAGCGAGAAAGAACGCCGCCATTGGAAGTCAGATTTTCCGAACGATCAGTTGCCGCCGCACTGTCCATTGCTTTACGACCGCAACCGGAATCTACCGCGCCGGGAGTAACAATGCCAGATTGCTTCGACATTCCAAGGAACAGGCATCGACGATTCAAGTTCGTTTTCGGGGGACGCGAAAACGAGCAGCCGAGACGGGCGCGCTACCCAGACAAGGAGGCAGAAAGCAAAATACCCGATGGACTGGGCACCGG
>WNFX01003836.1_pt1 | contig 25692 bp, 23 predicted proteins | sample 5400111 | NCBI WGS metagenome assembly WNFX01 (sample SAMN13153363, study PRJNA577476) | soil metagenome | isolation source: 40 cm soil or saprolite under grassland replicate 1 | place: USA:California | collected 2016-06-15
CAACCGGTCGCGCCAGATAAAACAATGCGCGCAGGAGCCGCGGATGCGATCGATAGAGCGCAAGCATTAGACGATAAAGTTTTAGCAATCCGCTCTGCTCGCTTAGATCGGCAATCGGTGGCGCGCCACTGACGATCGCAATCGCCCGCACGCGTTCCGGCATTTTCCAGGCCGTCACATAGGCATAAGGCGCGCCGCCGGAAATCGCAAGGACGTGAAACCGATCAATCGCAAGTTCATCCGCGATTTCGCGAAGGATCGACGGCCAATCGACTAATTTGCGGCCGGCTTGAAAAGCAGAGCCACTGATGCCGGGCCGATCCGGAGAAATGATTCGAACACCGAGATCGCGTGCGGCGTGCTCGGTCAACTCCGCCATTGTGCGCGAGCTCGGCCAGCCGTGGCAAAAAAACACCGGCACTCCTTTGGCATCGCCGTATTCGTCGCAGGCAATGTGCCCGCCGGATCGCAGCGAAATTAATCGGGGTTGGCTCGTTTCTTTAATTTTCTAAATCTCCTCGACTAGGCGGACATTCTGCACGTTAATTTCGTATACCTTGGTATGAAGGAACAATCACACGAGGGCGTAGGCAAAATTTCTCTGCATGGCAACGGGATGGGTGTGCCTTCACCGGATCAAGTGGAAAAACGCGCGCGCGAGATCGCCATGATCGATGAGCGCAACCCGGACGAATTTACCGATGCAGACTGGAGCCAAGCGCGTCGCGAACTAATGGGCATCGAACACTCGGGACCTCCTGAGGAAACCGAGCAGAATGCCGAGATGACCGAAGAATGGAACGTCGTCGCAAGTTCTTCCGGACATCGCGCGCCGCGGCCCGGCGTTGAAGAAGAGGAGACATTAGGTGAGCAACTCGTCACCGGCGGCTTGGAAGAAGCGGCGCACGATCAAATGCTCGAGGCCCGGAAGGAAGAACTCGAGCAGGAAGGCGGAATTACTTGAATTCAAGTGCCCGACGTCAGTCCGACGAAATGGCACCTCGCTCATACCACCTGGTTTTTCGAAACGTTCATCTTGAAAAAGTGGATCGCGTCTTACCGCGCCGAAGTGCCGCAGTACGCATATCTCTTTAATTCGTATTACAATGCCGCCGGCGATATGCACCGGCGCGATCTGCGCGGCTTGATCTCGCGCCCGACCGTTGACGAAACGCACCGCTATCGTTCATCCGTCGATTCCTACATCGACAATCTCATTTCGGGCACAGATGAAAAACTTTTTGCCGAAATCGAGCCGATCGTGATTCTCGGTATCCATCACGAACAACAGCATCAGGAATTGCTCATTGCGGATATCAAGCATGTCTTTGCACAAAACCCGCTTTATCCGGTTTTTCATGAACGCCAGCCTTCGCAAGGCTACGGCTCGGCCAGCAAGATGGGCGCCGCCTCAGCAAAAGCAGGAGCGATGAAGTTTGTCGACTTCGAAGAAACAACCGCCGAGATCGGCCACGAGGGCCTCGGTTTTTCTTACGACAACGAAAGTCCGCGCCATCCGGCCCTTGTTCCGGCGTTCTCGCTGGCAAGCCGGCCTGTCACTAACGGAGAGTATCTTGAATTTATCGAGGCCGCTGGTTACACGCGCTCCGAATTCTGGCTCTCGTTGGGTTGGATGACAGTAAACGAACAACGCTGGCAAGCACCGCTCTACTGGATCAAACGCGACGGCGGGTGGTGGAATTTTACGCTCTCAGGTCTTCGTTCGGTTGATGAATCCGAGCCTGTTACGCACATCAGTTATTTTGAAGCGGACGCGTTTGCCAATTGGAGCGGGGCGCGCCTGGCGACGGAATTCGAATGGGAACGTGCGGCAGCAAAGATCGAGATCGACGGAAATTTTGTCGAAAGCGAAACATTTCATCCGCAGCCGTCTCGGTCTTCCGGGGAAGAACGGCATCCTGGGCAAATGTTTGGCGACGTTTGGGAATGGACGCGCAGCGCTTATTCCCCCTACCCCGGCTATCGCGCCGCGGCCGGTGCACTTGGTGAGTACAACGGCAAATTCATGTGCAATCAATACGTTCTCCGCGGCGGTTCCTGTGCCACCTCATGCAGTCACATTCGCCGCACCTATCGTAACTTTTTTCAGCCGGAGAAACGCTGGCAATTCACCGGCCTTCGGCTCGCACGCGATCGTTCATGAATCACGAGCCTGGCCGGCTCGCTGTGCTCGATCTCGAGCCGGCGAAATCGGATTTCCTGTCTGAAACAATCTCCGGCCTGTCGCGCACGCCGCGCACGCTGCCGTGCAAATATTTTTACGACGAGCGCGGCGCGGCGTTGTTTCAAAAAATCTGCGAGCTGCCCGAATACTATATTACCCGGACCGAGACTGCGATTTTGCGGCTTCGCGCTCAAGAAATGGCTCAGTGCATCGGCGCGGGTTGCGAGCTGATCGGTCTTGGAACCGGAGCCGGGACGAAAACGCGTATTCTCCTGGAAGAGTTGGCGGCGCCGGCCGTTTATATCCCGATCGACATTTCGAAAGAGCAACTGCGCGAATCCACTGCGCTTTTTCATCAATTGTTTCCACAACTCGAAATCCTCCCGGTCTGCACTGATTACTTGCAGCCGTTTGATTTGCCCGATCCGATTACGACACCGGCCCGCAATATTGTTTACTTTCCTGGATCGACCATCGGTAACTTTGAGCCGGGTGAAGCGACAGAATTTTTGCGCCGCATTGTCGATCTTTGCGGCAAAGGCGGTGGACTTCTCATCGGCGTCGATCTGCAAAAAGATTCCGATCTCCTCGAGCGGGCTTACAACGACAGCCAGGGCGTGACGGCGGAATTCAATTTGAATCTACTCCGGCGCGCCAATCTTGAGTGCGGCGCGGATTTTGACCTGGAGCGATGGCGACACCACGCTATTTACAACGCAAGCATCGGTCGAATTGAGATGCATCTCATCAGCGGGATCGATCAGACTGTTCGCATCGCCGACCAGGAATTTCGTTTTCGCGCCGGCGAGAAGATCATCACGGAATTTTCTTACAAATACACGCCGGAAGGCTTCATCGCCCTCGCCGGCGTCGCTGGATTTGAGTTTGCCCGAATGTGGACGGACGAGGCGCGCCTGTTTGGCGTTTTCTATTTCACCCTGTAGTCGTCGTCCTCCGGGCGACTCGACCCACGTTATGAAAGGAGCGTTCGCATTGCGCTTCGCAGAGCGAAGCGACTACAAGAGGTAATGAGCGCTCTGGTTCAAATTGTCGATGTTGCAAAAGATTTTGCCGGCACTCCGGCGTTGCATCCGACAAATCTTTCAATCGAGCGCGGAAAGACCACGGTCTTGATTGGACCGAGCGGTTGCGGCAAATCGACATTGCTCCGGCTCGTCATTCGCCTGATTGAACCTGATGCCGGCACCGTCGCTTTTGACGGGGCGCATATCACGGCCGGCAACATCGGCCTGTTGCGCCGCCGCATCGGCTACGTGATTCAGGAGGGCGGTCTCTTCCCCCATCTCAGTGCCCGCGCCAATGTTGTCTTGATGGGGCGTCATCTGGGAAAAGCTGCTCCCGAACTGCGCGAGAGGCTTTTGGAATTGTGCGAGTTGACAAGATTTTCTGAAAATTTGCTCGCCAGATATCCGGTCGAACTTTCCGGCGGTCAGCGGCAGCGCGTCAGTTTGATGCGCGCCTTGATGCTGTCGCCCGAATTGCTGCTGCTCGACGAACCGCTCGGTGCGCTCGATCCACTGGTGCGCGCTTCTTTGCAAACGGATCTGAAGGAAATTTTCGCGCGTTTACGCCAAACGGCGCTCCTCGTCACTCACGATCTGGCGGAGGCAGCTTATCTCGCCGACAAAATCGTGCTCATGAACGAAGGCCGAATTGTTCAGCAAGGCTCGATTGCCGACCTTCGCGAAAAACCGGCCAGCGCTTTTGTTTCCGATTTCATCAACGCGCAAAGAAGCCTCGCAATTCTATGAGACGAATCAGGAAAGCGGGAAGACAGGAAGCTAACGTTTCATTCCGACGATGGAAGAGAAGGCTTTTCTTTTTCTCCTGCGTTCCTGCTTTCCTGATTGCTGGATCTTCTGCACTTCTCGCTGGTCCGATCATGATCGGGTCAAAAAAATTCACCGAATCTTATGTCCTCGGCGAGATTGGAAGGCGTGCTCTGAACGATTCGGGAACCGCGGCCGAACATCGCCAGGGCATGGGCGGCACGATCATAGTTTGGGAAGCGCTGCGCACCGCGCAAATCGATGCCTATCCAGAATACACTGGAACGATCGCCCAAGAAATCCTGAAAACGGACCGGCGATTGTCGCTCCAGGAAATTCGCGATGCGCTCACTAAGTTCGGCGTTGGAATGACGCAGCCTCTCGGATTTAACAACACTTACGCGCTCGTCATGCGCCGTGACGAATCGCAGCGGCTCGCTCTGCGCACGATCAGCGATTTGCAAAAACATCCAGAGCTAAAAATTGGACTGACCCATGAATTTTTAGATCGACAAGATGGATGGCAGCCGTTGCGCGAGCGTTACCAGCTTCCTCAACAGAACGTCATCGGAATCGATCACGCCCTGGGCTACGCGGCTCTGGCCAAAGGCTCGATCGACGTCAAAGATGCTTATTCAACCGACGCAAAAATCGGCGAGAACAATCTCGTCGTCCTGCAAGACGATCGTAAATTTTTCCCGCGTTACGAGGCGGTGTTTTTGTTTCGCCTTTCCCTGCCACCACCAGCCATCGCCATCTTTCAGAAACTCGAGGGCACGCTGGATGAAGCGCGCATGATCCGCCTCAATGTCGAAGCCGAGCGCACAAAAAATTACGTCAGAGCAGCGGACTTATATTTTGATAACGGTGTTAGATCGACAGTCAGCCGCGCCGAAACTTTCCCGCATAAACTTGCGCGTTGGACGCTGCGACATCTCGAGCTCGCTGGTATCTCTCTGCTTTTATCGGTGATCGTGGGGGTTCCGCTCGGAATTTTCGCCAGTCGCGGCGGCGCGATTGGTCACGCAATCCTCGGCTTCGCCAGCATCGCGCAAACGATTCCATCGCTCGCACTGCTTGCTCTCCTTGTTCCATTGCCGTTTTTTGGAATTAGCGTGCGCACCGCCATCGCCGCCCTTTTCCTTTATGGGCTTCTGCCCATTGTTCGCAACACTGCCTCCGGTTTACAGGACATCGCATCACCGATCCGCGATTCCGCCATTGCGCTTGGGTTGGAGCCGATGGCGCGACTTCGAAAAATTTACATGCCGATGGCGTCGCGCTCGATCCTCTCCGGAATCAAAACCAGCGCCGTGATCAATGTTGGCACTGCGACGCTGGCGGCCCTGATCGGCGCCGGCGGCCTGGGCGAGCCGATCTTAAGCGGATTGAATCTGAACGATCACGCAACAATTTTGGAGGGCGCAATTCCGGCAGCGCTCCTGGCCCTGCTTGTGCAAACGGTCTTCGATTTGCTCGACCGAATTTTGATTCCAAAGGGTCTGCGGTTATAAGATCGGCAATGGCCATCACATCGACCAATCCGGCTACGGGCGAGAAGCTGAAGGAGTTCTCTGCCTTCGATGAGAACGAAATCGAAAAGCGTTTGAAGCACGCGGAGCGCGCATTCGCGCACCATCGGCGCGAACCGTTTGCCAAACGCGCGCAGCTTTTGATGGTGGCGGGCTCGTTGTTGGAACAGGAGAAGGACGAACTCGCACGAACGATCACGCTCGAGATGGGAAAACCGTTTCGCGCCGCGGTCGACGAAATCATGAAATGTGCGCGCGTTTGCCGGTTTTACGCTGAGAATGCAGAGAGATTTTTAGAAGACGAGGCCGCGCAGACGCGCGCGGCGCGCAGCTACGTGCGCTACGAGCCGCTTGGCCCGGTCCTGGCGATCATGCCGTGGAATTTTCCTTTCTGGCAGGTCTTTCGATTTGCGGCGCCGGCATTGATGGCGGGGAACGTTGGGCTGCTCAAACACGCGGCCAACGTGCCGCAATGTGCACTGGCGATTGAGGAAATCTTTTGCCGCGCCGGTTTCGACGAGGGCGCTTTCCAAACGCTCCTGATCGAGGCTGAACAAGTCGAAAAACTGATTGTCGATCAACGCGTCAAAGCGATCACACTTACCGGCAGTGAAAGAGCCGGCCGCGCCGTCGCCAGCGCAGCCGCCCGCGAGATTAAAAAGAGCGTGCTCGAGCTTGGCGGCAGCGATGCCTTTATCGTCATGCCAAGCGCCGATTTCGAATCCGCGCTCAGTACTGCGGTCATGGCCCGGACAATCAACAGTGGGCAATCGTGCATCGCGGCCAAGCGTTTTTTAATCGCGGACAAAATTTACGACCAATTTCTGCAACAATTTGTCGAACGCATGCGCGCACTGAAAATCGGCGATCCGCTCGATGAAACGACCGAGATTGGTCCGCTGGCGACGGAACAAATTCTCCTTGGCGTTCATGACCAGGTCCAGAAATCGATCGCGGCCGGCGCGAAATTGTTGACCGGCGGAAATCGCGTTCATGGCAGTGGTTATTTTTATGAGCCAACAGTTCTGGTCGATGTCCCGAAAGATTCGCCCGCTTATCGTGAAGAAGTTTTTGGACCGGTTGCCTCCATTTTTCGTGTGCGCGACTCGGACGACGCAGTGGAAATCGCGAATGACACTGCTTTCGGCCTGGGCGCGAGTGCCTGGACGAACGATCGCGCCGAACAAGAACTGTTCGCCTCGGAACTCGAAACGGGAATGGTTTTCATCAATGCCATGGTCGCGTCTGATCCCAGGTTGCCGTTCGGCGGGGTAAAACGTTCCGGTTTCGGCCGCGAACTTGGCGCTGCCGGGATTCGTGAATTCATGAACACGAAAACGGTTTGGATTTCGTAAGAGCAGGACACGATCGAAAAATCGTTTGCTGTTGCGCGAGCGCCTCGCTTCGACACATCTTCAAATCGTGACCGAATCTGCGAGCGTTCCGGTTTTCGTGCCGCATCCGCCGGGTTTTCGTCCGCGTCGCGGATTGAACTGGGCGTTCATCGGTCTGCTCTACACCTCGTTCTACATGTGCCGTTACAATCTGCCGCTCGCCAGCAGCGCCATCAGCGGCGAGTTCGGTTATAGCAAAGCCCAAATTGGAAGCATTATCACGACCGCGCTACTCGCTTACGCCTGCGGTCAAATTGTAAATGGACTTCTGGCCGACCGACTTGGCGGAAAACGCGCGATGCTCATTGGGGCAGCCGGGACTATTGTTATGAACGCGCTGTTCGGAATCGCGTCGTTCTGGGGATTACTTTGGCTGTTTGTTTTGATTCGCGGAATCGATGGCTACGTGCAGGCCTTCGGCTCGCCGGGAATGGTGAAAATAAATGCCGCCTGGTTCCGTCATACCGAGCGCGGCGGCTTTGCCGGGATCTTCGGTTTCATGATCAATCTCGGCCGCTTCGGTATTTTTAAACTCGGTCCGGCTTTGCTCGCCGGATTTACCTTTCTCGGGCTGATCCGAATTCCGCCCTTGCATTGGCGATGGTTGTTTTGGATCCCAGCGGGCATCGCGCTTGTTATCGGCACCTGCATGGCGCTAATCGTGAAAGACACGCCGGAGGAAGCGAACTTTCCGCCGGTCAATCCGGAGCAGGAAATCGGCGGACAGGTGCAGGTCAAAGTCTTTGATGTCTTCAAAATCATTGTGACCAATCCGGTAATCTGGATTGTGGCATGTGCCTATGCCTGCACTGGCTCGGTGCGCCAGTCCCTCGATCAATGGTTCCCACGCTTCTTGCAGGAAGTTCATCACGTCGATTATCAATCGGCGCAATTTCAACTGGTTGCTTTCTCGATCCCGTTTGTCGCATCTGCCGGCTCTCTCATTTCCGGCTTTATCTCCGACAAAGTTTTTAGCGGCCGGCGCGCGCCGGTCGCGGCCGGTCTCTATTTTCTCGAAACGCTCGTCATTCTCTCCGCAGCCCAATTTCATAGCGTGAATGCAGCGATCTTTTTTCTCATTCTCATCTCACTTACCGCCAACGCGACTCATTCAGTCCTCGGCACAGCAGCTGCCATGGATATTGGCGGCGCAAAAATGGCCGGCTTCGCTTCGGGCGTGATCGATTCGTTCCAATATTTCGGCGGAAGTCTGGCCGGCTACTTCCTGGGGGCACTTCTCGACCGAAGCTGGGGTTACTATTTTTATTTCATGGCGCCGTTTGGAATAATTGGAGGCTTCTTGATGCTGTCGATCTTGGGGCGCGTGACTTTGGCGAAGCAACCGCGGGCTTTTCAAGGTAGGGACGCAACTCCGGGGCGTCCGTAGAAATCTGGAACAGTCGGACGGCTCGGAGATCCGTCTCTACCTAGTAAATTAACCGAATAGATCCAGTTGCGTTGTTGACCTTCGAAACGCTGCTATCGAAAGCTGCGGCCGCGCGCCGATTCCGGCGCGATGCCGCGCAACTTCAAAGAGCGAGGCTGTTTGTTCGGCGAAGATTCCCTCGCCGGTCATCCGCGTATGCCACTTTGAATTGTTTAATCGGCCATTGCCGCGGAGACGCCGGATTCGGCCAAGCACTTTCTCTTTGCGGTCGGGAAAATGTTCCTCCAGCCAGCGCTCGAACAACGGCGCGACCGCCCATGGCAAACGCACAATTGTGTAGCCGGCAAATTGGGCGCCGGCCTTAGCGCACTCCTCCAGGATTTTCGGCGGTTCGTGATCGGTTAATCCAGGAATAATTGGTGCAACCATCACGCCGACGGGAATTCCCGCGTTGCGCAACTGCGCGATGGTTTCGAGCCGTGCACTCGGTGGCGACGTGCGCGGCTCGAGTACGCGCTGCAAGTCCGGATCGAGCGAAGTGACGGAAATATTCACCGCGGCCGCGTTGAATTTCGCCAGTTCTTGCAAAAGATCGACATCTCGGGTGACGAGACGGTTTTTCGTGATGATCGCCACCGGGTTGCGAAATTTTGACAGCACTTCGAGACAGCCGCGCGTAATCCGCAATTTCTTCTCGACCGGTTGATACGGATCGGTCACGCCGCTCATTACCACCACCTGCGGTTGCCAGTGGGGTGATTCCAATTCCGCTCGCAGTAAATCGGGCGCATTCATTTTCACCATGATTTTGCTCTCAAAATCAAGACCGGCAGAAAACCCGAGATATTCGTGCGTCGGCCGCGCGTAGCAATAAATGCAACCATGCTCGCACCCCCGATAAGGATTTAGGCTCGTCTCGAAACCGACGTCCGGGCTGCTATTGCGGGTGATAATCGTCTTCGAGCCATCGCGAAAATACTGGGTCGCGCGGCGCGGGCGCTCCTCCTCTTCGGCAGGATCGAGATCGGCAATATCCACATCGCTAAGATCGACATGCAACTTTTCGAAACGGTTGGCCGGACTCCAGGATGCGCCTCGGCCGTGAATCGGAGCCAAACTTTGCGGCGTCTCCTGAATAACAGGCCTGAACTTCTGGGAACGTTGTTTCTTCATTTTACCGTTACTCCGGCTCGGAGTAAGTTCACATGAACATATCCCGGCGTCGAAGCAAATTCTTCTGTAGCGGCGGGTCTATGACCGTCGATTTTTCGAATTCGGCGCTCGTCGAGCGACGCTACAGTTTGCTCGACGCGCTTGCTCATCAGTCTGCTGGTGGCAAACTTGCTCCGTGCTCATCCCCGGAGGGGTGGTCGAGCGGTTTATGGCTCCGGTCTTGAAAACCGGCAGGCCGAAAGGCCTCGTGGGTTCGAATCCCACCCCCTCCGCCAGCTCAATTGCCGATTGCAGATTTTCGATTGTCGATTTGACGAAGGAAGAAGCGCTCGACAACGATCATGCAAAAAATTCCAAGAATCGCCGCACAAACTACATCGGATAAATAATGTGCCGCTACGTACATACGTGAAAAGGCGATCAAAATCGGGATGGGCAAACAGGCGAGACCGATCCGCCAATTTGCAAAAAACAAAACCGCGAAAAACGCGGTCGATGCGGCGACGTGACCGGAGGGGAAGGCGTGAAATTTCGCGCTCAAACGCGGCCCGTTCCAAACCTCTCCCGATTTTACCGACGGCCGCGCGCGGCCGGTGGAAATCTTGATCACGCGCCCAGCCAGGCCCGCGATCGCCAGCGCGATCAACATCGACAAGAAAATACGTGTCCACTTCTTGTTTCCACGCCACCAGGCGATTGCGAGAAGCAGTAACCCGAGCCCGAAATGCTCCGGCCAATCACCGAATCGGCTGATGTTGCGCATAAAGTTCTTCGCCATTCGGTTTTGATGTTGCGCGACGAAATTTCGAACGACGTCATCGAAGAAGAACGCAGCGACGATGACCATCGCGACAATGATGATGCCTGCGAGCCAATAAAAAACAGACCGTCGCTTCACAAATAGATTCCCGTCACATTTGGGCGACGCTATTTTGAGTCCGCCCTTGAAATCCGCAATCCGCAATTCTGCCTTCCTCTTTCTTGGCTGCGTGCTCTTTCACGTCGCCGGGACGTGGAACCTTCCGCTGGTCGATCGCGATGAGCCGCGCTTTGCCGAAGCATCGCGCGAGATGATTGAGCGCAACGATTACGTCATTCCTTACTTCAACAATCACTTCCGCTTCGACAAACCTCCCCTCACCTACTGGGCGCAAGTCGCCAGTTACCGCTTGCTCGGTGAAAATGATTTCGCGGCGCGTTTTCCTTCGACCATCGCGGCCGCGCTTACCGCATTGTTGATCTTGGCCTGGGGCTCGCGCCTTCGCCCGGCTTCGGCGTCGCAGGCGCGCATCGGGACAAATCGCGTTGGCTGGTGGGCCGCGATCATTTTCACGCTTTCGCTCCAAACATTTGTGCACGCGAAAGCCGCGGTCGCGGATATGTGGCTCGTTTTCTTCGTCACCCTGGCCCAGTGGGCGGGGTATGAATTGCTTTTCGGCGACCGGGAAAGAAAACGCTCTAATTGGCTTTGGTGGTCGGCTTTCTATCTTTCGCTCGCGTTCGCTTTTCTGGCGAAAGGACCGATCGGCTGGCTCCCCCTGCTGAGCGTTGGAGCGACAATACTTTTCGCTCGCAAATCGGAGCTCGCCGGGCGTTTTAAGTTCGTCCCTGGAATCGTGCTCATGCTCGCGGTGATCGGGCGCTCCTTCGGGGCGATGGAAGGGCACGGTGCAAACTCGTTAGGCCTGTATCTCTTCCTGCTCCCTTTTTATTTTGTAGCCGTTTTTGCCAGCTTTTTTCCGTGGTCGATCAAACTTCCATGGCTCGCACGGCGGCTATGGAAAAGTCGGGACAAGATCGACAATTACCTCCTCACCGGCACCGCCATCATCTTCGTCATTTTCACGCTCGTGAAAACAAAATTACCGCACTACACGTTGCCGGCATTTCCTTTGCTCGCCTTACTTCTGGCACGGCAATTGGAGGTCGCGCAATTTTCGGAGCGAACGTTTCGGAAGTTTGCAACCGCGGCCGCAATCTCCCTTTTTGGTATCGCGCTTTTGCTGCCTTCGGCGCTCGCCCGGTTTTTTCCTGCGGCCGACCTTTTCCGGCAATCGCGCAGTGACCTTGTGCCGGGAATGGAATTTGGCGCGGTCGATTTTGCCGAGCCAAGCCTGGTTTGGTATTTTCGAGGCCGGGTTAAGGGATTTATGACCCCACTGCACCGGGACAGCGTAGGACAATTCATGGAAAAAAACGGCCCTCGGTTTGTGATTGTCCCAGCGAATCTTGTCCCAGGTTCGGCCGCGAACTGGAAAACATTCTCCAGCCACGGCGTCAATGTCGCGAAAGGCAAGCGGGTCGATCTTGAACTTCTGCTGAAGCCGGAGTGATCACATTTGACGATTTGACGATTTAGCGATTTAACGATCTGGATGATCACGTTTCTCAACGGCAAATTGGTCAGCGCATTACCGACACAGGCGATTGTCGATGTTAGTGGAGTTGGCTACGAAGTCTTTATCCCGCTCTCGAGTTACGACAAACTTCCCGCCACCGGGCAGCCGGTGCGCATCCTGACTCATCTGCACGTTCGAGAAGATGCGCATGTGCTTTACGGATTTATGAGCGCGGCGGAACGCGATTTGTTTCGATTGCTGGTCAATCACGTCAGCGGCATCGGGCCGAAGCTTGCCCTCGCGGTCTTGAGTGGAATGAGCATCAATAATTTTAAGAGCGCGGTGGTAAATTCAGATGTTGTGGCACTGGCGAAAATCAGCGGCCTCGGAAAAAAAACCGCGGAGCGAATCGTTCTCGAATTAAAAGACAAGCTTGGTGTAGCCGCGGCGTGGGAAGCGGCGAGTGCGGCCCATGCGCCGACGCCCGAGGAGGAAGAAGCGAATGAAGCGGTCCTTGCCTTGATTGCGCTGGGTTACAAGCAAATCGATGCGCATAAGAGCGTCCGCGAAATGCAGCAAAAAGGCGAAGCAAAATCGGCGGAGGAGCTGGTAAAGCTTGCGCTCAAAAAGATGGCGGCGGGCCGCTGAGGGGGCGGTAGAAAAACGTTCAACATTGAACTCAGAGGCTCTGTTATTGAATGTTGGACGTTGGGCGTTGGACGTTGAACGTTAAGAGCCAATGCTGGCTCAAGACGAAAAGCTCTCGGCAATTCGTGAGGCGTTTCCCGCTGAAGGATTATTCGCAGAAAAGGACTGGCTGATTTCGCCGGATGCGTTTCCGATCGAGAAAAAGTTTCTAGCTGAGCTCGAGCAACTTGGTCATCGCCTGATTATTTTTCAGCGGGCCTGCAATCAGCTTTATCAACTCAGCATCAAAGGCAAACAGCCTGCCTGGGTCGCGCGTTATCTGGATGCGGGCAAACCGCCGGAGCTGATCGAGTTTTCGCGGCAAAAACAATTTCGCGATGACCTGCCGCGAATCATTCGCCCCGACCTCATTCTGACCGAGAGCGGTTACATCATTGCTGAAATTGACTCCGTGCCGGGAGGAATCGGATTGACCGGCTGGCTCAATCAAACTTATTCGGCATTCGACAACGAGATCGTCGGCGGTGCGGACGGAATGCTCGATGGGTTTCGCAGTGTTATGCCAAATGGCGGCGACATTGTCATTTCGCAGGAAGCTGCGACTTACCGCCCGGAAATGGAATGGACTTCTGCGCGATTGAAAGATCGAGATCCTGATCTCGAATGGCGTGTAGTCGCGGCGGAAAACTACGAACCGCAGGATAGTCGGGCCGTCTACCGGTTCTTCGAACTGTTTGATCTGCCAAACCTTCCGAAGATCGATAAAACACTACGCGCAAATGAGGAAGGTCGAATTTCAATCACGCCCCCAATCAAGCCCTACCTTGAAGAGAAAATGTGGTTCGCCCTTTTCTGGTTGCAACCTTTGCACGAATTCTGGCGACGCGAACTCGGAGAGAAGTATTTCCTAAAACTGCAGGAAGTAATTCCCTACTCCTGGCTGCTCGATCCGACACCGCTCCCGCAGCATGCGGTGATTCCGCGCCTTGAAATTCACGACTGGCATGAAGCGGCCAGGTTCAGCCAGAAAGATCGCGATCTTCTCTTAAAAGTGAGCGGATTTTCGCCGCTCGGCTGGGGCAGCCGCGGCATCGCCCTCGGCGCCGACCTGCCGCATGCCGAGTGGGAACGCCGGATCGACAATGCGCTCGCGACTTTCGAATCGTCTCCTACAATTCTACAGCGCTTTCACAAAGGCCGATTGTTCGAACATCGATACTGGGACGCGGAGTCAGGAGATTTAAAAACAATGAAGGGACGCGTTCGCCTTTGCCCCTATTTCTTCGTCGAATCCGACCGCGTAAAACTGCGCGGCGCTTTGGCCACGATCGCCCCGGCAGATAAAAAGCTCCTGCACGGGATGCGCGACGCCATCATGGCGCCTTCGCAGCCTTCCGAAAAATCGTAGCGACACAATCGGCGGTTGAGATATGGCCGACGGCGAATGGATCGAATCATATGTGCCAGCGCGGTTGGACCGGATGCCGTGGAACCGGTGGCATTGGCTGATTGTTATTTCACTCGGAGCAACGTGGATTCTCGATGGCCTAGAAGTCACGCTCGCCGGCTCGCTTGGTGGAATTCTCACGCGTCGCGAGACGCTCGGGCTAAGCGACGCACAAGTGGGCGCGAGCGCGACCTTCTACCTTGCTGGCGCCGTGCTTGGTGCGCTCCTTTTTGGTTACGGAACCGACCGGCTCGGACGAAAGAAGTTATTTTTCATCACGGTCGCGGTTTATCTCATGGCGACAGCGTTGACGGCATTTTCGTGGAATTTCGCGAGCTATGCATTCTTTCGCGCGCTGACTGGCGCTGGTATTGGTGGCGAATACGCCGCGATTAATTCCGCGATCGACGAACTGATTCCGGCGCGCGTGCGCGGTCGGGTTGATCTCATGATCAACGGCTCGTACTGGATTGGCGCCGCTCTTGGATCGACAGCGACTATTGTGCTGCTTGATCCGCATCGGCTACCGATCTGGCTGGGTTGGCGTTTCGCTTTCGGAATCGGTGCGACGCTGGGTTTGGTCGTGATTTTCTTTCGCCGTTGGATCCCGGAAAGTCCGCGCTGGCTCATGATCCACAGGCAAAACGTTGAAGCGGAACGAATCGTAGAAGATGTGGAACGCCGTTTCGTAGCGCATCCCGGAACTTTGCCCGCGCTTGATGCTCCGCCGACGCGGGTCCATACGCGCACGCACACGCCGTGGCGGCAGATTTGGAATGCAATCGTGCACGAACATCGGCGGCGTTCGCTCCTCAGTTTTGTGTTGATGCTGACGCAGGCTTTCTTCTACAACGCCATCTTTTTTACTTACGCGCTTGTGTTGATGCGCTTTTACGGCGTGCCGGAGAGCAATGTCGGCGGTTATTTGCTGCCCTTTGCCCTTGGAAATGTGCTTGGGCCTCTCCTACTCGGACATTTGTTCGACACCATCGGCCGCAAACAGATGATCACCGCCACCTATGGACTGGCCGGCGTTTTACTCGCTCTCACTGGCTGCCTGTTTCACGCGGGAATGCTGACCGCGCAAACGCAAACGCTGGCATGGACAATTATCTTTTTCATCGCCTCGGCCGCGGCCAGTTCGGCTTACCTGACCGTCAGCGAGATATTTCCGCTGGAAATTCGTGCCCTGGCGATCGCAATCTTCTACGCAATCGGAACACTCGCTGGCGGAGCGGGCGCGCCGCTTTTGTTCGGATGGATCATCGGGACCGGATCGAGCACAGCGCTGTTCATCGGATATCTCATCGGCGCGGCGCTGATGATTTTTGGCGCATTAACGGAGGCGTGGATCGGCGTCGCGGCGGAACGTCGGCCGCTCGAACACGTGGCCGCGCCGCTATCGAGTCGAGAGTTGTAGCGGCGCTCTATGAGCGTCGAACTTATTTGCCGCCGCTACAAAAGAGTGTCAGTTCGCGAGTGTGAGTCGGAGCCACCGGGCCCAGCTTGCTCGAATAAAGATGAAATGACTCGACGCGCACGATTCCCCCATCCAGATCGACATTCGATTTCAAAAAACGGCGCACTACATGCGGCGGAACGTTCGAGCAGCGCGCAAGCGTGATGTGCGGATGCCAGGGTCGCAAATCCGGTTCCAGACCGACGCCGACAGCTGCATCGCTTACGCGCTTGTGCAACTGAAACAGATGCGGATGTCCGTGACCGACGCCGATCCAAATAATTTTCGGCAACGCTTTCGGCGGAAACGTTCCCATGCCTGCAATCGGCAGGAAAAAAGCGCCGAAATGAATCAAACTGAGTTTTTCACGTAACTTTAGATCAACATCTTCCGGCACCGATCCAAAAAAACCGAGCGTGAGATGCATTTGCTCGGCATCAGCCCAACGGACGCCGCGAATTTGCGGGTCAAGATCGACAAGAAAATGTTTAATTGATTCCGGCAAGTCGATCGCAACAAAGAGGCGCTTTGCTTTCACCGAATCTCCGACCCGCGACACGACTCATTACCACCCGGTCCGGTCGGCGATGGCAAAGACGCGTTTGCCATTTTCATCACCCGCCCGAACAGATTTGGAAAGAGCGCGTTCGCTATAATCATAATTCGCGCCGACATCGGCATGATCAGGGAGGACCGACCGCTCGCGCAAGCCGCGAGAATTTTTCTCGCCGCGCGTTCCGCGGAAATGGAAGCGAACGGCAAGCTACTCGCCGCAGTAAATCGTTTGTATTCGGCGGTGCGATCACCCTTGAATTTCGCGAAGCCGTGCGAGGCGGTGCGCATCATTCCAGGCGTGACGGTGGTGACATAAATATTGTCTCGCGCTAATTCCGCGCGAATCGCATCCGAGAAACCGGTCAGGCAGAACTTGCTCGCCGTGTAGGGCGCCATGTGCGGAACGGCGATTTTCCCACCGATGGATGAGATGTTGACGATGCGCCCGCCGCCCCGCCGATGGAAATGCGGAATTGCTTCGCCAACAATGTGGTAAGGCGCCCAAAAGTGAAGCATCATCGCTTTTTCAAAATCCGCGCGCTCCATATGCGCGAGCGGGCCGACTTCAATAATCCCAGCATTGTTGATCACAACATCGAGACCGCCGAAGTGATCGACAATTCTTTCCATTGCTTGCCTGATCTGCGCTGGTTCGAGTAAATCGCATTCGACCGCTAGCGCGTCACCGCCACTTCGTGTCAGATCAACGCAAGCCCGCGCAAGTTCGTCTGGATCGCGCGCGACTAAGGCAACGCGTGCGCGATGCGCACAAGCCTCCCGCGCCAGAGCTAAACCGAGCCCGCGCGAGCCACCGGTGATCAAAATGATCTTGCCGTCGAAAGAAAATCGGCTGGCAAACATACGAACTATGTCGATCTAAGCGTGGCGACGATTGAAACGTGCGACTTCGCGCGCGGTCTCGCGGTCCACGGCGCGTTTTTTCAAATCAGCCCGCTTGTCGCGGGCGACTTTGCCGTGGGCGAGGCCAAGTTCAGCTTTGAGCTTTCCGTTTTTCCAATAAAGCTTAAGCACGACCAGCGCACGCCCGGCGACTTGCGTCTCGCCGTAAAGCTTTGCGATCTCTTGTCGATGTAACAACAACTTGCGCACCCTTTTGGCCGCCGGAATTTCATGGCTAGCGCGCTCGTATGGCTGAATGTCGGCGTTGTAGAGAAAGGCCTCGCCGTTCTCAATGCGGGCGAAGGCGTCGCTGATGTTCGCTTTGCCAGCACGGATCGACTTGACCTCGCTGCCCTTGAGCGAGAGCCCGGCCTCGTAACGCTCGAGAATGTGATAATCGCGTAGCGCCTTGCGATTAAGAATCGACTCGGCAGCCATGCTCGCGCCCTGAAACGCGACGGAAATTTAGGCGCCGTCCGCGGAATCCTTGATCGATTCGTAGGTGAGCTTGCCGGCGATGATTTCCTTGAGCGCAATATCGGTGAGGGAAGCGCGTGGACCTACTTCCACCATCGGTCGATGCCCCAAACCGAGCTGACGCACCCGCTTGGAGACAACGTTGATCAAGAGTTGCTGATTTGGGATGACCTGGGCTGCTTCCTGGAGGAGTTGAGTCGTCATATTGCGCAAGGAATGGACGGGGCGGAATGCTTCCGTCGGGAATTGAAGAATGGTCGGCGACTCGCCAGCAAGAACGAAGGGAGTGAGCGGCGGGGCGAGCATGATAAAAAAGGAGTGTTGACTTTGCGAGCAGCGCAAATGGTTGTCAACCGATTTGTTCGCGTAACGTCGGAAGATTTTGCGCAGTGACGCGCAAGATCGACAATTACGCTTCGCGGGCCCGCAGGATGTGCGGTTTATCGAATGTAGAGTATTCGATCTTTATCTTTTGGTAACGTTTGAGATTATGGAAGTTACTTGTTCGCTGCGGGCCCTGTGTCCCAAGGTCATTGTCCACGAAACAGCAACTTCTACCTGAACAAGGGTTGTTCCGAGGCCGGTCGCGGTCGAATCGGTCGTCACTGTGCCGTTGGGCCAACGGGTAAACTGCGTGACCCCATTTGCTGTCGGATAGGCGCGAATTTTCACGACTTCAGTCGACTTTGTCTTCGCAAACTCAGAAGCGTTGGCGGGCGAGCTGAGCAACGCCTGCAAATAAGAGCGGGTAGTCAAGTCTGTGAAGGCGAGATTGCGTAGCGCCTCGCTGCGATCCTGCACCTGCTGCAAAGCGGCGACCGATTCTTTGCTCGAATCAATATAGCGGAGGCAAACGGCGTTCAATTCAAAGACAGATGCAAAAAAGACTGCCAAGAGAAGCGCTGCTCTCATGATTTCCGGCATAGTGGATCCTGATAGCCGGTATAGAGCGCGCAGTTTCATCTTTTGATGAATTCCAGTTACCTATGGTAAATCAGCAGATTACGTGCCCGATTTTCTCATCCTAGCGATCGATACTTCATAGTTGAGAAAGCTGCCTAGTTTTCGCAGAAACGAGAATCCAAGGCTTTTAAATTGGGCTCACGTCACCAGTTATTTTCTCCGAGGAAGAACCCGCGCGGAAAGAAAAGAAACCGATACTTTCCTTGTTCTCGATGCCATTCCACGCATACTAGGCAGTGGAATTCCGTAGCGCGTGGGTGCAGTGTTGGGTAATTTGGCGGCTCACTGTCTATGAAAATTTCGGGCTGTGGCTCAGCTTGGTAGAGCGCTGCGTTCGGGACGCAGAGGCCGTGGGTTCAAATCCCACCAGCCCGATATTCTTTTAAACTTCTAACATTAGAGAGCCAGATGTCTTCTGGCATCGGAAGAGAAAATTTGAGCCGGACGAGTTGAGATTGCGTGGCGGGCCAGCAACCGATTTCCAAAATGAGCGCAGCCTAGAAAAGAGTGCTGGGCAAAGAAGTGAGTTGCAGCGCCGTCGATTAGATGATTGGATCGATACTTGCCAAACTATGGGATCTCTGAAGAAACGACGAAAAGCGAAGATTTCGAAACACAAGCGTCGTAAACGCATGAAGGAGAACCGGCATAAAAAGCGCTTGCGCTATAAGGCGTAGCTCTCCGTTATTCGGATCGTTCTGAGCGGCTGGTTTGCTAACGATGCCGCGACAGCTACAGTCGAAAACATGATAGAGCAGCACCCGGGTGTTCGCGCTCTTGGCTATTTTTCTTGCCTGCTTTTGCTTGTTGCGTTGGCTCACTTCGCAAGCGCACGAACGTCCCGCGCGCTGCTCCCCAAGGTCCAATCTTCTCTTCCAGCGCAAAAAAAGCTCGAGCCACAGGACGATTCTCTCACCCTGACTCCAGCGAAGGACCTCATCCTTCGTCCGGAAGGTGAGCATCAGGCCGAGGCGCTTGCTCATTTCGTCGAAGGAACTTCGTTCGAAGAAAACGGCGAGATGACCAAGGCGCTGGAAGCGTATCGCAAAGTGCTTAATGTCGATCCAGGTCACTCGCAACTTGCATCACGTGTAGCCGCTTTGCTCGCACGGCAAAGTGATTTTCCACAGGCGATCGATGTTCTTAAAGACGCGATCGCAAAAAAACCGAATGAATCCGAGCCCTATCTCCAGCTTGCTTTCATTTACGCGAAGTACCTTAAAAAAATCGATCAAGCTGTCGAGTACGCCAACCGGGCCATTGCGCTCAACCCGCGCGACATCGAAGCTTATCAGCGTCTCTACGAAATCGAATTGGCCGCAGGGGAGGAAAAAAAAGCGCTTCAATCACTCGACCGCGCGGTCAAAGTGCGCAGCGACGATCCGGCCTTCTGGACAAACCTGGGCAAACTTTACGCTTTAATCGTCTTCAAACCAGGCTCGGAACCGAAAGCCGATGACGTAGCGCGCGTTAATGAAATTTTCAAAAAGGCAGCCGAGCACGCTGGTGATGATCCCGCGGTCCTCAAAGATGTGGCGGACTATTATGCGTCGTCGCAGCAAATAAAGGAAGCGATCCCGCTCTATCTCCGCGTGCTGGAATTGCAGCCGGACGATAACAACGCGCGCGAAAAACTAGCCACCGGCTTCGTCTTGACGAAGCAACGGGCGAAAGCGGTCGAGATGCTGGAGCAGGTCATCAAAGAGCATCCGGACAAATACCAGCCATATGACTTGCTCGCCGAAGTTTTGGATGACGATGCGCGATCGCTTCAGCGCGCAAACCAAACTGAGCAGGCAAAAGCCCAATTTTCGAAAGCGGCTGCAAATTACGAGCAAAGCCTGCTCATAAATCCCACTCGAGTCAGCACCTACCTGCGACTGGCGGAATTGCTTCTTGGCCCGATAAAGAATGCCGAGCGCGCGGTGAAAATTCTCACCGAAGCCCGCAATCGCTTCGCGGACGCTTCTGAAATCATTTACTACCTTGCCCTGGCCCAACGCGAATCAAAGCATGCTCAACAAGCCGTCGCCACCTTTGAGGAGGCTCTGCATCAAGCCAAGCTTGAAAACAATGAAATCGTCAACACCCGTTTTTATTTTAATTATGGCGCGACGGCGGAGCAGGCAGGCCTGTATGAAAAAGCGGCCGACTTATTTCGCAAATCAATTGCGCTCGATCCAGCCAACGCGGCCGAAGCCTACAACTATCTCGGCTACATGTGGGCCGAGCAGAATCTCCACCTGGACGAAGCTGATGATATGATCAAACGCGCGCTCAAAATCGAGCCGAATAACGGCGCTTACCTCGACAGCCTCGGCTGGCTGGAGTTTCGACAGGGGAAATTTGAGCAAGCCCTGGCTGATTTGCTTCGCGCCGCTAAAAATATGACACAGGATGACCCAGTGGTTTTCGAGCACATCGGTGATGCCTATTTAAAGTTGGCCCGAGTGCCGCAAGCGTTGGAAGCATGGCAGAAGGCGATAACGCTTGATCCTCAAAACAAGAAACTGGCGGCGAAGATCGAAAGCACCAAAACGACCATAACCAAAAGTGGTCGGGCTAAGAACGATCCGCTTCAATAATCCACGATGTCGACCTTGCCTTGCCTGGTCCTAAAATAAAGAGCGCCCGCATGAGCAAATATCCGACAGCTTGGCAACGCAAAACGATGTGGGCGGCACTGTCCGCATTCTTCACCGTTTTTCTAATCGCGATCGTCGGTTCGGTCATATGGGTCGCCGCGAATGTCATCGCGTTTCTCCAGCCAATCTTGATCCCCGTGGCGATCGCGGCAATCCTCGCTTATCTTTTAAATCCGCTCGTGACCCGAATGTGCAGGGGGGGTCTTGGCCGCACTAAAGCGGTTCTTCTTCTTTTCGCGGCGATTTTTTTTGCGCTTGGCGGCTTCATCGCCTGGCTGGCACCGACGATTTCGATGCAGAGCGCGAATTTTGCAAGGGAACTTCCCGGCTACACTCAAACAGCGCGAGATCGCGTAGTCGATCTTATTGTTCGCTACGATCGGGCGTTTGGAATGCCCGGCGGCGCGCGCAGCAAAAACGGATCGCCCACGACGAATTTTGTAAACTGGCTGCTCAATTCCCCGGCGCCGCGCACAGAGCCCGCCTCACCCGCAACTATTTCACCATCACCAACTCCAGCGGCGGAAGAGAGCGCTCCTCGAACCGAATCGATCGCACCCACCCCGTCCAAAGTCACTTCGGCGGATCGCCAGCGGATCGAGGAAGCCGTGCAAAGAATAATTCCCAGTCTTGAACGCCAGCTACCTGCCTGGAGCGAAAAGTTCTGGAACCTTCTGAAGACGAGCATCGGAGGCTTTCTTGGAGTCACTGGATTTTTGCTCAGCCTCGTCTTGGTCCCGATTTATTTGTTTTTCCTCTTGAAAGAAACGCCCCGCATCGAACGGAGATGGAAAGAATATCTACCGCTGCGTGCCTCGCCGCTCAAAGACGAAGTCGCGGAAGTCTTGTCCGAGATCAATCATTACATCATCGCTTATTTTCGCGGCCAGCTGCTCGTTTGTCTGGTTGACGGTGCACTCATCGGCAGTGCGCTAACACTTTTCGTCGGGCTCAATTTCGCTCCGCTCATCGGCGTTTTGGTTGTAATTCTGACCATGATTCCCTACATCGGCATCGTGATTTGCTGGATTCCGGCAGTGCTCATCGCGGCCTTTCAATTCGGCGACTGGACGCATCCACTCATTGTCACCGCGATCTTCATCGTCATCCAAAATCTGGAAGGGATGTTTTACGCGCCGCGAATCGTGGGCAACTCCGTCGGCCTTCATCCTATGACGGTAATTGTGTCAATCTTTGTCTGGGGCTTGCTGATTGGCGGATTGTTGGGTCCAATCCTGGCCGTGCCTTTGACAGCCACAATCAAGGTCCTGCTGATGCGTTATGTTTGGAGCCGTCGTCTGCGCGAGGAACAGACCGAATCGATTGAACGCGTGCCCGTCGTCGCGAAACCCGAACGCGCATAACCTTAATTGCGGTCGCAGCTAAGCCGCGGGCGCGAGTTGCATTCTCCTCCACCCCGAGCAAAGGAGACAAAAGATGGCGGGAAAAATTAAGCGCGTCCGGCGCAAGAGAAAAAGCCGAAGCTCGCGTGGCACAGGGTTTTTCTCCACTTTTGAAGGGCATTTGTCGCCGTTACGCATGGGGATCTTAATCGGCACCACCGTGCTCGCTTTCGTTCTCGGCACTGTTTTTTTCGGCTACGCTTCGGACCTTTACAACTCCTGGCGCCAGAAGCGTTTGCTTCAGCGGGCGAACATGTTGCTAAGCGAGGGAAATCTGAACGAAGCGATGGCGGTTGCGCAGCAAGCCAATCTCGATGAAGCGATGAAAATCGCGAAGGAAGCCTTGCGAATTCAGCCTGATTCCCTGCCTGCGTTCTATGTTTTGGCGGAAGCAGCCGAGAAGCGCAGTCTTCAGGAAACTGTTTCCTGGCGCGCGCAAATCGCTCGCCTTCTGCCGCGTGATCTGGACAGCCAGCTAAATCTTGCCTCGGCCGCTCTGCGCTTTGGTCAGCTTGATATCGCCCGAACGGCGCTCGACAATGTTGCTTCCGGCGACCGGGACAAAGCCGCTTTTCATGTCGTCGCCGGCTGGCTGGCGCGCGCGGAAGGAAATTTGGCGGAGCAGGAGCAGCAATTTGCCGACGCGGTCAGAAAAGAGCCGGGCAACGATCTCTATCAATTTAATCTTGCCGCACTGCAAATCCGGTCCACCGAAAAGGAGAAGAGTGCAAGCGCGCGCGCTACTTTGGACCGACTTAGCAAGCTCTCTTCTTTTCGAACCGGCGCGTTACGCGCGTTGTTGAACGATGCTGTCGATCGCGATGATTTTGCCGCGGCCGATACACTCGCTCAGCAGCTCCAAATGTCGCAACAAGTCACCTTCAGCGATTATCTTCTTTGTTTGAATTTTTATCGCAAACTCGATGATAAGAAATTCGAAGCATTGCTGGAAAAGGTAAAACCAGTTGCCGCACGGGATCCATCCGACATCGCGCTCCTCATGGATTGGATGAATAATAACGGTCTCTCCGCGGAGGTTCTCGACTGGACCGAGGATTTGTCCTCTAACATTACGACTCATCCGCCAGTCGCCATTGTCGTTGCCGAAGCATTCGCCAATAAAAAGAACTGGTCACGGCTCAAGCGCTGGACCCGCTCCGGCTCGTGGATAGACGCCGATTATTTACGCCTTGCTTACCAGGCTTTTGCCGCACGCGAATCGCGGCAATCCATCGCCGGCGCGGAGTTCGCCTCACTCTGGCGCGCCGCCCAGAGAGATGCCGATGACCAACCTGACCGGGAAGTCAAACTCGCACGGCTCGCGACCAAGTGGAACTTGTCGATCGAAGCGGATGAGCTTTGGTCGCGCCTTTCCCGAAATTCTTTGACTCGACGCGAAGCGCTGGATTCGCTTTATCGCCTTTATCGCGGGAAAAGCGAAATCAGAAAAGTCTATGATGTTCTCCAGCGTTTACACGAAAGCTCTCCGAATGAACCGGCCATCACCGCAAACCTGGCGCGGCTCGGCCTGACCATCGATCAAAACACAATTGAAGCACAACAGCTCGCGAAAGAGGCTTACGATCGTGCGCCCAACGACGTTAATTGCGCGGTCACTTATGCGTTCTCTCTCTACAACCTGGGCCGCACAAACGAGGGGCTCGAGATCGTTAAAAAATTACCGGCGGATCAATTGCATGATCCTCATGCCGCGGTTTACGTATCGCTATTCTTGCTCGACGAGAACCAGACCGATGCCGCTCGTGAGTACATCGAAGCCGCGGAGCGCGGTCCGATCTATCTCGAAGAAAAAAGATTACTCGACGAAGCCAAGATCAAGCTCGCGTCGGCCTCGCAGAGTCCTTCACCGACGCCTCCGACAACCCCAACTCCCTGACCACCGGCAGCCACGCCAGAATCGAACTCGGTGCCTTCGCCTCCGCCTGGAGGGTCGGCTTTGCCATAACAACGTCAATCTTTGTACGGATCGACCATGTCGCGTCCGGCCATCGCGACTCCCAGCGGACGAAGTGTATGCAACACTCGAATCGTCCCCGCATGCTCGGCGAGAACGTTCGGAAGACGCCGATATGCCTGCGGCGCTTCGTCAAGATCGCCACCGCGCAAAAGAACATGTCGATCTTGCAGCCATTTCATCATTTCATCATGCCTGACCAGGCCATCCTGCCGGATTCGCTTGTTGCCAACTTTGACAAAACGGCCTTTTGCCGCTGTCCGCGACATGATCCGCCCGGCGCCGTGAATGGTCGAAAACAGCGCGTCGCGTGAAAGAGGCGAATCGACTCCTTCGATGATCACGGCATCATCGCCCATGCTGCCGCCGACGAAACCTTTTTGTCCGGGAAAGGCGGGCGTCGCACCTTTGCGCACCACCCAATACTCCTGGTCATCATGCTTCTCACGCCACGCAAAGTTGTGGTGATTGTGAACTTCATCGACAATCGTCGCGCCCAGAATTTCGTGCGCCACGTGCCGCGCCACCGCTTCGCGGCCGGCATAAGCGTAACGCCCCGCCAGCCGCATTCCGGCCAGATAATCATGACCGATCTCCGATTTTTCGTCGACTACGGTCGGCGGCACATCCATTCCATCTTTCCCACCGGCGGCTTTTAAAAAGTGGGTGGCCGTTTTGTGCCCGAGCCCGCGCGACCCAAAATGCACACCGACCCAAATCCGGTCTGCTTCGTCGGCAAAAAGATCGACATAATGATTTCCGCCTCCGACGGTGCCAAGCTGATCGGCAGCCGTCGATTTTAAACCACGCATCGGTTCTACCTCCCAGGCCGGATCGTCAAACAGCTCGTGCTCGACACGTGTTTTACTCTTGCGGCCAATGCCGAACGAAATGTCACGCACCACATCATCCATGATTTTGTCGATCTTCGGCGCGACCTGCCCCCGTTTTGCGTCTGTGCGGATGGCAAGGTTCCCACAGGCGATATCGAATCCAACGCCGCTGAGCGAAATTTTGTCTTTATAAGCGACGACGCCGCCGATCGGTTGCGCATAACCCTTATGTCCATCTGCGCAAAGCACCCCGCGCTCAGCACCAGCCGCGACGCATGTCTCGATCTGCTTAATCGTCGCTTGGTCATGCTGACCGAAAATCTTTGTCCTGGTCTCCATTAATCCGGCTCAATAAAGGCTCGGACTGATGGCGACGATTTCAATGAGCTATTCGGCCAACGATCTCGACGTCACCACGCGCCAGGCTTTCACATCCGCACGATCCCGGACCGGTAGTTGGCAATGCACCGCCTTAATCGAATCGAAAGTGACTTCGCGGAAAGGCAACATGATCGTGGACGCGAGTTCCTTTTTCACCGCGGCCGGGATTTTCTGGTAAAGAAGACTCAGGTGCGGATCACGCACGA
>WNFX01004427.1_pt1 | contig 25683 bp, 20 predicted proteins | sample 5400111 | NCBI WGS metagenome assembly WNFX01 (sample SAMN13153363, study PRJNA577476) | soil metagenome | isolation source: 40 cm soil or saprolite under grassland replicate 1 | place: USA:California | collected 2016-06-15
GCTCCTTGCCCATCATATCCCACGGATGGACAAAGATGGCGGTGTTCAATTGCTCCGCGGTTTTCCAGACAACGTCGAGCGATGGATGATCCAGGTTTCGGCAATCTAAGCCATGGCAATGTTCATTTGGGTCGACATGAGTACCGATTTCGACGCCGCGCAAACCTAGCTGGCTGACACAACGTTCGAGTTCCTGAGCGGCCAGATCGACATCTTGCAACGGAATCGTCCCGAGACCTACGAAGCGATTTGGGTTTTCCCTGACGACTTCTGCGATGTGATCGTTTAAGAATCTTGAAACATCGAGAGCGTCCTTCGGCCTCGCCCAATAACTAAACATTACCGGCACGGTGGAGAGCACCTGCATCGAAACGCCAGCAAAGTCCATCTCCTGGATCCGGCGCCTCGGGTCCCAAACATTGTCCGTGATGTCGCGGAAGACGCGGTCTCCGATCATCATGCGAGCGCTGCATTCGTCATAGTGCTCCAGTCGGACGAATCCTGGGTAACCGTACTTTTTGTCCAGGTCCGGCCAATCGCGCGGCAAAATGTGCGTGTGCAGGTCGATCTTCATTTTGCAATCGCCATGATCGCTTCGGGGCCAAATCGACAGGCAAGATGCCTGTCGGCCACACAGGCCGGAGGCCTGTGTTCCAATCGGCCATCGCGCGGCAGAATGTGGGTATGGAGGTCGATCTTCACGGGCGCAATTTTAGGGCGTTTCTGCGAACTCCGAAAGCATTCGGAGCTGATACAGATGCACTACAGCGATTCCATTGGCGGCGCTTTCTCGACTTTCTTGCCGCACTTCTTGCAGGTACGGCGCGCATCGTCATTCCAGAAATCGAGCATTGCCTGGCTGAAATGCTCAACAATGTCTGCGCAGTCGAAATGCATGTCTTCCACCAATGCGCCGCAGTTCTCGCAGTAAAAAATAACGTGCTCTTTTTCTCCCGGCGGCCGGCGCCGTTCGACCACGACACCAATGGTATCCGGCGGGCGCTGCGGCGAGTGCGGCACATTCGGCGGGATAAAGAATGTTTCGCCTTCTCTGACAATATGGTCCACGATGCGGCCGCCTTCGCGAACGCGCACCTTGATGTCGCCCTTTAGCTGGTAGAAATACTCCTCAGAATCGACAAGGTGAAAATCGTTCCGCGCATTGGGCCCTTTGATCACCATCACGAAAAAATCGCGGCCGTCATAGAGATAACAATTGCTTACCGGCGGTTTGAATTTCTCCCGGTTTTCTTCGATCCAATTCTCCAAATCAATCGGCGGTTGCACAGTTTGCATTACAAAGAGCGTATTTGGTGACGCGCGCAGCGTCAAACTTGGATGGCGATGGCAAAATACATGGGCGAAGCCCCGCCAGATGGGCCATAATTTCAGTTGAAGCGGCCTAACTAAACGCGGATAAATATCCGCCTTTATGAACCCTGGCTGTTTGCTCCGAATTGCAGGCGCGGGCCTGATCGCAGTGATCATTTGCAGTTGCGAGACTTTTCCGGAGGGTCCCTTCCCCCGTGCCATGCCAGCAGGCTGGTGGAATGACGAGGGCGTTTCCGGGCCGGCCAAGATCGTCGTTCATATCGGCGAACAGAAAGCCTACTTTTACAAAGGTAAACGGTTGGTTGGCGAATCGACCGTTTCCACCGGAAAACCAGGGTTTTCCACGCCGCCCGGAAGTTATTCGGTTCTCTCAAAAAGCCCAGATCACGTCTCAACGATATTCGGCGACTATGTGGATGATTATGGCAATGTGGTAAGATCAAACATTGACGCTCGGAAGGATCGGCGTCCGCCAGGAACGCATTTCGATGGTGCGCAAATGCCGTATGCGATGTTTTTCCGGGGCGGCTATGCGATGCATCAGGGTTACGTTCCGCCCTTTGCCGCGTCGCACGGTTGCATTCGTCTGCCAGGGGAGATGGCGATAAGATTTTTCGAAAACGCTCCGGTGGGCACGCCTGTAACGGTGAAGGAATAGAGCCGCGGGGAGGTTGACAGCTTCTCCTCCTGAGATAGCACGAACAGGTTGTGCTAGAATAGGGTCGTGGAATGAAGGGAAGCATCATTGATGACGATCGCAGCGGTGCGATGCGATTGAACGTTGAAGAACTGCAACGCTACTCACGTCACCTAATCATGCCCGAGGTTACATCCCAGGGTCAGAATCGACTCAAAGCTGCGCGCGTCTTATGCATCGGCGCCGGAGGACTCGGGTCGCCGGCCGCGCTTTATCTGGCAGCCGCCGGCGTTGGAACAATCGGCATTGTCGATTTCGACGACGTCGATCTGTCCAATCTTCAGCGGCAAATTCTTCACGGAACAAAGGACATCGGCCGGGGCAAACTGGAATCCGCGAGGGATCGGTTGCACGACATCAATCCGCAGATCGAGATCGAATTGCACAAGTGCCGTTTCTCCAGTGAAAACGCCTCTCAACTTGTCGCCAGCTACGACGTGGTTGTTGACGGATCTGATAATTTTCCGACGCGATATTTGTCAAACGACGTCTGTGTTTTCGGGCAAAAACCGAATGTGTACGGCTCAGTATTCCGGTTTGAGGGACAGACAACAGTGTTCGCCCCTCACCTGGGCGGGCCATGCTATCGCTGCCTTTTCCCAGAGCCGCCTCCACCGGAGTCCGTTCCGAACTGCGCGCAAGCCGGAGTGCTTGGCGTTTTGCCGGGAATTATCGGAATGCTGCAGGCAATTGAGACATTGAAACTGATTTTGGGTATCGGTGAGCCACTTGTTGGACGACTTCTCCATTTCGATGCGCTTAAGGTAAAATTTCGAGAACTCAATCTGCGGCGGGATCCGCAATGTCCCGTCTGCGGCGAGAATCCAACAATCTTCTCGCCCATTGACTACGAACAGTTTTGCGGAGTGCGCGACGAGGGAGCGATACCGGAGATGTCCCCGCTCGAACTAAAGCGGAGGATGGATGCAGGAGAACCATTCGAATTAATCGATGTGCGGGAACCGTTCGAATACGAAATTGCCATTGTCACAGTGGAAAGCGCAGTGCGCAGGCGGTACGACTGCTTCAGCAGCGTGGCTTTGCCAATGTTTACAATCTTGAAGGCGGAATCGATGCGTGGTCGGATCAAATCGATTCAAACGTGCCCAAATACTAAGAGACGTTTCAGTTAACACCGTGGCTTCAGCCGATGCATGGCTGGTCGCCGTGAAATGGAAGCCGTTTCAACGGCTCACTTTTGATTCGAGCGGCAAATCGTTAAAACGGTTCAGTCGCACCGTCGTGTTTATCACCGGGCTGAAGCCATGGTGTTAAGGCGACTACTTTACGGCGGCTGCCAATTGTTCGGCACTTGGCACTCCATGCCATTGAGCTATCAATTCGCCTTTTCGTCCGAACACGAAAACGCAGAAATCCGTTGCTCCCTCCGGCTCGCCAAGCTGCGACGACACCGACCCATCAAAATCGGTCGCAACGAAAATGTCTTTCCGCGCATCACGTATAATCTTCTTTCCGTCGTATCGGGCCTGAAGCCGTTTTGCTTCTTCGTTCACGCGGTGTCGGATGAGCGCGGTAGCGATCCTTCGCCCAACCACAGTATGTCTTCTCGCAAAACGAATAATTGTGATCATCCTGTAATCCGGGTTGCCCAGGCAATGTTCCGGGACGCGGTCACCGACGGTGTGCGCCTTTTCTCTGTCTGCAGTGGTGGTCAGCACGACTACTGTCACATGTCCGTCAGCTGTAGAATGTTTGTTTCCATCAATATCGACAAAACCGAGCGCGTAATTTGCTCCGGTGGAAAGGGCTCCGTGGAGACGCGCTGCGGGAAGCAAAATTAATGTTCCGATAACGAAAAAGAATTGAAGTGCAGCCGATATCACAAGTAAGCAAATTGGCGACAATGTCGTGCGCTGACAAGATTCGACCTGCGTCCTCGCTGTTTCCATTGTCGGGAACGATGAGTGTGGCCTGTGTTTGGTTGTCGATCCTTTTCGTTTTTGGCTTAACTGCCTGTGATCGCATGGGCGCCTCGCGCCATGCGCAGCTAATCCAGGACGCAGATACCAAATCCGCCCAGGGAGACTTTGCGCGCGCGATCAACTTGTATGAGGCGGCGCTCGATGATTCCGAAAGCATTCGGAATGCTGAGGTTCATTACAAGCTGGCTCTTGTTTATGATGACAAGCTGAACGATCCTGTCAGCGCGCTACATCATTTCAGGCGTTGCCTCGCATTAAGTCCGACCGGTGCTCACGCCACTGATGTCAAAAACTCAATAAAACATGATGAAATCGCCGCGCTGACGGCGTTGTCTGGCGATTCCGTCATCACTCGAACGGAGGCGGCCCGTTTGCGAAACGAAAATCTTAATTTGCACAAAGAACTTGAAGCGCGCGCCGTGCCGGCGCGAAGTGTGACCGATAAACCGCAGGAAGGCGACACCAGCTCAAAAAAAACCGCCTCCAAGAAAGGAGACCGAAGCTACGTTGTGCAATCAGGCGACACGCTCTTCTCCATTTCGCGAAAGTTTTATAAATCGCCCAAGCGTTGGAAAGAGATCCTGGACGCGAACAGGAAGAGCATTCGCGATCCCAAAAAACTCACGGTGGGCCAGACCCTGGTTATTCCGTAGGAGCTTTGGCGTTGCCGGCGACAGTTGTCGAGGAATCTAAAACTTCACCGAGAGGGCCACTGCGCCGCCGAGATTGGCGACATTGTAATCGAAAACGCTCTGGTTGGATTGGCTTGCTGCCAACGTACTCACGGCGCTCACCGTGAGATATTTATTCACGCGATAGTTTGCGGTAAGCGCAAGAATTTCGCTGATGTCATCGCGACCTCCCTCATAATACTGCCGCACCACGAGCGTACCAACGGCATTGATGAAAAAGGAACGTGTGAGATTGGCTGAGTAAGCGAGATAGGTCCCATAATCGCTTCGCTGCGCTGAAATCGCATTTATGTTTGGTGGCTGTCCAGATTCCTCGGCTGCGGCGCTGATATTTGCGAATGCACCTAGTGTGAGCGTTTGAGCGCGGCCGAAGCGAAACGGAATCGACGCGTCTATGATAAAGGCATGGTTTTGAAAAAAAGCTTCAAAGCTATTTTTCTCAGTCAGCCGGTTGTAATCGTACTCAACGCGCAAAAGCAGATTGTGCCACTGCGGCACGAGATATCTGAAGCCGACTTCAACATCAAAGCTTCCGAAATTGAAGTTGTCGAATCGGTCGTAATAAAAAAGCTGCTCCCGGACATCGATCAGTCCGTACAGTGTGTTGGTGATCCGCGGCTCGTAAAAGGCTGCTGCTGCCGGCGCAACGACAAAATCGCTCTGCTCCCCGCTCCGCGTCAGAGCGACATTCGATGTCCAGTAAAACGGCGTGCCGACCGAAATGGTGAACGGTTGATATTCTTCCACTCGTTTGAGGATTTGCTGTTCTCCGAGATCGGCATCGCCAGGCGCTGCGGCAACATTGCCACCTTCGACAGCGCTTGGCGGGCCAGTGGTAGGAAAGGCCGAAGGAGCCTGTTCGCGCGTCAACTGCGCCTGGTTTGCCGTCTGCGCCGAGCCGTCATTCGTTGAGGTAACAAAGAGCACGCACAACGTCGTGACGAACCCGCACAAATGACGGTCGATGCGAGATCTCACGAACGCGACCACTTCCTGCCTGGTTTGTCCATGACGCCGCTAATCTTCTCGGTCATATCAATGAGCAGGTTGAATGTGCCACGTGCCTAGTGATTAGAAAGCCCGCGTGCCGCCACCAAGGCGATTATTGATCACTCCGCGATCGCGCGTTCGCCGAACATCCGCCATGTCGCGGTCCGCTTTGATCATACGATTGACATTGAGGCGATCGGCGTTGACCGCGTTAAGGTGGTTGTGACGTGGAACCCTAAGCCTTCCACCAGGGCCGGGAACAGCGCCATCGAGGAGAGAAAGCAACTGGCCACTGTTTTGAATATTGATCACTGTCCTGGTCCTTTTCGCGTTGGTAGGCTTGCCGGGCGACTGCGCATCAAACAGCGGGGCGTCTGAAAGTGGTCGCGGCCGGTTCGCACCTTTGCCATCAAACGTGCCGGTAGTGTGGTCGTTACCGCCGAAGCCTGTATAGTTTGCGTTAGGGCTGCCCTCGGTAAAGTTTACATAAACATCAGCCGGATTTGGGCCGGCGATCCTGACCCTGACATCGTTGAAAATCGTGATCGAATTCGCTGCCAGAATCTTTGCACTGTTCCCGCCGAGCGTGACGTTTGAAACGAAGTTGAGCTGTCCATTACTCCCCGGAGCGTAAAGTTTCAACGTCGTATCCGCCGAGAGGGTGCCACCGCCGATATTGAGCACACCGTTTGCGCCGAATACCCCGGCTTTGAGCACGTCTGCGTGAGCGCTGGCATTATTGAATGTGATCGCTCCATTACCGTCGATGTAGCTGAGAAACGTGTCGCCGACGTTGTAATTACCACCGTTAATCAGAATCGCGCTGGCCGCCGCCCCATCGCTACCGTAGAACGCAACTGTCGCGTCGTTAGCGACATTTGCATTGCCGGCAACATCCATTTCGATAAGGCCTACACCGCTAATGACACCACCGTCGCGGTTATCAATCTGAGCCGACAAGGAATTCGCACTAATGTTCCCCGCCGCGACCGCAATGGCGGTATTCTGATCCATTACTCCGCCATTGTTTTGAATCTCGAAAATGGCATCGCCATGGGCAGTGATGTTGCCAGATGCGGCCAGACTAATAAGACCTCCCGAACCGATTTCTCCGCCATTGTTCAGGAGTTCAAGCGTCAAATTGTTAGTGGTAAGGTTTCCTCCGATCGCGGCGAGAACGTTCGCCCCATTTACGACTTCATTGATATTGTTGTTAATGAAAAGTTTAGTATCGCCGCCCGCATCCGTAGTCAGATTATTTCCGACGCCTAGAAAAAGATTCGCACCGGAGTTAACTACCTGGTGAACCGGAGTGATTATCTCGAGATCAATTCCACCGGAGTTGGCGTCGTTGTGCGCGACCAGGTCCCTGCCAACGAAGAGCGTCACATTTTCGCCGCTCTCTTGTGGAGACTGGATTGCCAGCTCGACCCCGAGGAACAAATCGGCCGCGGTCAAATTGCCGCCGACGCGAAGGTCGATATTAGCCCCGGTTCCTGATTGGGCAGTCGCCGACGTTTGCAATGCAAGTGATCCGCCAACGGTGAGATTTCTGTCCGCCAGGACATCGATATTAGCTCCTGTTGTTAAATTGCTAATATCGGTGGCAATTGAGAGGTCGCCACCGACCAGTAAGTCAGTGCCGGCGTAAAGGATGACATTAAGACCCGAAGTAATTCCCCCATTTCGTCGAATAATGGTCAGATCATTCGCAATGTTAAGCATCTGACCTGCGGAGATAGTTACGTTACCGTTAGAATTGAACGCTGTTTCATCAGAGGTTTGACCGCTCCAATTCAGGTTCTGTCCAGCAAAGAAAGTAATGGTTGGAGCATGGATGAGCGCCTGACCGTCAATCGAAACGTTGCGCCCAACGAATGCGTATAGATCATCCGTTGTGATGCTCGACGTCACTGACATGTCGCGCTGGGCAAACAGGCTGACTTGGCTCGTTGTGCTGATATCGGAGCCAAGGGTCAAATCACTGCTGGAACCGCGAGCGTAAATCGTCAAATCGTGTAAGCCAGAAAAGGAAATCTCGGGACCCAGGGTAATTGGCCCGTCCTGTGTTGCGAGCAAAAGACCGCGGATACCTTCGAAGGTCAATACACCGCCAGGACCGCCGGAAGTGATACCGTTAACAGCGAAAAGGCCGAGATTGGTTTCGCCATTTGACGTGTCGATCGTTGGGTCACCAGTTAACTGGAGTGCAGTGAACTTGAAGCCCGCTCCCGAACTATCGCCGATTAGGTCGTCGAAGCCGCTTGCGGTGTCAAAGACCGATGTCGATCCAAAGGCCCACGCGGAGATCGGACCGTCAATCGATCGTCCGCGATAGATTTTGCCGTAATCGGTTACGCCGTTGGTAGTGATGGAGGGATCGGTCGTAATGACTGTGCCACTCGTTATCACGTAAGGATTCGGGGAAGTAATGGTGCTTGGCGTACCGAATTTAGTTGGTGTTGCTGTCGGGGGAGGAGTGGGCGTGATCGGCGGAGGCGTCGGCGTTATTGGTGGAGGCGTAGGTGTTATTGGCGGAGGCGTCGGCATTATTGGTGGAGGCGTGGGCGTTATTGGAGGAGTTGGATTCGAAGTCGATGTGCTCACTAAAACAACCGGGTTCGCATTCGCGTTTTGATCCGTCGTGTCGATAACGTCCACGAGGTTTTTGGCAAGAGGCTGACTGGTTGGCAATTGCCCCGCAAGCTGCTGGTTCATCACGGCGAGGATCAACGGCAAGTTTGCCAGCGGCGGAAAATCTTGAATCAAACGCGACGTCTCAAGGACCAACTTTACATCAAACTTTTCCGGTTTCGTCATCCGCCCGTCCGCCGTCATCATCATCATTTCACCGCCGTGAACGGTCACAGCTTTTTCAGGATGACCAGCGGGATAAAACGTGCCGATCCCTTCCAAGACCATAAATTTTGTGGGCGGGCCCGTAGCCAAAAGAGCTGTTCCCCCCGTCACCGCTGCGGTAACGGCCGATGTGCTGACCTTGACTGGGGCTTTGTCGGGCGGCACCTCTAAGAGGACCGCACCACTCGTCAGATCGAGTTCACGCGCCCCACGTTTAAAGCTGAAAATCGTATTCGCCCCAAGGCGCGTTATGGTGAGATCGCTAAAAGTCAGTTCGGCACGCGACTCCACGCCGGTGCGGACCCCCATCTGCTGTGTGACTGTGTCGTTCACGGCCGCCGGACGCGGTGCCCCCTGAGTTTCCAGCAACCGCACGTCCTGAATTACCTGCGAGACGCGCGCCTGTTGGATTTGTGCAGCGGTTCCAATTGCGGCTGTCCCAACAAAAAACAAGCAGACGCAAAACGAGACCATCAGTCCACCCCAGCGAGTTTGCATAATAGACTTTTTCATATTCGGTCGCTACTGTGGGGCCGGGGCTGCTTCCGGACTCATGATTGGCGCTCGATGCGGCGTCACCAGCGCCGCAGTCGTGCGACCTGCTGTGTCGGTCTGCTCTTGGCCGACAGCCGACACTTGTGTGCCGCCCCCAAAAATGACCAGGTTTGTATCAATTAGAGTCTTGTTCGATTTCTCGCGCTGCTGCTTCTGGCTTTCCGCCGCGATTGACTTTTCGCTGCGTAGCGGAGGAAAATCTGTAATGAAGCGACTTGTCTTCATGAAGCGGTCAATATCGACATCTACAGGATCGCTGAGCGCAGCCTCCGAGTTGCCGAACACCATTTGCCCCGCGCGAACGAGAACCGAATCGCCAAGATGTCCGGGGCGATACAATCGCGCGGTGCCTTCCAACACCAGAAATTTATAGACACCGGCATAATACTCGATCATGGCGGTGGTGCCCGCTACCTCTGCGGCGACGCTACCTCCGTGAATTGTCGCCCTATTTGCCTCCTTTGGAGCCTGAACAAGCACTGTCCCCTCCTTAAGATTCAAACCGCGCGTCCCACGATCGAAATCAAATGCAGTATGGGCGGCGAGCCGCACAACCGTTTCGTCAGAGAAACCCAACTCAGCGCGCGATGCGTTGCCGGTCCGCACAACAGTCTCCTCATGGACAATGTCGTTTAGCGAGGCCCGGCGCGCGGCGTTCTTAGAATCCGCTAATTGAACGTGATTTTTTACCCGCGTGACCCGCGCTTCGTTAGCCGAAGCGGCGTTCAGTCGGCCGGGAAACCAAGTCGCAAGCGAGGCCGTGATCGTTATGAAAACAAGGAGGCGAAGCTGCCGGTTCATGCGTACGTTGGTCGAGAGACCTAATTTCGGCGGTTTTTGACGCCTAAACCTTGTTAGGTCAAGCATTATTTACACCACTACAAGGTACTTATCCGGAAACGGCGCAGCAAAGTTTCTTGAAAAGTTTAATTTCGTTCTTGGCCTTTTAAGAACGGCACAAACGGCCCAAGTAAAGACCGATCTGGCTATTGCAGCGCTAAGTTCTTAACGTAGAACCCGGCTACGGGTTTATGGGTTGCTCGTTGCCGAAAACTGAGACTCCTAGCAACTCACGCTGCCACGGGACCAGCAGTGCCGAGGCTCGTGTACCATCCGCGGCGATCGCCTCCAGCGTGCTTCGGGGTGCAATGAACGAAGGTTCGAGCCCGAGCTCCTCGGCGGATTTGTTGCGTCGGCGCAGCAGTTCTTCTGCGCGCTGGACTGTCTCAGTGGTCGGTCGGGTTCCGGAGCGGCGACGCGAAACTGGCAATTCCGATTCAGGCGCCCGCAATCCGGCTTGTGCTGCCTCGCGAAACGCCTGACGGCGGCGGAATGAAAAATGTCTATAGTCAGGGACATTTCCCGAAGCGAATTTCGCCGCAGCCTTCAAGAGGTCCTCATTTCGCAAGATGTGAAACGGCGGGCGATCTGCTTTTTCTGCTTCTTTTTCGCGCCATTGCCAAAGCGCGCGAAGTACCGCAGCGTCGCGTCCACGGAGTACGCCAGATCCGCGAATACGCCAGAGTTCATCCTGGTTACGGATCCGCGCCACGGCCGCTAGCTCGATGGCACGTTGACATGACTGCTGCAGCCAATCCCGGCGCCCACAACGATCCAACTCTGCTTCCAATTTTTCGGCAAGGGGCAGCAAATAATGCACATCATTAATCGCGTATTCCGCCATGCGGGTCGGCAAAGGTCGCTGCGCCCAATTCGCTTTTTGCGAACCCTTCAGAAGCGTGAGTCCGAAATAACGTTTCACCAACGCAGCGAGGCTAAATTCGCGAATGCCAAGAAGACGAGCTGCGATCAGTGTGTCGAAGATTCGCTTCGCTAGCAGATTCAGACCGCGACGCAGCATTCGCAGATCGTAATCGGCACCGTGCAAGACAATTTCCCTGGCTTCCAGCGCCCGACGCAATGGCTCCAGATTGGTATTGGCCAACGGATCGACCATAAAATCGCAAACACCTCGCGCGGGTTCATGGCCTTGGGCCATACATACGCCGGTATCAACCCTGCTGGCCGTAGAGCCCGGCGCTGGGACACTGATCTGGAGCAAACAAAGCTTTTCCCGATATGAATGAAGACTGTCCGCTTCGGTATCGACTGCGGCGCGATCGGCAGATTCGATTTGCTCAATTAAACTCGCGAGCTGCGCGGAGTTCGTAATCACGTTTCGCGTTAACGCAATCCGCTCAACAACAATTCAGCGTTGGTTTTGGTCGCATGCAGATTATCAATCAGCTTTTCCATCGCTTCGAGAGGCGGAAGCGCTGCCATCGTTTTGCGGAGCATCAGCACGCGTTCCCATTCATCGGGATGATACAACAGCTCCTCACGCCGAGTCGCTGAGAGCATCGGGTGGATCGCCGGGTATAGCCGTTTCTCCTGCAGGGCGCGATCAAGATGCAACTCCATATTGCCGGTGCCCTTGAATTCTTCGAAAATCAATTCATCCATTCGACTGCCAGTTTCGGTCAAAGCGGTCGCGAGCACGGTCAGACTGCCGCCTTCTTCCACATTGCGCGCAGAGCCGAAAAATTTCTTTGGCTTGATCAGCGCCTTCGCCTCTACGCCACCCGACATGATTCGTCCCCTGCCCGGCTGCATGTTGTTGTACCCACGCGAAAGCCGCGTGATACTGTCGAGTAAAAGCACAACATCCTGTTTCATTTCCACGAGGCGTTTGGCACGCTCCATCACCATCTCTGCTACTTGCACGTGTCGCTGCACGCTTTCGTCAAAGTTGGAATGGTAGATCTGGCAGTCGATTTCCCGCTCCAAGTCCGTCACCTCTTCAGGCCGCTCGTCGACCAAGAGTAAGATAAGAACAATGTCAGGATGATTTACCCGAATTGCTTTGGCGATTTCCTTTAGCAAGATAGTCTTGCCCACTCGCGGCGGCGCTACGATAAGCCCGCGCTGTCCGCGCCCAAGCGGTGCCAGCAAATCCACCGCGCGCGCGGTGAGAGAATTCGTCTTTGGATTTTCCAGAATGAACCTGCCCTGCGGAAATTGCGGCGTTAGCTTGTCGAAGTCGGTTGGCTCCGTCCATTCTTCAGCTGCCTGGTCCTCGACTCTTGTGACTTTCTCCAGAGAGAGGAACTTTCCGCGTTGACCTGGCAATTGCACTGTCCCAGCAATCTTTTGCCCAGGCCGCAAATGATGCTGTTCAATGAGAGCGCGAGATACGCAAACGTCCTCCGGAACCGGCAGAAAGTTCAATTTCGGCCAGCGCAACATGGCAAAGGAATCGCCCACCTGATCGAGGAAACCTTCTGCAGTGACAATACCGCCGCTCGCTAATGTCGCGCGGACGATATCGAGAAGCTGCTGATGCCGCGACCGCGCAGGGTGTAGATAAACATCCAAATCGCGCGCCAACGCCTCGAGCTCTTCACTCGAGGATTCTTGCAGCTCGTTCAGATCGAGTGCGAGGTCAGTTTTCAACTTGTTCTCTTCGTTGGATCGCGTCTTGGAAGCTTGCGAAGCGTGGGCTGCGCTTTGCGTGTGTGCAGGCGAGACTCCTGTCTCTACGGTTTCCGTCTGCGAGGTCGAGACCTTTAGCTTTTCTTCCATGATTGCTCTTGCCAAAGCACAACAAGATTCTTCGCTTGTTCCATGAGCGTCGCACGGTCGCCGTTATTCCAAACGACATGATCTGCGCGCTTGATTTTTTCCTCGAGAGGCATTTGTGAGTTAATCATTTGTTCGGCTTCGGAGCCTTTCAGACTTATTCGCTTCACCAACCGGTCTAACTGCACTTTGTGCGAACAGGCGACCACGACAACCCGCTCGCACAATGTTTCACCACCCGTTTCATAAAGAAGTGGGATATCAGCAAAGAAGAAGTCAGGAGAATTACGATGCCTTTCCGCCTGCGCCATCCACTGGCGACGTATCCGAGGGTGAAGAATTTGTTCGAGCGAGCGCCTTTTGGTCGCGTCAGCAAACACTATCGCTCGAAGTTTAGCTCGATTCAAGTCCCCCTCCGGCGAAAAGACCTCCCTCCCGAACTGACCGAGGATTTCCTGTTTCACCTCTGAAAGCTTCGGCAGTGAGCGCGCTGCCACATCGGCATCGAAGAATTTCGCTGCCAGTATGATCTCTCGCAGGCAATCACAAAACAAGCTTTTGCCCGTGGAAATTCCGCCCGTGATCCCAATCGCAGGCATAAGGGAAGACCTCACCGTGGCGTGATGCCTTCGGCCAGGTCAAGATGGAAGGTCTGTTTCACTTTTGTTGTTCCGAAGGTCAACTCCGCTGTGTAATCGCCGGCTGGGAGAAGCCGTTTCGGATCATCACCGCCATATTCAGCAATCACGTCTTTGGTCGGCCGCAGGTCCCAGTTCAAACGGGTAAAACCCGGTGTGCCCGGCGCTTTTAGATTTGCAACTGGCTGTCCAGTTGATTTTGTCACGACGATTTTGATTTCGTCGCCAGTAAACTCCCGCACCCAGACTGTGAATAACGCTCCTTCGGGCGGATTTTGGCCGCGGTAGATCCCCTTGCCGTTCGAATCCACAAATCCCGGTTGAAGATAAGCGCCGCTCACAGAACGCACGCTAAACAATTGAGTCGGCTTGGACGCAATTTCCGCTGTGAATTCGCGAAACGGGATGGTGTCGTCAAGGATGGCAATGCTGCGACCATGCGTTGCGATCACAAGATCTGACGTGCGCGGATGAATCTGGATATCGTCCACGCGGACCGAAGGAACATCGCCGATACGCACCCAATGCGCGCCTTGATCGAAAGACGCGAACACTCCGAAATGCGTACCCGCGTAAAGTAGTTTCGAATTTACCGGGTCCTCACGGACAACTTCAACAGGATTCCCTTGCGGAAGATCGCCAGTGACAGATTGCCATGTTTTGCCCAGATCAGCCGTGCGCAGAAGCATGGGGCGATCATCACCCGAGCGATACGCATTGGTCGCAACGTACGCCACATTCGCATCGAAATTGGAGGGCTCAATACGCACGATCCATTGGCTCCGCGCCGGCTCCGGCAAATTACTTGTCAATTCCGTCCACTTGCCACCGTCATTCTCTGTGATCCAGAGCCGTCCATCATCCGTTCCCGCCCACAACAGACCGGCCCGCTTCGGCGACTCGGCAAGCGAAAAGACGACCCCGTAATTTTCCGCGCCACTTCCGGTGGCGTTTGTTTTGGTCGGATCATTGTACGTCAGATCGGGACTGATTACGGAATATTTCTCCATCCGGTCGGTGAGCTTGAAGACGCAGTTGCCGCCCAGGTAAATCACGCCCGGTTTATGCCGGCTCATGATCATTGGCGAATTCCAATGGAAGCGATAACGCGGCTGACCTTCCGCTGGCTCGGGACGCAAACGCCGTATTTCGCCATTTCGCAAATTGATCCGGTGGACTTCGCCCTGCTGGCTTTCCGCATAAAAGGTGTCGCGATCAGTCGGATCAAACAGGACGTAAAAGCCGTCGCCGCCGGCAAGCGCGGTCCAATCGGAGTTGCGAATACCTTCCTTACTCTGCACTCCGCTCGGTCCCACCCAGTTCTCGTTGTCCTGGAGACCGCCCGCAATTCGGAAATAAGGTTTCGTGTCGTCGAGCGAAATTCGATAATATTCTCCTGAGGGAATCTTGTTCAGATGATCCCAGTTCTTGCCGCCGGCAAAACTCTGATACACGCCGCCATCCGTCCCGAGCAGCAAACGCTGGCAAACTTGCGGTTTCGGGGGCTTGTTTTTGTCTTCCGGTTTGGGCGGCTTCGGCGGAGGCACCGTGCCGGGCTGAATCGCGAGCGCGTGACAATCCGGGTGAACCTTCTCGCTTAGATCTTCGCGAAAATTTTTGCCGCCATCATCAGACACCAGCAGTGCGAACCCCAAAACATAAACGCGCTGATCGTTTGCAGGATCGATGCGAATCTGGCTGAAATAAAATGGGCGTGGATCCATCGCGCTCATGCGCGTCCATTTTTCACCTGCATCGTCAGATCGAAAAACGCCACCCGTTTTGCTGCGCAGATCATCCAGCCTGCCAAATCCACCTTCGTAACTTTGCACGACCGCCATAACCACCCTGGAGTTACTCGCGCTGATCGCTAGCCCTATCCGACCGGTTTGAGCGGGTAAACCTCCGCCAAGCTTCTTCCAAGTGGTGCCACCGTCAGTGCTCTTGAAAATTCCCCCGACATCTTCGCCACCCGTCACGCTGGGACCGGAAGCAAAACTCCACGGTGTGCGTTGTCGTGCATAAAGGCCAGCGTAAACGGTCTCCGCGTTCGTTGGATTAATTATCACGTCACCACATCCAGTGTGCGCATCGTGCGGCGCAGCTGCTTTCAAAATTAGTTTCCATGTTCTGCCCGCATCAGTCGTCTTGAACAACCCGCGTTCACCGCCATCCGCCCACAAATTGCCCATTGCAGCGACGTAAGCGACGTCCGGTTTTTTCGGATCGACAACGATTCGCGCGATGGTACGGCTGCTTTTCAGCCCGACGTTCTGCCACTTCTCACCGCCATCGGTAGATATATAAACACCATCGCCCCAGCCAGACGAATTCCGATCATTGGCCTCGCCGGTTCCCACCCAAATCACATCCGAATCAGATGGCGCAACCGCGACTGCACCAATCGAGAGCATCGGTTGCTTATCGAAGATGGGCTCGAAAGTAACGCCGTTGTCGTTCGTTTTGAAAACGCCGCCGTGTCCGAGGGCGACGTAGAAGATAAACGGACTATTTGGACTAATCGCAATGTCCGATACACGACCACCCATCACCGCCGGACCAATCGAGCGCGCTTTCAAATTTTTGAAAAACACGTCTGTAACTTGCGGCGGGGTAGGCGAAGGAGTCGGTGTCGCCGAGGAAGACAAAGTGGCCGCCGGGGCAGCCGAAGCCGTAGGCGAGACAGCCGTGAGTGGTGGACGAGTTGTTTGCGGTTCCTCTTGCGCCGGCAAAATCGACACAGACCAAATCCAAATGAGCGAAGCACAAAAAAATCCGAATCGAATAATCATAAGCAGTACGACTCTAGCCAAGGGTGGCATCTTTGCGATGTCGGAAATGCGGGTATCGTGCAGGGATTTATGACCCAGCAAGTTTTGGCGGGAAAAGTCGGTGTTGTCTTCGGCGTGGCAAACAAGCGCAGCATTGCGTGGGCGATCGCAAAAGCATGGTCGGCGGCGGGTGCGCGCTTGATTTTCAATTATCAAGGCGAACGACTGAAGGAAAACGTCGAGGAATTGGTGGGCGAGTTTGGAGAAAACACCCCATTGTTTCCCTGCGACGTTTCCAACGACCATGAGATAAAAGCGTTTTTCGAAAACATGCAAGGACAGACCGATCGCGTCGATTTGATGTTGCACTCGCTCGCGTTCGCGCCGCGGGAAGCGTTGGAAGGCGACTTTGTGAACACAACACGCGAAGCGTTCCGCATGGCACACGACGTGAGTGCATACTCGCTTGTGGCGCTCGCACGCGAAGTAGCACCTTTGATGACACGAGTCAATTGCATTTCTGCTGGACCGGTCCAGACGCTGGCCGCACGTGGCATCAGCGGTTTTACGTCGATGCTTAAACATTATCAGGAGCGCGCACCGTTGAAGCGCAGTTGCGATCCCGCCGAGTTAGGCGCCACCGGAGTTTTTCTTGCCAGCGACGGAGCTGCAGCAATAACCGGCCAGGTGATTTATGTCGATGGTGGGTACCAAATAATGGGAATGTGATCATCCCCTCTTGCTGTTGCTCCTGCTCATTCTCGGGATCACCATTGAATCACGAAACGGCGCGCCCGCCCATGGCGGGCAGGCTGTGGTCGCGCCCTACCGTCATAATACTAGATGATTGCGCGGATCTGGCATGGCTGGACGAAACGAACCGACGCGAAGACGTATGAGAACATGCTGCGCGACAAAATTTTCCCGAGCGTTGCTGCGCGAAACATCAAAGGCTATCGCGGCGCAGAATTGTTCATCCGCGAAGACGGCGATGAAACCGAATTCGTCACGCTGCTTCGATTCGATTCAATGGATGCTGTGAAAGAATTCGCGGGCTCCGATGAGACCAAGCCAGTGATTTTTCCGGGAGTCGAAAAACTTCTTACACGAATGGAGCCGGCGCGGCATTACCGAATCGCGATCGCCAGAGAATTGTAGGGTAGGCGCTCCGCCTGCCGTCGTATCGATTGGCAACCCGAGAGCGTTCGGGGTTGCCCTACAACTGAGGTCGGCGAGGTTGGCTGGGTATGGAACTCGCTTCAAAGCTGCGGGAATTGTTAGGGGAGGAAATTGTTGCCAACGATCCCGACACGCTAGTTGCACACAGCAGCGACAAATGGTTTGCAGCTCACGAACCGAATGCTGTCGTCTTTGCAAGATCGACGAGTGACGTCAGCAAACTGCTTCAGTTTGCATCACGCGAAAAAGTTCCGGTCACAGCGCGTGGCGGTGGATTTGGTTACGTGGGCGGGTGCGTGCCGGCGCGCGGCGGGATTGCCCTCTCGCTGGCGCAAATGAATCGGATCAAGCAAATTAGCTTCCCCGATGCAGTCGCGATTGTCGAACCGGGAGTCTTTACCGCGGACCTGAAAGCGGCGGTGCGTGCACAAAAATTATTTTATCCGCCGGACCCTGCGAGCATGAAGGATTGCACCGTCGGTGGAAACGTCGCCACAAACGCAGGCGGACCGCGTTGTTTGAAATACGGCGTGACCCGAAATTACGTAATCGGCCTTGAAGCGGTGCTGGGCAGTGGCGAAGTACTGCGAACAGGCGGTCGCGTGCACAAGAACAAGACCGGATTCGACTTGATAGGTCTGTTCGTTGGCTCGGAAGGAATGCTCGGCGTGGTGACTGAGATCACGCTGCGTTTGCTTCCGCTTCCACCGGCGCGCGCGACCTTGTCGGCTGCGTTTGCGACTGCGGTACAAGCCGCTGAAGCCGTGCAGGCGATTTTTGCGGCGGGGTTTTTGCCTGCGTCACTGGAAATCGCCGATCATTTCACGTTGGAAGCAGCTCGGCGCGATCTGGGCAAAATGCTTGTGCCTGAGGGGAACGCGCATCTGCTGGTCGATCTCGATGGCCAGGAGGAAAGTGTTCGCAGCGAAGCCGCCGCTATTCGCGAATTGCTCGAGAAAAGAAAACCAAATGCGCTCGAGATAGCGATCGGTGAAGCGGATTGCGAAAAACTCTGGGCATTGCGCCGTCAGTTCAGCAATTCACTGCGCGCGACCGGTCTGACGAAGCTAAATGAGGATGTCGTCGTGCCGCGCAGTCATCTGGTCGATCTCATGGAATTCGCGGAGACATTGCAGACGAAGTATGGATTTCCGATTGCCTGTTTCGGTCACGCAGGGGACGGCAACATTCACGTCAACATCATGGCCGATCGTTACAATCGCGACTCCGCGGTGCGCGAAAAGGTCGAGCACGCGCTCGACGATCTCTTCGCACAGGTGCTGGCGTGGGGCGGCGTAATTACTGGCGAGCACGGAATCGGCATGGCCAAAAAACGCTGGTGGCCGGAGGCGACCAGCGACATGGCGCGCGAGCTGCACAGCCGGCTCAAACAAGCGCTCGATCCAAACGAAATTTTAAATCCGGGAAAATTTGTTGACTAATCTGAATCCGCATTGACATTCGGCGAGCATTTACCGGACCATCTGAATTCCGCCGCGACTGACGCGCATCTGCGTCCTCGTGGACGAAAATAAAGAAAGACGCGTGTACTTTTTTGCGCTGCCTTAATAAGATATCAATGAAACCAGGAAAATTTACTCACACAATTGCGGTTATCCTTTCGTCGATCTCATCTCTTTTTGCGCACGGCACAGGGGAAAAAGCGGAGCTCGCCAAGACAAAATTCAGCAAAAAATCCGACAAATCGGCAGACGATCGTTCAGTCGGCGGGACTTCAATCTCGTTTGTTCCGGGACAATTATTTAAGACGCGATCAGAAGCCCCACAGCGTTATTCGTGGAAATCCAATATCGTGACAACCGTTTTCTGGATTGGTGAGCAAGCGAGCGGAAATAATCTGGTGCCCAATCGTACCAGCTGCTGGGACAAGCAATGGACCAAGAACTATGGCGGCACTGACGATCCAAATCCTGCGCGTCGCAGCAATTACATTCCGGTGAAGTTCACGCCGCGACAGAATCCGTTTTACTGCGCACTTCCCTATAACGACAAGGCGCGCACTGGTCATCGTCCCGAAGCACCGCGCGTTGTTCCCTGGTTTAAAGACGCGTATCAAGGCCCCGCCGTCTCAACTTGCAAGGGCCGATGGATCGCCATTCGCAAAGGTAACCGGACTGCTTATGCGCAATGGGAAGATGCAGGCCCATTCCGCACCGACCACTGGCAATACGTGTTCGGCAACGAACGCCCAAAGCCGAATCTCAACAAAGGCGCGGGCCTCGATGTTTCGCCTGCCGTGCGCGACTACCTCGGATTGAAAGAAACAGACGTGACCGAATGGAAGTTTGTGGATTTTAGCGAAGTACCGCGCGGCCCATGGTCCACGCATGGAGACAACAACACATTCGTAATCAACGACCGCAAAAAAGGTAAAGCGCTTGTGGAAAAGTTAGGTACGATCGCGCGCTAAGCGATTTTTGGTAGAGGAACTGACAGCTTCCTCTACAGACGATACCGAATCCGCGCAATCGGTCAGTGGCAGGCTATTCCAAAAGACAATGGAAGCTTACCGCGTCGTACACATTTCTTCTTGCGCGATCCTCATCGCAACTAATTTCAGCGTCGCCAATCAAGTTGCAGCGACTGTCGAAGGCGGCACGCTCCTCACTAACAAAGCCGCGATGGGCGATTGGACAGGCGATGCGCCCGGAGTGCGACGCAAGATCACTGTCCAAGATTTGCCTTCGCCGAGCTCGAATGTCTTCGCCATCAACCGGGCACGAGTCATCGCTCGCCCTGCGAATGCGCAGCCCCAAGTCCCTCCTGGATTTAAGATTGGCCTCTATGCCAGCGGTTTTCGCGATCCGCGCTTTCTCCTCACTGCGCCAAATGGCGACATATTTATCGTGGAAAGTCGCGCCAATCAAATTCGGGTATTGCGCGATACAAAGAAGAGCGGCAGGGCCGACACCAATGAAATCTTCACCGAACACGACTTGAACAAGCCGTTCGGAATCGCCTTTTATCCGCCCGGTGATGAGCCTCAATTCCTGTACGTAGCTAATACCGACGGTGTAATTCGGTTTCCCTATCGCAATGGCGATCTCAAAGCGCGCGGGCCAGCCGAACGGCTGGGAGCACATCTTTCCGGCGGCGCAGCGCACCTGCGCAGTGGCGGACACTGGACACGCGACATCGTTTTCTCACCCGATGGCAAAAAGATGTACGTCTCCATCGGTTCACGCTCGAATGTTTCTGATAGCGCTGCAGAAGCCGATCGCGCGCGCATCTTCGAGTTTAATCCCGATGGCACCGGACTAAAGGTTTACGCCTGGGGAATTCGCAACGCCGTCGGAATTGCGTTTCGCCCCGGTACCAACGAACTCTGGATCAGCACCAACGAGCGAGACGAGATCGGCGAAGATCTACCTCCCGATTACGTCAGCAGTGTGCGTCCCGGCGGCTTTTATGGCTGGCCGTGGTTTTACATCGGCAACCATCCTGATCCGCGTCACAAAGGAAAACATCCTGAGCTCGCTGATAAGGTCATTGTTCCGGATGTGCTCGTGCAGGCACACTCGGCCACCCTTAATTTGTGTTTCTACACCGGCGACCAATTCCCATCCGAATACAAAGGCGACATCTTCGCCGCCTTCCACGGTTCATGGAACCGGATGAAACGGACCGGTTACAAGGTCGTGCGCGTATCGTTTGATCATTCCACCGGCAAAGCGCGCGGCGAATACGAAGATTTTGTGACCGGTTTCGTCACGCCCGAAGGGAAGGTCTGGGGCCGCCCCGTCGGCATCACTGTGGCAAAAGACGGCAGCCTTCTCATCAGCGAAGACGGGAACGGCACCATCTGGCGCGTGAGCTATGCCAGATAACTCAGAAAGCCCCGCCAAAAGAACATTGCCGGTCGCACTGTTACGCATAATCTGCCGTAGCGCGGCATGAAGATTGGTTTTGCTCAAATTAACCCGACAGTCGGGGATTTGAGGGGCAATTGCGAACTGATCATCGGCGCTTACGAGCGGCTCGCGGCCGCAGGCGCAGAATTAGTGCTGACGCCGGAGCTGGCGATCACCGGATATCCGCCGCAGGATTTGGTTTTTAAGTCGCGGTTTGTTCCGGAAAATCTTGCTCTTCTGGAGAAACTTCACTCTCGCGTCGGAGATACCGCGTTGCTGGTCGGGTTCGTCGATCGTAATGAGGGACGCGGTAAACCGTTTCATAATGCTGCTGCTTTGCTCGAGCGCGGCAAGCCGATCCGTAAAACATATAAGTCGCTCTTGCCGACTTACGATGTTTTCGACGAGGACCGCTATTTCGAGCCGGCAACACGCGTTGAGCCGCTTGAGGCACACGAGAGGAAAATTGGCGTGACCATTTGTGAAGATATCTGGACGGACGATTATCTGCCGCGGCCGCTTTATGAGGTCGAACCGGTGCACAATCTCGTGCAGCAGGGCACAGAGATCATCGTGAACCTAAGCGCGTCACCGTTTCGGCTGGGTGCGCCTGCGTGCCGACTGGAGATGATCGCAGCGCAAGCGCGCACGTATCAACGGTCTATCTGTTACTGCAACGTCGTAGGCGGGAATGACCAACTAATCTTCGATGGAAACTCGATTGCGGTGAATGCATCGGGCAATTTGATTTCACAACTAGCAGCATTCCGCGAAGACGAAAAGGTAATCGATACGGATTCAGCGGCCGCGATTAAATTTCATGAAGGTAAAACACCGGAGCAACTTTTCGCTGCGCTTTCGCTAGGTGTTCGCGATTATTTCCGCAAGTGCAATTTTCATTCCGCGGTGATTGGACTGAGCGGTGGAGTTGATTCCGCGGTCACCGGCGTCATTGCGGTGGACGCGCTGGGAGCTAAAAATGTAACTGGTGTTTCCATGCCGAGTCCGTACTCGTCGCGCGGAAGCATCGACGACGCGCGCGCGCTCGCGCGAAGCCTCGGAATAAAGTTCTTCGAGATTCCGATCACCGACGCATTTAGAGATTTCAAAGCGCAGTTCAGAGAAATTTTCAAAGGGCTACCTGAAAACGAGACGGAAGAAAATATGCAGCCGCGTTTGCGGGCGATGACATTGATGGCGCTCTCAAACAAGCTCGGTCATCTCTTGCTGACCACCGGAAACAAAAGCGAACTGGCTGTTGGATATTGCACTCTCTATGGCGATATGGCAGGTGGGCTGGCCGTGATCAGCGATGTGCCGAAAACGATGGTTTACGAGCTGGCGCGCTGGATCAACCGGAAGCGTGAAGTCATTCCAAGGTCGACAATTGAAAAGGCGCCGAGCGCAGAGTTGAAACCAAATCAGAAAGATCAGGACACATTGCCGCCATACGAAATTCTCGATCAGATCCTGCAGCTTTACGTCGAAGAAAACTTGAGCGCACGTGATATCATCACGCGCGGATTTGATGAAGAAACGGTGCGATGGGTGCAGCGCCGCGTTGACCTTAACGAATACAAACGCGAACAAGCGGCCCCCGGCTTAAAATTAACGAGCCGCGCCTTCGGCATTGGCCGCAAGATGCCGATCGCGCAAAGGTATGTCGATTGAAGTGCCATCGGCATCCGTGCCGATGATTCCTGCTCTGAGTCCCGATGCGCTGGAAGCGCACCCTACTCTTTCCGCCGCGCCCTCGCTTTTCGCTTCGGCGGGATTTGTGCCAGTGTTAGCTGGCGCGCCGCACAGGAAATTTTTAGACCTCGGGAGCTTCCTTATACTTCTTTTCCAACTCGGCCATCATCGCTTTCCGTTCTTCCGGCGACGCGTTTCTCATTTTTTCGGCGGCGGCTCGATGAGACTCGTCATCGCGACTGATTTGGTCCACGACATGGTCGTGGCTCTTTTTTCCTACCTCTTCAAATGAATTTCCTGTGATCTCTGCATCACAAGGACTGCCAAGATCCCGACAAGTTAATTTTTTCACATCTGCTTCTAACAGAGTTATCTGAGATTTGCGCGCCGCCGTTGAGTAAACTACGCTGGCAGTTTTTCGGATCGCTGACATTCTGAACCGGGCGAATGCCGGAACGTGTTCGGATTTCGATGTTCTTCGCTCTAATCCGAAAAGTTGCGAAAGACTTCCGCGCGTACTTTCCTGGATTGCCTTGGTGTCTGCAACTCGGACGCGGCGAGATTAATCACCGACTGCACCACCACTTTCTGCTGACTGGGTTACCCGAGACAGCAGCATTCCGTTGCCACCTGTTTCGCGATGATGCGGACCTGGGAGAATAAACTGCGTGGCGGACATGCTCGAATAAGACTTTTTTGATCCACGGCTCAGCGGCGTGGACTACGTAGCGGAGTGCCTCGGTTATGACGGCGCTGATACATATGAATCAGCCAAGTTAGGTGAAAGCGGACGCGAGTTAATGTATTCGCGCGCCGTATGGAACGAAGTCAATAATTTCCGCAGGCGCTTGGGCGGCTGACACTTCGCCGGAGTTATTACTCCAGAGTGAAATCGAACATTCGGTTTACCCGCGCGCAGCGCGGGCAACCGATCGCTTGAAGGAATAGTTTGTACTTACTTTTGGTTGTGGAATACCGTTAGCGGCGTCAGCCTTAGCATCGTTCAGGACAGTGACGATGGTCTCCGTGGGACAAGAGCGGCGGTGCGATGCGGAGCGATTTTTTCGGGAGGCTTTGCGCTCGACTCTCGGCAGCCTATTTGAGAGTATCGTTGCGTCGGGCATTTCCATGTGAATCCATATGGCTGCCGAAGTTACCAAAGAGATCGAACTCGAGATCGCGCATGTCCTCTTTCTCGACATTGTCGGTTACTCCAAGCTCTCGGTTAACGAGCAGCACGCCCAGGTTGAGGAACTGAGCGAGATTGTTCGTTTGTGCGAACAATTCCGCAAAGCAGAAGCAGCCAGTCGTCTTTTAAAGATCCCCACCGGCGACGGCATGGCGCTGGTTTTCTACAAGAGTCCGGAGGAACCGGCGCAGTGTGCGGTAGAGATCAGCCGCGCGCTCAAGGACAATGCGCGCCTGCAAGTTCGGATGGGCATTCACAGTGGACCGGTCAGTGGTGTGGTGGACGTGAACGAACGCACCAACGTAGCTGGGGCCGGCGTCAACATGGCCAGGCGGGTGATGGATTGCGGCGACGCCGGGCACATCCTTCTTTCCCGTCATGTGGCTGAGGACCTGGCCGAATACGAACGCTGGCGAGAGTTCCTGCATGATATCGGCACCTTCGAGGTGAAACACGGGGTGCCTGTAAGCGTCACCAACCTCTACTCGGACGAGGTTGGGAATGCGAAACTGCCAACGAAGCTCCAAGCCGTCAGGAAACGTCGCGCCCATATACGCTGGGCGGAGATTGGCGCTGCACTCCTCGTGCTGGGCGCAATTATTGCTGCGTTCGTCTTTCTTTTGCACAGATCAACACGCGCGCCCTTAGCTGTCCTCGACAAAAGCATCGCGGTCCTGCCGTTTGATAACCGGAGTCGCGACCCCGACAACGCTTTCTTCACCGATGGGGTGCAGGACGAAATCCTCACCGACCTGGCGAAGATTGCAGCCTTGAAAGTCATCAGCCGCACCTCCGTTTTGCAGTATAAGAGCGGTGTTGCACGCAATCTGCGCGAGATCGCGCAGCAACTGGGAGTCGCGAATGTGGTAGAAGGAAGCGTTCAGCGCTCGGGCAATCGCGTGCGCGTCAACGCGCAGTTAGTCGATGCCCGCACCGACGCGCATCTGTGGGCGCAGACCTATGATCGCGACCTGGCCGATGTGTTCGCCATCCAAAGCGAGATCGCCAAAGCCATCGCCGACCAGTTGCAGGCCAAGCTCTCGCCGGCTGAGAAGAATGCTATCGAGCAACGGCCCACCTCTGATCTAATCGCCTTCGACCAGTATAGCCGCGCCAAAACGCTCATACTGACGAGCAGCCTAGGCTCCGGGGACAAGAATTTGCTCCAGGCTATTGAGCTATTGAATAGTGCGATCGCACGCGATCCCTCATTTCACGCTGCCTTTTGTCAGCTGGTCTTTGCGCACGACCAGTTATACGCGGTTTATGACGATCACACTCCGCCGCGTCTGGCGGCGGCCGAAGCTGCTCTGCAGCGCGCAATAGAGCTGCGTCCCAATGCTGCCGAAACGCACCTGGCGCGCGGATCGCATCTGTATTATGCCTTTCGCGACTATAAGGGAGCGCTCAGCGAATTGGAAGCAGCGCGTGCCGGTCTTGCTAACGATCCGCGTATCCTCGAATTCACCGCTTACATCCTTCGTCGTCAGGGCAAGCCCGAAGAAGGATTACGCGCTCTGGAACAGGCGGTGGCGCTTGATCCACGCAATCCTTACATGCTTTCACGGCTGGCGATTAGCTACGAGTGCCTTCGACGTTACCCGGAGGAGAAGGCGACGCTCCAGCGCGTCTTGGAGATTACACCGGATGACATTGCTGTAGCGTCCAGCATTGCCTTCGTGGATCTAGATTGGC
>WNFX01002097.1_pt1 | contig 25666 bp, 31 predicted proteins | sample 5400111 | NCBI WGS metagenome assembly WNFX01 (sample SAMN13153363, study PRJNA577476) | soil metagenome | isolation source: 40 cm soil or saprolite under grassland replicate 1 | place: USA:California | collected 2016-06-15
AAAGTGTTCTGCAAAGTCGGGTTCTCAGACTGGTTGGGGCAGATAGGGACCATTGCTGCATCAAGGGTGTTAGTAGCAAATTTCTATAGTTGAGCATAGGTATAAATTGACACTAACTTTAGTCGCGATTATGGCCATAACAGCGATGTTGGCTATACTAAATGCTAATTTTCAAAATTGGGTAGTTGATAAATTTCGTGGATGTGCTAGTCCTAGAAGAATGCATGATATGGGCATCGATGGATATGATTATAAAAATACGCCTATTCAAGTAAAACAAAGTGATATTATTGGCAGAAATGTTGTCGATAATTCTGAAGAAGTGGCTCCCGAAGCGCAGCAAATATTGGGGTCATGTGAGCTCATCCCCCAATGAAGTATTCTCGTAGTGCGTGACTAGTTGCTCTAAAATCAATCGATATTAAACTATATATCAGTTACGGAGCTGAGTAATATTTTAAATATTGTCCATTTAGGGTAACGGATTTGAGACAACCCTACACGCAGAAATAAATCCCTACATGCAGCAGTAGTTATGAGAACCCGACTTCGTAGCAGAATTAGCCTTAAAGAAACATTAATAAGTCACTAGCGATATTACTAGTGATATGCTATCCAATTGGTTTTCAAGGGTGGGCAGTGTGATACCCAGAGGATTTTCAAGGCACTATGTGCTTGGCCTGTTAAAAGAGCAACAGCTGTCAGGCAAAGAAATAATTGATAAGGCTATTCTCCAAAGTGAAGGAAAATGGAAACCATCCCCTGGATTAATTTACCCTATGCTCGGCCGACTACTAGAAGAGGGTCTTATAGATGAGACAGAGAACGGGAGGTATAAAATTACCGCTAAAGGGCTTGAGATGGCTGCTGACATAGCCTCAGTTCAGAACATGTTACAGAAGCAAGTTGATGTGATGCTCCGGGTTGGAAGCGTTGGTAAGTTTATGGCCCTAGATCTGATCGACAGGGTATCTACAATAGGATCAACACTCAGCTCGAATCTTGATAGAATGACAGAACAGGAGCGAGAAAAGTATAAGCAGTTCTTGTTGACCGAGCTAAAGAAAATGGATGAACAAGCGGAACACAAAGAGAAAGTGGCTGTTGAATAATAATAATAATAATATTTTATTCGTCCCACTATCTTATCAAGTCTTAAGGCCTGGAAATCATTTGTCTTCTAATGCGACAGATAAAAGTATGCTGCGAATAAACAAACTCATCGACAAGATGGGCGTTATCGAGCAAGAGATCACAAATGAAATCGAAATATTGAAACGAGAGTATATTAATGCCAGTTCAGCGATGGGGGATGCGCATAATTATTTTCTTAGCGGCGTGGAAGCGGCTCCGTCTCAAAAGTCCTATCTGCTTACATCCAGAGGAATTGAAGTCCTAGGAGAGGACGTTATTCCAATCAGTGCATTTATAGATAACGTCGTCCGTTTTGCAAATTCACCCGAGAAAAAAATCGAAGTCTTGTATAACTTGGTGACACATTTAAAGAAAATATATCAAATGATCTCTTCTTAATAAACCAAACAGTTCGTTATCCCCAGGAAATGTGCAAGTAATGAGCCTTTGAATTATCATTATTAACCAGATTGTAGTTGCCTATAGTGGTGACTGTATAACGAAATGCGAGTAGACCATATTGCGATAGCTGTGAACAATTTGGATGAAGCAGTAACAAACTACCAAAGAGTTCTGAAAGTAGACCATTTAGAAGTAGAAATAGTTCGTAACGAGAAAGTCAGAGTAGCAATGCTAGAATTAGCGGACACTAGGCTCGAGCTGAAGGAACCCACAGCAGAAGATAGTCCGATTAAGAAATTTCTAGTCGACCGAGGCGAAGGAATACATCATATCGCCATAACTGCGGACGATATCGAGAAGGATATTTCTAGGGCCACCGCAAATGGTATGAAGATCCTTGGCGGTCTGAGGCTTGGATCTTATGGGAGAAGAATTACTTTTATTCATCCCAAATCGATTAATGGTGTCCTAATGGAATTTTGTGAGGCTCCAGCAAAGAGCTAGTCTATGTTGACTAGAAGTAGTTCGATGTCACATTCAATGGTACTTTGGAAAATAATTGCCTATCATTTCTCACGTAGTTTTCGAAGATTCGATAGTTAATTGGTCTAAGTGGATACCCTTAGCCATTTTGAAAGGCCACTCTAATCATAGAGCATATTTTTTTCTCTCGGATAATTTCTCCTTCAGGAGAAATCGAATTCTTGTGACGCCGTCTATCTCTTCAATGATTCCGGCCACGGGGTCTGGAACAAATTTTTTCCAACGATGAGATCTTGACATCAGTTTACGAATATTTGTACCATTGTATTCTCTCCTCCTGCTGAACCTAGGTTTTAAAATTCTAGTCTGACTTGACAACAAGTTTGTGACAAATTCATTCCCAGAATAAAGAAAGTCAAAATGGGGTACCATGGACTTTAGATGTCCAAACCATCTAGCATTATTTTCATCGTTTACCACAGGTACGATGTGGCATTTTGTTAAATTTATCTTTGATTCCACCAAAGCGGCATGTATCATCATTATCCGTTCTCCTGCAGTAAACGGGTCAGTATAGCTGTAGTTGAATTGTGCACTTCCAATAGCAATAATTAACTCATCACAATCTTGTAAGATCTGCCTAACGAGGCAAAGATGTCCTTTGTGAAATGGTTGGAAACGTCCCACCATTAGCCCACGTTTTAAATTATCAATCATTGTGCACGCCAAGACCTTTCTTTTGTTTTTCTATTATCTTCCGTTCGATCTTATTGAAAATAGGTTCGACCTTGCCCAATGTATGCCCCGCAGAAATTCTCATCTGCGAGGCAGATGACCAGCATTGTTGGTGGATGCTGCCACTCATGCCGAGCTGACACCATATTTTCTCACAGGAAAATGGGATAAATGGCTCCAACATAATTGCTATCGACCTGACGGCGTTTACTGCAATGAACAGCGTCGTCTTGGCAGTTTCGCTGTGAGCCCAGGGTTGTTTTATCTGGAAGTATTGATTAAAATGAGTAGTAAACCTCAGGATTCTTTTCAGCGATTTATCGATCTCAAGCTCTGATAACAGACGACCTACCTCTCCTGCTATTGCTTCAATCTGTGATAGGCTAAGATTATCATCGCGGTCATATTCTGCAGGTTGTGGAACCTTTCCCGAAAACGTGTTCTGGGTAAAAGACAACGCGCGGTTAATAAAGTTCCCTATATTTGCAATTAGTTCGTTGTTGATCTTCTCAGAAAATACGTCCCAATCAAAATTGATGTCTGTCTGGGAGTAGGGCGTTATGGAAGAGAGGTAGAATCTTAAATAATCAGGAGGGAAAGCGGATGTAAAGTCCCTAAGACCAATATACCAGTTTCGACTTTTGGAGATCTTTTGATTATGAAGCAGAAGGTGGCCTCTGCTTGGTATGTAATCCGGCAATTTGTACTCTCTGTCTATCCCCATCCGCACTGCTGGAAGTATAAGGTAATGATGGTACACAATGTCTTTGCCAATAAAGTGATAGATCTCAGACCTGTTCCAAAATGCTTTACCATCCACCCCAGATAGCTGAAGATAGGATGCTAGCGTGGAGATATAGCATAGATGATTATCGAACCAACCATAGAAGACTTTTCCATTGGCTTCTGGCAACGGCACAGGTATACCCCATGATAAATCTCTAGTTATATCCCAGTCTCGTAATCCTTCGTTAATCCAGTTAATGACATAGTTCTTGACGTCTGATTGGAGATTATTATTTGTATTTAGCCATGTCTTTAGTTGGTTCGAGAAACTCGAGAGTTTAAAGAAATAATGCTTACTCTCTTTCTTGATGGGTTTATTACCGCATATCCCACATCGAGGCTCTAGAATCTCATCAGGAACACGTCCACATTTTTCGCAAAGATCGGAATACTGATCTTCGGCTCCGCAATAAGGACATTTTCCTATGACGTATCTATCGGGCAAGAATTTGTTATCGAATTTACAATAAAACTGTATTACGTCTCGTTCGTATATGTGGCCGTTTTCCGAAAGCCTATTGAAAACGTATTGGACGAAAAGCAAATTTTCTTTTGAACTTGTTCTGGAGAAACTGTCAAAAGAGATCCCTAGCGTCTTGAAATCTTCATAATCTCGCTTGTTCCAAAAGGCGACGTAGTCGCTAGGAGTCTTGTTTTCCCTTTCTGCGTTAATGAGCACCGGTGTTCCAAAATCATCTGAAGCGCAAATATGATAAATTTCCCTTCCAGTTAATCGTGAATACCGTGTAAAAATATCCGCCGGCAGGTAAGTAGAAGCAATATGACCTAGATGGATTTCACCGTTTGCGTACGGAAGAGCGCTTGTTACGACAGCACTCGTGATTTTCTCGTTGACACCTAGCACAGAAAAATTTCTCGGTTTGCATCAGATTTTAAGCTATCCCTAACTTGCCACCGGGCGATTGCTCTCTCAAAGTGATATTCCAGTAAGATTAGACGAGAGCTTGATCTAGACTTAGTGCCCACAATCATCAATCTTCAGATTTGCTGCTTCGACAGCGTAGTGAGCCACACTTATGTCGATTTCAGGGGGAACATTGTAGACTTTGTTTTCCAAAGAGTGATAATTCTTCGAAAGAAATAAAATTGATAATAACTGGTTGGCAAAGGATAAAGCCATCACTTCAGGTGGATGCCCCTCGGCACCAACTAGATTAATAACTCTTCCTTTTGATAATAAGTATAGTTTCTTATTGCGAAACTTAAAGCAATCTACGTTAGGCCTTACCAAAACGGGAAAGTTATCCAGAGAATAAAGATAATTGGTATCTATTTCGACATCAAAATGTCCAGCATTAGCCAGTATCGCACCGTCCTTCATTTTTGTTATATGTTCTTCTCTAATAATGCGGCTACTGCCTGTACATGTTATAAATATGTCACCGATGTTCGCAGCGTCAGATAATCGTTTAACATTGAAACCATCCATGTGGGCTTCTAGAGCTTTTATGGGATCAATTTCTGTTATGGTAACAATTGCTCCCATGCCTCTCGCTCGGACAGAAACCCCTTTTCCTACCCAGCCGTAACCGCAGACTATTACTTGTTTCCCTGAAAGAAACAATCCCGTCGTCCTCAAGATTCCTTCAATTGTGCTCTGCCCTGTTCCGTATCGGTTATCGAATAAGTGTTTTGTATAAGCGTTATTTACCGCTACCACTGGATATCTCAGGCGTTTCCTCGTTTGTAATAATTGTAACCTCTTCACGCCAGTAGTAGTTTCCTCAGTTCCGGCGTAGAACCGAGTTGTTCTTAATTTATTAGCAGCAATGTGTAGATCACCCCCATCGTCTGTCAAAATATCTGGCCGAAATTGGAGAACGCTCTTAATGCATGTACGGTATTGCCTTTCCGATTGTCCTCTCCATGCGAAAATTCTTATCCCCTGTGAAGACAAAAAAGCGGCCACATCATCTTGTGTCTAATATTGTCATATGTGCCTTAGCCCACCTGTATGACATTTGTCCCTCCTTCGCCAGCCCAGTATCGGCAATTTTGCTAGACAACCGTAGTAATTCTACTCTAGGATTCTGACACGTAATAATATTGTGTCACTTTCATAACACCAAATGGTGCACAAGATAAACGTTGCTTATTGTCATTCAGGGTTTTTTTACAAATTCAAAATGCTATCTTTGGTTCGAAGACACCGAACACTTCTTTGAAGACATTGTTAATTTCACCCAGCGTCACGTTGCTCTTAACGGCGTTGATGAGATGAGGCATCAAATTTTCATTAGTGTCCTCTGCAGCCTTTTGGAGTGCACTTATGGCGGCATCAGTCTTTATTTTATCACGGTTTATCTTGAAATCCCTAAGCCGAGCAACTTGTCTTGTTTCAATTTCATTATCTAGCATACTTATCTTGGGTTCGAGATCTTCCTTATCTTGGAATTTGTTCACACCAACGATAATGCGCTCAGCAGAGTCCACTTCTTTTTTCAACCTGTATGCGTTCTTCCTTATCTCATCTTGAAAAAATCCTTTTTCGACAGCTGCCAACGCACCGCCCATTCGATGAATTTTTTTTAAGTATTTTTCAACCTCCTCCTCTATTGTCTGGGTCAAGTATTCGATATAGTAAGACCCACCGACGGGATCGACTGTTTTTGTAACCCCCGTTTCTGCGCCGATAATCTGTTGTGTCCGTAGTGCCACTTTCACAGATTCTTCCGTTGGCAGAGCAAGGGCCTCGTCGCGAGAGTTTGTATGCAATGATTGACATCCTCCTAGCACAGCAGCCAACGCTTGCGTCGTGACCCTAACGATATTATTATCAACTTGCTGAGCAGTTAATGATTCGCCACTCGTCTGGACGTGAAACCGCAGGTGGAGCGATTTCGCACTCTTAGCATGAAACATATCCTTCATTATTTTAGCATATATTTCCCTAGCGGCTCTAAATTTTGCTATCTCCTCGAAGAATTCCATTGTGCCGCAAAAGAAAAATGATAATCTCTGGGCAAAGTCATCGATTTTAATTCCCCTATCTACACAAGTACCGATGTATTCAATTGCGTTAGCAAAAGTGAAGGCTAATTCTTGAACTGCGGTGCATCCCGCTTCTCTCATATGATAACCAGATATGCTGATCGGGTACCACTGCGGTACGTGCTTGGAGCAATGCTCAATAGTGTCACCTATGAGTCGGATGGATGGCTTTGGAGGATAGATGTAGGTATTCCTGGCAATATACTCTTTCAAAATATCATTTTGCGTAGTCCCGCGTAACATCGCAGGAGAGAAGCCTTGTAATTCAGCTACACTGATATACAGTGAAAGCAGGGTCGATGCAGTTGAATTGATTGTCATAGATGTACTGACTTTATCCATCGGAATACCCTCGAAGCACGTCACCATATCCTTGAGCGAGCTAATAGCCACTCCTGTTCTACCTACTTCGCCTTCCGACTGTGAGTCATCTGAATCACGGCCTGTCTGTGTAGGAAGGTCGAACGCCAAGGAAAGGCCTGTTTGGCCGTGAGAAAGTAGGAATTTGAATCTATTGTTCGTCTCCTCAGCACTCCCGAATCCGCTGTATTGCCGCATTGTCCATAAACGTTCCCGGTACATACTAGGATAGATTCCCCTCAAGTAGGGAAATCTACCAGGTTCTTTGTCCTGAGTCTGCTTCCGAAGTGAATTCCTTTTATAAACTCTCCTCACGGGTATTCCAGAATCCGTTCTTATAACACTTGCCAAATTCATTCACCTTAATACTACTGCAGCCAGTTGCTCAGCAGCCAAATATGGATCAAGCTCCTTATTCACTATTTTTTCAATAAAATCGTGATATCGGTTATCTTCCCTGAGCATGACAGAAACTTTTTCTTCAACCATGTTTAAAACTATATCCCTCAACTCGGCTTCCAACATTCTTTTTTCCTGATCTCTGTAGTTATTTCCTTTCATCCGTAGTAACTTATCAATATTAATAGCAACATCTTTAACTCCACTTCCCGTTTTAGCTGATGCTTTTATCACAACAGGCTTCCTAGGCGTGTCGCCTATCAGATCCGTGACAGAATTGTAAAGACTAGTTGAAGCTTCAAGATCTCCTTTGTTAACAATATAAAGGTCTCCAATTTCTGTTAGACCAGCTTTTATTGCTTGAATGTTGTCACCAGTCTGTGGGCTAAGTACAACCGCAGTTATGTTAACCACGTTTGAAATTTGTACTTCCACCTGTCCTGCTCCCACACTTTCCACTATTATCAAGCCATAGCCTGCTGCGTCAAGAATCCTTATCACATTTCTCACTGATCTAGAAATTCCTCCTATTGCTCCCCTCGAGGCCAAGCTCCTCACAAAAACATTCTGGTCATCCATAGTAGTTCGCATCCTTACACGATCTCCGAGGATTGCTCCGCCAGTAATGGGGCTTGTGGGATCGACAGCGATAATTGCTATCTTATATCCAAGGTCCTGAAAAGCTGGAACCAATTTTTCAATAAGAGAACTTTTTCCGACACCCCCAGCACCGGTGAATCCAATGGTCTTGGCATTACCTGTTTTATTGAAAATTTGACGTAGGATTATATGAGAATCAGGTTCGTCGTCATCTACTATGGAAATTGCTCTAGCGAGCGAGCGACGATCGCCCTGAAAAAGACCCTCAACTATAGGATGCACAGTATCTCCGATATAGATCTACCAATATTAAACACTTCCAAACAGAATATCCAAGAAATAAGTCCCTATCATCGGAGCTGCCTATACGAACACGAGCCGGCGGCGGTAAGTTTTAAAGTCTTGTTATTCAATCTTTCGTGAATGACCCCGGAACAACTACACCATCAACTACAGCAGCATAAAAGGATCCGAGTACTCGTTTCAAAGCTTGGTCTGGACGGTCACGACAGAGGAGCTCTTGTGATCTGCAGAGCGCTAAGAGACGCCGGAATGGAAGTGATCTACTCTGGACTATTCTGTACTCCTGAGCGAGTCGCCAACACGGCAATAGATGAGGACGTTGACGCGATTGCTATGAGCTTATTGAATGGAGCGCATCTTGTTCTTTTTCCAAAGGTTGCAAGGCTTCTGAAGGAAAGAGGTGTAAATGATATGTTACTTATAGGAGGTGGAATTATTCCTGAGAGTGACAAAAAGTCATTAGAACGTGAAGGAATTACTGGGAATTTCGGGCCGGGAACTCCTTTGTCGACCGTAATCCAACATATTACAGCAAATATCAAAAAGTCCTCAGAGCATAAAAGCACTTGACAATACCAGGCGCACTATTCGCGTTGTGGACATGACGCATATGACTAAATTGATAGAAAAATTCTAAATGATGTGGTGCCAGGTAACCCACCTTCCGCAGAGTCTAAACAATTGTGATGTGTTCATAATCAGATTATGTGAAACAGATTCTCTTCAAAAAGAAAAAGCCCTACCGGTCTAGTCTCTATTTTCTGAGATACAAAAATAAAGCGACTCATTTATCCAAATTCTGGCTGCGGGGCTGAGACACACTCAACTCATTTTTGATCTTCTTTATCAAACTTGCTATTTCGATAGGCTTTCGAATAAAACATTCAACCTCTAGAGAGGGAAAAACTTCTCTCAGTGCTTCGTAATATACTTCAAATGCGGTGATAAAGCATACTTTAACAACGCCATCTACCTTTTCAATTTCTTTATATAACTCGAACCCATTCATTTTTGGCATCCTTACGTCCAGAAGTAATAAGTCATACTTAGAAGCTTTAAAATTCGATAACGCTTCAAGAGGATCGTTAAACGTATCGACCTCGAAGTTATCGCCTTCCAAACCCTTCTTGAAAGTCAAAGTAATATCAGTATCGTCATCGACGATCAAAATCTTAGTCATCGTCAATCGATAAATGAGCCATACTTTTATAATTTATGAAAAACATATGGAGGTAGTTACAAGGATGTATGTAAGGTTGGTCCGATGCGGTAACATTCTCTAGAATTGTGATCTTATATTGGAACCATAAATAAGTTTAGAACTAAGAGCTAGAATTCTTTCATTTCTTAAGAAATAGCAATCTTTCAGCCGATTTTTAACGGCTAGTTTAAGTGCATAAAGTTGCAAGAAGAAAATAGACTTTAATAGACTGTCTATCGTGCTCCGTTTTCTGCAGTTAATGTAGAGAGTCAAGACCTCCATTTTTTCGAGCTGGTTTGTTATCGTCTTGCTCATGCTGAACTCACTTACATTGTTTCCGAGTATAATGATTCTATCATTACTTTTAATACTGAAAATTGGGGAATGACAAAATTCATCTAATGAATAGGCTAAGGAGGGTACACCAAAAACCTCATGCATCTTTAGTGACCCGTATAAAGCAGCTGGGAATACTATACCGTTCCCCAGAAATACGTGAGAAGAAGATCTTTTTATTTTGTAGTTGGTTAAATAATCGGCCAAAGCGAAGGACTCGTTATATATTTTCTTAACATTGTGTAACTCTACGGCGCACACCAGAGAAACACAACACAACATAGAAGCAGTAAACCCTATAGTGCCAGAAGTTGGAATGCTAGCACGCTTGTATCGGACTGAAATGAGATCGTCAGAGCTTTTCGCTAAAGGGCTTTCTGGCCTTGTTGTTATTGCAATCGTTCTGAGGGCGAATTTTTTTGCCACTTTAGCCGCTAGTATAGTGGCCTTTGTGGATCCAGACGTAGATACTAGATATACCCTCCGATTCTTTACGATAGCGGGATTCAGCACAATGTCCATTGGATGACAACACTTCGCTTTATAACTAGACACATACCTTGCAATTGAAGAAGCGACATACGAGTCTCCCGAACCGGTGATAACGCAGTCATCAATACAAGTTTGCTGTCTTGGTAATTCTAACTTCTGCAAGTCTTCTCTCTGGTACTCTATTTCTGTTTCCATTGCCTCAATAGAACGCATGGTACCAACAGAGATGGACAGACAGATTTATTGCTTATCGGAATTCTACCTCCGGTATTTTCCTTCGTATAGACATATTTAGTCGACGTTCCAAGTAGTAGAGGTGTCGAATTATTACGATATATTGGAGGTTAATAATCGTGCTTCTCATTCTGAAATAAAGAAATCTTTCCGGAATCTTGCATTGAAATACCATCCTGATAAAAATAAGAATTCTGAAGACTCGAATCATAAGTTTATGCAGATTATCGAAGCTTACGAAGTTCTCTCCGATGAGATAGCTAGAAGAGACTACGATAACAAGACTAACCACGGCATGTATGATTATGCTTCTGCACGACCATGGATTCCCTCCGCTGACTTTGAACGAATATACAGCTATTCTGAGATCAAAAGAAAATACAGAGAGGGCACCATTGGCGGTGGTATGTGGGACATCAGCGAGAGTGCTAACGTGGGGTTATGGAAGGCGACCTTAATTTTATTCGGTGGTTTGGGTGCAGTCGTTATCGTGATAATGATATTTCATTAACTAACTTCTAGATACACAGCTTAACATGGTCTTCGGCTTTACAGACCTCGGTCTATGACAGGCCCGACATCAGCGCTGATGCTGGCTCACCCCCTTTAAATTTCGTCATCTGCGGACTGTGAAGATAAAGAGATCAGCCTGACAATCACGACCTCGGAAAAAGACATCGCTTCGCTAACGTCTTCATTTCACTTGGCTCCTGTAGAGAAACTCGTGATCGAATTCAGAATAGAGACCAGGAGCTCAGCAAACATGCATCGATGAGAATATGTAGACAAGACTGGCGTAAAACAATCGACATATATGAAAGAACATAAAGACATTGTCCATGATCTTAGTGAGTGCTATTATTGCATCAGCCCTTGTTGCATCCATAGCTGGGATATCTTTATTTATAATGGGCAATTCTTCAGCCATTCACACAGACTCGCACAACTTTCTTAATGGAATATCGATCCCTGCTAATCGATATTTGAAGGCAGTTGTCTCAGTAAATGACTTCAAGTTGATTGCAGATTTGGCACTAACCCAAGATCAACAGACTAAGGGTTTGGCCATAAAGAACCACATGAACGAGAGTGAAGGAATGTTGTTTGTTTTCCAACATCCGTCTATACAATCATTCTGGATGAAGGATATGAAGTTTCCAATTGATATAATTTGGCTAGATGCAAATCGTTCCGTGGTCTACATTGCTCCTAATTTGCAACCATGCCCATCTCAAGGCAATTGTCCTGGGTACGTTCCTAACAAGGACTCTCTATATGTGCTTGAAGCCACGGCTGGTTTTTCACATAGACATAACGTAACCGTAGGCACGAAAACGAATTTCCAACTGGTAGGCTGATGGTTATAATTCAACAGAAATAAGAGGCCAATTCAGCTCTGCTCCAGCGTCTCGGTATAAATGAAAAGATGAAAAGTGGTTTACAGAGATTCATAGCAAACGGTCAGAATGGCAGCTAGTTCTTTCGTGGATTGAGTAGTTTGAAATTAATTTAACATAGAGCTGGTCTTTCTCGCGAATATCAGATATGTAGTATGCCCTATCATCCTCATAGAGGGTCTGGTCATGCCTTCCCTTGCCTCTATATTTCGAATCATCAATTCAACACAGTCTATATCTATGAAATTATTTTGTTTAAGTTCCGTTGCGGACTTTTCCAGCTGATTCATAGTCGGACAAATGGCGACAAACGCACCGCTTGGCTTCAATGCATTATAGACTTGCCCGACCATGCTCCAAGGGTCACCAAGGTCGACTATAGCTACATCGACACCTTCTAAGTCAAGGCCCTGATGTGGGTCGAACAAATGAGTCGTAACATAAGCCATCATGGCAGCCTTTTCGAGATTACGCTTGGCAATCTCAAGAAAATCCGGATTAATTTCGTAAGTGTAAATGTGTCCATTCGGCTTTGCAATGCTGGCCAGAAAAGTGGTAAGAGCGCCACTCCCAGTACCGATCTCCAGTACCTTTGACCCGTTTTTCATTCCTGTTCGAGCTACTATAAATCCCAAATCTTTTGGATATATGATCTGTGTCCTTCGTTCGGACTTCATGATAAAGTCGTGAATAGTTGGCTCCACTAGGTGGATAAGTTTTCCTTCGCTAGTTTTGACGATGGTACCATATTCTAATCCTATAATTGATGAGACATCAATTACTCCGAGATGAGTATGTAATTTCTTTTCACAGTTAACCCGTGTCAGCCATTTTTTTGTCGATGTGTGAAAAAGCAAAATGTAGGCACCTTCTTGGATCGTCATTAACAAAAATAACACAAGTTACAGGAGATAAAAATCCTTCTTGGTGTCATTGCCATTAGTTGGAACATTATTGGTTGATATCACTGCTATGATAAATAAATGATAATAATAAAAGACAACCTTGCTTTGAAAGCTGATGTAATCTATCTCGGCCTCCTCTTTTATAACGTATTTAACCTGTGTTTTATACAAACGATTTAATGAAGGCGGTTATCTTCGATCTAGACGGCGTCCTAGTGGATTCCATGCCAATGCATTATGAGGCATGGAAGATTGCATTTAGCGAAGCAGTAAATATCGATGTTGATGAAAGGACGATTTATTTGCTTGAAGGCATGCGAGGGATCGAGTTAGTCAAAAACCTCCTCGTGCGGACCGGAACAAAAGAGTTTGATGAATCGAGTGTAACACAGATTACAAAAAGAAAAGATGAATATTTCAGGAAAGTATTTAGTTTCAAACCTTTTGAGAGAGTGAATGAGTTGGTCACAAACTTACGATGTCGTAAAGCCGTGGTGAGCGGTTCTTCGAAAAAAGATGTTGAGAGCATCTTAGACCAAGCAATTGGATTTAGGAAGGAGCAGTTTGATGCCATAATTACTGCAGACGAGGTTACGAAGGGAAAACCGGATCCGTCGTCGCTACTTTCGGCAATGGAGAAACTGAAGCTCAAGAAAACTGGATTGATAGTAGTTGAAAATGCGCCGTTAGGTGTTGAGGCAGCAAATAGAGCCGGTATTCCATGCATAGTAGTCTTGAATAATACACCCCTTGGTGCATTAGATTTCAAACCCTTGGTATCGGAGGAGAGAATTCTCAAACGGACAGAATTGGCTTTCAATTTTCTGCAGAAGTGGTGTAATGAATGAAAGTGATTATATTTTCTCATGAGTCTGATCTCGACGGGTTATTTTCGGCAGCTATTGGGTTGATTCGATATCCACAAGCACGACTTGTATTTCTCAATTACGGGGCAGAGAGCTTCATAAAAATGAGGGGTTTCATCGAGTCCGCAACCCGCTCCTCGCAGGAGGGCGGGGTGATCGTCATTACAGATTTAGGGCTTAACTCTGACCCGAGTCTGATAGATACATGTAAAGAAACCTTTGCAATAGCCAAGAAAAAAAACTGGAATGTAGTATGGATCGATCATCATCCTTGGCCTGAAAACGCGATCCAGGGTATAGAACCTTATGTTGAGCTTGTGTTGGACAGTGCCGGTTCAAAGTGCGCCGCCGAGTTGATTTATGAAAAATTTCTTGCAGGACATCACCTGGCAGAAAAACTCGCAAGTCTAGCCCATACAATGGACTACTTCACAAATGACCAATATCTAACTCCTACCTCAGAACTTATAAGGTACTATCATAACTTCCCTGATCGCTTCTCCCGCCTCACCGAACTCGCACAGAAATCTTCACGCGGAGTATTATGGGATATTCAAATGCAAATGGATTACAACGAATATGTGCTATTGCGAGACGACGCAAAGGAACGCGTACTTTCGACCATGCAAATACGAGATATTCGTGGTTTCAAGACCGCATTTATACAATCATCGCCGTTCATTCAGAACAGTTTATTTTCGGAAGAAGTTTTCAAAAAAACAGGAGTGGATCTTGCCATGTTTTACGGCACGGATGGCAGAGTAAGTATAAGACGGAATAGCAATAAAATTTCTTGTAGTGATATCGCAGCGAACTTACCTGAAGGAGGGGGACACGTATTCGCAGCAGGTGCAACTTATCGCAGTGTTCCAAACGATATCGAGTCGATTATATCAGAGCTGGAGCATGCCGTATTGACGACCTTAGAAAGAACTGATACGTCTGCTAAGCAGTAAACTAAACATAGACTATTGGGCGACGTCACTGATTGACAATGATCTATGGAAATTTACTTTACCCTCTGTACTTGCATTTCAGGAAGAATGTTGAAGTATCTTGTGGAATTCAAGGAAAAATAAAAAAGGTCTGGAATCGTATCTCATAATGGAATTTATATAGATTTTGTTTATGACTTGCTAGATGGAGACAGGTTCTAGGAATAATAAGTTTACAGTCTACCGTTGTTGTAAAAGAGGGCACACTCTAAAATGCGCATCTATAGTAAAGGCTGGGGGAGTAATAGTTTACCCTACCGATACGGTATATGGAATTGGTTGCAATCCATATTTGGAGGAAGCAGTGGAAAGAGTCTTTGAAATAAAGGGTCGAAATAAAGCCAACCCTTTTCCCATTTTAGCATCAAACATACAGGACATAGAAAAAATTGCATTACTAGGTAAAATTGGTAAACGGTTGGCGATGATATTCTGGCCAGGCGCACTTACCATCATCTCTACACTTCTTGATACACGAATTTCCAAAAGGGTGACCGCAGGTAAAACAACCGTCGGAGTTAGAGTTCCGAATAATAAATGCGCATTTGCTTTGTTGAAGCATTGTAAATATCTTGTGGGTACCAGTGCAAACAAATCAGGAGAGAACCCGTCTAATTCAATCTCTGAAGTGATCTTGTCGTCGTTGAGAGGTTTCGACGCAATTTTGGACGGGGGTAATATGAAACAAGGAAGCCAATCAACGATTTTGGATCTGTCAGGAAGCGTCCCCAAAATAATTCGGGAAGGAGCAATATCATCAGAGGAAATTGGCAGGGTTCTCTCAGCAAGCAAGAACTAATCTAGATATGGATTTTAATCTCATAGTTTCGACATACAGACATCGGGAGGAAGATGCACAAAAGGAACTCCATGACATTCTTGACTTGTTTGGAGATCCAAAACCAGAATCAGACATTACTCCACTTGTCGGTATCTTGATCGGGCGTACAACACTTGAACCTTTTCAAGTAGTAAATAGAGTCAAAGAACTAGTCCAGAAGGAACCATGGCGTCTCAGATACCTTCTCAGAATTATTCCAATAGAATGTACTCTTACTGAGGGAGGACTGGATTTGATTAAAAATGCTGGGAAGAGACTCTCGTCAAAGATGCAAAAACACGAGACCTTCCGGATTACTGTTGAAAGGAGAAATACCTTGTTGTGTTCTTCTGATATAATCAGAAACGTTGGTTCAGAAATTGACAACAAAGTAGATCTTGAAAATCCTGACTGGGTAGTACTGGTGGAGATAATTGGAAAAATAGTGGGGATTTCCGTTTTACGGCCAAACGAGATATTCAGTTCACTAGAAGAAAAGCGACAGAGGGGCACCGTTACTTGGTGAGCAAGGCTGCCCTTTCTGAAAGAAAGCTCGTGAAGTCAACGTCATTTGATAAAAATATATTCAATTGTATTCCGAGGCGCCTGCAGATTAGCTCTTTCTTTCTATTGCTAGGCTTTAATACAACGTCGTCTACCTCAAGATGCATATCACAGATACGTCTAGTAACTTTTAGCAACTCCTTTTTTCCTTTTGAGAATAGAATAAAGCAACCTGGTGCTTGATTCCTCAAGCCTATGTCTCTTAATGCTACTGTTATTTGATCTGTGCAGGATATTCGAAGCAGAAGATCCATTTCGAGTTTATCTACCAATGTGATTTTTCTTTTTTCTGACTCTATAGTGATTTTTAATGCCTGGAGAATGTGGTCGATTCCATACACAGCATCTGCACATACACCCTGTATCGACACCACTCCTTTCGAGGTATTTCGTAAATCGTCAATCAATTCGCCGGCGTCTTTCACATCTAAATCAGAAATTCCTATCACTGTCGTAAATCTATCACCCACTTTGTGTATTCGGTTCTGTAGTTTCAGGACGTCTCTCCTAATTACGATGGTGTTTAAGCCTTATTTTATGACTGATCCTTCTTCATGGCCTATACTTGCAGCTGTGGTCTTGTGTACCATACAATGAGCGAACCTAGTAGCATGACGCAACTTCGGATAGCACCCATAATGATAATAATAATGATTTTTGTACCTATATTCTTTTCACATCCTGTGCGCACCACCTCAAAAAATTATCTTAGCCGTCGATAGAATAGGGAACAAAGAGCAATCGTTACCTTTTATGCAGCTTTCGGGCCTCCACCATGTACGACTGTCACGATGGTAACAGTATCTCCACTCTCTACTACGGTATCGTTGCCATCAAGTGACGAAGATTCGACACCATTAACTGCTACCAAAATATTATTAGGACTCAACACCCTTGGTTGTTTGGCGTCTCGCCGCAAAAGCATTAGTATTTCAGATATTGAGAGACTAGGCTCATCTAGACTAATTGATGGCTTGCCAACTGCCTTTTTCACACCGCCCAGGAGGTTCACATTTATCATGATTGACAGCGCGTCTATTGGGTTTCCGACTCTATTTCTCCTGCGTCTACAGAACCTTTTTCTGTGCTTTCCCTGCGAAGATACGCTGTGATGTATCCGGCTATTCTATTTCTGAGCAGTTTAGACCTTACTATGGCTATATTTTTTAGGGTTGCTTTGTTTTGATCAAAATCTATACCGAAATTTTCTGGATATCTCTCCAAAATCTCGCTAGAAATCCGCTTAATTCGATTCATTCTCCAAAATATTGACTAGGAGGTAATTTTATCTTATTGAAACCGTCCGGTAGAAAGGCGGCTGACGTAGGTCCTTGTCTACTGTCCTTTGTGAGCAAAATGCAACAAAAGTTATTTTCTACTGCGTCTTGAGAAGTGCTAGTAAAATAAAATAGGGCAGACTCCTCTGTAGGGAATATGGTATCAGGTATCCGTTTAAACGATGACAAAGTAGAAACCTTAGCGTCACTTGCAAGGGATTCTTTACCTTGGGAATCATGTGCACTTTTGCTAGGCGAAATTAACACAGATAATCTGGACGAAATTATAGTAAGTGACGTGATACCGGTGAAAAACAGCGATTCTTCACCAGTAACCTTCAGTATCGATCCAGTCGATCTTATGAAAGCATATCAACTGTCCGAAGCTAGAAAGCAGCAGGTTGTTGGCATATTTCATTCGCATCCAGCTGAGCCTTTTCCCTCGTCAACAGACAAAAGGTATATGAAGATCAACCCCGTCGTTTGGCTCATTTATTCAACTGTAACAAATGAGTCAAGGGCATACATTTTCGAAGATAAACTAAGGGAAGTAGAATTGCAGGTTACGGCATGAGCCTTTCCGTGTCCCGAGGATATAGCACCACGTCTCTGATGTTGTCGGATTGAGTCAAGACCATCATTAATCTGTCGAATCCAAGTCCCCAACCTGAATGCGGGGGCATTCCCCAACTGAATACTCTTAAATGGCTATCAAAATTTGCAGGATTCAATCCTTGTTCTATCAACCTCTTGCGCAACTTCACTGGGTCATGCTGTCTCTGGCCCCCAGAAATCAGTTCGAGATACCCGTATTGTAAATCAAAAGAATGACTCAGTTTTAGATCATCTGCTTTCTCATGGATGTAGAAGGGTTTTAGCTTAAGAGGCCAGTCCATGATAAAATAAAATCCCTTATGCATTTCGCCCAGTTTTCGAAGAGACGCATCCGAGAGATCATCGCCGAATTCGAGCTTTTCTCCTTCCTTGACTAGTTCATCCAGACACTGCTCGTAAGTAAGTCTATCGATAGGAAATCTAGGTGTTGTAAGTAACGCATAGCGGTCTGTTCCATGCGTTTTCTTGTTAATGTTAAATGTATTTCTTATAACTTCCTCGGCTAGGTCCATCGCATCTTCGAAATTTATGAAAGCCGCCTCGATATCTACGCTCAGAAATTCAGTTAGATGCTTTACCGTATGGGATTTCTCCGCTCTGAAGTAGGGCGCTATTTCAAAAACTCTATCTAGGGCTAGGATCAATTGCTCTTTGTAAAGCTGTGGGCTTTGTGCCAGATAGGCTTGCTTCTTGAAGTATTCGAACCCAAAAAGATTTGCGCCGCCTTCGCTAGCACTGCCTATGATTTTGGGGGTGTTTACTTCAATAAAGCCTTTCGATCTTAAGGTCGTTCTGATATTATCGAGCACCGCGGATCTCAACAAAAAAATTGAAGAAGCCTTAGGACTTCTCAAATCTAGTGCTCTGGAATCTAGTCGTTTATCTATTGCTGACTCAACTCTGCCAGTCGGATCGATGGGCAGAGGATGGGTGGCCTCGGTAACAATAATTACTCTTTCAGCTTTTATCTCTAAAGGAAAATCTTTTGATTTGCTATGCTGTACCACGCCTGATACAATTACCGCGCTCTGCCGAGGCGTATCTCTGGCTAGATTGAGAGTATCACCAGATAACACTACCTGAGCCGCACCTCGGACATCCCTAATTGTTAGAAAGGCAACTTTGCCAATATCGCGAATATCTTCTATCCATCCAGCGACACTCACTACTTGTCCGACTAGACTTTCATGAACTTGATCCGTGAAATGTGTCCTGTGGATGTCATCAAGCACATTCATATCAAGGTTTCATCTGATAACTTTAAGCTTCATATTCTATTATTAAATCCACGTTTCTAAGCTCCTTTGCAATGTCATGGATTCTTGTGGTTTTGAATGCATTCTTGGGGTCTTTTCGATCTATTAGTACCCGTGTTAGCTTTTTGCCATCAGGTAGCCAAAAGAAGTTCATATTGAGCACTTTCGACGGAAAAAATAGATACTCAATAAATCTCCTGCCAGTGGCTTGCGCTTCAACGAACCAGACTGTTCCGCCAAATTCTGCTTCTAGTTTCTTTAAAAGCTCTGGATTTGACCTTAGAAAACTAATATCAGAACCCTTAAGGAACAGAACAGAGTCCGCTCCGGATTTGGCCGCGCTGATCATGGACAATGTATTGACCTCTTGTTCTCGTTCAGCTAGCCGAGTCAATTTTATTGCTATTTCAATTTCTGTAGGACTCAGTTGGCCAGCTTCTAATTTTGCCTCACATCCAGCACATAGAACGCCAGTCTTGGCATCAAAGGAACAAATCGGTGTCTTCAACTATTACCCCTTATCATAAATTAAGTTAAACGTTAACCCAATTATATATTTGGCTAATAATAGGATATCATCCGAGTCTTAGTCTCTTAAAATTGTAAACTAGGGGTTAGATTGTGGTCTGACTTGTAACGATGAAATCGCATGGTCATCTATCATTGTACTTGTTCCTAGGCTAACAGAGATTATTTGGATCTTCAGATGCGTTTGTTCCACATTTGACAGGTTATATTTGGCTGCTAAAATATTCCTAACCTGAGAATCCGGGTCGATGATCTGGTTTACCTGCGATTCAAGTGTGATATCAAATGTTTTTCCGACCATGGATGCTGGAATTTTTCCTGAGGTGTCATTTAAAATAGAAAATAAAACCTTATCCATTGTTATATCATGTGGAAGCGTCAAGAGTGCATTCGCTGAATAAAACACTTGCACGTTTAGTAAATTGAGTTGATCTTGTGGGAGAGGCGGGCGCGAAAATACTGTAGCGCTGCTGCCTGAAAAAGACGCCAACCCGCCTGCATTGACCTGCGGTCTTATCATAATAAACCCTTCTAATAGGTTACCGGTGTTATTTTGAATGTTGAACAATTGGAGGATATCTTTGCATATTATACCTGCAGAGGTCTGAGGCTGGAGGGTCTTTAAAATAGAGGTAGTAATCTTCCCATTGTTGACAACTGCATTCCATAAAAAAGGTACCGTGTAAGCTTGACTATTGAAGACGCTTATGTCAGTGTCATAATGTCCTGGTCTAAGTGGACCATCATTTCCGGACACGGATCCGCATTCAAATTTAGTACTGTAACTTACATCTTTGATTTGCGAGGTGCTTTTATCAGAGCCATTTGAATGCGAAGGCATCAAATGGACGAATGCCGATGTAGCAGTATGCTTTGAGATCAAATTAACCATTCTTGACGATCCATTTACCAAGTAGCCTCCTGGAGCTTTTAGTTCTGTTACATTGTAATTGCCAGGTCGCAATCCGAAAATCGTAATAATTCCAGCCGTTGAATCACCTGCACCCAGCGAATCGACCTTTGCGATGTAATTTCTCGAACTATCAAAAGGGTTTGGTGAAATTGAGTATATCGCGCCGTCCAATGGAGATCCGTCGGAACGAATCGCAATAAGCCTAAGAGATGCATCTTGATAGTGGGTGCTTATTACCTGTCTATCGTTATGGCCTGCTTTGTTAACATGATTTTGAGAGAGTTCGATTGACGTAAAGGTAATAATTAGAGCTGTGACTACAACAAAGATCGAAATAATTATTGTGATATTTTTTAATCTCATCGGGTGTGAGGTAGGCATAGTAATACTTGCATTAATTTATACTCTTGGCAGATAATAGAATAGATTTTGTATGGGGTCAATTAGCGTGAGTTTAAACCATCACCATGTTCAATTCACTGTGAAGGTTTAGATCGGTTATTATACGCTATAAATAAAATATAATTCGTGAATGAAAGACGATCGCATGTTAAATTATCAGTCGTTGGACTAAATGCCTCTTATTTTACTAGTAAAGGCATTGTGAAAGCGGTAGATAACATTACGTTTGCTATTGGCGAGAACGAATCTCTGGGAATAGCTGGTGAGTCGGCCAGCGGCAAAAGTACTCTTGGGTCCGCCCTCTTACGGGCATTGCAACCTCCTGGCAAAATCACAGGAGGAAACGTGATAATTGATGGAATGGATATAGTAAAGCTGTCTGATAATGATTTTAATAAATCGATTCGCTGGAAAAAAATTGCAATGATTTTTCAGGGGGCAATGAACACGCTTGACCCTGTTTACAAGATAGGAGATCAGATGCGTGAAATCATGCAACAACATCAATTCAAAGGAAATGTCGATGATTGTATTTTAGAATCGTTGGAGCAAGTTGGACTTGATCGAGATATCGCGAAAAGGTATCCTCATGAATTAAGCGGTGGAATGAAACAGCGTGTAGTCATAGCAACGGCGCTACTCATGAAACCAGATATTATTATTGCTGACGAGCCAACAACAGCCCTTGACGTGCTTGTGCAAGCACAAATAATTAATTTACTTAAGACGCTAAAAAAGGAAAACGGACTAACGATAATCTTGATTACACATGACCTCGGCATCATCTCAGAAATTGCTGACAAGATCGCGATAATGTATGCAGGTCAACTAGTTGAAATAGGAAGGGCTTCGGAAATATATGAAAATCCAAAACATCCGTACACTCAGGCCTTGATATCTGCAATCCCCACAATACAGCATAATAGTAAGCGTTTAGAATTCATCAAAGGCAATCCGCCGGATCTGACTCGGCCTGCACCAGGATGTCGTTTCTACGAGCGCTGCCCTCATGCCATGGAAATCTGTAAACAAGACCCTCCTGAAGTTGCAACTGAAACCGGCTTTACAAGATGCTGGTTATATGTCAAGCCTTGATTAAAATCTTCATTGATAATTTGGAAGTACGATCTGAGTATACATGTTTGCGCGTCCGGCAGACAGGATTTCATCATATACAAATGCGATATTCAATAAAAGAACTTGTATTCTCAAATCACTGATAATCATGTAAGGGTTTATCTTTGTGGGCGGCTACCTTAGCATTCACCTGACTACTGTGATGGGTGTTAATGTGTGAATTCGCACACAAATCGTGCATTATTCCTATTTCGCAGAATTCACAGGAAGTAACGAAGTCTAAATCATTGAACCTCTTGGTACAATAAGCGCATATTTCGGAACCTAGTTCATATTCTGACAATGGTTTTATCCATGCCTCGCGCCATAGAAGCATCATTGGCTCAGTCCAAATATTCAAAGAAAAAGCACATTATTAAATCAGATACCTACAGAGCACTACAACAGTACGAAAATTACAATTTACACAGTTGGTAGTGTCAAGAAAATAATTACTGCAGTTTATTGTCTGCAAATCATATTCATTGTCACTAGTCTATGGGTTTATATCTTAAGGAGTCGTTATAAGAGGAATGCAGAAGAGTGCCCTCGGTGTCTATGAGATCAGGCAGGACTTTCCTATTCTTAAGCGCAAAGTTGGTAAGAATAAGACGCTTGTCTATTTGGATAACGCTGCTACTACCCAAAAGCCGTTCGCGGTGATGAACGCAATTCACGATTATTATTCAAATTATAATGCAAACATTCACAGGGCAGTTCACCAATTGGGAGAAGAGGCGACGTTCGCCTATGAGCAGACACGAGAAAAGGTTGCAAAGTTTATCAATGCGCGCTCTACAGATGAAATAATTTTTACGCGTAATGCTACTGAGGCCATTAATCTCGTGTCTTATGCGTGGGGGCGTAAACACGTGAAGGATGGTCAAAGTATTGTAATAACCGAAATGGAGCATCACAGTAATATTGTTCCTTGGCAGATCTTGAGCAGAGAAAAAAATGCAAAACTTTGCTACATCGGAGTAGACGATCGTGGATATCTGAAAATGGAAGATTACAAGGGCTTTCTCGAGACCGGTACAGTAGGACTGATCTCTTTAAGCGAAATGTCAAACGTTTTGGGCACCATATTACCTTTAAATGAAATTATAAAGATGGCTCATTGTATTGGTATCCCAGTACTTGTCGATGCAGCGCAGTCAGTACCTCATATGCCTGTGGACGTACAGAAAACAGATTGCGATTTTCTGGCATTCTCTGCCCATAAAATGCTTGGGCCGACAGGAGTCGGCATATTGTACGTGAAACGAAAAATACTAGAAGAAATGCCTCCATTTATAGGTGGCGGGGATATGATAAAAGAGGTACATAAACAAGAAACTATCTACAACGACCTACCATACAGATTTGAAGGTGGAACCCCAAATGTAGCAGGCGTCATTGGTTTTGGGGCTGCGCTCGACTATCTTAACAGAATGGGCATGGATAGAGTGCGAGACCACGAAATCGATATCACCCGATATACAATGGATGCTCTTGCTGATATCAAAGATGTAATCCTCTATGGTCCTCTAAACGCAAACGAGCGTGGTGGAGTAATATCATTTAATATAGCTGATATACACCCACATGATCTGGCCACTATTATGAATGAACACGGAATTGCAATCCGTTCGGGTCATCATTGCGCGCAAGTGTTAATGGAGAGACTAGATGTGGCCGCAACCTCTCGCGCAAGTTTTTATATCTATAACACTAAAGAAGAGGTCGATATATTTATCGAAGCACTCCATGACGCACGGAGAATCTTCAGGGTATGAGCGATGACATTTATCGTGAAATCATTCTAGACCACTATCGAAATCCTAGGAATAAGGGTAGACTACCTAACCCTGACGTCAGCATCCACGATAGTAATCCCCTATGTGGCGACGAAATTGATATGCATCTCAGAGTCGAAGAAGATAAAATTAAGGATATTAAATTTGAAGGAAGGGGCTGCGCAATCAGTCAGGCGAGTGCCTCTATGCTCACAGAGATGGTGTTAAATAAGCCGTTGAATCTTGTTAAGGATTTGGTAAAGGAGGACATCCTGGAAAATATAGGGCTGACAAACTTAGGACCAGCGCGGATCAAATGTGCCTTACTCTCTTTGAAAGTGCTCAAAATGAGTATGGTGAAGTATTATGCCGATAGAGATCCGGAAACAGCTAGCAAGCTCCAAAACGAAACTGGTGTGGATTAAAACTGTATTATAAAATCAGATAACAACAGGCTTGGACACCAAAAAGAAAAAACGATAGTCGCTATGTCTTGTGGTTACCACTAAATCTGAAACTCAACAAATTTTGTTCTTTAGAGACCGAGACTGAGGCGTCCCATGAAATCCCAGTTTCGAGGGAGCCTTTACTGTAAACAATTAAAATGAATACACCCACAACATGCTCGATGCCACTGGCTCGCGTCTGGCCGCAATGGATAGTGAAACTTAGGTCGTTTGAATTTATGATATTAACAATTGCACTTGTGTGCCTCACAGTGATGGTTGCGTCTGGATTAAGCACTAATTTTGACAAACTCATAAACATGCACGTGAAGGGTATTCAAGAAAATGAGAAGCTGGATATTTTGATGATAACGGTTACATCGTTGGGTGATCTCTCTACCTTGGTAATCATTGGTATCATCATTACCATCATTCGTCGAACCAGAAAAATGGGGCTCATTTTCTTGATAAGTATCGTTTTCATAGCGATTTCAATAAGCTATCTAAAGCCAGTGATTGGGAGGCAAGCCCCTCCATATGGGCTTCAAACATCTGTGATTTTTCCTAAATATTTTGTACTGGAAGACGACAGTGTAGCACCCTTCGCCCGCGGCTATTCGTATCCTTCCAATCACGTTGCAATTTCAACCGCCTTTGCTTTTGTCGTGGGCTTTGGTCTAAATAAAAAATCCAGATTTGGCAGTTTATTAATATGGTGTTTCCCGGCGTTAATTGGCATTACTAAATTATACATTATGCAACATTATTTAACCGACATAATCGGTGGTTTCCTCTTGGGATTGATTATTTCTATAATAATGAGCAACGTGATGCACCTTGATCAGCCGTTTGTGATGTCGAGGTTTAAAGGCAAAGAGGACACGTATAGCCCGCAGTAGTTGAAGAGGGGCTTGACCCAGACTCAACTATGGCGTGCAAACATACAAATCGACGAAAAATCCTATCTCTGAGATAACTGTTGTAAGATTACAAAATCTATTTTCTTTAGATCTCAGTTTTGTAGGACAACACAAAGAGCAATAAAGGTGTTTGACTGACGGCTATGCTAAGCGTGTACGGATTAATTAATTTTATATCTTACAGACCGGAGGCAAAGACCGCTTATGTTTATTTTTTTCGACAAGCTTAATCACAGTTTGTACCTTTTCAGCGCTGAATTTTCTAAGATGAGATCTACCTCTTTTCAAGTTTCTAAGTATATCGTCTATTTCTTCATACCTTAAACCTATTTCAGCTTCTGCTGTTTGTCCCTTCCATAAGCCGGGACTGCTTTTTTTCTCCAATATGTTA